>VFSW01012991.1_pt1 | contig 11587 bp, 6 predicted proteins | sample 5358111 | NCBI WGS metagenome assembly VFSW01 (sample SAMN11554181, study PRJNA540505) | mine drainage metagenome | isolation source: sediment from site ElyBrook_90M | place: USA: Ely Copper Mine, Vershire, VT | collected 2017 | reverse complement strand
TTCGATGGTGATTTGCCGATGCAGGCCGAGGGCTTCGGCTTCGAGGTTGGCTTTGTGTTCGAGGTCTTTCAGCGCGCGCAGCGCAAGGTATAAAAAGTTGCCGCTACCGCAGGCCGGGTCGAGCACGCGAAAGGATTTGAGCTGTTCGAGGTAGGTGGTGAACGCGGCCTGGGCGTCGCGCTCGGTCTTGTCGCCGCTCTTCTTGCGCCTGGCGAGGTACCCGGCAATCTTGTCTCGGGCGGCGTCCCATTCCCTGGTCAGCGGCTCGACGATAACAGGGTTGATGATGCGCAGGATGGATTGCTGGTCGGTGTAGTGCGCGCCGAGCTGGGAGCGTTTCTTTGGGTCCAGGCCGCGCTCGAACAGGGTGCCGAATATCGACGGTTCGATCCCGCTCCAGTTCAGTTGCGCCGCCTGAAACAGTATTTTGATTTCGGCGGATTCCAGCGGTAAAACTTCGACTTTCTCGAACAGGCCACCGTTGAACCAGTGAATATCTTCCAGCGCGAAGTCGCCGCCTTTGCGCATCGCGTTGAACAATTCATGCAGGCGCGCGGACAATTTGGCCGGGTCTTGCTGGCTCTTGTTCAGCAAGCGCTCGAACAGTTTTCCGGGCAGCAGTTCGGCATCTTCGGCAAACAGACAGAACAGGCATTGATTGAGGAAGTGCGCCACGCTCTGCGGGGCATGCCCTCTGGCATTCAGCGACTGCGCCAGCGCGGCGAACTTGCCCGCGGCTTCTTCGGTGATCTGGGTGATGGTGCGCTTGGGGTGGAACTTGTCCGTGTCGGTGAACAGCCAGCGCAATTTGTCCAGATTTTCCGGTTTACCGAGGTGTTCCAGTCCGATGGTGTGAACCTCGGACGGCGCGTTGGTGAAATGGGTGTGGATTTCGATGATGCTGGTATCGCACACCACCAGCAACGGTGGGTTATCCAGCGCCAGCGCGTAGGTCATCAACTGTTTCAGGGCTTCGCCCAGATTGCGCCGCGTGGCTTTATATTCAAACGCGAAAAAGCCTTTTTTCCACACATCGGCCCAGCCTTGCCCGGCACCGGTGCGGGTGGCGCCGCGCTCGAAGCAATAGGTGTCGTGGCTGGAGGGTGAGGGGGTGGGCAGGTCCAGCAATGCGCACAGGTCGATAAAGTGGAGCTGGTAACTGGCGCGCTCCTTGAGCGGGTTGTCACGCCACTTGTCGATAAACTGCTTGGGGGTCATGTGCTCGGCACCAGTTTTTTAACTGGAGCATGGTGCTATGCGCGCGGCTCGTTGTAAAGCCGCGATGGCGAATGCCAGTATCGCCGTCAGGTGAAGTTCAGCGGAAATTCTGTCACGAAAAATTCCGTTGGCGGAAGCGGTGAGATTCGAACTCACGAACGGTTGCCCGTTGCCGGTTTTCAAGACCGGTGCAATCGACCACTCTGCCACGCTTCCTTGTAGTGCTTGCGATGCGGCTCACATTTTAGCTGTGGCCGTACAGATTAGCCAGCGGGAATACTGGCTGCACCTGGCCTGCAGGATTTTGCAAAGCGCTAGCATGCTTGGTAGAACAGGATGTACGAGGGTTAATACATTGCTATCATTCGCAACAAATTACCTACAATGGATTTGCGTTGAGTAACCAGCAACTTCCCGCAGATAACGAAACAGGCATGACATGCGTTATTCTTACACTTTGATGATTCGCATTGCTCACACCATGGCGCGTATATTGCTGTGTCTCTGCCTGCTGGGTGGCGCCAAAGCTTGGGCTGTGGTGATCATTGTGAATCCGAATGTTTCTGTCACCACCGTGTCGCAAAACGCGGTGCGCGCCATGTTCGCAATGAAATTGCTGCAGTGGCCGGACGGCCAGCCGGTCAGGGTATTCGTGCTCCCCGACGACAATCCGCTGCACCGGGCCTTCTGCAAGGAAGCGCTGGACGTTTACCCGTATCAATTGCGCCAAACCTGGGATCGGCTGGTTTATTCAGGCACAGGACAGGCGCCGACCGAGGTCGGTTCGGAACAGGAAATGCTCAAAAAAGTTGCCAGTACCCCCGGTGCGCTGGGCTATGTGAGAAAGGTGAAACCGGGCGACCGGGTACGTATCCTTTCAGTGGATAATCCGCACAGGATCATCTCGGCGGAATGACGATGAAACGAGCCCTAATTAAAATACTGGCAGCCGCGCTGGCGCTCGCATGCCATGGCATGAATGCAAGCGCCGGCAGCCTGCCAGATGGTGTCCAGGTGCATGGTTTTGCCAGCCAAGCCGTTATTGGTACTGACCACAACAACTTCTTCGGCAATACCGAGAACAAGGCCAGCCTCGGTTTTACCGAGTTGGGAGCAAATATTTCCTGGCGCCTCAATCCCAGCCTGCAGTTGTCCGCTCAGGCCGTTTCGCGCCGCGCAGGTGAAACCGACAATGGCTCGCCGCGCCTCGACTATGCCACCCTCGACTACACTATCCACGCCAGCGAGAACGCACGCTACGGCGTGTATCTGGGCAAGATCAAAAACCCCTACGGCCTGTACAACGAAACCCGGGATGTCGCGTTCACGCGCCCCAGCATTCTGTTGCCGCAATCCATCTATCTGGATCGCATCCGCAACTTTGTGCTGTCCGCGCCGGGGGTGGCGGTGTATGGCGACAAAACATTGGCTATCGGCAACCTCAGTTATCAATTCAGCGTTGTTAAACCGGACACATCCGATAGGGAAACCGAAGGCACTTTCCTCGGGGCCGACAGGCCTGGAAAAATCAAAGCTGATACTTCCTATATTGGTCGAATTCTTCTGGAACCAGGCAATGGTCATTTCAAACTGGCATTGACCGGTGTCAGCATGCGCGCGCATTACCAGCCGGGGGTACCCGATACACTGCAAGCCGGAAATATCCGCTTTGACGCCTGGGTGCTATCCGGACAATACAATGCAGAAAACTGGGTGTTCACAAGCGAATACGCGCAAAACCATATTAATACCCAGAATTTTGGCGTTTTTTCCCCGGATCGCTCTGCAACCGGCAGCAGTTACTACGTTCAGGGAACTTATCACCTCACACCCAAATGGTCGGCTCTGGCACGCTATGATGTCACCTACCGGGATAAAAACGACAAGGATGGTCAGGCATTCAGTGCGACGACCGGCGTGCCCGCCTATAGCCGATTTGCCAAAGACCTGACCGCCGGCCTGGGCTACAAGCTCAGCAACAACTGGCTGCTGCGGGGTGAATTCCATCATGTGAATGGTACCGCCTGGTTGCCCTACAGTGACAACACCAACCCATCTGCCACTACACAACACTGGAACATGTGGTTATTTCAGGCGGCTTACCGCTTCTAGCCGATGGACACCCAATCCGCCAGACTCAGGCATTTTTTCAGCCTAAAGTGGAAAATTATTGTGCCACTCAGTCTGGTGCTGCTGGCGGTGAATGCGTCGCTGTCATACATCAATTACAGCAGTCAACGCGCTGAGTTTGACAGCATGCGCAGCGCGAGTGAAACGCAAAGCCGGCGTTTCGCCGCTGAAGTCATCACCCAGCTCGGTGCACAACTGGAAACTCCAGCCAATCTGATTCCCAATCTGACCGACGTCCACAACGCGATTGCCAACGGCGATGAAGCGGCGCTGCAACACTACTATCAGCGCTATTGGAGCGCCCTCCACCTCAACAGCGGATTGGAACAGGTGCTGTTTTTCAAGCCCGATGGCCAATTATTTGCCCGCTGGCAAGAAGACCCCAAGCGTGTGAACGAACCGGCACTATCTGCCCTGGCCAAGCGCGTCATTGTTGAAGAACAACCACAACACCTGCTGGCATGTGCTGCGACCTGCCTTTACTATTACATGGTACCCGTGCTCGACCATGGGCGTTCCGTCGCCGCCGTCGCTGTTGCCGCATCGCTGGCCGATGCAGTGCTGTCATTCCAGCGCATGACCGGTAGCGACATGGCCTTGGCCATTCTGGCACCCAACATTGACGGTTCGGCCAGCGATTTCAAGCAACCCCAGGTGCCTGCGCTCAGGCGCCGGGTGCTGGCCGTGTCGGGTGGCCGGCAGAGTCTCGCCATTCTGCAGAATATCCCGCTGGGCAACACCATTGCCGGCCATCGCATCAACGTAGCGTATCAAAATCGCCACTACGAAATCCTGCCTGTACCGGTGCCTGCCGGTGCCAGCACCGGCAATCCCTCCATGCTGGGGATTTTTGACCGCACCCGCAATCTGCAACATTTGCACGAGGTTGCATGGAAAAGCGCTGGCGTCGGCATCCTCGGCCTGTTCATCTCCGAGCTGATGTTGTTGGTGCTGCTGTGGGTTCCAATGCGTCGTCTCAAACGCACCGCAGAAACCTTACCATTACTTGGCCGGGGCGAGTTCGAGGCGGTGCGTGCCCGGTTGGAAAAATCCGGTCGCATAGATACCATCCCTGACGAACTCGACACGCTCGACGCCAGCGCGTTGGATCTGGCTGACCGGCTGGAAGACCTGCAGGAAAAAACCCGCTCGCACAGCAATGAACTTGACGATCTGGTAAGGCAGCTCTCGCGCGAGCGCGATTTTGTCTCCGGTCTGCTGGATAACGCGCAGATGCTGATCGTCACCCAGGACAATCAGGGCCGCATCCTGATGGTGAATGCCTACGTGCTGGCGCTGACCGGCTTCGACTACAGGGAACTGCGCGGCGCAAAACTGACGGATTATTTCAGCCTGCCGCAGCAAGCTATGGACACACGCCGTGAACTGGCTGCATTGCTGCATTCGGACGGCGCCAGTTTGCGCCGGGAAACGGCGCTGCGCTGCAAGAACGGCGAATCGCGCGATGTGGTATGGATACACTCATCGCTTGGTGCAGAAAATCCCGATGATGCAGCCATTTTATCGGTAGGCCTGGATATCACCGAGCTGCACCGGGTCGAAAAACAGGCAAGCTACCTGACCGAATACGACGCACTGACTGGCCTGTACAACCGTCACCATTTCCAGGAGGCACTCCAGGGAATCCTGTCGCACACGGATGCGCAATCCAGTGGAGCGCTGATCTATCTTGATCTGGATGAATTCAAGTCGCTCAACGACACCACTGGACACGATGCAGCGGATCAGGTTTTACACGCTGTAGCGAGCCAGTTGCAGGGCCTGCTTCCCGCGCCCGCATTGATTGGCAGGCTGGGCGGCGATGACTTTGGCGTATTCTTCAGCCAGCTAGACGCGCCGCACGCAATGCAGTTGGCACGCCACATCCAGCACAGTTTATCGACGATCACGCTGGCAGAAGTTCCCCTCAGCCACAAGGTTTCGGCGTGTATTGGTATCGCCATGTTCCCAGAACACGGCACGGTTGCCCAGGAGCTGTTGGCCAATGCCGATCTGGCGCTGTTCCGCGCCAAGGAGAGCGGTCGTGGCAACTTGCATCTGTATGCGCCGGACGAAGGCCTGATGGAGCGTGTTCTCAATCGCGTGTACTGGGTGGACAAAATCGAGCAAGCGCTGGCCGACGACCAGTTCGAGCTGTACTTTCAGCCCATCCTGGCATTATCCAACAACCATGTGAGCCATTACGAAGCGCTGGTACGCATGCGCAACCCCACCGGCGACCTGTATATGCCGGCAGAGTTTATCGGCGTAGCCGAAACCACCGGTCTAATCCGCAGCATTGACCGTCTGGTATTGCAAAAGGCGATAGGCGCGCTGGCCGAATTGCAGCGCAACACACCCGGTATCAAACTATCGGTCAACCTCTCCGGGCGCAGTTTCGGCAACCCGCGCTGGCTGGAATTGCTGCAGACCGAACTGGCCAGCTCACACATCAACCCGGCGGGTCTTATCTTTGAAATCACCGAAACTGCCGCCGTGGAAGACATGGCGGCTGCACGTGCGCTGATGGAAAAAGTCATTGCCCTGGGTTGCGCATTCAGTCTGGATGATTTCGGCGTGGGTTTTGCCTCGTTCGATTATCTCAAGCAGCTCCCCGTCGAGTACGTCAAAATCGACGGCTCTTTCATCCGCAATCTCGCCACCAATACAGACGACCAGTTGTTCGTCAAAGCCCTGGTACAAGCGGCGCACGGCTTTGGCAAAAAGACCGTGGCCGAATTTGTCGAGAACGCCGGGATTGTCCAGTTGTTGCGCGATTACGGTGTGGATTACGCCCAGGGCTATCACATCGGCAGACCGGATCCTGTTTTCGGGTGGACCGCCTGACACGATGACGGCTGTCGGCATCCCGACATCAGTGTCCGGGTTTCGCCTCATTCCCTAATCCGCCTGACGCCGGGCACCCTGCATTCAAGCCTTCGCCAGCCTTGCCGGCAACTCTTTTGCTGGCACATATCGTGCTGAATTCCTGCAAACAACCCACTACCCGCATGCGATGAGCTCGTTCATAAAAATATTCCAAAAATGGCTGCCCGGATCGCGCCAGGAGCATTCGCCCTTCGCGACTCTGCACAGCACGCGGCGCTGGGTGGAACAACTGCAGTTTCATCATGAGTATGAAGCGCATCAAATGGTGGTGGATGCGCTCAATCAGTTCAACCTGTCCTCTACTGTGCTGGATGAGCGCAGAGTCCGTATCCTGGCCGTGTTGCGCCACGCCGGCTGCCGGCTGCAGGAGGGTATGGTGACGCAGTATCTGAAAAACCAGACTGCCTTCCGCTATGCCGGGAAATCGCTGTGGCAGGAAATTTTCGCTTTTTACTGGCAACTGGCGCTGGCTTACCAGAGTTTCGTCAAGGCCGCCACGCGCAACCAGCCCGCGCTGGACCAGCAGCTACCCACGATTACGCTGCTCGCGTTGTACTATCAGGGCAAGCTGATCCAGTGGCGCTATATGCGCTATGAAACGCCCACGCCAGATGCCTGGCGCAATGTACACGCGCTCTACGCCATTGCCGAATGCAATGGCTTTGCCGAACGGCGTCTGAAGCTAAGCGACAACGCCGAAGCCAGTTGTACCCATTTGTATGCCCACATCCTGCTGCTCAACCTGATTAACCCGATCGGGCTATGCCCCTGGAAAATCGAGTTGACTGCGCATTGGATCCAGAGCTGGTGCCGCCAGTTACAACCAACCCCGCAGTTTGACCCGCAAGTGCACACCCACTGGCTCGATCTGGCCGGTTGCGAGCCGCTGCACCTCATCGGCGACCGCCCGGTGGAAGGCAACGCGCTGCGCTACTGGTCTCTACAAAACGTACTGACTGAGCTTGAAATCACCCGCGCGCAATTGATCGACCCGCCGCCAAGTCCGCTCGACGGTATCAAGAATGAAGCCGATGTACCGGGGCTGCTGGATGACATCCGCGCCATACTCAATCGCGGTGGCCCGCAACGTCACGCGCCGCGCCAGGAGCAAAACCTGTCGGCCCTCCTGGCATGCGGCTTCGAACAGGTGCGGCACACCCTGAGCGGGGCAGCAGGCAGCACGTGCACTGCGCCGCTTGAATCATGGATCATGCAGGACGAAGGCGACGACGGCTATGGCCTGACCCACTACGGCACCCCCGTCAGCATCCCCGGCCACGGCACATTGATCGGTCTGCGCAGCGAGGTAAAAGCTCACCCGTGGGCGCTCGCTGCGGTACGCTGGATTGATCAGCAACCAGGCCATCCGATCAAACTGGGCGCGGAACGGCTCGGCACCTCGCCCAGGGTGGTTGCCTTGCATGGCGTCGGCCACCTGATGTCGGAGAGCATTTTCAGCTTGGTCAATCCGCCCGTAGACTGCGTGCCGACGCCATGTATTTTTCTGCCCGCACAGGATGAGCGCAGATACAGCAGCGCACTGGTGGTCGGCGATATGAGCATCGCGCCCGCGCAGATTTATGACATGCTGGACGGGGAATATATTTATCGTGTCCGCATTACCCATGAGCAGGACCGTAGCCACGATTGGCTGCTGCTGAAGTTCAACATCCTGACACGGCGCCATATCGAGATGGTTTAGGGCGCCTCTATCAATCGGCGGACACCGGGGCAAGATTTCCGAGAGCCCTGTTTCCAGCTACATATCCGCCTCAACGCCATGCCAACAGATCGGAAATTCTAAGGCGGTACCGCTGTGGATCAACTGTTTCACTGCGATGGAGAAGCAGGGGTAGATACTTCCCTCACCGGGATGAAGTTAGGCATGCGCTTACGTGGCTTCATTCTGTTTTTTGAACAGGCGCGGCAGCAACAGAAAACCATTGCGGCAATATGGGCATTCCAATAAGATTGCCGGATAAAAATTATAGTTATATTGGAGACATAGTGACCCGGCAGCATACCAACGATTCCACGAACGCGGCAATGAGTGCATCCAACAGCCATGAAATAAATGAAGCATTCAATATTTTTTTAGGCATTTCAGAACCAGAAAAAGCATTACTTGCCCAGTATCGCCCCATCCTGACACAAGGCGCTGACCGCTTTATCGAGGTGTTCTATGCCTACCTTCTCGCCTTCCCCATCACCGCCAACGTCCTCCACAACTATCAGGAAGCCGGTGGAGAACTCTTCAGGTTGGCTGCGACACAATCGGCGCATTTCCAGAAATTGCTGAGCGGATGCACCGATGAGCTGTCGGCGCAACAACTGATCCACATTGGGAAAATCCATTATCAGCACAAAATCGAGCCGGTGTGGATGATGGGCGCCTATCATTTATATCTGAATCACTTGCGGCAGATCATTGCCACACACCCGGAAATTGCGCCAGATAAGCAATACGCGCTGGAAAGTGTCCTGATCAAACTGCTATTTCGGGATATGGGCCTCATGCTTGAAGGCTATTGGCATTCGGCAATGTCCCTGGCGCAGAGCGAAAAAAATACGGTCGTGGAATTGCAGGGGCAGGTCAGCGATCTACTGGCCAATCTGCCACAAGTTTTATGGTCGGTGGCGGTGAAAGACAACAAGCTGCTTTATCTCAGTCCTGCGACCAAGAAAATCTGCACGCTGGATATCGAAATGCCCATTCCCTGCATGGGCTGGACCCATCCGGAAGATCGCGAAACCGTGCGGCTCGCGTGGGAAGAAGCGTTGCGCGGCAACAAGGTGGAAGTGGAAAGCCGCGTTCAGGCACCCGGGGAACAAACGCGCTGGTTTCGCAGAGTGTTTCATCCGTTTCTGGACAGCGCAGGGAATGTGGTTCGGATAGACGGCCTGATGGACGACACCACGGAAGCTAAGGAAATCATCGAGCGCCTGCAATTCCTGGCGACCACCGATAACTTGACTGCGCTGCCCAATCGCTCACTGCTGTATGACCGGCTTAACCAGGCTATTGCCGTGGCAAAACGCGAGCAGAATACGCAAGTTGTTCTGATGCTGATGGACCTGAACCACTTCAAGGAAATTAATGACACCTTGGGACATCTTGCCGGGGATGAGGTGTTGCGTCAGGTGGCGCAACGGTTGAGAAACGTGCTGCGGGAAAGCGACACGCTGGCCCGTCTCGGAGGCGACGAATTCGCCGTATTGCTGTCCGATGCGCCAGCCGCGGAAGCAGCCGCCAAGAAAGTCGCAAAAAATATTCTCGACTGTTTTGTGGAACCTTTCTGGTTCCAGAAAAACGAGTTGTATCTGGGTGTGGGAATCGGCATATCCGTCTTCCCGGATCATGGGGATGATGCCGGTGTGCTGATGAGCCGCGCGGATGTGGCCATGTACGCTGCCAAGCACACGGATGCGGGCTTTTTGTTTTATGACCCCAAAACAGATCCTCACACCCAGGAGCGCCTGCAGCTTTCATCCGACTTGCGGCATGCGCTGGAAAGAAATGAGTTCGTCCTCTATTATCAGCCGCAAATCAACATCCGCAGCGGTGGCATTACCGGCGTGGAGGCGCTGATTCGCTGGAACCACCCGGAACACGGGATGATCTTCCCGGATCAATTCATCCCGTTTGCCGAGAACACCGGTTTGATTAACCCAATCACAGAATGGGTCCTGCGCACGGCGATAACGCAATGCAAAACCTGGCAGACGGCGGGGATGGAATTACGCATTGCAGTAAACGCAACAGCACGCTCATTTCAGGATCCGCTATTGGTAGATAAGTTGGAAAGCCTGCTGTCCGGGGATGGAATCCGTCTTCTGCCAGAACGAATTGAAATCGAGATTACGGAAAATATCCTGATGGAGGATATTGAGCATGGCGCGAAGGCCATCGGACGTCTGCGCAATCTGGGTGTTAGCGTGGCCATCGATGACTTCGGGACTGGCTACTCTTCATTGGCGTATCTGAAGAAATTACCCATACATACGCTCAAGATAGACAAATCCTTTGTCATGAACATGACGGAAGACGACAACGATGCGGTGATTGTCCGCTCCACGATTGACCTGGCACACAATCTTGGCTATCTGGTGGTAGCGGAAGGCGTCGAAACCCGCGATGCGCTGGATTTGCTTGCGGTACTCGGCTGCGATCTGGCGCAGGGTTATCATATCAGCCATCCTCTTCCCGCGGATGAGCTGATTTTATGGATTAAAAATTCATCGTGGTTCATCGGGGAGAAGGTTTGATTTTTCCCGCTGTCAACGCCTTTAACGATTCCTGCGCTCAATATCCCCGATATGAAAACCAAACGCACCCTTGCGGCGGTCAGAAAAATACAAGCGCAAGGTTTGCTCGATGGTGCGAAACGCAATTTGATCCCAGGGAATCTCGTCCTCGCTGAATAGCCTGACTTCCAGGCTCTCCGGGCCGGGCGCGAAATCCAGATCGAGCAAACGCGCACGGAACATCAGGTACACCTGACTGATATAAGGCAGGTTGTAGAGCGTGAACAGGTGTTCGATCTCGACGCGCGCGCGCGCCTCTTCCATGGTCTCGCGCAAGGCTCCCTGCTGGGTGGTTTCGTTGTTCTCCATGAATCCGGCGGGTAGCGTCCATAGCCCGTATTGCGGCTCGATTGCACGCTTGCATAGCAGAATTTTGTCTTCCCATTCGGGCAGACAGCCCACCACCATTTTCGGATTCTGGTAATGGATCGTATTGCACTGGAGGCACACATGGCGCAGACGGTTATCGCCGTCTGGAATGGTGTGGATCACCCCACTGCCGCATTCACTGCAAAAATTCATGATGGTTTTCCAATAAATATCCTGTGAACTTAACAAAAATCGTCCGCGGCGGCTAGCTTGGCTTTATGCAGGAACCTGTTATCGTTACATCTGTCCGAAAAAACAACTCACACATAGCGCCACGCCACCTCCGTGCACGCCGACTATTACGCCATCCGCCAGCTCTCGCCGTATCGCGGCATGTTGTTTGTCGTCGATATCGAATGCGCGGTGGCCTACAGCACCAACGGACACAGCTGGCAGGTACATTGCAAAAACCCGTTTAATCGCTATTGGCCGTCGGGTGAATGGATCGAGGGTGAAGGCGGCATGCTCAATAATTGCCAGCACGCAGCAGCTATTATTGCGGCGCTTAAAAACCATCCGCCGCTGCCCTTCGTCCCTCAGGACACCCTGGAACTCTGGCTGCTGGACAAAGCCCGCAGCCTGCCGCTGGCCTTGCTCAAAACCAAGCGCGCGCATGCGGCGCCCGATAAAGTCGGCGGCCCGACCTGGTACCCGTTTGTGTTGACCGATACGCGCT
>VFSW01012990.1_pt1 | contig 11587 bp, 10 predicted proteins | sample 5358111 | NCBI WGS metagenome assembly VFSW01 (sample SAMN11554181, study PRJNA540505) | mine drainage metagenome | isolation source: sediment from site ElyBrook_90M | place: USA: Ely Copper Mine, Vershire, VT | collected 2017 | reverse complement strand
GGCAGCTCTCGTAACGGCCGATCTCGCCGTTGAAGATTTGCGCGAGGCCAGTCTCTGTGTATTGCCTGGAATTCGCCCCGGGGCGCTAAGCCCGGTGCCGTTTGTAGAGCTGAGTCCAGTTTCGGCCGGTTGCGATATGGGAAATGGTCACTGACGCGACAGCGTACTTCTTGGCTATCGCTATACGGGTCATTCCAGCGTCAACATCCTTGTAGATGTTGAGCACATCGGTCTCGGTGAACTTGGTGTTGGCGTTTTTCTCGCCGACCAGTCCGCGACCTTTGCGTACCATGTCCTGCATGTTGTCGGCTTGCGTTCCCGGAAACACGTGATCCGGGTTGCAGCACCAACGACGATCGCAGCGGTGACATGCGAGCTTTCCTTCGGGGATTTCCCCTTTGAAATGCTCGTAGCTGAACCTGTGCGCCTTGAAGGCGTGTTGCACGCCGTTCTCGGTGATCTGAATATGCAGATACCCGGCCTTCGTTTTGTAGGCCGTGTCGCAAGTCCAACAACCGCTTTCCAGCTTACGAATGCCGCGAAGGAACTTCTTCGTTGCCTTCTCCAATAGCGTGCCGCCGGTTTCCACCTTGCGTCCGCCATCTGGGCGACCACTCGATCGCCAACGTGCGTAATGAAGTCTGCATAGGCCCTTGGCAACATGGGGCTCGATGCAATCCTCAAACGTACATTGGGGCCGATGGCCACCTTTGGGCATTCCAACCTCTACAAACCGCTGCGTCTTTCGAACGCAGAGTAGACCATATCACAAGCTTGGTAGTTTCCTACAAGCTCTCTCGCGTTTCGGGAATGCTTATCCCCTACGGGCTTGCGCCCTGGTCGTTGAACCTTCCCCGGTGCTCGGGGCTCGGCTGCTGATTATCCAATCCGCGGCTTTTCAAACCGTCGCGTTCGTCCTTCCGGACCGCGCTGTGGTGCCGTGGCTCTCAGGATGTCCCAGCAATTAGCGAGATTGTCATTCGCGACTCACGCCGCGAGGCCACCAATTTGATGGATAGTTTCGAGACTGTTTTTGAAGTTGCGGTACGTCGTCGGTCTGGCCACGCCCACATAATCGTCACTGGTATATGGGGGAATGTTTCTTTCTTTCATCGTGTCGACGATCGCCTTGACGTGGCCGGTGCCGAGCGCGACGTTGTTGGTCACGGTCGCGGTGCCGGTGGTGTCGAGGTTGATCGCCGTGGGCGACGTGCCGGACGCCGGTTCGACGCGAAGCGGGGTGTTCTTGAATTGCAAGAACGCTTCGATGTCGAAGTATTTTTTGGCGTCGTCCTTCAGCGTCTTGTCGATGATCGAAGCGACTTGGTGCTTCGCCAGCGACACCAGCTTGCCGGTGTAGGGACTTTCTGTTCTTCACCGCGGCTCTTTATCCGCGGCTTTCAACACGTCGCCGTGTTGGTCGGACTATCTTTTCGCTTTCGCGTCGCGCGCTCGTGGGCAGATTATTGTTGGGACTCACTGCCTAGTCTCTAGAGGTTCCGCAGCACCGATGCCCGCTGCGGCTTCCTACGGGATTGTCTCAAAGAGAGTTTCCCCGTTTCACGCGATTTTACTTCGGCTCCCTTTAGAAAACCGAATTGCCGGCTTCGTACACCGTGAGCTGATGCTGGAGGAGGGTGAAGCCCGTCTCCGGGATTGGCGCCGACTCGTCGAGTCGACGGCCTTGGGTGCCGACATTGCTGTAGACGTCCCAGTTGTACTTGTCGCCGCGGTTGAGACCCTTCTTGGAGCCGTCTTGCGCGTCGCAGAGCTGCCGCATCTTCGTCAGCGGCTGCACTTGCTGGCGGAGCACGTCCGACAATTCGTCGGAATACATGTCAATCTGTTGCTTGTGAACCGGGTGCTCGATCCGGCGGGCCGATCATTTCTGTCGGCCTCTCACGGTCTCCCGTGAGTTCAGACTATATCATCACTGGCGAGTGCCAGCGCCTTGCTCAAAGTCGTTGAGGACTCTTACTTGTGCCGGCTTCGTTTGATTTCGGCGACCCTCGCAACCATGGACATTTCGTCGGGAGTGTAATCCCGCCCACGAGTGCTTAGGCGACGACTGGCGATGAACGCCATTACCAAAGCCGCTTCCTCAGCTTTCGTTACCAAGTATGGCTGCAACAAAGGCACCACTTTTTCAATCCGCAACATGCCGCGGACTTCCAAGTGATGCCTGTCAGACCAATTTTGGTTCGTCGATTTGCGATCAAGGCGGTAAATCGGGAGCTTCAATTGCTTGAAAATCCCATGAACGTGGTCCGCCGTCTTGGAGCAAGTCGATGTGACGCTGAGTTCAGGAACCCACGTTGTGGTCCCTGTTCTGGTTGTCTGCCTGTGAATGCCGATCGTTCCATCGGCGTCTACAAAGCCAGCAAACCAGACGAGTAAGTTGCCTGCTGATTGACTCCATGTCTGCATCATTTTTCCCTAAAGAGGAGATGAGTCTTCGGAGTGCTTCCAGCATATCGCAAGGTTTAACGCGGGCAAATGTATTTCACCCGCCTTCGGCCGGAATGGCCCAAAGTTGACCAGCCATGGCTGATCGTTCCTTTCGAGTTTCAGACGCGCCGCGCGTCAGAGGACGAGAGACTTCCCTCGCGGGGCCTCGCGGGCTTTCCTCATGTTCTCGATGACCGCGGACCGGTCGGGCGCTTTGGGCGCTGCCGGTTGTGCGGGTCGAGCGACGGCGGAACGGCTGGGTTGCTGGGGCACGGCCTGCCGGCGCACGGTGCGGTCGACGACGACGTCGACGACGCGCCTTGGCGTGCTCGGTACGGCCGCGGGTTCGGTAGGCTTGACGCCCTTCCAAGCAATGAAGTTGGTGACCGCCGTCTCGAGCAGCTTGTCCGGGGGTTGGACGTCGAAGCCGTTGAGGCGATACCACTGGTGCGCGACCGAGATTTGGCCTGGGGTTGGCTGCGTCCGGTCGGGCGTGAGCTTGGTGAGGTCGTCACCGACGATCTTGTGCAGGTCGGCGAGCTGTTGCTCGTAGACGTCGACCTCGATGGCCGCGCGGGCCTTTCGGTCTGCTGCGATGTCGGCGTGTTTTTCTTCGAAGGATTTCAGCACTTTGGCGGTGCGGACACTATCGTCACGAATGCGCTCGTGCTGGATGGTGATCGGCACTGCCTTGGTGACTGCCTGCTGGACGCGATCGTTGATGGTCTTGTCGAACAACGCGCGCGCGTCGGCAGGATCTCCGAACTGCATGGTCTCCATCAGCTTGCCAACTTCGTCCTCCTGGGGTTGGATGGCGGCGGCGGCCGGAGCTGCAGGTGCGGCAGGTTGCGCGGGTTGGGCGGCGTGGGGGTCGCCGGCCTGGCCCGCGCGGGCCTTAATGTCGCGAAGCAAGTCGCCGGCCTCTTTGGCCTTGGCTTTGGCTTCGTCGAAATAGTCATCCGTCGCGACGTTCTTGCGCGCGAGCGCAATCACTTCGTCGAGCGTGAATTCTTGTTCCTGGCCGCGGACCTTGAGCTTGATGGTCTGCGGCGCGGGGGCCGGTTCCAGATCGGCGTCGGCCGGCGGCTCGGCGGCCGCCACAGCATCCGGGTCGGCCTCGGCTTCTACCTCGGGCGGCATTCCGCTGCGGGTGAAGTCGGTGATGTCGTCGGCCTGGTCGGCCATGGCGGTGGCGCGGTCGGCGCGGAAGCGGGCCACGATGGCGTTGCGCGCGTCATCGACCCGCGGTTTCGGTGGCGTGCGGGCCGGTTCGCCGGGTTCGGGTGGCGTCGAAGGGGAGGCCTCGGCGGGCGGTGCGCCACGCTCGCCGTCGACAATCGTATCCAGCGCGGCGGCAGCCTCGCCGGGGACGATGCCCTGCTCTTGGCGTGCGGCCGCCTCGGCGTCTTGCTCGGATTTGCTCGGTGTAGCCATGGTGCTCCCTCAAATGAAAAAGCCGCCTTGCGGGCGGCGGGCGGTAGAACCGGGAATTGCGTGAGGCGTCAGGCGTCTTGCGCGGGCACGACGAGGCCAAGTTGAGCGGCCTCTTGCTGGCCTTCCGGCGTCTGGACCAGGAAATCGAGCAGCTCGTCGCGATCTTCCTGGCTGAATTCCTTGTCGTAGGCTTGGCCTTCCTGGACGATCTCGGTCATCCAGGCGACCCATTCGTCGTAGCGCTTCACCTCGTTCTGCAGCGTGACCGCCTCGACGCGCCCCTTCGGGGTGTGCAGATCGACAAAGGCAAGGAGCTTGAGCGACTCGGTCGCGCGATCGTGCAGCCGGCGCAGCATTTCGATAGCGACGGCACCGCCCTTGCGGTCGCCGAGCTGCACTTCGAGCTCGGCCGACAGGCTGATGATGCGCTGCTTGGCGATGCGGGCGATCGGATCGGTGTTGGCCATGTCAATGCCTGGTCAGGCCAAGCGCGCGGAGCGCATCGAGCGCGTCCATGGCGTCGTGCTGGTCCTGCGCGTCGCGCATCTGGGCGTTGAGCGCCGGTAGGTTGGGCGGCACGAATTCATTGAAGCTCGGCAGCGGGGCGAGTTGCGGCGCGGCCGGCTTGGCGAACAGTTCGGGCGGCGGCAGTGGAATCGGCGCCGGGGCTTGCGGTAGCGGCTGCGGTGCCGCGACCGGTTCCGGCCGGCGGTCCCAGATCGGGCGCGGTGATTTGGGCCGTTTCGCCGGTTCCGGGGTGTCAAGTGAGGTGTCAAGCATACCGAGGCGGCGCCAGAGGTGACGATCGCTTCCGGATCCAGGCCCCGGCAGCGTCGGCAGCAAGGGTGCCGGCGGCGCGTCGAATGTCGCCTGATCGAAGGTGCCGTAGTCGAACATGGCGCGCTACCTTCGGCGCCGGGCGTTACGCGGCGGGCGGCTTCGTCGTCGGGCGGGCGGCGCGCGCGGGCTTCGGGCGCTTCTCAACGCCATCGAGGATCGGCATCAGTTGCGCGAGCGTGGCGCTGTTGATCTTGGTGTTCTCGTCGAGCTTGAGATCGGCAACATCGATGCGTTCGAGGTCGACGTCATGCTCCCCGGCGCGGAGCTTGTCGTTCTCGGTGGCGAACGTGGCCTGAAGTTTCTCGCGCTGCGCTGGCGTCTCGCGCTCGTTGTCGCCGAGAATCTTCTTGCTGATGTCGAGATAGGTGCGCTGCCGGGTGCGCTCGTAGGCTTCAATCAGCGGACGCAGCTTGTTGAGGTTGATCGCGATCGAAAGGCGAACCTCGCCGGCGAGTGTGGTGCCGTCCGCGGTATCGACCACCTGCAGGCCGGCAAAGAGTTCGTGGAGTGTCCCGATCGGCAGCTTGGTCGCCATAATGCGCCCTCACGTGGTAGGTGAAGGCGTTCTAGGCGCGGGCCGTTAACATTGGCTGAAGGCGTCAGGCGGTGGCGGGCCGGGCCTCGAGGACGGTGATCTTGGCCTTCAATTCCTGCACCGCCTTGACCAGCAGCATGACGAGTTTCGAGGGGTCGATCTGCCAGGGCTGGCGGTGAGGATCGTCGCCGCCGACCGTGACGGCTTCAGGCGCCACTGCCAGCAGTTCCTGCGCGACGGCGCCGTGCAGCGTTTCGAGGCCATTCTCCTTCCAGACGAACGAGCGAACCTTGATGGCGTCGATGCGATCGAGCGCCGAACCGGCGTCGCGGATATGCGTCTTGAGGCGAGCATCCGAGGTCGTGTTGTAGGCCGTGAGGGTGCCGCCACGGTTGAAGGTAATTGAGCCTCGCGTCGTTGCACCGGCATCGACGGCGAACAGAATGAATGCGTTGTCGCCGGAGGTCGCCGAGTTCCAGCAATTGAGACATGACAGACTTGAATTGGTGTTCTTGAAGGTCGCCGTGACGTTGGTGCCGGTGCCGTCGGCCACCAGCAGGCGCTCGTTGTAGACCGCCGCCGTGGCGTTAATCATCATCAGGCCGCCGGTGGTGAAGCGGGCGGCCTCCACGCTGTTGCCGGTGAGGAACAGGATTGTGTCGGAGGTGCCTACACCGGATGTTGATTTCACGGTGAGCGAGGACCCCGCAGCCGTGCCGCCGATGACGCTCGGCACCGTGACCGAGGTGTTGATCGTTGGAGTGGCTGTCCAGGACGGGGCGCCGGAGTTGGCGACCAGGATGGTATTGGCGCCGCCTTGCGCCGTGACCAGAATGCTGGTGGTGGAATTGCCGTAAAGCACGCCGTTGGTCGTGAAGGTCGCGACGCCCGTGCCGCCTTGGGCCACCGTGACGGCCGCGTTGTCGGTCAGCACCGTGGCGCTGGCGTTAGGGAATGTGAACGTCTTGAGCGACGTCGCCGGGCCCGACACCGCGAAAAAGGCGATGCCGGTGCCACCATTGGCGCCCGGTAGGATGCTCGTTCCGACGGCCGCAGACTTGGAGAGGTCGATCGAGCCGAAGCCGAGCGACGCGCCGGCCGCCGCAATTCGCAGCACTTGGTCGGCAGTGCCGGTCACGTCCGCAGAAACGCCAGAGCTTGAAGCCGAGCGCCCCACCACCGAAAGGCCGGCCACGTTGGTGAAATTGGCGTATGGCAATAGCCCGGTCACGCCGTTGCTAAGATCAATCTGTGCCCAAGCCGGGTTGTTCGTCGCCCCGGTGTTGGACAGATAGCGCGTGGCGCTCGCATTCTTGGGGAGCGCCAAAAGCGTCCCAGCCGCCGAGCCGTACCAGATGTCGCCTTGGATGGTGATCGGCAGCGACAGCGAACCGGCCGTTGCCAGCGTGGAATTGTCCGCCAGCGTCAGCGTCGCGGCTGTGGCTGGCGTCGTGATGGTGACCTTGTTGACGGTGCTGGTGAGTGTCACCGCGCCGGTGACCGCAAGCGTGCTGGCGAAGTTGACCGCGCCGTTAACGTCCAGATCGAACGCGCCAGGAGTCTTGTTGATGCCGACGCGCTTGTTCGAGGTGTCGAACGTGACGAGTTTGGTGGTGCCGTCGGCTTGGGCGATGCCAAGCGCCGTGGTCGAGTTCGACGACGGGTAGATATTCCCGGTCGAGAGCCGCAGATTGGCAGCGGTCCACAGCGACGAAATCGTGCCGGTGCCGGTGATGGCGAGCGCATCGGAGCCGATGGTGGCGCCGCCGAGCGCCAGACTGGTCAGGGCAGGCGTGGCGCTCCATGCCGGGGCGGTATTGACGCCGGCCGAGGCTAGGACGGAACCGGCCGCGACCGCGGCGAGCGCCGCCATTGAGGTGGTGCCCGCGGAATAGATCATGGCGCCGATGGCGGCGTAGCTGGTGATCCCGGTGCCGCCGTTGGCCACGCCTACCGTGGTGGCCGAGGTAAAGACTGCGTTGCCCTCGACGTAGAGGTTCGAGGCGTTGATGGTGCCGACACCCTTGGCGCCGCCGGTAACGGTCGCCGGCACCATGATGCCGACCGAGGCGGTATTGGTGAGCGAGACGACGCCAGACAGCGCGCCGGCATTCTCGAAGAACCCAGAGGTCGCGTTGCTCGACACCGGCGTGGTGATGTGGGTTGCGTCGATCGTGTTGCTTGAACCGGTGACGGCCGACGAGGTGCCGGTGACCGAGAGGCCCGTCGTTGCGTAGCCGCGCAGTTTGTTGTTGCTGAACGTGATGCGCTGGACGGTCGCCAGCGACACCATCGTGGTCGCCGGTTTGGTGACCGTATTGGTGATGACGTTGTTGAGGATCGAGCAATCTGTGATCGCGCCGCCGGAGCCGTCGAACACGATCGGCGCCACCAACTCGTCCATCAGGACGCCATCGATGGTCACGCCTTTGCTGGCGGCCTCGAGGATGATGCCGGTGGTGGATGCACTGCCGTCGGCGAACAGTTGCAGGCCGCCGCCGATATAGATCGAACCTAGACAGGCGTGGACCGTAATAAGCGATATCGCCGCGGTGCCGGTCGATTTGAGCCAGCCGCCGATGATCGTCAATTGCGATGGCGCCGGCATCGACACGACGGTGATGCACGACACCGAGGCGCTATCAGCCATGAAGTTCTTGATGGTGATATCCTGGGCCGCGCTGCCGCCCGTCGCGGTCGACCCGTCGATCGAGAACTCGGTGCCGAGCGCCGCGCCTTCGCAACGATCGAACGTCAGATCGTTGATATTGGCGCCGTAGAGCTTGAAGCCGATCGAGGAATTGCGCGCCGCGCCGGTGGTGATGGAAGAGCCATCCACGTTGACGAGCCGCAGCACACTCGAAATGTTGCCGCCGCCGCCGCCGTCGAGGTTGACGCCGATGAAATTCGAGAACGAGGCCGAGCAGCTCGCGACCGCGTTTTCGAGAAGTCCGTTCTGGAACGCGAGCAGGCTGTAGCCGACCAGCGAGTCCATCACGCTGATATTCTTGACGATCGGCGACGCCAGGAATTGCAGCGTCAGGCCGGCGCCACCAGTTGGCGTGGTTGAGCGCGTGATGCTGAAGTCCTGGGCAACGGTGCCTTCCAGGTTGTGACCCGACGTGCCGGTAAACGACACCGCATCGATGGTGGCGCCGAGCGCGACGATCGTGGAAACCTTGCGGCCGCGACCGCGTAGGCCGACACTGGTGCGGGTTTCGGCGTAGGTCGCGCTGATCGCGTAGGAACCGGCCTCGAGCTGGACGTAGCCGTTCGAGATTGAACGCCTAGCGCTGTTGAGCGCCGCATAGTCGTCGGTCGAGCCGTTCTTGGTGACGCCCCACCATTCGGCCGAGGCGACCGCGTTCCATCCGAAGGTAACTTCGCTGGCCGCGAAGCCGGAGAAGCACTGCGCCAACGGCGCTTGGAACGGGCCGTTGATGGTGAAGGATGTTGCCGAGCCCTTCGCTATAACGCCGCCGTCGTAGATGGCGAGCGCGCAGGTCACCGGGATGGTCGGCGTCCCGGCACCCAGCGTCTGCGTTCCGCTGACCACCAGAGTGGCCTGCGTCGAGCCGATCGCCGTGATCGCGGCATTGACCGAGGCGTAATCGACCGCAAAGTAGATCGGGCCAAGTCGGTTGGTGATGACCGACGACACGTTCTGCATCGACGGCAGAGCGCCGGCGCCGTTCGATGTCAGGACTTGGTAGGCGGTGCCAACGCTGGCGACTGACTGCACCGGCGAGGTCGACGTGATGCCGCCGACCAGCACCGCGAATGCGGTCAGCAACGCAACGCCAGTGCCGCCATGGGCGACGTCAGTTATGCCCTCGAACGGCGCATCGGTCGCGCACGGGCCGCCCATATAGACGACCGGCGCGGAGGAGAAGTTGACCGTGAGGCCGCCGTTCGAGGAGTTGCGGATCGTGGTGCGGGTCAACACCCCGGTCGTTGTGTTGTAGGTGCCGGTGCCTTCCTCGTGCTCGCCGTCGACGACGTTCTGAGCGAAGTAGTGATAGGTGGCGCCGTTGGTCACGGCCGGGGTGAGGCATTGGCTCGGCTTGTAGCCGGTGCCGTAGGCGGTCCCGACCACGAACGAGGCTGTGCCCCGGCTCGCCGCCAGCCAGATGCAGTTGTTGAGGAACGAGGTTGTCATGCGGGAGGACTCAGGCGGACGGCCCGACGTTGGGATTGTGGGATTTAATTAAAAGCCGGAAATGCTACGGCGCGCCTCAGCCCGATCTGAAGAATTCCGGGTGTTGGTTCCGCGCCGCTTCGCAGTAGGCCGAATGGGCCGACACTGCCGTGTCGAAATGTCCAAGATGGACAGTTTTTCCGTTCACGCTGATCTTCGCCTGGTAGCGACCACCCTTAGCGATGGATACGCCCTTCAAACCTGCCCGGTTGTGGCGTCGTGGGCGACTGTTGGTTTGGTTCTGCGCGTGCGTGGCGAGCCGTAGGTTTGCCCATCTATCGTTGGACTTATCGAGGTCTTCGTGGTCGACCTCGTTCTCCGGCCACTCTCCGGTCATGTAAAGCCAAGCAAGCCGGCTGCCGTAATAAATCGACTGACTGATCTTAATGGTGAGACGCCCATCGGGGCGTCGACACCCGGCCCTATCACCAGTCTTCGCGCGCCACCTTTTGACGCGCCACCGCCATTCACCTGTTTTTGGATCGTAATCAAGAAACCCGCGAAGCGTGGCGGCTGTCAGCTTGTCGTTCGAGCAGTGTTTTGACATGGGATAGCGTGCTTGGCCACTTCCCGATCGTCGCCTGACGAATCAATCTGACTGAAGGATACCATGGGCTATCGAGCCGACTGAGTTGCCAACGCCAATCTGTGGAGAACGCAGGAATAAGTATCCATGTCGGAACGCCGATGGACCCCGATAAGTGGGCAACCGCAGTGTCAACGGTGACAACCAGATCGAGAGACGCGATAGCAGCCGCAGTGTCGCGCAGGTCGTCAAACCAGAACGCCGAGAGATTGGTCCTAGCATCCTTGAGTTCATGGAACCGTTTTGTGTCGATCAACTGCATCTGCTGCAGGCTGACGAAATTGCAGCCCTCAGCGTCAAACAGCGCGGCAAACTCACTAAGATCGATCGAGCGATGCGCGTTGTTTTTGTGGAGCCAATTGCCGGCCCAGCACACCCCGACATTGAACTTGTCGGACGGCAGCGCGAGTGTGGCCTTCCACTTGTCGATGCGCTCCTGGTCGGGCTGGTAGAGGAACGGCGGCGGCAGGTCGGCCTCGGCGGTGAGGCCCAGCAGCAGCGGCAGCGACATCAGCGCCGCCCAATAGTCGTAGTCCTCGGCCTTGAGCACCGAGCCGGGCTTGAGCACTTCGACCGGCGTGTGCTCGAGCAGGCCCGCGGTGGCGGAGTGCGCCATGACCTTGATGGTGCGCGGGTTGTGCATCGCCAGGACGGCGAGGAAGCGGAAGAACTGGATATCGTCGCCGATGCCTTGCTCGCAGTGCACCAGGATGGTTTTGCCTTCGAGCCGGTCGGTGCCGTTCCATTTCTTGTCGGCCGGAAGGCCGAGGTTTGGCACCTTGTTCTCGGTGGTGAGGAGCCGGTATTCGTAGTCGGCGAAGCCGCCCTTGAGATCGCCCAGCAGCAAACGGGCCATGCCGCGGTTGTAGTAGGCGTCGGCGGCGTTGAGCCGGCTGGCGCTGTCGGTGACCGGCCCGCGCAGCTCAAGCGAATGGTCGAGCGCCGCGATCGCCTCTTTGTGGCGGTTGAGGCGCAGCAGGCAGACGCCGCGGTTGTAGTGCGGGAACGGGTCGGCCGGCTCGCAGGCGATGCCCTTGTCGAGCATCTTGATGGCTTCGGTATAGCGGCCGAGCCGTTCCAGCGTGTTGCCGAGGTTGTTGTAGACCAGCGACCTGGTGGCGGGGCTCGCGTCCATCTTCTCGGAGAACGCGATGGCGCGCTCGAGATCGGGCACCCCTTCGGCCGGGTAACCGAGCTGCGACAGGCACAGCCCGTAATTGGTCAGCGCCATCGGGTGCTTGCGGTCGATCTTGCGGCCGCGCCAGAACCAGAACATCGCCTCGTGAAGCTGGCCGATCTCGAACAGCGAGACGCCCAAGCGCTCGATCGCCTCGAAGTTCTCCGGTTCGTGCATCAGTACGCCGCGGTAGAGGCCGATGGCGGACCGGTGATCGCCGGCCGATGCGTATTGGGCGCCGCCCTCAAGAGCTTGCTCAATCGTCAGGCTGCGCGCGTCTTCGGCCATTTACTGCCCTGCCGGGGCCGGGACGATGGTGGCCCCCGATATGCGACCTTGCGCGTCACGGGTAAATTCATAGTGCACAGG
>VFSW01012989.1_pt1 | contig 11587 bp, 23 predicted proteins | sample 5358111 | NCBI WGS metagenome assembly VFSW01 (sample SAMN11554181, study PRJNA540505) | mine drainage metagenome | isolation source: sediment from site ElyBrook_90M | place: USA: Ely Copper Mine, Vershire, VT | collected 2017 | reverse complement strand
CCCCCCCGCGCGCGGGGGGCCCCCATCGGCGCTGCGCCTTGGCCCCGGCGCGGCCCGCCGGCGGGGGGGGGGGCGGGCGGGGGGGGCCGCCCCCGCCCCCCCCCCCGCCGGTATTCAGTTGTCAGATCATGCCGAGTACGTGCATCGCGGCCAGGCCGACGACGACGACCCAGAAAACGACCGGCAGGACCAGGCAGCCGCAGCCCAACGCGGCCGCGCGGCCGGCCTTGCCGTCCGGCATCTGGTACGCCTGCCTAGGCGCCATCGTCTGTGGCCTCCGTGGGCGCCTGAGAGCCACCAGGATCGTCGCTGGCCTCGTCAGCGGCCATCGGTGCCACTTCGCTCTTGCCGCGCCCTGACGCGCGCCTGATAGGCGGCTCGGGAGCGGCTGCGTCCGCGTCTGACGACTCGGGCGGTGTAGGGAAAGACGGCGGCTCGGGCAACACCTGGGTCAATTCGTCGCCGGGAGCCTCAACGCCCCAGCCGCGCGACTGAGGCGGGGCGTCGACGGCCGCGATGCGAGCCACGGCCTCATTGTCCGTGGCCTGTATCTCGGCGTCGAGCGCAGCTTCGACGTAGTTGCGGGCCCAGTCGAGCAGGTGCAGGAAACAGAGGCGTTCCTGTTCGCCTGTCGAGAGATACCCGATCATGACGTCGGCCGGGTGAGGGCCGCCCGGAACCTCGCAGTAGATCGTCTGGGCCATGGGTCAGTCGTCCACGGCTGCCGAGTCGGCAGCCATCCATGCGTAGTTGGCGACGTTGGCGGCCTCCAGCCGCGCGACTCCGTGGCGCCCTTCGAGGATCGCTGCTCGCATCCTGTTCAGGTGAATCTGCGCGTCCTCGGCCAGCTGCTCAGGCTCGATCTGGCGCCAGCTGCTCTTACGGATGTTTTCCGGCAGGGCCATGAGACGCCGCATTTCGCCTATGGCCGCCTCCAGAGGCTCAGTGTAATCGCGGTAGGTGCTCATCCCGCGCCTACCGGATGATCTCAAGGTGCTGCGCCGGATTCTTGCCGGGCTGCGCCTTTTTGGCCTCGCGGAGAACCGCGCGGAATGGGAATACCTTGCCGGGGTTGCGCGCCTCAAGGGCGCATGCCTGGGCGATCTGAATGACGATAGAGCCGGCGCCGCTGATAAACGTCATCGCCTCGCCGGTGTCCAGCCTCGCGCCGCGGAGGATGACGTAGATGCCGAAACCCGATTCGAAGTCTGACGGCATCTGGGCCGCGGAATTGATCTGGATCGGGATGTTGACCAGGGCGCGGCCGTTGCTCGACTGCCAGGCGCGGTCAAGACCGTTGACGTCGACGGCCGACGCGACCGCCTCGAGGATGCTTTCGATGCCGCCGCCGTCGGCCTCCGGGATAGAGCCGAGCATGCTCTCCCAGATGGCGACGCCGTTGGGTGAGAGCACGACGAGGCCGGCCTCATCGTTGACGACCTGGCCGCTCTGCGCGCCTGTTTCGTTGGTTCCCATTGTGCTGTCCTTCCTGTTGCTGTCCGGTCGAATGTGCCGGCCTGAGCGGTGCTTGGTGCCGCTCAGGTGGGGACAGTCGAGAGGTTAGATAGATCCCCGCTCGTGCGTGTCGCGATGGCCCAGCACGGCCGAGCGCGCCTGCTCGGTCATGGCGTTGCGGCCAGACCAGCGGGCTACCCACTCGCCGCAGAGGTAACAATAGGCGCCCGTGCCGCGAGCGTCGCGCCTCGCGCCCCACCACCAGACGATGGTGGGGTGCATGAGGCGGGCGCTCGCGAACAGGCGAATATCAACCGGCTCGACGTCGCGCTGTAGGCGCGCGGCTGCCGGCAGGCTGAGGCTAGACGCTGGCAGGCTGGCCATCGCTGGCTCGCCTCCGTGCTTCCGACTCGGCCTTACGGCATCGCCAGCATCGATTGGGCGCGGGGTCCGTCCGATGCTTGCGCTCGTGCAGGCTGGCATTCTCGGCCTCTTTGCGGTCGAGAATGACGCCGCGGACGGCCTCAACGTCGGCCATGCCGAGAGTCAACCCGCAGCCACGAAAGACAACTTTGCCGTGCTGCTCGACAGCCTCGCAGAGCACGACCGACTCGCGCGGTGACAGTGACGGGCCAACGTAGCGAGCTACGCGGCCGCAGTGGAGGCACCAGTAGTCGGCCATGTCAGAACTTCGCCACGATGGCGCCCGTGTCGTCCGTGACGACGTAGGAACGAGCCTGCGAGGCGATCGGGGTGAACGCGCCGATCTGTGCGCCTTCCCACGTCTGGCCGACTGTGAGCGGTACAGGGTAGCCGGAGACGTCGAGCAGCCAGGCATCGGCGTTGCCTCCGGCCGCGCCGTGCACGACTGCCAGGACAGGGAAGTTGGAGCCGGCCGCGAACGGTCCCACGGTCGCGCCGGTATCGAGCCGCGCCATGTTCACGCCGATGTTGAGCGTGAGCGTGCCGATCGCGTGGGCCGCGTCGAAAGTTACAGGTTGCATGTCGCCTCCGGTCTGGCTGGCGGGTCCGGCCGGCAGGCCGGTCCGCAGGATGAGCGCGAACGTCAGCGAAATATCGGCGATGCGAGTCTCGCGGACGCCCTGAGCGGGATTGAGTGCCGAAACGCAGGTGAGCGCGCTGGTTGCCACGCCTGTATGCGCCCACGCGCCTGACGCATCGGTGAAGCAGACGATATCTCCGGCGAACGGACGCACGGTCGCGCTCGGCACGACCTTCGCCAGGCTCGTGTGGTCGACCATATAGGCGACGGTCCACGGCAGGACCGGGCCCAGTTTGTCCGCGATGCCGACCGCCAGACAGGAATGGTCAACAAGGTACTGGCAGTCGGTCTGCGGCTTGCCGTCGGCTCCGATCGAGCCATGCGCGGCCCAGCGATAGTCCCAGCTGAGCATGGAGCGCGCAGCTGCGACCATGTCGCCAGTCGTGGCGTTCATTCCCAGTTGTCCGCGTAGCTCGCAAACTGGCGCGCAGCTGCGGCCAATTCCGGGCCCGTCGGCCGGCGCGACAGCCAGGCGGCCATGGCATCGTCAAGCTGCTCGGCGAGATCGTCGGCGTCCATGAGCACGCCTACGTCCGCGTCTGACGGATAAGGGGCAATAAAGCTCGCTTCCGCCTCAACGTCGGCGTCCGAGCCGGCCGCGAACGCGCGCAGCTGGTCAAGCCAGGTAGCGCCTACAAAACCACACGCGCCCGAAAACCATGCAAGCGTCATTCGCACGCCTCGGGTGTACGCGTGCGCGAGGCCACCGCTGTAAAGCTGCTGCTCGGGCTCCGCCGCGATAGCCAGGTCCAACTCGCCGATCATGCTCATAGCCAGGACGCGAAGGTTGACGGTTCGTTTCTGAGGTTGCGCCATGGTGGGCGCCTCCGTACGTGATCCAACGCTGCGTACGTTACATAGCGGGCAGGCGGCCGTCAAGCGGCAATCGTGATCCGAGCAGGGACAGCGGATGATCGTGCCGCTGATAGTTGACCCAACCAGGAAGCTCGACCATCTGGCCGTCGACCACTGACAGCCGCAGGGCCACGCCGCAGCTGGGACAGACTGAGGAAAACAGGTCCGGCGCGTCTGACCAGTGGCGAGTATTGGCCCGCCACTCCCGGTCAGACTTGGGACATGACACGTAGATCAGCGGGCAGGCACTAGCCACGAGGCTGGGCCCCAACCGCTCGCGTCGCGGCCGCCACCAGCGCGCCGAGGTCGACGGCCGGCGCCGTGACAAGCTCGGGACCCTCGCCTTGCGCCATGGCCCGCTCCATCAGCTTGCGCGCCTGGCGGCCGATCATCGCCTCTGCGACGGCCCACTGACCGGGCGCGACATTCTCGCCGCGGACGGCCGCGATCGCGCTGCCGGGCGCGACAAACTCTACGATGATCCGCGAGACGGCCTGAGTCTCATTGTCGGCCATGGCCTAGCGATCCTTTCGGGTTGCCGCGCCAGCCGCGGGAAGGGTCACGGCTGGCGCGGTTGGGGCTGGCACGCCGGCAACGACGTGCACATGGACGTGGATCTTGTGCTGAGCGGCCGCAACATCGGCCAGCTTAGCCAGAACCTGCGAGTGTGTAACCTCTGCCATCGGTCTAGCCTCCGGCGGCCGGCGCCACGGAGTCTACCCCGCCGGCCAGCTGCTCTGCGGTAAGGGCGCCCTTATTGTGAATGGCCAGGAGCGTCTGGGCGTCGGCCGCATCGTAGCCCAGCTGCACCAGCCCGGCTATCGCGTCGGCCGTCGAGAGGATGGCGCTGGCCCACGCCGAGACGGTCTGCGCCTCGGTCAGGATCTTGACGTTGGCGCGGTGCTCGATAGACCAGATGCCGAGCAGCGAGGATATGCGGTCGGCCGGCACGTTTAGCTCGCCGAGAATGGCCGTAGCGGTCGGGACGTCGATCTTGTGGCCGACAAACAGGGTATGCACGCGCCCGACGGCCGACTGCAGGGCGGCCATCATCGTGCGCAACTCCTCGACCTGCACGATGTAATCGGCCTCAGACGCGCTGTAGCCCAACGCCTCGGTCAGGGCCAGGGCCTGCGGCCGATCGATGATCTGATCGGCGTACAGCTTGAGCACCGTCGACTCGGCCAATTCCTTCGCCTTGGCGACCTTGACCACGGATGCGCCCTTGAGGTATGCAGCTGCATCCTCATCCGATAACCCGGCCTCTTTGTAGCGCGCCAGAGCCTGCGCCTCGGTGTAGGCGCCCTCTCGATACATGGCCGTCACGGTGCGAGGCGGCGTGTGGTACTGAGCTATCGCGCGCATCGCCGGCGCCCACTTGTTGCGCCAGGGTCCCTCAAGGAAACCCTGTTCGAACGAGGTCACGTCTGGCCCGGTACCGGTCCACGGAATGATGCCGCGGTTGGCCATGTCGCCAAGCTCGACAGGCGTGGGCGCCGAGCCTTGAGTGTCAAACTGCCAGTCGTACTCGGCCGGATCGCCGCCGAACGCCTGATACTTGGCGAACGCAGTAGCGTGATCCAGCTGGCCCTCAAGCTCGGCGCGCATGGCCGACTCTGGCGATGGTTGCTGGACCGCCAGCTTCTGCACCAGGTCCGCGTACTCGTTACGCAGGTCACCCTGGCTGATAGCGAGCCTATAGCCGGCCTCATCTACGAACCCTCGCCGCAGCGCGATCGCCATAGCCTCCGGCGATGGCGGGTTGCCGGTGATCTTGAGCAGGGTGCCGAAACGGTCTCGATTGAGGCCGCTCGACAACGCCTCGGCCTCGCCTTGAGACTGCGTCAGGGCGGTACGGATGACTGCTCGCGCGGCGTCTGCCGGTGACAGCGCGACGTTGGGCGCGGCCGCGTTGACCGTATTCGATAGCTCGACCAGAAACGGACTCAAGGCCGTGGTTATGACCGGCGCAATTACCTGCGTCACCAGGATCTGACCTGAGACGAAGTTACCCGTGAGCGCGGAAAATGCTGCCACGTGCTCGCCTCTCTACAGGTTCAGTCCGGTGAAGTCGTCAACCAGCCCGCGGCCCATCCCGAGGATGCTGTCTGCCAGCCCTGCAACCTCGTGAGCCGTGCCGTCAGGATCTCGAACGGCCGCGCCCACGAACGCACCGACGGCCGCGTACATGGTCACGTCGCCCAGGATATTGAGCATGCTCATGAATGGGGCCAGGGCATTGCACGTCGGGTTGACGCATTCGGTCATGGCGTTACTGAGCGTCATCTCGATAGTCGCGATGCTCGACAGGGCCAGCGGGTACGTCAACGGCAGGGCCAGCGGCAGGATGGTTTGCCAGTCGTTTATCAGCCCGTCGATCGCGGGCCAGACTTTCGTGTCGATCGTAGTGTCGATCGCAGCCACGGCGTTGTTAAGGTTCACCTCGCCGGCCGTGGCACGCAAAACTTCAGCCGTGAGCGCGGCCCAGATCGGCGTAACCGCGGCCGTGATTATCGGTCCCATGGCCGCCAGGGCATTGTTGACGGCCGTGGCCATCGCGGACGGGATGAACGTCTGAATAAGCCATGACGCCTGAGCCTGTAGGGCCGCGATCGATGCCGACAGAACGGACAGGGCACCGCTGAGCGCGAGCAGCTGTAGGGAAAACGCCAGCGAGTTAGACAGGATCTCAAGGGCCATGCTCGACAGGCGCGAGTACAGATCTATCAGCCGGCCGACCGTCCATTCGATCGGCGCGGCTATCAGGTCGGCGGCGACAGTGACCAGCTGGGCCAGAACCGATATCAGGCGCACCAGCGGGTAGGCTGCACCGTCGGCCGCGCCCGCGATGATGCCAGTGATGCCGCCGGTCACGTTGCCGATCGCGTCGGCTATGAAACCACCCACGAAGGGTATGTAGCGGGCCATCGATGAGAGCAGCCCGCCGTACATCGCACCCGACGCCCAGACGCCGAGCAGATAGGCGAGCGCGACGATAGCCAGGGCCAGCGACAGGATCGCCGGAATGTCGATAAGGGCCAGGATCGCGACCACGGCGGGCCGCCTAACCCTGTAGCTGCGCTATCGACTCCATGGCCGCAGCCTTTTCATTGATGGCCGCTCGCACCAGATCCGCGGTGTACTGCGTATTGGGCACGAACACAGAGCCATAGTGACCGGAGCGCGTCTGAAACTCGACGTTCCAGCCGTCCGCAAAGACCCCGTTGGGTAGCTGTTTCGTGGTCTGGCTCTGCCCCGTGACTCGCCAGGCCGGCGTCTCGTCTGCCATGGCCGTTAGCCTCCGATCCTGTACTTGCCGTTATCTATCGCGATGGCCGCGCGCTTGAGCATGTCGACCAGCGTGCCGGTGATGGCCGACGCCAGCTGGCCCCAGACCGTCGCGATATCGTTGACCTTTTCGGTCGGGTTGCCGTACCGGTCGCGCGGCCGGTGCGGTGGCACTGCGAAGCTCATGGCATCGATCCTCAGCGGTGAGTGATGAATGCGAGCAGGCTTACCAACAGGCTACCGACGCCACCAGAGGCGGCGATGGCCGAGAGAACCTTGAGCATGTCGAGCCGGCCGCGGTTACGCTCGCGAGACTCTTTCAGATCTGTGATATCCGCTTGCATGCCAGGTATGCACTCCGTCCGCACTTCCAGCCCACGGACCCTCTCGGCTATCGTTTCCACCTCACACCGTCAAGCGTCGGGCGGCAGGTTGTTTTGCGCGGCCCACGCCGAACTGACAGGCACGGAGGCGGGCGGATCGGCCGGAGTTGCCGCAATGCCCACTGACGGGTCGGGCGCGGCCGTAGCGGCCGTCACGTTGGCGCTGGCAAATGCTGGATAGGCGATTGTCGAGACGGGCGCGGGCGCGACCGGTGCCGCCGGCGGCTGAACCGTCGCGGCCTGCTCGGCGAGGATGCGCCGCATTAGCTCGGCGATATCGGCCGCAGTAAGGCCGGCCTGTTGGACCGTCGGCGGCTGAACCGTCAGCCACTTCATGTACGCACCGGCCGCGACTCCGAACAGGGCCAGTACTGCGACGGTGCGGCCCGATCCTGTCGAAAGGTCGACGGGCTGGCCGTTGACTGTGATGGCCGAGCCGATCGCGACGATGATAGCCATTACCAGTGTCGGCAGGTGGAGGTCGGCGATGGCGGTCTGAATGCGGGAGAGCATGGCGTCCTTCCTTCGTGGCGACTGTCTTTGCGCAAAGACAGTCTACGGCGTTATGACAAGAGGCGAGAGCGGCAGCGCGGACGCGCCCGAGCCGGGAGTGTCCATCTGAAAGGTCAGATAGACGGTATGGTCGTAGATGCCGAGGTTATAGCCGATCAGCTGCCAGGCGCCCGACTCGATCGCGCCGTAGATTGGCACGGTATCGTATTCGTCGTTGGCGATGATCCAACCAGACTTGTTGACCGGCAGGAATATCTGCCCGCCGGACGCCAGAGCGAACCCGACCTGACCGAACGCGCCTATCGGCACGCGCCAGCGTATGGACCGGACCAGGCGAGGCGGAAACGAGATATCGACCGTCGCGGGCGTGGCGATGGCAGTCCCCGCCGGGATGGTAGCCGCAAAGTTGCGAGTCTCAGATGCCACTTGAGCGGGCCTCGCTAGTACCAGACAGAAGCGGAAACGTACTCAAGACAATTGGCGACTCCAGCCGAAAACTCCAGCGTCATCGCATTACCGGCCGTTCCCGCGATAGGCGCGTAAGACTCAGTACGGTCACTGCTACCCGCGACTGCGGGAATGGCGCAACGGCCAGCCCATACAATCGCACCAGTGCCAGATGGACCGTCCCTTATGGCAACTGATACGTCAGCTATTGTAGCCGTGGCTGCGTTAGTCAGGGTGAATAAAGCAGACGCGAGCCGATATGTCCTGCCCGCGACGCCCGGAAAAGTAACTCCGCCTACGGCCCCGAACGTCGGCACAGATACGGCTGATAAGCTCGCAGCCGCAGCCACGACCGGTACGCCGTTGCCAGGGAGCCCCGAGTCGGCAATATCGATCGCGACCGGCATCGGCTCGCCGTTCGTCGTCACAAGGTTTACCTGTACGGATGGCAGGGTCCATGCATACCAGTGATGGTCGGCCGCCCAGGTGCCGTAGTACTTGACGTAGACATTCCAGCGGGCGCCGGCCGCGCGCGCCAGCGGGCCCACGAATGGACGCCTACTTGTCGCACGGCCGGCGCCGTACAGACCGTTGGCGATCGGCGCACCGATGTCCAGCTGCCGGAGGGTCACCTGAACCATGTTATCGGTCGAGTAGGTGAAACCCTCCGGCACGACGACGATGGCGCCGTCCCACGCCTGAGGCGTGAAGTTGATAACGCCAGCCTGATCCGTTCCGGCAGGAATGGTAATCATCCCGAGATACCGGGCGGAACCGGCGACACCGAGCCAGTCAGGACCGTCCATCTAAGACGGCGCCGGTCCGGTGAATAGCTCAACCACCATATCGGGCGCCTCTGCCAGATCGGTCGGGCCCTCGCGTACGGTCGTCTCGACTACCCACAAAACAGGCGCCGACCATTGATCGCCGGCGTCCATCAGGGCGGTAGACGAGGCGATCACGAAACCGGCCGGTAGGAATAGCTCGGGGATCGGCTGCGTGCGCCACGTCGAAAAGCCGATACCGGCAGCCGAGTGATACCAGCCGTAGGCGTAGGTCAGGCTGGCAGCCTGCACGCCCGACGGCCCTGCGTTGACGAATTGAGTAGAGCCGTCGCTGACCACCAGGCCGGGCGCCCGGTTGGCGGCGGCTGCGGACGTTACCAGGCTGGCCGCGATCGACACGACACGCCAGGCCCGGCCGCCAGGAACGATCACGGACCAGTCCGCTCCGGCGGCCGGCGTGACGCCCTTGACGACACGCCGGCTGCGCCGGAATGGGGACTCGCCGCTAAACGGCGCAGTCATGGCCTAGCCTGCGAATGGGCTGGACAGCTGCGCGAGATACAGCACGATCGTCCCGGCTGCGGCCGTCGCGGCCGAACTGATCAGCGAAACGTAGGTGCTGTTGACGTTGGCACTGTTGATGACCGGGATGGTCGGGAGGCCGGTGATGGACGACAGGTTGGCGAAGTAGTCGACCGTGACGTTGGGATCGGTCGAGCCGGGCCCGCAGATTCGCAGGTTGCCGGTATCGCCGCCCTTGACGCCCACGGCTGCGCACGCCTGCTCGAACGTATAGCCGAGCACGGCGTAATCCGTGTTGGCCTTGAGCAGGTTTTCGGTCGTCGTGATGGCCAGGTCGTACCACACGTTGGCGGTATTCGCGCCCGAGCCGACCGCGACCATGTGCGGCTTGACGTTGGCGACGTTGCCCATGATCTGAGGCAGCGTGGCGAGCCGGGCCGCGACGCCCGGCAGGTTGGAGTAGAACAGGGACAGCGCGCCAAGCGCGATGCCGGTGCTCGCAGCCGTCGAAAGCTCGAACGTGAGCACATCGCCGGTGTGCAGCTGCTGGCGGATGAGGCGAGGCAGGATCTTGCTGGGCGCCGTGGCGGCGCTCTTAAACTCCAGGCCGCGCACGTTGTCGTGGAGCAGGGCAGACCGGACGCGCCACGGCAGGACCGTGGTCACGAAGTCGTACCCGGCGCCCAGTACGTCGCAGCTGGCAGACAGCGGGAATGACCGGATCGTCGCGCTATCGCCGGCGGCCATCGTACCGGTTCCGTACGTCTGGCCGGCCGTCGCGTTGTACGCGGCGATCGTATCGATTGCGGGCATTTTTCATTCCTCTCAGCGGGCCATCTGGCCGAACGTGCTGACAGGCGCGGGCCGCTCGACTGGTCCGCGCCTGTCAGGTTGGATCACGCGGGCCGTTACTGGCCCTTTTGGCTGTTCAGCGCGCGGGCGAACGCGGCCGAGCGAGCCACGTTGTTTTCGATGCCGCCGCGCGGAGGCAGGCTCGACCGTGCGGCCTGAATGCGCGGGAACCACTTTTGCATGGCCGCAGCCATCTTTGGCTGGGCGGTCTGGGCGCCCTGAGCGACGCGCGGCACGCCCTTGGCGATCGCGGACGCTTTCCAGGACTCAAGCGGCACGGCCGCGACGTTGGTCGCGAAGCGTCCCTGCGCGGCCTGAACCTGCGCGAGCCACAGATCCTTCGCGGCAGCCGCCGCCTGACCGGGACTGACGGTCACGTTGTTGATGCCGTCGGTCATGGCCTGACCGGACGACGCCATGCGCTGCGCCCACTTAGTGGACGAGGCAGTCGCATCGGGCATGTTCTTAGCCATTACTCAAAGCCTCCGTTCGCGGCCTGCCGATCGCGCTCGCGGTTGGCCAGACCCATCTCATGAAAGAGGCGAGAGTTACTGACTGATCGCGCCACGCCGCACTCAAAACAGATGAGCGGCTGATCCGCTCGCCGCGCCCGAGTGACCGTCGTCCCACAATCGATGCACCGATAGGTGCGAGTAACTGCACTCACGCGCACAATCTAGGCGTTTACTAATCGCCTGTCAAGCAACCTTTACAGCACCCCACCACCAGGGTGACCGAGTGTCTTTGCGCAAAGACACCTTGACAGCCCGCGCGGCCCTATGTACTCTGCATAGCGAAAGGGGTCACAATGACAGAATCACTACCGACAGTAGGCCAGTTTCTCCCAATAGGTCACCTGCTCCTAGCGCGCGCGAACGTCAACGATCACTACTCAATCGTGCTGACTCTGAGCCCAGGCTGCCCGGCGGAGTTTTACGTTGGTAAGTGCTGGGCGCACAACCACGAATGCTTCGAGGGTATGTTCTTCGGGTCACTCGACAAAGCTATCGCCAGCTATCACGACGCCAGAGGCGCCTAATGGACACCTCCGAGCGCCCCACCTATTACGTCTGGCGCCACATGCGCGTCCAGCTGGGTGCCACGCCCGCCACGAGACGGTCTGGCTGGTATCTGATCCTAACCACCAGCGACAGAGCACAGGCGCATCTGTGGGCCGCCACTGGGCGCGAGCGCGGCAGCCTAATGGCCCTCACAACGACCCCTAAGCCACCGCCAGACCCCGACTAGCCCGCGCCTCGCCATCGCCACCAGCCCGCCCTGTCATCACGGCAGGGCGGTTCTGTGTCCGCTATGCGGCCATTGCATAACCATCCGATGGCACCGCGAGCCGTTTACTAAACCCCCTCGTGTCAAACACCGTTTAGTAAACGGTTGGCGTCCGGCTCGGATGTTGCCCCCCACCC
>VFSW01012988.1_pt1 | contig 11588 bp, 11 predicted proteins | sample 5358111 | NCBI WGS metagenome assembly VFSW01 (sample SAMN11554181, study PRJNA540505) | mine drainage metagenome | isolation source: sediment from site ElyBrook_90M | place: USA: Ely Copper Mine, Vershire, VT | collected 2017 | reverse complement strand
GACTTCGAACAATCCGGCGCGATGGGCGGCGAGCAGTTTTTCTTTCACTCCGCCGATGGGAAGCACCTTGCCGCGCAGCGGGATTTCGCCGGTCATGGCGATATCGCGGCGCACGGGAATCCGGCTCAGAGCGCTGGCGAGAGCGGTTGCGATGGTGATACCGGCGGACGGGCCGTCTTTTGGAATTGCGCCTTCGGGTACATGAACGTGAATGTCGAGGTTGCGGTAGAAGTCACGGGGCAGTCCGAGTCGCGCTGCTCGCGAGCGTATGTAAGACATCGCGGCCTGCGCGGATTCCTGCATCACGTCGCCGAGTTTGCCGGTTAGTGTGAGTTTACCTTTGCCGTCAACGACCATGGCTTCGGTGCTCAGGATGGATCCGCCTACTTCGGTCCAGGCCAAGCCGGTTACGAGTCCGATCTCGCTCTTCTCGTGAGCGAGCGTGTCGCGGAACTTCAGCACTCCCAGGTAATCGGAGATCTTGTCGGGCTGAATTGCCGCCGAGAACTCCAAGCCTTCTTTGACCACCTTGCGCGCGACTTTGCGGCAGACGTTGCCGATTTCACGCTCCAGGTTGCGCACTCCGGCTTCGCGGGTGTAGCCGCGAATCATCTGCCGGATGGCGTCATCGGGAAACTGCACGTTCTTCTCCGTCAGCCCTGCTTGTAACATCTGCTTTTTGACCAGGAATTGCTTGGCAATCTCGACTTTTTCCGGTTCCGTGTAGCCGTGAAGGCGTAGAACTTCCATGCGGTCCTGCAGCGCGGGCGGGATGGTGTGCATTACGTTGGCCGTAGCGACGAAGAACACCTGCGAGAGGTCGTACTCGACGTCGAGGTAGTGGTCGACGAACATGAAGTTCTGTTCCGGATCGAGCACTTCGAGCAGCGCCGCGGAAGGATCGCCGCGGAAGTCCATGGACATCTTGTCGACTTCATCGAGCATGAACACCGGGTTCTTGGTGCCGGCCTTCTTCATCATCTGGATAATCTGGCCCGGAAGTGCGCCGATATAGGTGCGGCGATGACCACGGATTTCGGCTTCATCGCGCACGCCGCCAAGGGACATGCGGACAAACTTGCGTCCGGTGGCCTTGGCAATCGACATTCCGAGAGACGTTTTGCCTACGCCCGGAGGTCCGACAAAACAAAGGATCGAGCCTTTGGGATTCTTCACCAACTGGCGGACGGCAAGGAATTCGAGGATGCGTTCCTTGATTTTCTCCAGGCCATAGTGATCTTCGTTCAGAACTTTTTCCGCGCGCGAAATGTTGCGGATTTCCTTCGACCTCTTCTTCCACGGCACAGCCAGCAGCCAGTCCAGATAATTGCGGGAAACAGTGGACTCGGCCGACATGGGCGGCATGGCTTCCAGTTTTTTCAATTCCTGGATTGCCTTGTCGCGCACTTCCTTTGGCATGCCCGCGGCTTCGACCTTCTTCTTCAGTTCGTCGAATTCGCTTTTTTCGCCGCGGCCCAGTTCCTTCTGGATAGCCTTGATCTTTTCGTTGAGGTAATACTCTTTTTGAGCTTTTTCCATCTGCCGCTTCACACGCGACTGGATGGTGCGGTCCATGTTGAGCTTTTCGATTTCGACGTCGAGCACGTCGCCGATGCGATTGAGCCGCTCGGCCGGATCGAAAATCTCGAGCAGTCCCTGCTTTTCTTCGATCGAAAGCTGCAAGTTTGCGGCAATGGTGTCGGTTAGCTTCGCCGGATCTTCCATGCGAACTGCCGCAATCATGGTCTCGTAGTTCAGCGACTGGCAGAGCTTTACGTACTGCTCGAACATGCCGGTGACGCGCTGCATGCCGGCTTCAATCTGCGCCGTCGTCTCGGTCGCATAACGCGCGACGCGCACGGTGGCTTGCAGGTAACCATCCGTTTCGACCACCTGAAGAATCTTGCCGCGCTCAATGCCTTCAACTAGAACCTTAATATTTCCGTCGGGCAGCTTGAGGCTTTGCACGATATTGACGATGGTCCCGACCTGAAAGATGTCTCCGGCCTTAGGTTCGTCAATGCTGGCGTCGTGTTGGGTCGCGAGAAAAATCTTCTTATCGCTGGCCAGAGCTTCTTCGAGGGCGCGTACGCTGGATTCCCGGCCCACTACAAAAGGAGTCATCATGTACGGAAAGATGACCACGTCCCGTATGGGCATCATCGGCAATTTCTTGCTCTCGAATTTTTCCTTGGGGTTCGACAACTCAGTCTCCCGTCTCTGGTCCCGTGTTTTTAGCTTGCCGCTTTTTCGATCATGGCCAGCGAGACATTCCTCTTTTCGACCATCTCGCGGGTCACTTCAAATTCCTTAACCTTCTTCTGGCTGGGCAGGCTGTACATCAGTTCCAGCATCAACTCTTCCAGAATCATGCGCAAGCCGCGGGCGCCCACTTTGCGGGCCATGGCCTGGCGGGCAATCGCACGATTGGCGTCGTCGCTGAACTTCAGCCGCACGTTCTCAAACTCGAACAGCCGCTGGTACTGTTTCACGATCGCGTTCTTGGGGCGCGTCAGGATTTCGACCAGCGCGTTCTCGTCCAGTTGCTGCAACACGCCCATGACAGGAAGCCGTCCGACGAATTCGGGAATCAGCCCGAATTTGATCAGATCTTCCGGTTGCGCCTCGGAAACGAGCTCAAAGTTGCGCTTGGAGGATGCGGTCGTCTGCTCGGTTTCCTCTTCGGCTCCCGTGCGGAAGCCGAGTGCCTTTTTGCCGATGCGCCTCCCGATGATCTTCTCAAGGCCAACGAAGGCGCCGCCGCAAATAAAGAGGATGTTGGTGGTATCGACCGGGGTGAACTCCTGGTGCGGATGCTTGCGTCCGCCCTGGGGGGGGACGTTGGCGATGGTACCTTCAAGAATCTTGAGCAGCGCCTGCTGCACGCCTTCGCCGGAAACATCGCGGGTAATCGAGGGGTTCTCGTCCTTGCGCCCGATCTTGTCGATTTCGTCGATATAGATGATGCCGGTCTGGGTGCGGCTCACGTCGCCTTCGGCCGACTGCAGAAGCTTGAGGATGATGTTTTCAACGTCCTCGCCGACGTAACCGGCCTCGGTGAGGGTGGTCGCGTCGACGATCGCGAACGGCACGTCGAGCATGCGGGCCAGCGTCTGGGCCAGCAGCGTCTTGCCGGTGCCCGTCGGCCCGATCAGCAGGATGTTCGACTTCGTCAGTTCGACGCCATCGCCGGTGCGCTGGCGATTCATGTAGATTCGCTTGTAGTGGTTATAGACCGCGACGGCCAGTTTCTTCTTGGTCTGTTCCTGCCCGATGACGTATTCGTCGAGGAAGGTTTTTACTTCCTGCGGCTTCGGCAGTTGGTTGGGCACTGCAGCGGTGGGAGTAGCGGTGCGGTCGTCCTCGAGGATGGAGTTGCATACCGCCACGCACTCGTCGCAGATGTATGCCCGGGGATAGTCACTGGGCGACGAGATCAGTTTCGCCACTGCGTCCTGCGATTTGTGGCAGAACGAACAGCGCAACATTTCTTCCGAACCCGATCTGGTTTTCACTCGGCCCTACTCCTTTTCCGGTGGCCTAGCCGCCGCCTGATGCCCGGTTGTTGGCTTCGAATCGATCTCCATGCCGTTTGCCACCGAACCGTACCATCCGCCCGGCATCAGTCGCGAACGCCGATCATACCGGCTATCGTGTCTTATAGATGATATCGTCGATGATTCCGTATTCCTTTGCCTGCTGCGAATTCATGATGAAATCGCGTTCTACGTCCTTTTCCACTTTATCGAGCTTCTGGCCGCTATGCTTGGCCAGTAACTGATTAGTAATCTCGCGCATACGCAGAATTTCGCGCGCGTGGATGTCAATATCGGTCGCTTGACCGGAGAGTCCGCCCATCGAGGGCTGGTGAATCAGGATGCGCGAGTTCGGCAGCGCCAGGCGCTTCTTGGCCTGGCCCGCCGACAGCAGGAGGGCGGCCATCGATGCCGCCTGGCCGATGCAGATCGTGGTCACGTCGTTCTTCACGTACTGCATGGTGTCGTAGATCGCCATGCCGGCTGTAATCGAACCGCCCGGCGAGTTAATATACAGCTGGATGTCCTTTTCCGGATCTTCCTGTGCCAGGAACAGCATCTGTGCGATGACCAGGTTGGCAATATTGTCGTCGATTGGCGTACCAATAAAGATGATGTTGTCGCGGAGCAGGCGCGAATAAATGTCATAGGCGCGTTCGCCTCGACCCGTCGATTCGATCACCATCGGTACCAGCATCATTTGTCCTTCCTTGGAACTGGAATTAGAGTTCACGTTCACCCTTTCCACACTCCCGCCCTGCAGTCGTTGTCGTCGCTCAGGGGAGGATCGAAATGGTCCGCATCATAATTCCTTGTTACGCGGACTGGTGGTACAGAAAATCGAGGGTCTTCTCGTTGCGGATTCGTGTTCGTATCCTATCGAGGCCCCCATCCCGTGTCAAACGAGCGCGAACTGCCTCGGACGTCTGTTTTGCCTGTTTCGCCAGCGACTCCAGTTCCTGATTCAGTTCGTCGTCGCTGACCTGAATATTCTCTTCCTCCGCCACCCTTTCGAGCAGCAGTGCAGCTTTCACATCGTGAACCGCCTGCTCGCGCTGTCCCGTGCGCAGCCGGTTCAAATCCATTTTCTTCATCTGCTCGGCGGTCAGCCCTTGGGCCGCCAACGCACGCAAACCCCGCTCGATCCGGATGTCGATCTGTTGCTCGATCAGCGATTCAGGAACTTCAAAATCGTTCCCCTGGATCAGTTCGCCTACCAGTTTGTCTTTGGCTGCATGTTCGGCTTCGTGCTTGCGCTCGGCTTCCATCTGCTCGCGAATCGTCTTGCGGACGTCGTCCACCGTCTGGAACTCGCCCAGTTTCTTGGCAAACTCGTCGTCCAGGTCCGGCAGGCTTTTCTGCTTGATCGATTGCACCTTTACCGCATAAGTGAACGTCTTCCCGGCTAGCCTCTTGTCCTGCGTGTCTTCCGGATAATTCACGTCGAACGTCCGCTCGTCTCCGGCAACGGCGCCGCGCAGGTGTTCGGTGAATTCGGGCATGGTCGTGGGGCCCGCGATTTCGACTAGCACTTCATCCATGTGCACGGGTTGGCCTTCGCCGGTCTTCGTGTCTCCACCCTTGGGGTTGCCATCGAGCGAGACCTGAGCAAAGTCACCATCGGCGAGGGCGCGCCCCTCGACCGGGTTGAAACTGGCATGGCGCTCGCGCAGGTCGGCGAGAGCCTGTTCCACGTCCGCCTCGGAAACTGCGATTTCGGGTTTCTCCGCACGCAGGTCCTTGTAGCCCGACAGCCTGATTTCCGGCAGCACCTCGAACGCCGCCTTGAAGCGCAGCGGTTCGCCGTCATGCAGGTGCAGGTCGGTCACGCGCGGCTGCGATACGGGATGTAAACTTAGGCGCTCCGCCTCTTGCCGGAAGAAGCGCGGGATCAGCGCCTCGACCATGTCGGTCTTGATTTCCTCGGAGAATCGCTGGCGGATGATCGACGCCGGAACGTGCCCGCGCCGAAAGCCGGGAATACGTGCCACCTTCTGGTATTTCTCGATCAGCGAGTCGTTTTGCCGGGTGAATTCCGCGACCGGAATCTCTACTTCAATCTCGCGTTTGGTGGTGCTCTCTTTTGTTTCCGTGGGGCTCACAGTTACCTTTCCAAGTGCGGCAGCGGCAGACACCCGTCGAAGCAACTAATTCGCAACAAACCGGTTGTACCGCATCTTTGAGTGTAAAGACTCCCGAAGAACAACGTCAAACGGCAGAGGGGTAGTTTTGGTTTACTGTGGTAACGGTGTAGCCTTTGGTACGCCGCCTCGTTTCTTTGTATTTTGCAATTTGACAGTTCTGGGTGTGCTTTACTGCAAGACTGACTTCCTTCTCATGTCCATGCCCAGCTGGCTCAAGGTCCTAAACGCTGAAGTCGTGACTTGCAGTCTCTGCCCGCGTCTGGTCGAGTATCGCGAGCGGATTGCACGCGAGAAGCGCCGCGCCTATCTAGCCCACGACTATTGGGGCAAGCCTGTTCCCGGCTTCGGAGATCCGCACGCGCGCGTTCTCGTGCTTGGACTAGCTCCGGGTGCGCATGGATCGAACCGAACGGGCCGTCCGTTTACCGGAGACGCGTCTGGGAACTTTATGTACCCCGTCTTGTATGAGACCGGATTTGCCAGCCAGCCCACAGCAGTCTCGCGCGACGATGGGCAAGTGCTCACGGGGCTCTATATTACTGCGGCCGCACGTTGCGCCCCGCCCGAGAACAAGCCGCTGCCAGAAGAACTAGCCAACTGCGCTCCGTTTCTGGATCGAGAGATCGAGGGACTGAAAGATCTGCGGGTCGTAGTTGCCCTGGGAAAGATCGGGTTCGAGGCCTATCTCAACTACCAGTTGCGCCGGAAGGTGATCACCCGCAAGCGCGAGTACGAATTTCGCCACGGCGCGGAGTATTGCATGCCGGATGGGCGCGTTCTTTTGGCGACCTATCACCCATCCAATCAAAACACGAACACCGGCAAGCTCACGCGGCCGATGTTCGTGGAGGTTTTCGAGCGAGCAAGGCGCCTGGCCGAGCAAGTGTAGGCCGGCTCGGCGCCTTTCGCTTCACCTACCTTAATTTTGTCACTGTTACCTCAACCTGGAACTGCCGCTTCGAGTTTGGGTCGTCAACGCTGCCCAACACCATCGGCTTGCCCAGCAGTACCACGGTGCTGCCGCGGATTTTCATCTGCCTTATCACCGGGTGGGAATCGTGCCCTTGCACCTGCTCTGGAATCGCGAAGTTGCTCATGTCGGTATGGACAAACAATTCCAGTTGACCGTTGCGCGTTTGCGTCCGGCCCGAGATGTTCGTTCCGACATCGATGTATTGCACCACTCCAGACTTGTCCTCGACCGGAACGCGCGTACCGATCTTGAGCTCATTGGAGTCGTTCGCATTCAGGTTCATGGAATATTGCCTGCTGTTGATCTTCTTGCCGTCTTCCAGTTCGTTGATGGAGAAGTCGAGTCGATAAGCCTCCACGGGCCTCGGCGCTTCCTGTTCGGTACTTTTGGTTGAACTGGCCGGCTCCTGCGCCCATGCCCGGTTAGTCCCAATCGCAAACACGAGCCCGATCATCAGTGCGCCCGCTACCATCGTTTTCCTCGTCATTGTGGTTCTCCTTGAGTTTGTGCTGTCCGCTTTCTGAAATCTCCTGATCTGGGTACTCTCTGGAATCCTCATTCCGTGTTGCCTTTTGCCGCCTCGGCTGCTTCTTCTTCGCGATCCCGCTGCAGCGCTTCAGCCCTCGCCTGTGCAACCAGCGCTGCCTTCTCTGGATCCCTGGCCACGTAGCTCATGAGGAGTTTCTCCTGTTCACTCAGTGGTCGCGGAGAAGGGAACTGCTCCAGCTTTGACATCGCCGCCACGGCCACGCTGTGAATCGGCCCGCGCGCGGTTACTTGTTTGGCGAAGTCATTTCCGGCCGCGTGGGCGATTTGCGGAACTGACCGCGGCGCAATCGGTCCCCGCGTCTCGGCACGATGTGTTGTCGTGACTGCGGCCGTGTTTGCCGGTCTCGCTTCGCGGCCGTCTTGCCAGACAAACACCGCTATTGCAATCGCCGCCAAAACTGTTGCCGTCCCCGCCACCCACCACCAGCGATTGGGCGCCGACGTCCGAGTTCGCTCAAATTGCAGACTCGCCAGTACGCGATTCTCCAGCCCCGCCCTTGGCTCGGCCTTGCCGTATTGGCGCAGCGCCGATTCGAGCCACTCATCAACCTCGTGCTCTCTTTTGATCGGATCGATGTTCATATCCACGTCCCTGGCCCATTTAGGGCCAAAAGCCTGCCCCGCAGAATCTCGCGCGCACGAAACGACCGGGAGCGAACCGCCGCTTCGCTGATTCCCAGCATCGTCGCCACTTCCCGCGGTGCGATTTCCTCCAGGGTCGAGAGAACCAGCGCGTCGCGCAGTTGGCTGGGCAAGGCGGAGATCAGCCGCTCCAGCACCGCGCTGCACTCCTGCAAAAGAAGAATGCGGTCCGCTCCGTGGCCGGGTGCTGTTAACGAATCCGCGGTTTCCTCACTCCCCGCGGCAACCTTCGCCATGCTCTTGCGGCGGTCGACCGCCACGCGCCATGCAATCCTCGCGAGCCATGCCTTCTGGTCGCTGATCCGGGCGATCTTTTTTCCGTACCGCAGCGCCCGCAGGAAGACCTCCTGCGTCGCGTCTTCCGCGTCGGCGGGATTGCGCAAAACCGAGTGCGCGATGCGGTACACGAGGCGGGAGTGTTCGCGCACAGCTGCTTCCAGAAGATCTTCGTCTTGCTGCGCCAATGCTATGGCCTCGTCCGCCATTGCGGATTCTGCAATCACGCTTGCTCCTATTCATAAAGAACGGTACTCGGCGGAGTTCGTTCGCAATATTTTTTGCTAAAGGAAGACTGGCATGCTGCCGAAAGGAGAATAGGGCGGATCTCGCGGTAGCGGAGACCTCTGGGCCGGCATGGGGGTTCCGTCGCTCTGGGATGTGCCGCCCTCTTTTATTGAATTATTGAATTATTGACACATTGAATTAGTAAATCGATGCCTCACTACGTTCAAAATCCAACGAACACCGGTTCAGGTTCGAGCAGAATTGCCCACGCCTCGCGCACGCCGCGCTGAATCTCTTCTTTCAGCGCGATGATGTCGCTGGCCTTTGCGTGTCCGCGGTTAATCAGCGCCAGAGCATGTTTGTGCGAGATCCCGGCCTCACCCAGGATGTATCCCTTGGAGAATCCCGAATGCTCCACCAGCCAGGCTGCGGACACCTTGCGCTGCGCCTCTTTATCTTGATCTTGCGACCGGGCCGCGGGATAGCTGGGGAGCTCGAGCCCGTTCGAGGCGGCTCGTGCGGCCAACTCCTTGAACTCCGCGCCGCTGAGCGCGGGATTCTTGAAGAACGAACCCGCGCTGCGGCAATCCTCGTCGCCGGGGACGATCAGCATGCCTTTGCTTTGCCTTATCCCGAGCACCGCCGCGCGTATATCGGCCAGCGATAGCGGCATTTTGTGCTCCGCAAAGTGTTTTTGCAAATCCGCGTATTTCAGATTTGGGGCGCCCCCGCGTTTCAAGCGGTAGTTCACCCTCAAGATGATGTACCGCCCCCGTTCGCTGCTGTTAAAGATGCTCGAGCGATAGCGAAATCCGCAGGCTGGTTTGGGCAACACTACAATGCGGTCCTCTTTTAAATCGAACACGCGTAACGATTCGATCGTGTCGGCGGCCTCCTGCCCGTAGGCGCCAACATTCTGTACGGGTGTGCCGCCGACGCTGCCCGGAATCCCGCTGAGGCACGCGATTCCCGCGCAATTCTGCGCTCCCGCCTGCGCGACGAAGTCATCCCAATGAACGCCAGCGCCCGTGCTGAAGAGCACGGCTTTGCCGTCGTTCGTGTTGGAAGCCGTGATGCCGCCGATCGCAATCTTCAGCAGGAGGCCGTTCCAGCCCGAGTCGGCGACGAGCAGATTACTGCCTCCACCGATCACGAACAGCGGCAGGGAATGTTTCGCGGCGAACTGCACTGCCTCGCGAATCTCGTCTTCCCGCTTCACCTCGGCAAAGAAGCGTGCCGCCCCGCCCACCTGCAGAGTGGTCAATGGCGACAGCTGTACGTTTTCCTGAATCGTCATGGGGCGAATTTCGCTCTATAGTAAGGTTAAGTCATTGAGTCATTAAAACATTGAATCGGTGAGTCATTGAAACTCAATCACTCAAAATACAGGAGACCCCATGTATCCCGAAATAATGGTGATCCCGATGCGCGAAGAACTGACGCGACTCGGCATTGAAGAACTGCGCAGCGCGGCCGATGTTGATCGCTTTGTGCAGAACGAACCCGGCACGACCATGGTGATCGTAAATTCCATCTGCGGATGCGCTGCCGGGCGCATGCGTCCCGCCGTGCGACTTGCCTTGCAGAATGCAAACAAGCCCTCACGAATCGCAACCGTATTCGCCGGACAAGACACCGAGGCCACTGCGCGCGCCCGTGCGCATTTCGCTGGATATCCTCCGTCTTCTCCCTCGATCGCAATTCTGCGCGACGGCCAGGTTATCTACATGATGCACCGTCACCAGATCGAAACCCGAGAGGCAGCAGCCATCGCTGCCGACCTGAAATCCGCGTTCGACCAGCATTGCGCCACGCCCGCCGAAGCACATAAGTAATAGGGGGGCGTGCCGAGCTGTTCCGAGCTCGCCGACCGACCGCCGCGGGGACGTAGTCGCTACAGTCAAGAGCGATGGTCAGAGGTCGCCCGCTCATCTCCGCTTCATCACAAATAAGCGTAAGCGCCATCACAGCGCGGAGCCGGAGATGGGCGGATCATGAAATTGATCGATGCCGCATTGACGCGGAGTATTTACATGACCAGCGATCCTAATCTGTTCACAGCTGGCATCCTGGACTCGGTCGACTCGCTTACCCCGGCGCAGAAAGAAGCGTTGCAGTGCGCGGTAGCAAAAATCGTGGCCTTGGGAGAACAGTCTGGAGTTGGCCCCGAGCAAATGATTGAGCTGCTGAAATCGGGCCTGACCGTCGGCGAACTGCTGGAATACCTTTCGCGTGCTTCCGGAGAGGTCGCCTGAAGCCCGGACGAGCGCCGCTTTTGCGACATTAATTTCTTCCAAACTGCGCGTTTTCATGGGAGTTGGCATTTTGAGCGTTTGCCGAGGGGCTCACGATTGAGTAATCTCTAGCGATGCCGATTTGCCGAGAAATAAGGCTCTCTGGAAAGCTTCCCGTCCCGCCGTCCAACAACGCGTTCTCTTTGCTGCCGGTGCTGGGTGTGTGTGTTATCTTCGGTATGGTCGCGTGCTGCGCTACAAGCGAAGCTGTTGCCCAGGAGACAAAGCCGCAGACTCAGTCCGGGACTCCAACAACTCAAGCTCCGAGTACCATGTCGAAAGTCACGGGCGTGAGCCTCTACAATCTGCTGCAGAAGAAGTCGATTGTTTTCCCCGACATTGCTGCCAACACGCAGCCGCTTTCGCCGGGTCAAAAATTCCAACTTTTCGTGGACAACAGCATTTCGGTACACACGATCACATGGGCCGCGCTGGGGTCGTCGATTGGTCAGGCGGACAACTCGCCTACCGGCTTCGGACAAGGCTGGGACGCTTATTCCAAACGCTTTGGGTCATCCATGGCGCGCCAGTCGTCGAGTCAATTCTTCGGCACTTTTGTTCTCGCGTCCGCGCTCCACCAAGATCCCCGATTTTATCCAGAGACACGTCCCAGTTTTGGTCGCGCGTTCAAGTATTCGGTGCAGCGGGTTTTCATCACCCGCAGCGACGCCGGACGGGACGTTCCCAACGTGTCCGGGCTTGGAGGGACGTTGATGGCGGAAGGACTGGCGAACGTTTATTGGCCGGAGCGCAACCGGACTGTTGGAGATACACTTCTGCGCTTTGGTTTTGATCTCGCAACTCGAGTGGGCGGAAACATGCTTCGCGATTACTGGCCCGTGTTTTACAGCAAGATCAACCATGCTTACCAACCGAGTGCAGAGCACAACTGAGTGTGCGCAGAAAATCCGGCCTTCCGGATTCGGAACGTGCATCTAAATTAAAA
>VFSW01012987.1_pt1 | contig 11588 bp, 14 predicted proteins | sample 5358111 | NCBI WGS metagenome assembly VFSW01 (sample SAMN11554181, study PRJNA540505) | mine drainage metagenome | isolation source: sediment from site ElyBrook_90M | place: USA: Ely Copper Mine, Vershire, VT | collected 2017 | reverse complement strand
TGGTTAGGCCTAGTGTTCAGAATACTCTAGGGAGCATCTTCCCTGGCCGGGTTTTTATAGTCAGGCGGCGCCATTACTGGCCCGAATGGGCGCTGCCTGACTTGGGCATGCCGCGAATTTCCGCGCTTCCAGCACTCACCTGTTTGGCTTGCAAAGGTAATCCGTCCGCTGCAACGCCTCTTGTGGCGGCTTGGCACTTGGTGCGCTTGGCAGCCAAGCTCTTCGACGATGTAGAAGATCACGAAGCGCGTGGTCAGTCTTCTGAGATCATCAATGTCGCCACCGGGCTTCTTTTCGCCGCGCAATTGACTTTGGAAGCGCTGTCAGCACAACAGTCTTCTGAAGATGTTGGGCGGATAAACCAAGCACTCCAACGCACCATTCTGAAGGCTGCGGCTGGGCAACACGCTGACTTAATGGCGGCTCAGCAAAAGGGGAAATGTGTAGACCCGGATACTTGGCTGGAGATTGCCACGGCAAAATCCGGTGAACTCGTTGCTTGGGCAGCCTGGGCAGGCGCCCTCGCTGCAGGTGCCGACGCGACGACACAGCAATGTCTGCACCAGTTCGGTCTTCACCTGGGCATTTTGCTTCAGGTGGCGGACGACTTGAAGGATGTATCGTGTGAGGATCACCGAGAGTCTGTCCTGAGCTTGTCGAACGCTCTGTGTGACCTTGGTCAGACGAGCGACTGGATACGCGGGAACCTCAGCCTGCCAGTATGTTATGCACGCTTTGTAGCAGAAGGTGAGATGAGGGAGCGACTCGAGATCGCCCTACAACAGGCAGCCCAAGGCGATTCAGCATCGGAAGTACTTGCGCGCAGGCTGATGGTGGAACTCGGTGTACAAAGCTATGTCTTGGTTGTTGCGCGGGTGCAGTACCGTCACGCCCTCGCGGCATTGGAGCATGCCCGGTGCGATTCTATGGCGCGTGAGCCGCTTGTTGATCTGCTCAATCAAATACTGCCGGCAATCAGCCGTATAGGATAGCCCATGCGACTAGTTGCAGCTTTTTCACCTCGGATCAGACGGCAGATATTCGCGGCTCTCATCATCGGCATCGGACTGAGTCTGATCGTCTGGTCAGGCTTGATGGCTTGGCAACACCCTTGTCGCACTCGTGAGAGTACTCTCATCACGGTTCCATTCTGCCAATCCTTGTTCGAGTTCCTAGTGCCACTTTTCGTGGCATTGGGTTTTTGGGCAATTGGAGTGACCCTTTGGCTGGCACAACAGAAAATGGTCGTGCTGGCATTTCTCGTCATGGTGGCCGACATCTTAGCCGTCGGCATGCTGGCTGGAACCGGTATGGCAACCGATGAGGTTGCACGCGTTTTCTACATTCTCCTGGCTTGGGCTGTCCCGCTGACCTTTCATTTTCATCATTCGGCTCTCGACCGCCCGCCCCGCCGGCTGGGCTTGGCCGCCATCGCGATACTGTACCTGCTTGCTGCTGCTTCCTCATTGCCTTTTTTGTTCTGGACGATCGCCGCATTGGAGGAGTGGGGGTGGTTCCTTTTCTTACGGACCGGAATTCGCCTTGGCGTCGTTGTGGCATTTGGTCTGGGTTGGCTGTTGCTTTGGCGCGAGTACCGGCACGGCGCGTCGTTGGCTGTGCGTAGTCGGATCCGCCTGATCACGTTCGGCACACTGCTGGCATTTGCGCCGCTGATACTTCTTTCGCTTCTGCCGGATACGTTCGGTATAGAGATTCGCTTGCCCTATGAACTTACCTTTCCCTGGTTGCTACTTAGCCCTCTCGCTTATGCCTATTCGATCTTTCGCCATCGCCTGACAGGGGCTGAAGTTGCCTTGAACCGAGCAGCGGTCTATTATTTACTCTTCACCCTGCTCTTGAGCATCTTCCTGATCGCCGCTGTAGTTCTAAATCAGATTGTCGCAAGCCCGACGAGTCACTCGCCGTGGATCAGCGCGATGTTGAGCGTGGGGTTGGTCATTCTCTTTGCGCCACTCCAACGCGGTCTCCAGTGGTTGATTAAATGGATCCTATATGGCGGCGAAATCACGTATGCGGGTGTCGTCAGTCGAATGGCAGAATCTCTCGCGGTCACACTGGATCGCGAGACATTGTGTCATCTGCTCATCGAGGAATTGCCCGCCACGATGCGTCTCTCCCAATGTGCGTTGTTCCTGAGAGAGCAGAATGACCAAGGTCGCCTCGGTGACGATCTGACTCTCTTCGCTAGTATGGTAGGGTCACCGCACCCTATCACCGGGTCCGCCCTCAAAGATAGGGAGGTCTCGCGTTTGCCGGGCGATGGCAATTTGGTGGCTTGGCTACGACAGGTGGGCGAACCCGTGCCAGAGCTCCAAGTGCGCAAGGTTCTAGCCAAGGTTTCTCTGACTACGGAAGAACGAGCGCTCGCGACGCAAGCGGACTGGTCCTTCTGGTTACCCCTGGTTTCCGGCGGCGTACTCCAAGGGCTTGTATTGATCGGACGCAAAACCGACGCCGAATACTTTACTGCCGAGGCCAAAGACATCCTGGCAACCGTGGCGCACCAATCCGCCATCGCGATTCACAACCTACGCTTGATAGAAGAGGTCCGAGCCGGACGCCACGAGTTAGCGCGCGCACATCAGAAACTGCTTGCGGTACGCGAGCGCGAGTCAGCGAGACTAGCGCATGAATTGCACGACGGTGCCGTGCAGCAACTGCTCGGCATCAGTTTTCAACTCGCCAGTGGCGCGCGCGGAGACAACGGCTCATCCCCGGCGGTTCGAGGGATGAACCAGGAGGCGCGCCGTCAAGTGCTCACGGTCGTCTCGCAACTGCGCGGCTTGATCACCGAGTTACGTCCTCCCGGACTGAAAGAGTTGGGCTTGGTGACGGCGCTTGAAGGGTATGTCGCGCGCCTGAGACAGGAAGGGAATCCGGAGATGCCGCGCGTCGGATTGGACTTGGACCCGAGCGGGGCGTGGTTGCCCGAGCCGGTCGCCGTCTGCATCTTTCGAGTGGTTCAGGAGGCGCTGCGGAATGCCCTCAAACACGCGCACGCTCACACCCTCTGGGTAAATCTCCGCGTGCAAGGCGAGCGAGTCGAGTTGACGATCGAGGACGATGGCTGCGGTTTCCATGCGCCGGCGCGCCTGAGCGAACTGGCGGGGCGGGGTCACTATGGACTGGTCAGCATGTCCGAACGCGTTTCGTGGCTTGGGGGGCAATTTGAGCTGGAATCGCAGTCGGGCGAGGGGACTATCATCCATGTGGAAATTCCGCTGAACGAGGCAGAGGAGAATGAACGCAAAGATTGAAAATCCCCGTGGGATTCGAGTGTTATTGGCAGATGATCATCCGGTCGTGCGCGCCGGTATTCGAGGCATCTTAGCCGCGGAGCGGGATATCGCTTTGGTGGGCGAAGCCACCGACGGCAATGCGGCACGGCACCTCTGCTTGGAGCTCGCGCCGGATGTGCTCTTGCTCGATTTGAATATGCCGGGACCGCCGCCGGCTCAGACCGTCGCGTTTTTGCACCAGGAGTGTCCGCGCGTGAAGGTATTGGTGCTGACCGCGTACGAGGATGACATGTATGTGCGCTCACTGATCTCCGCGGGCGCGGTGGGATATGTGCTGAAAGACGAAACGCCCGAGGCGGTCGTACGTGCAATCCACACCGTCGTGAATGGAGACACGTGGTATAGCCAACCCGTGGTGGAGAAGCTCGCCCAATGGGAAGCCTCCGAGCACGCGGTGAAAGATGAGGCGCATTTGACTCCGCGCGAACAGGAGTTGCTGAACCTGATGGCATTGGGTCTCGATAATGTGCGGATCGCCAACACGTTGGGACTCGCGGAACAAACCGTGCGCAATCAAGTAAGCAAGATCTATGTAAAGCTAAATGTCGCCACGCGCGCCGAAGCTATTGTCTGGGCACGCGAGCGCGGCTTGGGAAAATAGCGAAGCAGTACACGCGTACTGGTACAAGAATACTCGCGCGAAAAGTACGCGTGTGCCTAGACAGAGTGCGAAAACCGTCGTATGCTGGAGATGCCACTACTGAGTACCTACTCTTGTTAGGCAGTCTTGCTCATCAATTTTCTCTCTGAGGGCGGCACAAACGAAATTGCTTCTCCAATCTCATGTGCGGAATCGAACTGGATGAATGAGACGCGAACTCCCGATGCGAGAATAGAGGATTCGAGTGGTGACAAACAGACGGTAGGTCATTGATGAAGACAAGTCGCTGGACTCTGGCAACGAGTATATTCCTGTTCATTATCGGTGGCTGGGCAGTCTTGTCATATGCTCAGCCGATTTTCTCAACCGGTAGCCAAGAAGAAGGCTTGTTTGAGGTTGTGTATCAACCCTTTCCACAGCGCAGCCCCAAGGACCTAGCCAAAGCCGTGCAAGCTCTTCCGCCGACCAAGCCTGGCCGAGTGCTGCCAGTTGAGCAGGCAGAACGCTATCTGCCTTTCAAACTACGCGTGGCCCAATGTCTTCCGGTCGAAGGGATCAAGTTGCAAGGCGTCAAGATAATCCAGGAAACCTACCCGGACGGAAAACCGGCAATGCCTTTGTACGCCCAAGTGATCTATGATCTCAAAGGAGAGACAATAAACCTGATCGAGTATACGGCCTCGCAAGCAGATAGTTGGGTCGGACCCAATGGCTCTAAGGAAATCACCATTCGTAATAATCAAGGGTCGCTCTTCAGCGACGCGGAAACAGGCCTGATTGACATTCAATGGTTCCAGGGTACGCTCTTTTTGAGACTGGCCGAAATGAAAAATGTCATTTCGACGCAAGACTTGATCCAGATGGCCGAATGCGTGCAATAGCGAGACCTCGTTTCTGAAGGTGAACCTTGGTCGTCGAATTCGTCCTTGTCACAGGACTCCGAGTCCTGATTGGAATCATCCTCGTCGTAGCGGGCCTAGCCAAAGCTCGAGATATCGAGCATTTCGTGCAGACGGCGTTGGTCTTTACCAATATTCTGCCGTCTCTAACGCGCTGGATAGCCAGACTTTTGCCCTCTCTGGAGGCCATCCTGGGTATCCTCTCGATTCTTGGCCTGGTGGTCAAGCCCGCCTTGGCGATGAGCACGGTTCTGCTGACGGTTTTCACCGTCGGGATTGCGGTGAATCTCATCCTGGGGAGACAAGTGGCCTGCGGCTGCTTTGGAGGATCGCTCCATGAGCCCGTGGACATCCGAGCGCTCCTTCGGGATGTCATACTCGTGTTGGGTTGCGGGATTACATTCGTTCTTGAGAATGGCACTTGGACGCTAGACCGCCTCCTCTCTGGGACGGTTGACGTCCAGTTTCTCCCACAGAGTAGTTTAGTTTGGTTCACAACTGTTTTGATCGTATTGGGCGGTTTGGTGATCATTCATTTGTTCTCGTTGGTCTCTAGGTGGGATTTCAATACGGGGTTGCCCGCCAAGTAAGAGTCCGACTGATCATGCTCGTTCCATAAAATACTAGAGTGGAGGCAATCCGTGAGCGATCTATGGCTGGTAACCTATCTTGTGCTTTGGGTGCTAGTACTCTTTCAGATTTTTCTGCTCTGGGCGCTGATTCGGCAAATTGGAATTCACTCCATCCGTCTCCGGAAGGTTGAGGAAGCTCAAGTGGCGCTAGCCCTTGAACCAGGTATGCGAGCCCCTGATTTCCAGGTTACCGACGTCATGACTAAGAAGAAAGCGTCCCTTTCTGCCTATTTGGGTTCGTTGACCGCTGTCGTGTTTATGGCATCGAATTGTTCAATCTGCCGACAATTGGTCGAACACATTGGAGAGTACGTCCACCAATTTCAAGACGGACAACGTCTCGTTCTGATTGACGTAGAAGGGAGCCCATCGGACTTGACTAACTCTGATTCTCGATATGCACTGCTCGCGTCACTTGATTTGCACGGAAGTCTGATTTCGCGTACGCATCCCTATCCTTGGACAATGATTATTGACCCGAGGGGAACCATCCAAGCCGTCAGTTCAATCACAACCTGGCCGGATGTTCTCCATCTCGTAAAGGAGACAAGATGACATTCGATGATTGGGCGGGGCAGGTTGCGGAGCGATCGGCGCTATTGACGATCACAAGCCGTCGTACCTTCCTAAAAAGCATGGGCATGTTAGCCGGAAGCCTCATGATAGGAGCCGTGTCAACGGTCATGCCTGAGGCGAAGACGGCATTGGCAAATGGTATTCAATATTGCTATACGGCATGCAATTGGGCCTGTAATTGCACCAGCGCCCAGCCATTTACCTGCATCGTTTGTAGCGTCTGCGGATGCTACCATGTGTATGTCGGGTTCTATGCCTATTGCGAATGGGTATATGGAGCACGATACACATGCGAGACTGGCTACACTGGACCGTGGTATCGGTGTCAGCCAGGGTGCGGTGATGCTGGGTGTGACGCCTGCACGTATTGTTACTCAAATTGTAACTAGAACTCATGCTTCCTGATCCTGCTATAACGGGTTCTTGACGCTGCATGGGTTCCGCAGATTCTATGAGGAGGGTCCTGTGTCTGATCCAACACCGAAACTAGAAATGGTTATAGCCGATCCCAAGACAACCAATTGGAGACCACCCACTAGTCGGGCATCAAACTCGTCTCTACAATTGCAAAAGATCCCTGTCGCTGACGTCGAGAAGGCAATCAGCTTTCGCTTGCGCAAACTTCAATTGCCCGACGCGAAAGTTACAGACTCGGCGTTGGTTCCTCAATCCAGCACATATTACGGAGATTTTGACACCGGCGGATCGGTTTGGTACGAGTTCGGTACACCCAACCAAGTCGTTGTCGTCACACAGCGCAAGATTCTGCGTAGTACAGAGCCTATGGTATTTCTGTACAAGAGCAATGTGAAGGCATTTCAACGGCGGCTAGGCGAAGGATTAGCAACCATTGTTATTCCACCTGACTCGATCCCTGTGACGCCGTTTGCCGAATGTGTGGCGGGAGACTTGTATATTACGGTCCACTTTTTATGGAGAGCCTCCGAAAGCGACATCATTCGGATACTCCAGAACCTGTTGGCAAGCGTATAGATGGCTCGTTCAGTCGACGTTCAAAAGTCCGGCAGAGTAAGTCTTGGTCATAGTCGCCAAGATGGCCGCAAGTGACCTGGTGGAATCGGCACGCTGCACTCACCGGCAGCCCGCAACGTAAATACACCTGGGCTGCCGGTCGCTTATGGCAGGCGTCTGTCATCTGCACCGGACATCGCGTCTCCCACGCACATCGGGTTCCCCTCAACTGCTCTGCTCGCGCGAGCATCCCCCGCGGTCCCATCTTTGGCCACAGCTCCCGATCGGAGGTGTGTCCGCCGGCCCCCGGTCCACTCATAGTTACCATTGGTTAGTGGCATGAAAATGAAAACAGGGTATAATGATTTCAGACGACCGGCGCGCGTTGCATTGGTGAGTCGCGCAGCGAAGGCAGACAATGGGTGTACCACATGGGCGGACTTATGCGAGAGGCTGCCATGAGTTTCGACGCGTATGCGCGGGGACAAACCCCTTAAAGGGCAGAATCCGCGCAGCAAGGAGAACCAAAGCATGGGCGAGAAAAAGCGACAGAAACAACAAAAGAAAGTGAATGAACCTCAGGAGCTGGTAGTCGTGCATCGGTCCATGGGACTGCTCACAGCAAATGTGATCAAAGGGAAACTGGCCAGCGCGGGAATTCCCTCAGTGTTCAAATACGAAAGTGCCGGCCCTGTGATGGGAATCCTCGTGGATGGTATGGGCGAGGTCAAGGTGCTCGTCCCGAAAGACCTCGAACAACAGGCGCTGGACGTTCTGAAAACAGGATGAACCGAACGGTTCGTGCAAGGGCGTCGCCGTCGGGAGTGGTGTCGCGTCTCGGCGGCAGGTATTCTATGTTCCTGAAACGGCCGAATTGTCAGTTCTATACCTCCGCGAGACCGATTGATACGCCACGGGAGTGAGTTCCAGGCAGTATCGTCAACGATTGGCTGCTTCCTACTAACCATTGGTGCTAAATGAAACCAAGAAATAAACTCGGTTTTGAGAGGGATGGATTAACAGGATGGCCTCTTCCTTCATTTTATTCTGGGGAGAGTGCCTGTGCGTCCACCCCTCAGAGTTCGTGTGCGCGGGCGGCAATTGGCTCGGTTACAGAAGCTATATCGCGAAACCAAGTGCTCGCGCACCCAATTGCATGTTCAGATGGTGCTGCTTGTGGGAAGTTCAGATCTTGAAATTGCTGGCGCAGGGCTGGGACAATGTGCGCATTGCGAATGAGTTGCACCTGGCCGAGCAGACGGTGCGTAACCGAGTGAGCCGTATCTATGCCAAGATTGGTGCAAGCTCACGGGCAGAAGCCATCGTCTGGGCACGAGAGAGGGGATTGGAGTAAGCACATCCAGATGAGTGCCCCGTTCGCGACCGGTACGCGCGTACCGATTCGCCTGGTACAAAAGAGAGTACAAAACGAGTACGCGCGTGTCTATGCAAGCAGGCAGAGCTGCCGTATATTGGAGGTGCCACCAGCAAAGCTGGTGAGTCTTTCGAATGACAGGAGGCAGAAAACACATGCGCCGAAAAGCAAGAATCGTTGTCCCTAGCATTATGGTGGTGATTTTGCTAGCCGCCCTCTCGGCTGTAGCTGCCGCCCAGGGTGAGACGCCGGAGGAGAAACTGAAAGCCCTCATGGCGAATCTGCGTCTAGTCACCCAGCAAGAGTTCGCCACTGGTCAAAAGATCCAAACTGAAAAAGGCATTTACCTGACGGGCGAGTCAGCAGTAAAGGTCGGGAGCCTGCATCGCGACGCCGCCAAAGCTTATGAGGCCACTATTGCCAGACCCGCCAGTGAACGCCAGGCAGCCATCGCCAGTATCCGAGCATTCGCTCGCCAACCAGATTTGCCAATCGAGTACAAGAGCACGGCGAAATCCTCTTACAACAACAATGTGCTCATCGAGTACTATGTCGTTGGCACGGATTACTACGAAGTGGACACCCGCACCAATCAGATCATTCAGTTTGGTCCCGCTTCCTTGCCTCAGGGAGAAACGCCCAAGTCATACGATAACACTCCACGATATACTTCCCAAGAGCTCGAAGTGATGGCGCGCACTTTCATTGCTGACCGTATAGGTGTGGATGTCACTAAACTGACATCGAATCATGGAAATAAAGGCGGGGCCAACTACTTCTTCCGCTGGGAGGATCGAACCAGAAAGATGAATGACGGTACGTACCCCTTCATTCAGATAGGATTCACCCGAGGGGGTGATTTGCTCAGCTACACCAACTCGCTGGGGATGTGAAGATGAAAAAGAAAATGAGCAAGCCACTCAAAACACTTTTCATGCTCGTAGTAGTCGCCGTGACCCTGTTGAGCGGAGTGAACGTAGCTTTGGCGCTCTCAGGAACGTATGTTTACGCCAATGGCGGGGGTTACTACACCAGATATGGTCCAAGCGGAAACTGGTATACTACGAACAACGAAGGTTTCTGTGGGCATATCAGCGCAGACTGCAGTCCGAACAACATGGAATACACTTACCCCAGTTGTCCGAGCAGCGTGAACTACGCCAAATGGGACAACATCGACAGTGCTCAGTGGGCAACGCATGATGTGTTTATCCCCCGAGTTAATGCGACCTCAGGCGCGGCACCCTACACGCTCACTTACAACGGAGCATCCGCGTATCACTTTACGATTAACCAAAATGCCTACTACGACCAATGGGTAAGGACTGACCCTTCTGATCCGTGGTGGTACGACATTCGCAACACATGGTTGGACGACAGCACATGTGAGAGTGGTTCGCCAAAGATCGGGTTCGATGAAATCCGGATCAACTACTAACGGGATCACGGACTAGAGCCAGAAGTTGACACTCAGTCGCCCGGCATGGTATGAGTAGAAATCACACTCGCCATGCCGGGCGAGCTTACAATAAACTAAATGTACTACTGGCATTTAGCATTGGGACTCGCGGAACAAACCGTGCGCAATCAAGTAAGCAAGATCTATGTAAAGCTAAATGTCGCCACGCGCGCCGAAGCTATTGTCTGGGCACGCGAGCGCGGCTTGGTTGCAGAATAACAGGATCACGCACTGCCCAAAATAGGATTCACCGCAGTACGCACGTACTGGTACAAAGATACTCTCAAGAGAGTACGCGTGTGTCTAGACAAGGCACTGAAGATGTCGTATGCTGAAGGTGCCGCCAGCGGGATCGGCGAGCATCTAGAGTTACAGGAGGTGACTAATCTCAAAACGGGAGAGTAGCGGTTCGAGCAATTGGGAATCTGATTAAGTGAACCTGAACAGGAACAAACCTGTTCCACAAGGAGGTCAAGAATGAAATCACGTTTAGTGCGAGCAGGCGTTCTGGCAACTGTGCTAGGCGTTTTGCTCGTCGGGAATGCACTGGCGGCGGGTGCCAGTTATTGGTATGACCTCACGGTGCCCAAATTTGGGGGCAGCGTTCCCACCAACAATCAAACTAAACAGTTTGCTGGACAAGCCAAGGTATGCAGCAACCTTGTAGGTGGGAGCTACACGGTGAGCGTTAGACTCGAAAGTGCCAACAACGGCGATCTAACCGGAACATGGTACAGGATTGATGACGGTACAAGAGTTAGTTTCAACAATACAGGAGCCGCCGGTCAGTCCGTCCACATGAGGTTGGCAAACGATTGGACGACTCCAGTTAACGTACAGGCGAATGGCTATTGGAGCCCAGATACAGGGTGCAATTGAGTGAAACCTGTATTCGGACGTACCTGAAGGTCCGAATATGCGCCTGACAATCCAGCCACAAGTAAAGGTGCGACGCACCTATCCGCTCATTGTCCAAACCAGTGAGGGTAGATGCGTCGTACAGTTTTGAGCAATCGGGCGAACCTCATATAATTGCGTAGGAAGAGAGTGCTCTCTAATCCGCTGAAAGGAAGTTTTGAAGAATGCTCCGCGCAGAGTTCTACCGTGCCTTTTGGAATGGCTCTTTCTTCTTGGCATTGAGTCTAAGCCTATTCACGTTATGGTTTGGGTTTGTCAGTTTCAACCCCTGGCCCCCCGTCCATGTTCCTGGGGGAAATCCCTTCATTGACAACGCCTACGATACGTGGATTTTCACGTTCGCAGGACCGTTTGGACTGCTTGCGCCGCTGATTGCCGTACTCCCCTTCGCTGATTCATTCGTATTAGACCGCGCCCAGGGCTACCTGCGCCATATCCTTGTGCGCAGTTCGTATCGATGTTATCTCTCCACTAAGTTCTTGGCGAACCTCGCAGCGGGGGGCGTGGCAATTGCACTGCCAATGCTGCTCTTGTTTGTGTTTACGAATCTGTATTACCCCAGAGGCTTTGCGCCGGTCGAAGAATCTCGGATTCCGTGGGTGCACCTGCCTGGCCCCTTGGGTGACGTGTATCGGGTTACTCCCGATCTCTACATTCTGTTCCGAATTGGATTGGGCTTTCTCTTTGGTGCCATCTATGCTACCCTCGGGTTGGCGATTTCCTCTCTTGTCATCAACCGCTACCTAGTCCTCGCAACGCCCTTCCTGCTGTACCATATCGCCAACTTGGCGGTGGCTGTTCTGGGCTTGGCAGCGTGGACGCCGCCAGCCACTCTT
>VFSW01012986.1_pt1 | contig 11589 bp, 7 predicted proteins | sample 5358111 | NCBI WGS metagenome assembly VFSW01 (sample SAMN11554181, study PRJNA540505) | mine drainage metagenome | isolation source: sediment from site ElyBrook_90M | place: USA: Ely Copper Mine, Vershire, VT | collected 2017 | reverse complement strand
TGATCGGACGCGCGCTTTACGCGATTGGATGCACGGGCGAAGGCGCGCGCTACGCGGGGATCAACGTGGCCCGCCGAATCGGGCTGGTGTACTTCTTATCGGGCCTGGCGGCGAGCGTCGCTGCGGTGATCTACGTCGCGCATCTGGGCCAGGCGAAGTCGGACGCGGGCACGGGTTATGAGCTGGATGCGATCACGGCGGTGGTGCTCGGCGGAGCGTCGGTGGCCGGAGGGCGGGGAACGATTCTGGGCACGGTGCTGGGGCTATTCTCCATTTCCGTGTTGCAGAACGGCCTCCATCTGGCGGCTCTGCCGTCGGAGTTGACGGGAATTTTGACGGGCACGGTGCTGGTGCTCGTGATTGCCATGGACCGCATGCGCGGGCAAGGCGAGGCAAAATCGGAAGAGGGCGAAGAGATGAAAAACAGCCAGGTGGCGATTCTTTGCGGGGCGATCTTGGCGGGCGCGCTGATTACGGCGGGTTCCAATGCATGGCTCGTGCGGTCCTTAAGAAGCACGGCTCCCGCAGCGGCGGCGGGCGCGGGGCATACGCCGGTGATCGCGGTGATGCCGAAGGCTAAGGGCGACCCGTATTTCGTAAGCTGCCGGGCCGGCGCGGAGGAAGCCGCGCGCGAGCTCGGTGTCGAATTGATCTGGGATGGGCCGACGGGGCTCGACGCGGCCAAGCAGAACGAGATCGTGGAGAGCTGGATCACGCGCGGCGTGGATGCCATCGCCGTGGCGGTCGAAAATCAGGCGGGCATTTCCACGGTGCTGCGCAAGGCGCGCGCCAAAGGGATTCACGTCCTCACCTGGGACGCCGATGCGGAATCGGACGCTCGCGAGTACTTCCTCAATCAGGCTACGCCGGAGGGGATCGGCAACGCGCTGACAGATGAGGCGGCGCGGCTGCTCAACGGCAAGGGCGATTTCGCGATCATCACCGGCGCGCTGAGCGCCGCCAATCAGAACCAGTGGATCGAGTTCATCAGGAAGCGCGTCGCGGAAAAGCATCCGGGCTTGAACCTGGTCACCATCCGGCCCAGCGACGACGATCGCGACAAGGCGTTTTCGGAAACGCAGACCATCATGAAGGTCCATCCCACGGTTAAACTGGTGATGGCGATCTCCGCGCCGGCGGTTCCGGGCGCGGGCGAGGCCATCCGGCAATCGGGCCGCAAGGATGTGGACGTGATCGGGCTGTCGCTGCCGGGAATCTGCAAGACCTATATTCATAACGGCTCGGTGCAGACGATTTTCCTGTGGAATACCAGGAATTTAGGCTATCTGACGGTGTACGCGGGCACGATGCTGAGCTTAAATAAGGTTCCGCCGGGCGCAACCACGTTTCCGGCCGGGAGGCTGGGCGCGCTGGAAATCAGCGGGAGCCAGATCATTTTGGGCGCGCCGCTGCTGATTGACAAGAAGAATATCGACAAGCTGGACTTTTAGAACCAGCGGCGTGTTGCCCGGCGTCGCCCTGATACACTGGTCAAATGCGCTGGGTGATCTTTGCGCTCGCCTCGACGCTGATCGGCCAGCCATTCCCCTCGCCGAGGCCTATCTTTTCAAGAACTTTCGGCGGGGCGAGCGGAGCGGACACGGTCACCGGCGTAGCAGTCGATCCAATGGGGAACGCCGTCGTGATCGGCAACACCGATTCGCCCGATTTTCCCGTCACGCGGGCATACCAGCCAACCATTCCCACGCCTCCGCTGGCTTTGTTTTCTCAGTTCAACGTTGCGAACGTCAACCTGGGCGCGGCAATTGACGTGTTGGCCATGGCGCGGACCTGGGACGGCTCCGTCGCCTACCTCGCCTCCGATAGCGGATTCTTTCGCAGCGCGGATGGAGGCGTGACGTGGACCCAGCAGATGCCCGGGCTTGCGGGAGCCGTTGCCATTGCCGTCGATGGAGCCGATCCCAACACGGTGTATGCGGGCGCGCCGCCTCTCGTCGCCAGCACTGGCGGGTATAAGAGCACCGATGGCGGGAAAACGTGGACCGCGCTAAACATCAACCCGTACCTCGCTTTTTCCTCCAACACGCCAATCTCGTGTCCGAATGGAAAAGGCGGCGTGCTGTATACTTCGGCGGACGGGCTGAATCGCAGCACGGACGGCGGCGCGACTTGGACGAGCATCGGGCCGCATCACTATAATGTCTTCGCGTTCGCGTTGGCGCCATCGGACGCGAATGTGGTTTACACCGTTGCCTCCGACGGGTTGCTCTATCGCAGCGCGGATGGAGGCGACACCTGGGCTGCACCGGGTGGCGCCTTCACCGGGTTTCCAGCGCCGGATGCGAATCTGTATGTTGCGTCGCTGGCGGTCGATCCGCACAGCGAGAACACCATATGGGCGCTCATCCTTAACGGAAACCTCTATCGCAGCGTGGACGGCGGCGCGACGTTCCAGATCGTCTTCTCCGATCCGTACGACAATCCGACCAAGCTGGCGCTCGATCCGTCGGGGCAGGCGATAGGACTGATGGGGCGCTATGGGATCGCGAGTTACGACGGCGGCGCGACGTGGCACCGCCAGCTCGTTCAGGGGGGCGTGCTGCTCGGCACGAAGAGCGGTTTCCTTGCCGGCCGCGGTGAATCGCTTGCGGGATTTTTGACCAAGTTCAGCGCCGACGGCTCCCAAATGCTGTTCTCGACCTTTTTGGACAATGCCGCCTTCGTGGCGAGCGATGCACAAGGCAACACGATCGTCGCGGGAACAGAGGTGAGAAGTTTCGATTCGGCCGGCGATCTGATTTACCGGCAGACCTTGCCCTCGACCGCGACGGCGCTGACCGTGGATGCCTCGGGCGACGCAATCGTCGCTTTTTCGAACGGGACCTGTGCAACGATTGTGAAACTCGATCCGTGGGGCAATACGATTTTTTCCCAGCAGACGCAGCTCTGCGGCGTCATTTCATCGCTGGCGGTGGACGCATCGGGCGCGATTTACGCGGCTGGGTATGCCGGCTCTGCGCTGGCGACGACGCCCACGGCGTTTCAGACCTCGCCGCCTTCCCTCGGGTTGCCAGGGTTTCTCGCCATTCTTTCGCCGGCGGCGGACAAGGTGAATTACCTGAGCTACGCGGGAAACGGCGTAACGGCAATGACGGTGGACGCTTCGGGAAATCTCTACCTGGCGGGAGCCAACTCCTATTCGCTATCTCTGCCCGCTACAACCGCCTTCACCTTCACTTATCCAGGGATTCCGGCGTCCTATCTTTACGTGATGAAGGTGAATCCGGCCTCCGCGAAGCCACTGTGGATCGATACTTTCGGGAGCCCGACCAACTACGGCGCGGTTTCAAGCCTCGAAACCGATCCATCCGGGAAGATCTGGTTCTCCGGTTCTACGCACGGCCTGATTCCGCTGGTCGCCCCGCAGGAGGCCGAAGGGACGGAAAACACCTTCGCGGCGGAGATTTCCGCCGACGGCACGCAACTCCTGTTTTCCTCCTATGGGCCGCCGTTACTCGCCTTGGGGCCGCAAAACAGCGTGTATCAGGCAGGAAGCGCCACGCCGCCGAACAAACCCGCGACCTCGGCGTTCTTGGTCAGGCTGGATGCTTCGGCGTCGTCCGCCTCCGTCATCGATTCGATCGGCGGTGCGGCGCAACCGGCCATGGAGCTGATTCCCACGTTGGCCGGGATTGCGCCCGGCGAAATGATCCGCATCACGGGCCGGGGGCTGGGCCCTCTGGCGACACTGACCGCGAAGTTCGATGCGACGGGGCGAGTGGCGACGGTCCTCGGGGGCGTCCAGGTCCTTGTGAATGGAGTGCCTGCGCCGCTGATCAGCGTTGAGGCAACGTCGATCGTCTGTATGACGCCGTTTGAAGTGAGCGGAAATACTGAGGTAAGCGTCCAGGTGGTCCAGAATGGCGTTGCCGGAGCGCCAGTCACGGTGGGCGTGAAGCCCGTTGCTGCTTACCCGGACATTTTGGCCGTCCTGAATCCTGATGGCACGGTCAACTCCCAGTCCAATCCCGCCCACGCGGGCGAGGCCGTGGTGGTGTACGCGACGGGTCTGGGCGGCACGAAACCTCCTGGGCAGGATGGCGCGCTCTACCAGGCGCCTGTTCCTGCGCCGCTTTACCCGGTGACCACGTATTATTACCAGAACGCCTCGCTTGCCTATGCAGGGCCTGCGCCCGGCATTGTCGAGGGCATCTGGCAGTTCAACCTCGCGTTCTCGAAGGACGCGCGGACGGGACTCTCAAACATCGAGCTGGCGAGCAGCTATCCGGAAGCGGGACCCATCACGATTCCGGTCTGGATCGAGTGATTGGCCCCTGCACAACCGTCCCGACACGGCACGCCGGCTTCAGCCGGCGCGGCAGACGGATCCAAGCGGGTGTTTAGCGGCCGAGCGGCGCGTCCGGATTACCTGGGCCGAAGTGTTTGAGCATGACGAGATTTTCCGTCTTGCTCTTGTTCGTGATGGCGACGCCCTTCTTCGCGGCATCGGCGGTGACGAACAACTCGTCCTGCGTCATCTGGCCATAGCGGATCAGGCTGGGCGTCTCGACGGCATGCTTGCCGATTGTGCCGTAGCCCGAGGTGAGAATCAGGCCATACGCTGCGGCATCGCGGACGGTGACGGTGTGCCCGGGCAGGACCGTAAGTTCCTTGGCCGAGTAAAACTTCGTGGAGTAGACCACCCAGTTTTCGCGGTAGCCTTCAAATTCGCCCACCGGCTTGGGATGGAACAGGCGATGCTCGGCGAATTCGGGATCGGTGTTGGCGGGCCAGTCCATCATTTCGATCAAGTAGTCGAGGTCATGATGATGCTCCGGCGGCACATCCTTGACCAATAAATCCCACGGTACACCGCGGCCTTCCACCAGGGATTGATACATGGCGAAGACGTCGGAGTTGACCTGAGGCTCGTAGGTCACCAGGGAGCCGGGCGCGTGCAGGATGCCCGGGTCGACCTGCCAGCCGGTACCGGGCTTCAGTTTGTAGGCCCGGGAAAGATAGAGGATCTCGTTGTCGCCCTCGTTCCATCTCTCCAGGCAGCGGCGGATATCCGCCTTGGTCGTACCCGGATTGAGGCCCATGAAGGTGTAGGGGAAATTGTTGCCGGCGAAGTTGTATTGCGGCGGGAAGTAATAGGCTTCCGGCTTACCCTTCTGCCCGACGCGCGCGGCGAACTCGTCGTTCTGGTGCAGGTGATGGGGAATTGGCCCGAGATTGTCGAAGAACTTGCACAGCAGGTTCCAGCCGCCGTACTTCTGCATCACGCCGGAGCCGAGGAATTTGTCGCCAGCCGTCTCGATCGCTTCTTTGAGCAGAACCTTTTTGCCCTGGAACTCGATGTAGCTAAGGCCTTCGTCGTCAGCCGTCAAGGGGCCGTTGGCGGCCTTGGTGGTGGAGGAAAACCAGCGCTCGTCGATGCCTCCCCGGTGCGCTCCCAGCGCGTAGAGATCCCGGGGGTCGAGTTTCAGACGGCCGCCGGGCATCAGGAACGAACGTGGAACCCAGCACGGCGCAAGACGCACTACGCCATCGCCCGCCAATAAGGCATCGTGGATTAGAGTATTTGTCGACATGGAAAATAGCCGCGATTGCTGGACTTGAAACGACTCAAGCCGCAATCGACAGCGTATACCTTCGCCCTTGCTCTGTCAAGGACCGTTTAATAAATGCCCATTTTAATAAAGTGTAAACGCGTAGAGCGTGTCGCCTCCCGCCACCAGGATGTATTGATGCCCGTCGAGCATGTATGTCTCCGGGGCGTTGGACACATTCCCGAGGTGGGTATGCCACAGAATCTTGCCATTTGCCGGATCATAGGCAACCAGGTTGCCTGCTAAGTCTCCAGCGAACAGCAACTTCCCGGCTGTGGTGAGAATGCCGTTGGCGAGGCCTCCACCGGTGCCTGGGTAGCGATGCCGCCAGGCGACCTTGCCGGTTTTATAATCGATCGCCGTCAGGTAGCCGCCGAGCGAGCCCAACTCCAATTCATCGCGTCCGCCGAGGCCCATCGCGCCGCGAGGGTCGGTTTCGGTCAAATAGAAGACGGAAAACGAGTCGCTCGAAGGCACATAGAACAGGCCAGTATCGGGCGAATACGCCGGAGGAGGCCAATTCGTCGTACCGCCGCTATTGGGCGACAGAAGGCTGCCCGGCACCGTGGAATCCTTGGCCGTATCGCGCATCGGTTGACCGTTGGCGTTCAGGCCTTTGGTCCAATTGACGGTGTCGGAGAACGGGGCCGTGACCAGGTGCTCGCCCGTGACGCGGTCGAGCGTGAAATAGTAGCCGTTGCGGCTGGCGTGCAGCACCATTTTGCGAGGCTTGCCGTTGAAATCGCCGTCCACCAGAATGGGCGTCTCGGTGGAATCCCAATCGTGAGTGTCGTGCGGCGAGGTCTGGTAGTGCCAGGCGATTTTTCCCGTGTCGACGTTCACGGCCACCAGGGAGCAGGTGTAGAGGTTGTCGCCCTTGCGGCCCGGAGGATCGGTATACGCGGGCGAAGGGTTGCCGGTGCCGAAAATATAGAGATGCGTTTCCGGATCGTAGGAGCCGGGAATCCAGACGTTGCCGCCGCCGTGTTTGGCGGTGTCAAGATCGCCCCACGTGGCCATCGCCGGATCGTCTTTCGTCACCGGAACCGAATACCATTTCCATTGCAGGTCGCCCGTTTCCGGATCGCGCGATTGGAGGAAACCGGGCTCATCCAGATCGTCTCCGGTGCCCACCAGGATGTGGTTGCCGACGACAATCGGCGCCATGGTCGAGAAATATTGCAGGTTGAAGTTAGCGATTTCCTTGTGCCAGCGCTCCTTGCCGGTCTTGGCGTCGAGGCAGACCAGGTAATCGTCGGGCGTTTCCATATACAGCCAGTTGCCCCACATGCCAAGGCCCCGGTTGCCGATGTGCGTACCGCCTTTTGTTTTCCAGTAGTAATGCCACAGTTCGCGGCCGTCGCGGGCGTCCACTGCCCAGGCATTATCGGGCGTGGCGAAATACAACATCCCGTTGACTTCCAGAACCGATGCGCGGATGTTGACGCCTCCGCCGCCTCCCATGGTGGCTGGCTCGGGCGCTTCTCCGCCGATAATCACGGGAGCGCCGCCGCGTCCGCCGAAGCCGAATCCACCTCCGCCGCCCGGGCCGGCGGTAAAGCGCGTGGTCCAAGCGAGCGTCAGGTTCTTCACGTTGGACTGATTGACCTGCTTCAGGGCGCTGTAGCGTTTGCCCGAGTAATCGCCCGAATAGGTCGGCCAGGAATCGCCCAAGGGCTTCAGTAGCGATGCGGGATCCAGAGGGCCCTGCGCAAATACGGGGAGCAGGGCGGCACATGCCAAAAAGAATTTCTTCATTTCACCGTCACCAGGTACGAGGTCAGATTGTGGATGTCTTTGTCGGTATAGACGCGCAGCAGTTGCCTGTGCTGTGCGAGCGGATCGTGAATCTCCACCTTTGGTAAGTCGCCATCCCGCCGGAACGTCCGCTGTGCGCCGTCGGCGTCAGCGAGCGTAACGGTGAAGTCGTCGATGCGAACCAGTCGGCCTTCGGCCTTCGCGCCGGAAGCCTGCGTCACGGTGACGGTGGCAGGAGAAACCGGGCCCCCTGACCCGCCGCGTCCCGCGCCCGGCATCCGGAAGCGCTGCTGCAGACCGCGAGGCGCGGCGAACCGCGAGCCGATGCTCTTGAGATCGCCGGTTACGGAGTGGCAGGTGGCGCATTTGGCGGTGAAATAGGCCTCGCCCGCGGCCGCGTCCCCGGCCAGGATCGACATTGGCTTGTTGCGCGATTCATCGTAGCCGGCCACGCGGAAGCTGTGAATAAACGCGGCGACATCGGCCACCTGGGCGTTGGTGAAGGGAAATTTCGGCATGCCCTGATCCATGCGGCCATTCTGAACGACCGGCGCGATCGCCTCGCCCTTGTCGTCGCGCAGCACCAGTTCGGAGCGCAGCAAGTTCGGTCCGCCTTCGCCTCCACGGGCGTCCGATCCATGGCAGAACTGGCAGTTCACGCCATAAAGAGAACGGCCGCGGGCAATGGTCTCCGGATCGGCCTGGGCGTGCTGCGGATAAGCGTTGGCGAAGCCGCCTCCTCCGCGGCCTCCTCTGCCGCCGCGCCCTCCTGGGGTGGCGGGAGGCTGCGATGGCGGGGGTGTCTGGGCGGGAGCTGCGATGGCGGACAGAGCCAACATCGCGCAAGGGAAAAGAAGAGAACGGGTCTTCACCCAGATTATGATAACGCGCGAGCCGGTCCGAAATCCGCGCTGTGCTGCAAAACCCGGATTTTCCTGTTAAGTTGCGCGACACTTTTTGAGCTTTCAGGGTTCAGTAGAGTGCAAGGATTGAATTGGAGTCGAGGTACATTCCACATTATGAAGCGCACTTATTTCATGGCGGCGGCCGCACTGCTTGCTACATCCGCGTTCTCGCAAACAACCAGCCCGGCCATCAGCGCGCGGGCTGCAGCCCGATTCCTGAGTCAAGCGACGTGGGGACCAACGCCGTCCTCCATCGCCGAAGTGCAATCGATGGGATTCGGCGCCTGGCTGCAAGCGCAGTATGCTCTGAGTACGTCGGATCTGCCGGATCAGCCCATACTCAACGCGGCCGGGAAGCAGAACAACAATCTTGCGCCGGTGCAGGCGGCGTTTTTCCAGAACGCCATCGCCAATCGGGATCAACTGCGCCAGCGCATCGCGTTCGTGTTGAGCCAGATCTGGGTGGTGTCGCAGCAATCCGGAGTTACCAACGCCTACGCCTATCCACCGTACTGGCGGATTCTCCGCGATAACGCGTTCGGAAACTATCGCGACATCATCAAAGCGGTGACGTTGAGCCCGGCCATGGGCAGATACCTCAATATGGCGAATAACAATATGGCCAACCCGGCCACCGGATCCGCTCCCAACGAAAATTACGCGCGGGAGCTGATGTAGTTGTTCACGCTCGGGCTGACGCAATTGAACATCGATGGGACGCCCCTGATGGTGAACGGCGCGCCTGTGCCAACTTACGATCAGGCGATTGTCACCTCCACCGCCGCGGTGCTTACCGGCTGGACATATCCGACCAAGCCGGGAGCGAAGGCGAGGACAAACAATCCGGTGTATTATCTCGGACAAATGTTCGCGGTGGATTCCGAGCATGACAAGACGGCGAAGACCGCGGTGGGCAACACCGTGATTCCGGCGGGCGGCACGGCCGAACAGGATCTGGATGCGCTGATCAACGCGCTGATGGCCCAGCCGACCATGGCTCCGTTCGTCAGTCAGCAGTTGATTGAGCATCTGGTGACCAGCAATCCCAGTCCAGGTTACGTACAGCGCGTGGCGACCGTGTTCGCTGATGACGGCTACGGAGTCACGGGCAACATGCAAGCGGTGATTACAGCGATTCTCACCGACGCGGAAGCGCGCAACGCCGACGATCCATCCTACGCCACGCCTTCCAACTACGGCCACATGCGGGAACCCATTCTGTTTCTCACCAGCGTCCTTCGCGGGTTGAACGCCACCGCCGGCGCGGCCAGCGCGCTTTCCAATGACGCGTCTAGTCTGGGCCAGAACCTCTTTAACGAACCCAGCGTGTTCAGCTATTTTTCGCCGCAGTCGCGCACCGAGTTTGGCCTGCTGGGCCCTGAGTTTCAGATTTACTCCACGCAAACCGCCGCCGACCGCGTGAACCTGGTGAACTCGATCCTCTATGGAAAGACCAACGGATTTAAGGTCGATCTTGCGCCGTTCGTGAACTTGGCCACCGACACTACCGGGCTGCTCGACTATATCGGCGGCATCTTCCTGCATGGAGGGATGTCGGCCGGGCTGCAGCAGGCCGCCGCGACCGCGGTGAACGCGCAGACCACGCCGCTGGCCAAGGCGCAAGCCGCCCTGTACGTGATCCTCACGTCCAGCGAGTATCAGATTATTCAATAGGAGAACTCATATGGTTTCACGTAGAGGATTCATTCGTATTGGAGCGGCCACAGCCGGCTCCCTCGCCCTCCGGCCGTTCGGCATGCTCCCAGCGCTGGCGCAGAGCGGAGGGAGTTATAAAGCGCTGGTGTGCGTGTTCCTGTTCGGCGGCAACGATTCGAACAACACCATCGTTCCGATGGACGATGCGAGTTACAAGGCGTATCAGTCGATTCGCGGCAGCCTGGCGCTGCCGTCGAGCAGCCTGACGCCGGTAACGGCGGCCAATGGAGCGCCTTATGCGTTCCATTCCAAGCTGGCGGAAGCGGCGAGCCTGTTTTCGAGCAAGGAACTGGCGGTGGTGGCCAACGTCGGGCCGTTGGTGCAGCCGCTGACGCGGGCGCAGTATCAGAACGCGCAAGCGACCGTGCCGCTGAATCTGTTCTCGCACGCCGACCAGCAGATCGCCTGGCAGACCGCCATCGCGCAGGGCCACAGTCCGACGGGATGGGCCGGACGGGTGGCCGACTACATCGCCTCGCAGAACATCAACTCGTCGAGTTTCCCCACGTTCTTTTCAGTGGCCGGGAACTCCATCGAGGGAGCGGGCTCGTCGACGCAGCCGGTGGCGTTGGCGCCGGGGCAATCGCTGACTTTGAAGGGGCCCGCGGCGGGGCTGGCCGCGATCCAGAACCTGCTTTCCACCAACACGGGAGTTTCGCTGGCGCAGGCGGCGAACGATACGCTGTCGCATAGCATCGCGGACGCGTCGGCGCTGGCCGCCGCGCTGGCAAAATCGACGCCGTTGAAGACGCAGTTCCCTACGACCAGCATTGGAGCGCAGTTGCAGCAGGTGGCGGAGATCATCCAGGTGCAGTCCTACCTCGGGATGAGCCGGCAAATTTTCTTTTGCTCATTAGGCGGTTTCGACACCCACGCGTCCGAGCTCGAAACGCACGACACCTTGTATCCCCAGTTGAGCCCTGCTCTTGCCGCGTTCTATCAGGCCACGCAGGAGATGGGCGTGGCGCAGAACGTCACCGCGTTTACCGAATCCGACTTCAGCCGGACGTTCCAGCCGACCACCAGCGACGGCAGCGATCATGCCTGGGGCGGCCACCACATGGTGCTGGGCGGGGCCGTGCAGGGCGGCCAGATTTTCGGCCAATTCCCGACGTTCGAGCTGGGAGGCCCGGACGACACCGATACGCGCGGCCGCTGGATCCCGACGACGTCGGTGGATCAGTATGGGGCGACGCTGTGCAATTGGTTCGGAATCCCGGCCAGCGCCATGGCGGCGGTATTTCCGAATCTGGCCAATTTCCCGGTCACGAACATCGGGTTTCTCGGCTAATTCTCGGTCGGGCGCGAAACGCTGTCGATCACAAAGACGTCCACGGGGCCCCGCGTTGCTTCCAGTTTCAGCCCAAGTTGCTCCCGAAGCGCGGCAATCAGGCTGGGTTTGGCGGCGTCGCTGGGCTCGAACCGCAGCATGCCTCCGAACAGCGAGTCGTCCGGCGTGAATTCGAGGTCGAGATCGTAGCGGGCGGTGAGCCCAGTCTGATCGATCACAGGGCGATCGAGCGCGGCGCGCTGCATCACGCTGGCGATTTCCCCCATGGTGGCGTGGCGCGCCGGCAGGCGCCCGACCGGAGGCGCAATCACGAAGGCGAGGGCGGGAAAGCCCTGGGGCGGCGGCT
>VFSW01012985.1_pt1 | contig 11591 bp, 12 predicted proteins | sample 5358111 | NCBI WGS metagenome assembly VFSW01 (sample SAMN11554181, study PRJNA540505) | mine drainage metagenome | isolation source: sediment from site ElyBrook_90M | place: USA: Ely Copper Mine, Vershire, VT | collected 2017 | reverse complement strand
GATACCCGGACAATAGAGCGCTGGGGTCGCTCTCTGGGGGGTACGCCACTCCCCAGATCGATCTATGTGTTTCGGTGGAATGCACAAGAATGTATTCGACATTGCCCGCCTTGGCACCGTCCAAAGCTTTCCTGAAGTAATCACCAGGCAAGAACGGGTCCAACTGAAGGAACCGGCCGAAGGGCACGCCTTGGACGACAGGATATAGGCCGGTCAGAAAAGGGTAGACCCAGAAGGTACTGCCTAGCGGTATAGTCTCAAGGTGGCGGATTGAGGTGGCGTCCTCATTACTTGCATGGAACTTGCTTCCGCCGACGTCAACCCACTCACCGGTCCGATACACACGTATCATTGTGGCCAGCGACAGGATCGCGCACACGAGGACCGAAGCTGCCAAGACCATTGGCTTGGTTGAGGTGGTTCGGGTCCTTCTCGACGTTCTCGTCAGAAGAGCAGTGATCGCGTATGGCAAGACATATATGAAATTCTCCGCACTCCAGCGGGGAAACAACGAAAGACCTGCAGCTACGGTCACAATTGAGAGGTGCCGCTCATCCTTCCAGCAAAGGGCGCCGGCAGCGAGCGCTACACCGAAGGGTAGAGCGACAAAGACCTCCGGCCAATGCGGGGCAGATCGAAAGAGAAACACGAGATTGTTCTTCAGGTATGGAACATAACTTGTCGAGTAAAGCCGCAGCGCCGCCAGGATTCCGCGATGATTCTCAAATCCGATGATTGATCCCGTAGTGGCGGCAAACAGGAAGGCGTGAAGCAGGAGTTCCGATCGCTTCCTCCCGGTGAAACGGGAGAGGATTGCGAGCGCGGGGATTATACTCGTTAGGGTGAACCCAAACGAGAAGGCCGCCAAACACGCAGCCAGCCTGCGGACTACCGGACAAGCCGCATTAGCGAAGGCGAGAGCCACCATGAGGACCATGGTTGAATCCCATCTGTGATTAACGAAGTGTTTAATTGACAGGAGCGGCAGGGAAGATGCCCATAGGATGGACCCGAGCACTGCTCTCCATAAGTCATGCCGCGCCACCAGCAGGAATATGCATGCTCCAATCGATGCCCACTCCGCAGCTAGCCAAAGCCTTGCGCACATCAATGGTGTCCACCAGCCAATTCCTTGAATGAGTGCTTGGAGATAGAAAGTCAGGGGCCCAGCGACCGTATAGAAATTAATCACTGGAGCGTGGCCAAACTGGGCCACCCGCATTCCGCCGGCGATCCACAGGCCCTCGTCGTACTCTACCCTGTAGTTGATGACCACGGGGATGAGAACGGCGAAGGTTAGGACGAAGATGGCGGTGGCCACTGCAGGCTTACTCGCCTGCAAGCGCGGGCTAGGCATCTACTTAAAGCGGTTATCGCCGCCGGCTATGGCTTCATCGATCACCGACTTCCACTTGCTGGTCATTCGGTCGATCTCGTCCGGCGTCATCTCTTGCTTGCGGGCGGCCTTCGTGGCCTTCGTGTACTCCACAAAGTCGCGCGCTCCTGCATAACCTTGCGGTATCGCAAACTCTTCTGCGACCGGCTCGCCTTCATGAAGGTCGATCACTTCCGTCACGGTCGCGAGTGTGCCGGACTTATCGTACTGATCGTCCCTGACCGACAGCCACGCGAGATCTTGGATCGCCGACATCACTCGACTTGAGGAGCTGCCATCAGTGTACGAGTGGCGAACCGTGGCTCTGATAATACTGTGGCCGAATGCCTTCTGTGTGGTGGCGGAGCAGGTGACGCTGTTCAGAGGATCCCCTTCCGAAAAAAACCGCTCGCAAGCCGCCTCACGGTAAAGAAACCGAGAAATTCTGCGCTGCACGATAGGTGACGTAACATAATAGCGCGAAACTGGATCAATGACGGTTTCTGTCTTATCCGGAACATTCCAAATGATGGTCATCGGTTTTTCAATCTTCTCGACGACGGACCCGTCGCTGCGAACCATTCTCTGCAGGATGGCACTTCGGCCGGTTCTCGCGTCGGTTATCTTTTCGACGGCCGTGTATGGAACTACCCTGATCAGATCTGGCGTCGCCTTTAATGAATACACGAGATAACCGACGCCAAACATAATAACTGCAGCCGTTCCAAGGATCGTTTGTTTCTTCACAAATCCTCCATACCGACTTATTGTCTGATCCAACACACGTCCTGAAGACAGTAAAGACCATCTGTACAGTCAAAGTGGCCCCACGGGCAGCTCCGTGATTTGTAATAGCCGTCATTCTCGCCGAACGAGCATGCTCGGGCGGTGTAGAACCCAGCGAAAAGCGAGGCTGCCATGATCGCGACCACGAGCATATAAAATCGATACCTTGTCATTACAGCACCTCCTTTTCGGTCAAGACGCGTAAATAGTTTAAGATCTTAAACTATTGAACAATAGTAGTGCCGGGTTTAAAGCGAATCAAGAGAAAAAGCGGAGAAAAGCGGAACGGTGGATAGAAATTCGGGAATTCTGGGAGTCAATAACACGTAAGAGAGCGGATTGATTTTTCCCATCCAGGAGGTTACCGGATGGTTGGGGAGTATTCCGAGGAGTTATGAGGACGGAGCATCTGAAAAGAGAAAATCAGGACTGCCACGCCCGCTAGTAATGGGTTGGCGTGGCAGTCTGCAAACAAACGGCGCTTCTAGTAATCCATCTCGGGACCGTGGCCGCCGCCCGGAGCCGGAGCCGGCTTCTTCTCCGGAATCTCGGCGATCATGGCTTCGGTGGTCAGCATCAGGGATGCGATCGACGAAGCATTCTGCAGCGCGGTGCGGGTCACCTTGGTGGGGTCGATGACGCCGGCCGCAACCAGGTCTTCGTAGACATCCGTGGTGGCGTTGAATCCGAAGTTGGGATTATTGCTCTCGCGAACCTTGCCGACGACGATGGCGCCTTCGGTGCCGGAGTTGACTACGATCTGGCGCAGCGGCTCTTCGCAGGCGCGGCGCACGATGTCGACGCCGATCTGCTCGTCGCCGGGAATCTTCAGGGTGGCGAGGGCCTGGGCAGCGCGCAGCAGCGCTACGCCGCCGCCCGGAACGATGCCTTCTTCCACGGCGGCGCGAGTGGCATGCAGAGCATCTTCCACGCGAGCCTTCTTTTCCTTCATTTCGGTCTCGGTGGCAGCGCCAACCTTGATCACCGCAACGCCGCCGGCCAGTTTCGCCAGCCGCTCCTGCAGCTTCTCACGGTCGTAGTCGCTGGTGGTTTCGTCGATCTGGGCGCGCAACTGCTTGATGCGGCCTTCGATCGCCTTACTCTGTCCGGCGCCGTCCACGATGGTGGTATTGTCCTTGTCCACCGTAACGCGCTTGGCACGGCCCAGATCTTCCAGCCGCACGCCTTCCAACTTCACGCCGATATCTTCCATGATCGGCTTGCCGCCGGTCAGAATGCCGATATCTTCCAACATGGCCTTGCGGCGATCGCCGAAGCCCGGAGCCTTTACGGCGCAGGCATTCAGGGTGCCGCGGAGCTTGTTGACCACCAGGGTGGCCAGCGCTTCGCCTTCCACTTCCTCGGCGATGATCAGGAGCGGCTTGCCGGACCGGGCGATCTGCTCGAGCAGCGGCAGCAGGTCCTTCATGTTGCTGATCTTCTTTTCGTGGATCAGGATGTAGGGATCTTCCAGAACCACTTCCATGCGCTCCGGATCGCTCACGAAGTAAGGCGAGAGGTAGCCGCGGTCGAACTGCATGCCTTCCACGGTGTCCAGCTCGGTCACCATGGTCTTGGACTCTTCCACGGTGATCACGCCATCCTTACCGACTTTCTTCATGGCGTCGGCAATGATGTTGCCAATGGTCGTATCGCTGTTGGCGGAAATGGTTCCGACCTGCGCGATCATCTCACCGGAAACGGGATGGGAGAGCTTCTTGACTTCTTCGGTGGCCACTTCCACGGCCTTTTCGATGCCGCGCTTGAGAGCCATCGGATTGGCGCCGGCGGCAACCGCCTTTACGCCCTCGCGATAGATCGCCTGAGCCAGGATGGTGGCAGTGGTGGTGCCGTCGCCGGCCACATCGCTGGTCTTGGAAGCGACTTCGCGGACCATCTGGGCGCCCATGTTCTCGAGCGGATCCTTCAGGTCGATTTCCTTCGCCACGGTGACGCCGTCCTTGGTGATGTTCGGACCGCCGAACTTCTTTTCCAGGACCACGTTCCGGCCCTTGGGGCCGAGGGTCACTTTTACGGCATCGGCAAGCTGGTTGACACCGCGCAGGATCGCCTGGCGGGAAGCTTCTGAATAAACAATCTGTTTCGCCATTGTATGTTGACTCCTTTAGCTAGCTTTCTTCGCCACTTTGGGAGCGGCGTCCAGAATTCCGAGGACTTCGTCCTCACGCATGATCAAATATTCTTCCCCGTCCAGCTTGATGTCGCTGCCGGAATACTTGCCGAACAGAATGCGGTCGCCAACCTGGACATCCAGGGCCACCGTCTTGCCATCTTCCAGGCGCTTGCCCTTACCGACGGCTACCACTTCGCCCTCCTGGGGCTTCTCTTTGGCCGAATCCGGAATGTACAAGCCGCCGACTTTCTGCTCCTGCTCTTCAATCCTCTTGACCACGATACGGTCATAGAGCGGACGAATCTTCATGGAACAACTACCTCCACTGGTGAATTGGTTTAGGGTTGAGGAGCACGCTTGCTCCGCCACTCATTATTAGCACACTCTCCGCTAGAGTGACAAGATTCGGCTGTAACTAAAAGAACAATCGAGATTTAAAATGCTTGACAGGATTGCGCTAAGATTCGTTGACTGCCTCGAAGACCCCCTCTTCCCGGTTCTTCCGTACCCGGTTCCATGGGAAACACCGTCCGTTCATGGCCACGTAAACCCCCGGCGCCAGAGTCTGCACAAAGGCCAGCGCGGTTCCCAGGTTGAACATCCCGTCGGAACTGCCGAAGGTATAGGGCACCATGGCCCCGGTGAGCACGATGGTCTTGCCGGCAACGCGTTCGCCCAGCGCGCGCGCCGTGGTTTCCATGGTGTCGGTGCCGTGCGTGATCACAATCCGCTCCTCGGCGGAGGACATGCACCGGTTGAGGATCAGTTGGCGATCCTGATCGGTCATCTGGAGGCTGTCGATCATCAGGAGCGTCTCGACGGTCACTTCCAGGCGGCATCGTCCCAGGCGTAGCATGTCGGGAAGGTGAGTGTCTTGAAAAAACAATTCCCCGGTCAGTTCGTTGTATTCTTTGTCGAAGGTCCCGCCGGTGATGAAGATGCGAATGGGCTTCGGATGCACACCGCGCAGTATAGCAGCGTAAAATGAAAGAAGGTCTATGGCCACCGCACTGCGAATATCGGTCGAAGAGTATCTGTGCAGCCACTACGAGCCGGAGTGTGAACTGATCGGCGGAGAACTCTTTCAAAAACCAATGGGCACTCTGGAACATATGGATATGGAGACGACGCTAGAGCTAATCCTTCGGCGTTATCAGGCAATGGGCAAAGGAAGGGTGGCCCACGAGTTGTCGATCCGGCAAGGCGACGATGTGCGGATTCCAGATCTGGTATTTGCTCGGCCTGGGGCCCAATTTCAAAACGGCATTCTGACTGACCCTCCACTACTCTGCGTCGAAATCCTCTCGCCCTCCCAGCGGCCGAGCGAGTTGTTCGCCAAATGCGAGGCCTACCATGCCTGGGGCGTGCCCCACTGCTGGATCATCGATCCGTTGAAGAAGCTGGCCTGGGAGTATCACCAGGATTCGCCCGTGGAGTTGATCCCCATAACGGGCAGCCTGCGGGCTGGGGAGATTACAGTTGGCTGCAACGAACTGTTCGCTTAACACGTTATATTAGTGGTAACCCATGCGAGGCACGCGCTGGCTTTTGCTGGTGGCCATCGCCGCGATCCTCGGCGGCGTCGTCATCCAATACCGGACCCAACAGAAGGTCAATGCAAAACAGGCGATTGCTAGACCGCGCCCGTTGTCCGACGCACTGAACGCCGCAGCGGACGACTACGAGTACAACAAGAAGAACGGTTCGGCCCCCTGCCCGCTGTACCACATTAAGGCGCACAAGTTCGAGCAGTCCAGCGATTCCTCCCACGTCGACCTGACCAACGTCGAACTGAAAATGTACAACAAGAGTTGTACCGGGTACGACCTGAGCAAAAGCGCCGCCGCCACCTTTTTTGCCAACGAAAACCGGCTTTACTCGGAAGGCGAGGCGGAAATCACGCTCAATCTGCCTATGGAGGGTGAACCCAAGCACACCCCGATTTCCGTGCGCTCTTCCGGCATCACCGTCGATACGGTCACCGGCCGGGCCGAAACCGACCGCCCGACCACGTTCACCTTCGAGCGCGGGAGCGGGAAGGCGGTGGGAGCCTTCTACGACCCTCCCAGCAAGGAATTGCGGCTCAAGAGCGCGGTGGAAGTGGATTGGACGCCCGAGGGTCCGAACGCCAAGCCGCTCAAAATCGAGGCATCCAGCCTGGCTTATCACGAGAGCCTGAATGAAGTGGACCTCAGCCCGTGGGGCAAACTGACTCGCGAAAACACCCAGGTGGAAGGGGAAAACGTAGTCATCCATCTGGAGGAGACCAAGGTGAATGACGAAGTCCGCCGCACCTTGAAACAGGTCCACGCGATTCACGGGCATGGCACCGATACGTATCCCAATCGCAAGGTGCAATACGGAGCGGACGACCTGCTGGTGGATTTCAACGAGGACGGCGTGATCCAGAAAATCGCCGGACAGAACAATGCGCGCCTGGTTTCCACCGGGCAAACCGCGGAGACCACGGTCACGGGGAATCACGTGGACCTGGATTTCACCATCGACAAAAAAGAGAGCCTGCTGAACCACGTGTCAGCCACCGGCAACGGTGTGGTGAACGAACGCCCTCTGCCGGCGCCTGGACAGGCGAGACTTGGGGAGACGCATATTCTGCGCAGCGAGAACCTGGAAATGAAGATGCGGCCGGGCGGCCATGAAATGGAATCCGTGGTCACCCATGGACCGGGAACTTTGGAATTTCTCCCGAATGCCGGTTCGGATCATCACCGCATCGTAAACGGCAACGACTTCCTGATTGCGTATGCGCCGCAGAATCACATTCAGAGCTTCCACGGCACGGCGGTGAAGACCCAGACCGAAGCCACCGCCGATGAAAACAAACTGCGCGCGCAGAAGAAGGAACCGGCGCGTCCGGCAGGTTTCACCACCAGCAGGGAATTGACGGCCCGGTTCGATCCCAAAACCAACAAGCTGGCGTCTATGGAGCAGAATGGCGACTTCACCTACGTGGAAGGCGACCGGAACGCCCGCGCCCAAAAGGCGACGCTCGATTCCGGCCAGAACCTGATTGTTCTGGATTCCGGCGCGCGCATGTGGGACTCCACCGGGGCCACCTCCGCCGACCGCATCCGCATGAACCAGGCCAACGGCGATTTCACCGCCGAGGGCAACGTGAATTCCAGCCGTATGCCCGATAAAGGCGGTGACAGCAATTCGCAGATGCTGTCCGGGGACGATCCGCTGCAGGCGCAGGCTCACCGCATGGTATCCACCAATCGCAACACCACGATCCATTACGAAGGCAATGTAGTGATGTGGCAGGGGGCCAACCGGATCACGGCCGACGTGGTGGATCTGGACCGGAAAGACAAGAAGGGCCTCATCGCCGACGGCCACGTGGTCAATAACCTCTGGGAGACGCCCAAGGACGACGGCAAAGGCGATCCACAAAAAAAGGCAGCACCCGGTGTCCTGACCGTGGTGAAGGCGCCGCACCTGGTCTATACCGATAGCAACCGGTTGGCTTATTATTCCGGTGGAGTGGTTCTGAACCGGCCGGGCATGCACGTCACCAGCACCGAACTGCGCGCGTTTCTGGCTGAGTCCGGCTCCGATTCGCGGCTGGACAAGGCATTCGCGGACGGCAATGTGCTGATCGTCAACACCGGCAAAGGACACACGCGGACCGGCACCGGCGAGCACAGCGAATACTACACCGGCGATCAGAAGGTGATTATCCGAAGCCCGAAACCGAAAGTGGCGAAACTGGTGGACACGGTGAACGGAGCGCCCCACGTCAACACGCAGGCCCAGGAATTGACCTACTACGCTAACGATGATAGATTGCTGGTTAACGGGAGCCCAAGCCAACCGGTTGAGTCGCAAATCTTCAAGAAAAACAAATAGGCCGCGATGAGCAAACTGGAGACCGACGAAATTTCGAAGTCGTATCGCGGCAGGCGTGTAGTGGACGACGTCAGCGTTCACCTGCAACAGGGGGAAGTGGTCGGCCTGCTGGGTCCCAATGGCGCCGGCAAGACGACTTCGTTCTACATGATTGTTGGGCTGATCAGCCCGGATTCCGGCCGGATTCTGATCGACGACCAGGACATCACCAGCCTCCCGATGTACAAGCGCGCCACGCGCGGCATCAGCTACCTGCCGCAGGAGGCATCGGTCTTCCGCAAACTCACCGTCGAGGAGAACCTGCTGGCCATTCTGGAAACCCTGCCGATGCGGTCTCACGAGCGCCGGGCCAGGATGGAGCAGTTGATCGACGAATTGGGCCTGGAGAAGGTGCGCCGCAGCCGCGGCTACATGCTCTCCGGCGGCGAGCGGCGCAGAGTGGAAATTGCCCGCTCGCTGGTGATCAGCCCCAGTTTTCTGCTGCTGGATGAGCCGTTCAGCGGTATCGATCCCATCCAGGTGCTCGAACTGCAGCGCATCATATTCGACCTCAAACGCACGGGAATTGGCATCTTAATCACAGATCACAACGTGCGGGAGACCTTGGCGGTGACGGATCGTGCCTACATCATCAATGAGGGGCGCATTTTTCGTGCGGGAAGTCCCGAAGCGTTGGAACGTGATCCGGAAGTCAAGCGCATCTATCTGGGAGAATCGTTTACCCTGAGGGTGTGACTACCAAAGCCATACTCCCGTTGCTCTTCGCTGCCTCTGCTTTTGCTCAACCATTCTCCGCGGGACTGAAGGTCGGCCTGCCTCTTACGGATTTCGTAAATACTGTGAACGGCGTCAGCGCCGCCAGCACGCAACGCTACCTTGTCGGACCCACCGTGGAGTTACACCTGCCGTGGGGATTCGGGGTGGAAGCAGATGCTCTGTATCGCCATTTCAACTATCAGGACATCGTCGGCTCCACCACCGGGGCGCTGGGTAGCGTCACCGGTGTCGGCGATTGGGAGTTCCCTCTGCTGCTCAAGTACCGGTTTCCCGCCAAGGTAATCCGGCCGTATATAGATGCCGGGGTGGCGTTCGACAGGTTAAGCAACTTCACCAGCACTGTTACGGGCAATCCCGAGAAGGGTACCACGACAGGCGCCGTTGCCGGGGTGGGAATCGATATCCATGTGCTCATTCTGCACATCCTGCCGGAAGTGCGATACACGCGTTGGACCAGCCAGCACTTTAACGTGGCCAACGTTTTGAGCAGCAATCAGAATCAGGCCGAATTCATGGTGGGGATTACGTTTTAACGCGGGCAATGGACAGGCCCGGAGGCCTGTCCTACCGCCAATAGCCGCGGTGGTAGCGCCAGTGGCCACGCTCTTCGCGCCATTCCGGGTGGATCCATGCGGAGCGCCCGCGAGGCGGACGCATCCAGCGGCCATTCCGCCACGCCCACCGGCCGCCTACACGATCGTAGTAGCCATCGGCCCACACGTAACCCGGTCCCGGTGCGTAGCCCATGGCGCCATAACGCGGCGGGGGCGGCGGCCCATATCCGACTACGGCGTAGCCCGGTCCGCAACCGGAAAGTAAAGTGCCAATCAGTACCGCGGAAGCAGCCAGCAAGCTCTTTTTCATTTCAGGCCTCCTATAGAAAGGAACGTGCCCTGGACCGGTGGCGTTGCGGAGTTGAATTGAAGTTAATGTTAGCGGCAATTAATCCTTGACCTACACCGGGGAAACACGGAAACTACCTGTGGAGACTCACATGACAAAGTGGATCGTAGCCCTGATCGCTGCATTCGTCCTGACCGCATCCGCCGCCGATGTGGCTGGGACCTGGAAGGCATCCGTCGAGACGCCTAACGGAACATTCGAGAGTACCTTCACTTTCAAGGTAGATGGCGCTGCGCTGACCGGGTCGGTAGCGAGCCAGATGGGCGAGGCCCAGATATCCGAAGGCAAGATCGACGGCGACAAGCTGTCCTTCGCGGTCACTCGTGAAATGAATGGCCAGAGCTTCAAAATTACCTACGATGGCGTGGTCAACGGGAACGAGATGAAACTCACAGTGCATTTCCCCGGCCGCGACGAAGGTTTCGAGTTAACGGCCAAGAAGGCATAGTGGAGCGAAAATAGGATCATGGCAAGGATCACGCAACTGGATGTCAACGGCGCGAAGCGGCGCATCGATGCCGATGGGGACCGCACGCTCCTAAGCGTGTTGCGCGACGATCTGGATCTGACCGGCACCAAATATGGGTGCGGGGAAGGGCAGTGCGCCGCTTGCACGGTGCTGATCGACGGGCAGCCCACGAAATCGTGCCTTACTAAGGTGGGGACGGCGGCAGGTAAGCGCATCGTCACTATCGAAGGTCTGGCGCGCGAGGGCGAACTACATCCGGTGCAGCAGGCGTTTCTGGATGCCGAAGCCATGCAGTGCGGCTGGTGCACTCCGGGTATGATCCTGGGCGCGGTGGGATTGCTCGAGCGTACTCCGCATCCCACCGATGCTGAAATAGTGAGCGGCATGAATGGTCATATCTGCCGGTGCGGCACTTACCCGCGTATTGTCGCCGCCGTTCGCCAGGCTTCGAAGAAGGGAGGCCGGGCATGATCTCACGGCGTGATTTCTTTGCGATGTTGGGCGGCGGGATCGTGGTGTGGATGGTGGACGACGCCGATGCGCAGGAATCCGGCGGCGGGTCCCGGCGAGGCATGAACCAGGCCATGCCCGAGCAGGTGAGCGCGTGGCTGCATATCGGCGAAGAAGGGACCATCACGGCATACACGGGCAAGGTGGAAGTGGGACAGAATGCCCGTACGTCGCTGACCCAGGCGGTGGCGGAAGAACTGCGCGTGCCGGTCGCTTCCATTCGCATGATCATGGGCGATACTACCCTCACGCCGTTCGACATGGGCACGTTCGGCAGCCAGACCACGCCTCGCATGTGGCCCCAGATGCGCAAAGCCGCCGCGGCCGCGCGCGAAATGCTGGTGGATCTGGCGTCGCAGAAGTGGATGGTGGATAGCGCTTCGATTCGCGTGGCGGATGGCAAAGTGACGGCGGGGGACAAATCGGCCGGTTTTGGAGAATTGACAAAGGGGCAGAAGCTCACGCGTACCATCCCTGCCAGCGAAGCCCTCACTCCGGCGGAGCAGTGGAAAGTAGCCGGCACCAGCGTGCCCAAGATCAACGGGCGCGATATGGTCACCGGCGCCCACAAGTACGCCTACGATGTGAAGAGGCCGGGAATGCTGTATGGCAAGGTGCTTTATCCGCCGCAGTTCGGCGCCCGGCTGGTGTCGCTGGACAGCTCTGCCGCGGAACAAATCCCCGGAGTCAAAGTAGTGCGCGACACCTTCAAAATAGGGCGCGAGGGTGCCGGTCCGGCCCTGGTCGGCGTGGTGGCGCCGGATCCG
>VFSW01012984.1_pt1 | contig 11591 bp, 13 predicted proteins | sample 5358111 | NCBI WGS metagenome assembly VFSW01 (sample SAMN11554181, study PRJNA540505) | mine drainage metagenome | isolation source: sediment from site ElyBrook_90M | place: USA: Ely Copper Mine, Vershire, VT | collected 2017 | reverse complement strand
GAGTTTCAATCCCCTTCGCATCGGGGAACTCATTCCTACTGTTGTTCGTATTTACCAACGCCGCCGCTGTCTTCGGGTTTCAATCCCCTTCGCATCGGGGAACTCATTCCTACTCTTCGCTTTGCAACTCCAGCGGAAGCAAGCACTTAGGATTGTAGTTTGCCGGACCCCCCGTGTCAAGCGTGTAAAACGCCCTGCCACCCATATATTTCGAACCCGCAAAAACGCACCTAACCCCATTCATTCCAACATCGCCAGACCTCTGCCCGACCCCCCTCCTCCCCCGCCGCAAAATTCAAATCGCACCAGCTCGCTGAAAACAAAAGGCTTAGATCACATACCACGCCTCATCCTCAACAATCTTCGCCTGCCCCAGCACCCACTCCCGTTTGGCGCAGGCCTCGCAGAGTTCATACACGTTGATCCGGTCAAAGTCCGGGTCGAACACGGCACTGAGCCTCTGCCGCATCCGCCCCGCAAGCTCGGCATCGAGGTGCGCCACAAAGACGCTCTCCTGCACCCGCGCTCCATAATCCAGCAGCACGTTCGAAATCCGGCTCCGCCGTGCGTCGTCCGCAATGTCGTAACAGATCACGTACTGCATCCGATATTCAAACCTCCGGCGCCTTCACACCCGGCTCCTCGGCCGCACCGAAGCGCCATGGCCGAAACTTCCCCTGATCCCGCAGCGCGGCGCAAAGCTGTTCCACGTCGTTCCGGACGCACTCGCGAAAGCTCGTCTTCCCCTCCGGCTTCGTCAGCATCCATCTCTCGTACTCCGCGAAATATCTCTTCATCGGCTTCGGCGCGAGAAAAAGCCCATGGCCCGGCCCGCCCGGCTGGAAATCCTCCGCATCCAGGACGTGCGTATTGACCATCGTCAGCACGAACCGGTCCGCCACCGCATGGCGAAACGGCTCCACCACGTCCAGCGCCAGCGAGGGCCGCCCATAATCCATCTGGTGCAGGAAGCCGAGAAAAGGGTCCAGACCCGCGCCTTCCAGCAGCGCGGCCACTTCGTTCATCAGCAGCGTGTACGTCAGCGAAAGCAAAGCGTTCAACGGGTCCGGCGCGGGATGCTTCGCGCGTCCGGTCCACTGCATTTCGGATTTGTTGAACTGCATGACCAGGCTGAAGTATTCGCGCGCCGCCGCGCCTTCCGTCCCGTCCAGAGCGGCAATGTCCGTCACCACGCCGGCCGCGGTGACCGCATCCGCCAGAGCAGTCTTGCGGCGTTCGAAATCGTCGCTGACTTCGCCATGGCGCCGGTAGAGATCCAGCACCGCCACGCCGTTCGCGATCTTGGCCTGCACCGTGGCCCGTGCAATGGAAAGGGCGCGGCCCGTATCCCGGAAGGTCTGAAACTGCGCGATGCGCAGGTCGATGTTCTTGCCGCGCGGCGGACTCAACGCGCCGCGGTACATGCCGTGGCTGGAGAAGAGGCTCATGTTCACACCCTTCTCCAGTAATTCGCCCATCGCCTGAGTGGTCACCTGGACGTTGCCGAACAACAGCACGGTTTCCAGCTTGTGGTAGGGCAAATCGGGGAGCACCGTGTCGTCTTTCTCGACCAGCAGCCGGTCTCCGGCTTTGCGCAGAATGGAGCCTTGTTCAGTCAGGTAGAGGTATGCCATGTCTTGATCTCCGTGAGAGTCGCTCGTTTCTTGTGCATGCGAAGGAGAGTGTGTCAGTTCCGCACGCGTCAGCGCGATCTCCATGGCGCTTTGCGGCGGCGCGAGTTCATAGCGCGCGCGCAGATCGGGCGGCAGCGGTCGAGCCATGAACAAAATCCGGCCCTGCCATTTTTCGTGCTTCCAGGGAATCCACGTCGCATCGCCGAGGAAGAGCGCGCCCAGGAATCGGAACCCGTGTTCGAAATCGGCGATGTGGGTCTTCTCTTCGTTCAACGAAAGATGTTCTGCTGCAAGCAGCGTTTCGGTCTGGAGCAGAGCCTGCTGAGCTTCGTCGGGCGTGCGCGCCAGGATGATGAAGTCGTCGCAATAGCGGATCAGCTTCCGATCCGATTTTTCCAGTTCCCGGTCGAAATCCTCAAGGTAGAAATTCGCCAGCAGCGGGCTGATAGGGGACCCCTGGGGCACGCCGGCACGCAGAGGCGTCACCTTGATCCCGTCCCAGACATGAGCCTTGATCCACATCCGCAGGAGAGATTCGACAGCCGCGCCCAGCGGACGCGCCGCCAGCCGCTCCAGCAGGAGTCTATGGTCCACATGATCGAAATACGCGGTGATGTCCGCGTCCACGACGGAGCGATACCCGAGTTCGTGGCATTTCCTGATACGGGCGATGGCGCGGTCCACGGACCGCCCCGGCCTGTACCCAAAACTGCACTCCAGAAACTCCTCTTCGAAGGAACGGGACATGTGGCGGGCGATAGCGGTTTGCAGCACGCGATCGGCGACCGAAGGCACCAGAAGGGTACGGGTATTGCCTGCCCGTTTTTCTGCCCGCCCTTTCTCAACAACGATACGGAGGAGCGGGTAGGGCCGGTAATCCCCGGCCGTCACCCTTTCGAGAAGATGTTCGATTCGCCGGGCCGCGTCGCGCGCGAATTGATCGATCGTAAGCCCGTCCGCCCCGGCGCAACCCGCGTTCTCCTGCACGCGCTCCCAGGCCTGCCACAACTGGTCGGGCGTTAAGGTGAGCGACGGCGCCATTCAGCCATTTTGCCGCATCTCCGGGATTGCAACCGTGCGCACTCTTTATATACTGGGAACCGGGTGAGGTCGCAATGATCGACATTCCAAACGATCTCTGCATTGAAGGACGCAACAAGGGCTACTACGTCGCAGGCACCCGCATTTCACTGGAAAGCATAGCCTGCGCCCTGAATCGGAACGAGACGGCGGAGGAGATCTTCGCGGACTTTCCCGCCCTCAAATCCCGGCAGAAGCTGGAAGGCGCAATTGCATTTATCGAGGCCCACCCGCGTGAGATCGAAGCCTTGCTGGCGGAGGGGACTCGCGCCTGGGAGGAATCCCGCAAGTTGAATCCTCCCGATCTGGTTGAGAGGGCGCGCCGATATCGTGCCACGCGCAATCCGAAGTCCGCTTGAAGGCTGCCTTCCTTGCGGATGCGGATCTCCGATTCGCCATCGTTCGCGGACTTCGACAGGGACCGAGCGCGAAATTGAGAGGCATTTGCAGAGTTGCCCGGATGATAACGTGCTCTCGGCGGCACCGATCCTCTTGCTAATCTCCGGTTTCCTCGTAGTTGAGGTCGAAGAATCTGACTTTGTAATCGTTTTCAACATACTGAATTCTACGAGTATCTTTCAGCGCTACGATCGCGCCAACGATCGACGTAGTCTTGAAACCTCCGGTGATATCGAGCAGTACGTCCCTCTCTTTAATTGACTGCCGTCGGAAATGCGAGAACGTGTGTTCGATAGCTTCCTCCAGCAGACGCGGATCAAGGAAATTCAGGCCGTTGGCGTAAGCGCCCTCGTTGAAATGTGCGATGTGTTCGACCCGAATGTCAGCTTCCGTTGTAAGCTTCTTGACCAGGCGCTTGAAATCACCGAACATATCGTTCGTTTCCCTGGATGTCAGGACCATCATTCGCTCCAGCACCACATGACCCGGTGCACGAAGGTGGTAGGCGATAGCTTCGAGCGGCATCCGCCACGGGCCCTTGAAGCGTTCTCGCGTGCGCAAATCGCGAAGGTCAAGACGCCCGTTGTCTTCCAGAAACTCCTTGACAAGCGCAGCGTCGGCGCGTATCGGACTCAGAAAAATGATCATCGCCCGGCAGTCTCGATCCGTTACTTCGCGATCCAGAATACGGCGGCTCTTGCTGAGTTTCACTGCCTCTCGATAACTCCAGCAAAGAGCGATTCCAAACGGAAGGATAGCCACCCACCACAGATAGGCTTTAACATGATTCTCCAGGGCGCGCACCAGAAGGTAATACGTAGATGTCGCGGCCCATTCCAGCGTTACTGGGAAAAGAATGCCGATAGCCAGCAACTTCCACCCGGGACGCGTTAGGATGTCGCGGAAAAAGCGTCCAACCTCGCGCCGGAAAAACAATCTTTCGTTCATTTCAGGGCTCCTCCATCGTCGATAATTACCAGGCCTTCGGGCTCGAACACGAACCTGTCGCTGGCGTCGTGCATGCGGTGGGTGTCGAAGTAGGCCAGTTCGGGGCGAGAGTTACCGCGTTCCCTCAGAATATCCAGCGCGCGAATCCACAGACCGGTATGGCCGCCGATCAGAACCGCGCTCCCTTCGGCGGCTGCTTGTGCGAGGCGATTAGCTTGGACGGCAGCGGCTGTTTCCAGTCCCGCCAGGCCCGGTTCCACGGAAAGCCCTTCGGGCGCTAACTGGAGATCGTAGCCGAGTTCGGCGGCAATCAGTTGCTCGCGGGATGTCTGGCGGTGAAGCGTAAAATTCCGAAGCTTACGCATGGGTACAGGCCATTATGCCCTTAATTCTCACGTTTTGTTGCATTGTAAACCGTGATCGGATTAAAATCGCTGCACGCTTCCACAGCGAGATTTCCAGGGGAGCGGAGGGATGATCGATGAGATCAAGCCGGGTATTTACGTTTCCGGACGCAGACGAACTGCCGAACATTGGCGGCGGCCCGAATGAGACTCGCTACGTTTTCAAGACCATCACACCGGTTTTCGGGGCGGGTGTGGAGGCGGGAAAGATCGATGAAGCGACCCCGCTGCGGGGAACTACCGTTCGCGGACACTTGCGGTTCTGGTGGAGAGTCACCTGCGGGCGCCAATTTGCAACGGTTGAGCAATTGCGGAAGCGAGAAGCAGAGGTGTGGGGTCTGGCTTCAAACCCTGGTTCGGTATCTATTGTAATTTCCAGCCTGGCGGCGGAAAGCGAGGATTGCGGCGCCGCGGAGCACTTCCGGACGAACTATCCGCCGTATGCGCTGTTCCCGTTCAAGACCACGGACGTTCCTCCGAAATTCAGCGGAGCTTGGGAATCCCTTGGCTTCACGCTGCTGGTCCGTGCCGGTTCGGCGGCAAACGACGTTGAAACCGCGTTGTGGGCATGGGCGAACTTCGGGGGAATCGGCTCGCGAACGCGGAGGGGCTGCGGCGCTCTTTTTTGCAGCGACTTCGCTCCCGCCGGTATTCCCCCAGCCACATGGGTCGCGGACAAATTAAGGGACTTCCCGGCGAGCCCCGGCGAATCCGCATGGCCCCGCCTTGCTCACGAGCCGATTCTGAAAAAGGTTCCTGAATCGCCACTGGCGGCTTGGGAACGCGCGATCAAAGTGCTTGCGGATTTCCGTCAAAACGCGCCGGTTGGCCGCAATGGCGGTACTGGCGGATTCGGCCGGTCCCGGTGGCCGGAGGCGGACTCCCTTCGAGCGCGGTCCCGCGACGGCAACCCGCGGCATATGACAACAATTACCGTCGATGGCAACGCCATGCCTGCTTTCCCGCGAGCAGAACTTGGCCTCCCTTACCAGGTTGAGTTCAAGAAGAAAGACGGTGACACTTTCAACCGGGACACCGTAAACAATGTTCATGTGTACCCGAAGGATTCAAACCGCATGGCCAGTCCGGTGATCGTGCGGCCGCTGGCGATCGGACCCAACGGAACTCGGGCCGTGCCGATGATTCTCCGTATTGACGGGCCGCTTCTGGCCAAAGTTCGTGTGGTGCCGAATGACCGGCCGGCTTTCCGCGTGGAGCCGGTGGTCAGGAATCCCGCTCTTGCGTTGTACCCGGACTCGCCGATGGCAGGGCGGTCGGCCCAGGGGTCTGCGCTGGAGGCGTTTCTGGATTTTGCGGCGAAGAGGTTCGAATGAGCAGGTATCTTCTCGCGGTGACGGTTGGGCCTGTGCAGGACTTCATTGCCACGGCGCGGCGGACGAGAGATTTCTGGTATGGCTCCCATCTCCTGTCCGAGATCAGTAAGGCCGTAGCGCGATCGCTCAATGCAAGTTGCGAACTGATGATTTTTCCCGCGCCGGAGAATCCCGCCACCGATTTGAAACAGGAGTCGGAACTGAATGTGGTCAACGTGATTCTCGCGCTGACTGCGGACGGAAAACGCCCGAAACATGTGGCGGAGCAAGCTCGGCAGGCCGCACAGGATGAATGGCTGGCCTCAGCACGGGGCGCACTCGAGGAACTGAAGAAACTGGGTGGCGGCGACTTGGTTGATGAAGACCGGTTTAAGGTCCAGATCGCCGATGTGATCGAATTCTACGCCGTTTGGGTAGGTTACGATCCGGCAAGTGACGAGTACCCGAAGAAGCGCCAGCGCCTTATGCGCCTGCTCGCCGGTGATAAGAGTTGCCGGGCATTTGCGCCTGCGCCTGACACGCCGGTCGGAATTTTGAAATCGTCGCTGGATGGCAGCCGCGAAACGTTGTTCAAAACGAAGTTCAAGCGCGAGGAATTGCCGAAGGAATTGCAGCGGCGGTGGAGGCTCGGCGAGGGCGAGCAACTGGACGCGGTCGGGCTGACCAAGCGGCTGGGCGGAGGCAATCGAGGGTATCCTTCGGTGTCGAGGATCGCTGTCGATCCCTGGACGCGAGGCAACGAGTCTCGCCTCGAGGACGTGAGGGTCGCCTGCGAGGAACTCCGTTCCGAATTTGGTCTGGCGAAAGTCAGCGTAGGCCAGTTCAGTGCATTTCCGTACGAGGGCCAGATTCTATACCGATCCCGGCTTGCCGCGCTCGTAGGGGAATGGCAAATGAACCGGACCGATTTTTGGTATCTCGAAGAATACCTGAAGGAAGTCGGAAGTGAACCGGATCCGTACCTGGTAGTGCTCGCGGCGGACGGCGACAGGATGGGTGCCGCCATCTCTGGAATAAAGACGCCGGAAGATCACCAGGCGTTTTCCCGTGCGCTTTCAAAGTTTGCGGGCGCAGCCAGTCAACTGATCGCGAAACACCAGGGAAGTTTGGTTTACGCGGGCGGGGACGACGTGCTGGCGTTTCTGCCCCTCGACACGGCACTGGAATGCGCCCGCCAGCTTCACGAGGAGTTTCGAAGAACACTCGAAACGGGGTGCGCAGGCGTAGTCAAAGAGACGCCGACGCTTTCAGTCGGCCTTGCAATCGGCCACTATCTCGAACCCCTTGAAAACCTGCTGGAATATGCGCGCGGCGCGGAGAAAGCGGCCAAAGGCACGGAACGAGACGGCCTGGCTGTTCACTATCATCCACGCAGCGGCGCGCCGGTCTGCATAGAGGGGCGGTGGAAGCACCACTTCTACCAGCGGCTCGATGCTCTGACGGTTCTGCACCGCGACGGTCTGATCGGCGACAAGGCGGCCTACGACCTGCGTGAACTGTCGCGCTTGTACCGCGGCTGGGACGAGGATGACAACCTCGCTGTCTTACTACAGGCTGACGTGACAAGACTGCTTCAGCGTAAACCAGGCACTGGCATGCTGCTGGAGGTACATGGGCTGGAGGAGATTCTGAAAACGGCGAAGAATGCGGCGGCGGTACAGAGATTGGCTGAGGAGATCATCGTTGCGCGGCTATTTGGGAAAGCGCGCAAGACCTCGGGGTGGAATCCGCTGCTTCTCGAGGAAGCCGCCGCATGAGCCGGGAACTTCGAATATCGGTGCGCGACCCAATCATTGCGCGGGACGGGCGGCCTTTCGGCGGAGGGGCTCGGATGAAGCCGCTGGCGTGGATGTATCCGTCGACCGTGGCAGGGACGTTGCGAACCGTGCTGGGCAAACTCGAAGGTTCAAATTTCACTGAGGCGGTGGTAAACGATCTGAAACGCGTACAGGTACGTGGACCTTTGCCAGTGCTGGATAAGTCGCTCTACTTTCCCGCGCCGCGCGATGCCGTTGCCCGGGCGGGAGAGGCGCGGCTCCTGTCGGCGCGCCCGCTGGGCCTGCAGGCTGATGAAGGGTCGGCCAGCGGGCTCACGCCCGTGTGCCTGCCGATGGATCTCCCGGACGATTTCAAGCCGGAACAGACCCCCGCATTCTGGTCTGCCGCAAAGATGCGGGAGTGGCTCCTTTCGCCGCGCGGCCACGATGTGGACGTCCCCGGCGAAAGCGAATCGATGAAAGCTCCTACGGTCGACTTCCGGACACAGACGAGCCTCGACAAAGTCACCGGTTCAGCTAAGGATGGAATGCTGTTTGAGACTGCGGGTCTGGTCTTGCCGAATAAGGTCGAGCTTTCGGTGCGTGTGGAAGCGGGTCCGGCATTCCAGCGTGAGATGGAAAAGTTTCCCCTGATTCATCCCCTCGGGGGCGAACGTCGGCTCGTTTGGATCGAGAGATCCCAGCACGATTTGTGGGCGTGTCCCGGGGATCTGGCTGCCAGACTCTCCGGCGCGAGCGGGGTTCGCATGGTATTGGCCACCCCCGGAATTTTTGAGCATGGCTGGTTGCCTGGATGGCTGCAACAGGGGCATCTTCCCGGATCGGATATTGGGGTGAAGCTTCACGGCGCGATTTTCGAAAGATGGAGGCCTGTTTCGGGCTGGAGTCTGGAGCGGGGCAACGCAGGTCCTAAGCCGGTGCGTCGGCTGGTGCCTGCCGGAAGCGTCTATTTTCTGAAAACAGCGGACGGTAGCCCGTTTCCTCCGCTTCCCGTGGAGAATCTCTGGCTTCAATCGGTGTGTGATGACGAGAAGGACCGTCTGGAAGGGTTTGGTCTTGCGCTTTGGGGGATCTGGGATGCGCATAAGGAGAGGGAATGAGTGATTGCAAGACATACTGGCTGCATGCGCTGACACCGGTTCATGCGGGAGTTGGGCTGGGGTCAGGATTTATCGACCTGCCGATCATGCGCGAAAAGATCACGAACTGGCCGCTGATTCCGGGGGCGTCCGTGAAGGGAGTACTGCGGGACCGGCACGAAACCGTTCAGAGCCCATATTTGGAACTCGCGTTCGGCAAGGGCGTTGACGAAAATGCCAACGCGGGAGCAATCGTATTCACGGACGCCCGGATTGTGTGTTTGGCGACGCGGAGTTACTACGGAACATTTGCTTACGTCACGTCGCCGCTGGTGCTCAGCCGGCTGGCGCGGGATGCGATGGCGGCCGGGGTCGCCGCCTTCGCCGCGCTTAAGACCGTTAGCCTGGCCCCCGGCGGCGCGGTGGTTCCCGCGGAGGATTCCGCCGTCCGGGACAGAGGGAAGACTTGTTTGGGCGAACTCAATCTGGCGTGCGCGGCGGCGGACGAGGCAGCCGGGTGGGCCGCGGCTCTTGGCGCGGCGGTGTTCCCGGACGAAGCGTGGGGCGCGATCTTCACGAAGCGGTTTGTAATCGTTCCGGATGCCACCTTCGATTTTCTGTGCGAGACCGGTTGCGAAGTGAATGCGCGAATCGGGATCGACCGGAATAAGAAAACAGTAAAAGAGGGGCATTTCTGGTATGAGGAGTCCTTGCCCGCGGAATCCATACTCTCAGGTTTGGTATGGTGCGACCGCGTCTATCAAAAGGACGCGCCTATAACATCGGCGGAACTGCTGGACAGCGTTTGTGGAGGGGAGCAGATCCTGCAGATCGGTGGAAAGGCGACCGTAGGCAAGGGCCGGATGCGGTGCCTCTATGCTTAGTCGGGAGCAGCGGTGGGCTCAGGTGGCGAGTCGGCTGGTGGGCCGCAGGAATGCCGAGAGTTACCGGAAAGAGTACGGAATTCAATGTTTGCGGTTGCCGGCGACGATCCACGAATGCGGTCTGTGCCAGACATTGGCGTACATCGAAGCCAAGGCGCAGGGAAACGACGAGAACGCGGAATCGGGCAAACCACATTTTGCCGCCTTGCTGGATGATCTGGCGGAGGCTCTCGGCGTGGAGGATCGGACCGCCGCTCCAGGTGTCTCCGCGCTGCGGCGTGGGCACCGGCTGGCCCAGGATGCCAGGGACGAAGACGTAGTGGAGTACCAAAGGCTCAGCCGTGATGCCCTTCATTGCGCGAATTACCTGAAGCGTTATGCGGAGGCGATTCTGAAAGTACAGTTGGGCGTCGACGCAGAAGAGGAAACGCCTGGAGGAACAGTATGAGCCAGGCCTGCCGGACCAGTGGCCGGAATAACCGCACGTCGCAGGCCGGGAATGCCGGTTTGATGCTGTCTATGCACCTGAAGACGACCGGGGACAAAGACACGGGCAAATTGGAGTTGTTCCATCAGAGCCGCGAGGCCCTCGCTAAGAGTGTGGATGTCTACGGCGCAGCCTACTCCCGCTGGGAGAAGGCGACTGGAGGGACAAGGTTTGAGCCATTCGATCTGCCGGTCACCCAGCGCCTCATAGCCGGCCTCGGGAGCAAGGGTGTGCTGGAGTCAGGCATACGGCTGCATTACACATATGGAACCCCGCTTATCCCGGGGTCGGCGCTCAAGGGCCTCGCGGCGCATTACTGCGATACGGTTCTGGGCGAGCGGAAACGGGAGTTTAAGTCGTCGGGCGAATTTGTCGGAGTGGATGGCAAGACGGTCAAACGCGCGGGCAAGTTCTATGCCGTGGTCTTCGGAACCAACGAATCTTCAGGCGCGATTACATTCCACGATGCATGGATCGCTCCTGCATCGATAACTGCTGGCGAGGCGCTTCTGACCGACGTCATGACGACGCACCATCCGAAGTACTACTCCGGGGCGAGAGGGGCGGTCCCCGATGACCGGGAGGATCCAGTGCCGGTCCACTTTCTTTCCACGCGGGGCACGTTCCGGTTTGTCCTGGAAGCGGAAAACGAAGACCCGGAGAGTTTGAAATGGCTGAACTGGACGATGGGAGTGCTTAAACAAGCTCTCGCGTCGTGGGGTGCCGGAGGCAAGACCAGTTCGGGATATGGGAGATTTGCCGTGTGACGGCGCCGATAATCCCTGATTGATGACATCGTTGCGGGCGCCCGACTCTCATTTCCCGGAAATTGGCCCGAGTGCTCAGCAACGAGAACATTCTCTACCCCAGCACCAGACACCGCACATCCGCCCTCGCCGGAATCTTCGCATCGAACGTGACCAGCGTCAGTCGGCCCGCCCCCGCGAACGCCGAGAGATATGCATCCGTCCACAAGTTCGGAGAGCCCGTCTGCCCTGGCGTAAACTCGGGCCACGCTTCGGGCAACCCGGGCGGTTCCCGCAAATAGCCTATCCCCTGGTCACGGCGCAGCAGCCGGTAGGCCTCCCACGCGCCATCCGGAGCCAAAGCCTCTTCCTGCATAACATGCCGGTTCGTCACCAGTCGCAGAAAACCCAGCTGAGTGATCCGGCAAAATGCAATCCCCTCGCCGCGAACGCCCTTGAACCAGTTCCGGGCTCCTCCGTGGTGCACGTGCCGTTCCGCCACCAGCGCGATCCATACATTGACATCAGGCAAGTAAATCATCGAAGTCGAATCCCGACAGGTCCAGGGTCCCCGGACGCTTCGACCGGATTACCGGCAGTTCAACATCGCAATAGCCCCGCGCCCCCTCCGCGTGAACCGCCTTCTCGACGGCCTCAACGATCAATTGCTCCACCGTCGCGCCGCGCGATGCCGCAAGCGCCTCGCTTTCCAGATACAGGGAGTCAGGAAGGTTCACCGTGGTCAACATTTCGCTCTGCCTTCCATTATCCTCCCGCCCGCTCAAAATAATCCGGCTCCCGGTCCTTTCGGGTCACAC
>VFSW01012983.1_pt1 | contig 11593 bp, 8 predicted proteins | sample 5358111 | NCBI WGS metagenome assembly VFSW01 (sample SAMN11554181, study PRJNA540505) | mine drainage metagenome | isolation source: sediment from site ElyBrook_90M | place: USA: Ely Copper Mine, Vershire, VT | collected 2017 | reverse complement strand
GTTAAAGGATGTCTATTTGGGGCTTTCGCCAATAAAGTAGGAACCTATGCTGGCGAGCAAGTCACGAATGATAAAGAAAAAAAAGTTTGGACAGGTTTTGCAGGAAGCATCGTATCCCAAGCCGCGCTCGTCTATGGCTTAGAGAATAAGCGCTGGTGCAAAACGGGCCTGACTATCGTGACAGCAAAAGTTGTCGCCCTAGTTAACGCTTCCTTCCCTTCTGAGAAAAAGGTACCTGCTTACATGGAGCGCATAGAGCCTATACATACACAAAACAGCCTACACGCCGATAAGTGGTGGCAGAAACTAGCCGCTTTTGGAATCGGTGGTACAGCGGCATTTCATGCGACAAAGCGTTTTGGTCCTGTTTGGGGACTCGTCATCGGTAATCTTATCGCTGGCATCCCTGTCAGAGTTTAGAGGGATCGATCACCCGGTGCATGATGCATCCATTAGATGCATAGGTCACATGAACAAAACCATCGGAAGAGCGTGTTGCCGAAGGAAATTGTCCGTTTCCTTTTTCAAGAACGAGCTTATTTTTCCATGAAATTCCCCCATCAATGCTCAAGGCAGCCGTTAAGATGTCTCGCTCGCTGTGCGAATCGTTGTAAAACAGAAGGATTTTTCCTCCGCCTAAATCAACGCAGTCGATACCAGCATCTGGATTAGGCAACGTGGTGGCTTGCAAGGGCTCCCACGTTTTTCCTCCATCGCGCGATAAGGACGTGTGGATCCAACCGGAGGAACGGTCGCGGCATAACAGGCGGATATTGCCTTCTTTGTCATGAAAGAGTGTCGGCTCAATTGCTCCAAATGGTTTTCCAGGAATAGAGAGAGGGCCGTAATTCGTCCATGTTTTCCCATCTTAGATATTGAAATAGAGAGCTGTGGAGGCACTTTGGGTATGAGGCTCACCGATCTCTACGGAGGAACCGCAGACAATTGTTCCATCTGCGAGCATGAGAGGTTTCGATTTAGTGGGGCCTAAAATGCCATCGGGCAGAGCTTCAGGCTTGGACCAAGAGATTCCCCCATCCAAAGATTTTTGTAGAAAACCTTTAGCAACGCGGGGCGTCTCTCCTTCTCGATAAAAGAGCCATAATTCTCCCGAGGGAAGTTTGGTAAAAACAGGCGACCATAATGTTGTGGATCCCGTAACTAGAACTTGAGGCAGCGTCCAACTCCCCTCATCTAAGCGGGACATGCTGATCTCAGTAATTTTTTCTTCCTGAACGGTTTTTGTACCTTTCCAAACAACCGAAAGCATTCCCGGCGTTACTTCAAGGATGCTGGAGCTATTAGAAGTCACCCAAACATCTGAAATCATCGTGGACTCTGATAAAAGGGTGGGCTGCTGAACAAAATCCAAAGTGGACGGGGTAACTGCTGTTATTGTTGCCATAAAAAATCTCCAATGTGCCCAATGATTCTACTGAGAAACGGAAATTTGGAGAAAGAAATTCTCAAGGACATGCCCGATTTTGACATTGTGATGCAAGGCGATCCAGCCCTCAGAGAGAAGGCGGATCGCCTTTTCTAATTTTTGGGGTTGGTGATCGCGGATGTGGGTGATAATTTCCTCAAAAAGAAACTCGGCACTTTCATAGGGGTGGTCTTCGTTTTCGGGAAGCTCAACTTTGGAGGGCTTTTGGGCAAGCTCGGGGATGGAGATGTTGAGGGGGTTTTGCGAAAGGCGGATGGCCTTGGCGAGAGATCCATGCGCTAGGCGGGCAAATTTGGCAGCATCGGGCGTGGAGAGGAATGGAATGATCTCCACATCGGAAATGGGAAAGAAAGGGATTTTACGGCAGCGGGAGAGGATCGTGGTGGGTAGACGGGAAGGATCGCTGGAGAGAAGAAAGATATAAGTGTCGGCGGGTGGTTCTTCAAGAGTTTTGAGGAGGGCGTTGCTGGAGGAAGGAAGCATTTTCTCAGCGTCGTGAAGGATAAAGACTTTGCAGGGAGCTTCGAACGGAGGCATGCCGACTTCGTCGATGAGAAGGCGGATGGCGACAATGGGATGCTGGTGCGATTTACCTTCGGGGTAGAGGGTGTGGATATCGGGATGTTCTTTTTTAGGATGGCGCACGAGATGGTCGGCGAGTGCTTTCGCAAAGAGGCCTTTGCCGATCCCTTCCGGGCCGTGGAAGAGCAGGACGGAGGGAACCGTGTGGCGCTCGGCCATGCGGGAAAGGAGATCTTTGGCTAGTGGATTACCGACAAGATGTGAGAACATGCCTCTTCAAAAACCTCTTCGGGTGTTTTAGTTGCGTCGAGTACATGAAACCGTGCTGGCTCTTTTTTTGCAATGGAGAGATACGCGGCGCGGATCTTTTGATGGAAAGCGAGCTTCTCTCCTTCGATGCGGTCTTTGGTCCGCTGCACACGCTGGAGGCCGATTTTGGGATCGATATCGAGATAGAACGTGAGATCGGGCTGGAGGTTGTCGCAGGCAAAGGCGCAGAGCTCGTAGACCCAGAGTTCGCCAAAACCGCGGCCGATGCCTTGGTAGGCAACGGTTGAATCGTTGAACCGGTCACAGAGGACGATGGCGCCATTGGCGAGAGCGGGACGAATGACTTGTGAGACATGCTCTGATCGATCGGCGAGGAATAAAAAAAGTTCGGTACGAGAAGAGAGGGGCTCGTGGCGGAGAAGGATGTCGCGGATGAGGGCGCCGACTTCTGTTCCGCCAGGGGCGCGGGTGAGGAGGACAGATTTGCCCTCCTGTTGCAAAAACGTATGGAGGCGGTCGAGAAGGGTTGTTTTGCCGGCTCCTTCGCCGCCCTCAAATGTTATTAGCATCGATCACCCTTCGGTGATTTGTTCGATCTTCTGCACAGAAGCGACCTTGTCCCCTGGTTCGAGGTTGACGAGGCGTACTCCTTGGGTCGAGCGTCCCATGACGCGGACATCGTTCATCGACATGCGGAGCGTTTGACCGCGCCCTGACATGAGAACGACACTGTCCTTGTCGGCGACGGAGATCGCTCCGACGACGAGGCCGTTGCGAGCCGAGGTGATGATCGAACGAACGCCGACACCGCCGCGGTTCGTTTGGCGGAAGTCTTCGACTTTGGATCGTTTACCATAGCCATTTTCGCAGACGATGAGGAGGTTTTGGTCAGGGGTGACGACTTCGCAAGCGATGACGACATCCTCGGCATTCTTGAGGAACGCACCGCGAACACCGCGAGAGACGCGGCCGACAGCGCGGACGAGGCCTTCGTCAAAGCGCACGGCCATGCCATTACGAGTAAAGAGCATGACTTGCTGGCCTGTTTTGCATAGACGCGCAGCGATCACTTCGTCGCCCTCGTCGATGTTAATCGCCCAGATTCCTTTCTTGCGCATGGAGCTAAACTCAGCGAGCTCTGTCTTTTTAATGACGCCACGCCGTGTGGCGAGGAGGATCGAGCAAGGATCGTCAAAGCCGCGGACGCGCAGGATCGTCGCAATTTTCTCCCCTTGCTGGATGTCTTCGAGGAGATTGATGAGGGGTTTGCCTTTTGTGCGGCGGCCGGCTTCGGGGATTTGCCAGACTTTGAGCCAGTAGCAACGGCCCAGGTTGGTGAAGATCATGAGCGTGTCATGGGTAGAAGCGACGTAGATGTCTTTGAGGACATCGCCTTCTTTTTTCATATCCATGCCCGTCACGCCATGTCCACCGCGGCGTTGCTCGCGGAACGTGTCGATCGGCATGCGCTTGATGTAGTCATCTTCGGAGATGGTGATGATGACGGGAACATCAGGGATGATGTCTTCCATCTGGAACTCGCCTTCTGCGGGAACGATTTTCGTTTTACGCTCGCCTTTATGGTGCTTGCGGAGTTCTTCGAGCTCGTCCTTGATGATGCCGCGGACGAGTTGTTCGCTGGCAAGAACGGCGCGGAAGTGGGCAATTTTTTGTTGCAGATCTTTGTATTCTTCTTCGATCTTGCCGCGCTCCATGCCTGTGAGTTGGTAGAGGCGCAGTTCGAGGACAGCAGTCGCTTGACGCTCGGAGAGGCTGTAGTGGCTCATGAGGTCGACTTTGGCAGTCTCGCGGCTTTCGCTTTGGCGAATGAGGCGGACAACAGCGTCGAGATGATCGAGTGCTTTGAGGTAACCTTCTAAAATGTGAGCGCGGGCTTCGGCTTTGGCAAGCTCAAAGCGGGTGCGGCGGCGGATGACATCGATGCGGTGATCGATCCAAGCGGTGATAAACTGCTTGATGTTCATGACGCGGGGCATGCCCTTATCGAGCGCGAGCATGTTGCATCCGAACGTTACTTGAACATCGGTGAATTTATAGAGTTGGTTGATGGTGACATCGGGAATTTCATTGCGTTTGAGGTCGAGAACGATGCGCATACCGTCTTTGTCGGACTCATCGCGGATATCGGCCACGCCGGTAATCGTTTTTTCGTTGATGAGATCGGCGATGCGCTTGATGAGCGTCGATTTATTGACGTTATAGGGGATCTCATCGATGACGACGCTTTGACGATCGCCTTCTTTGTCTTCGACGTGGAGAACGCCGCGCAGGAGGAGTTTGCCTCGGCCGGTGTGGTAGGCTTCTTTGATCCCGCGATAACCGCAGATGACAGCTCCTGTGGGGAAGTCGGGAGCAGGCATCACTTGCATGATGTCATCGATCGAACAAGCGGGGTTGTCGTTGACCATAATGGTCGCGGCGATGAGTTCTTCAAGGTTGTGAGGAGGAATGTTGGTCGCCATACCCACTGCAATGCCGGATGATCCGTTACAGAGCAAGTTGGGGAACTTGGCGGGGAAGACGGTGGGCTCGAGTTTGGTTTCGTCGTAGTTGGGGACGAGATCGACGGTGTCTTTCTCGAGGTCTTCCATGAGGGCGACGGAAGAGTGCGTCATGCGCGCTTCAGTGTAGCGCATTGCAGCTGGAGCATCGCCGTCGACCGAGCCGAAGTTTCCTTGGCCGTCGACTAATTTGTAGCGCATCATCCAGTCTTGGGCGAGACGGACGAGGGTCGGGTAGATGACGCTTTCGCCGTGGGGATGGAAGTCCCCTGAGGTGTCGCCGCAAATTTTAGCGCATTTACGGTGTTTGCCGCCAGGGCTGAGGTTCAGCAGGCGCATCGCATAAAGGATACGGCGCTGGGAGGGTTTTAAGCCGTCGCGGACATCGGGAAGGGCGCGAGAAATGATGACCGACATCGAATAGCGGAGGTAGCTTTCCTTGACCTCTTCTTCGACATTGCGTGGAACAATTGTATCACCTTTCGTATAGGGCATAGTTACCTTAAATATCTAAATTTTTCACTGAGAGAGCATGCTGTTCGATGAAGGCGCGACGGGGTGGGACGTCCTCGCCCATAAGCATCGTGAACATGTGGTCCGCCGCAATCGCGTCGGGTAGTGTAACTCGAAGGAGGGTACGCTTGGAAGGATCCATTGTCGTCTCCCATAGCTGATCGGCGTTCATTTCCCCGAGACCTTTGTACCGTTGGATCTCGATACCTTTGCGGCCGTTGACACGGAGGAAGTCGATCCCTTCTTTCAAGGTATAGACCGGGGTCTCTTTTCCTTCTTCATCGAGAATGTCGAAGAGTTTGCCATCGGCGATGAGATAATTGTCAAAAGAGTAACCAAAAGAAACGAGAGCGTTGCGCAGGTTATTTAGTTTTTCTTCTTCGAACAGCTCAAGGAAGGGAGGATTTTTGTACGTAAAAATGCGCATCTCTTCGGTTTGCTCTTCCATAGGAATAGCAGCCAGTGTCTGTTCGTGCACTTGGCGCTGAATGAGTTCATCTTCCTCGCGGATTTGAGCAAACTCTTCCTCAGAATAGACGAAACGATTGTTGTCGCCGATTTTGACTTGGTAGCGGGGGAATTTCCCAACAGCGTCTCTTGACTGGAGGAACTCGCGGAAGGGAACGCCTTTACGCTCTACAGAGGAGATCAATCCTTCCACATCCAGAATCGCCCGGACGAGTTTTTCGATAGCAGAATCTTCCATTGGCTCATGCTGCCCGCCATGGCGGAGTTTCACATCGCTCGTTCCGAGTTTGAGGAGGTACTCATCCATCTCTTTCTCCGAGTGGATATAGCGGCTGATTTTCTTACGCGATACACGATAGAGCGGCGGTTGGGCAATGTAGATAAAGCCGTTTTCGACGAGCGCTGGCATATGACGATAGAAAAATGTCAGCAGGAGCGTGCGGATGTGGGATCCGTCGACGTCGGCATCGGTCATGATGATAATTTTATGATAACGGAGCTTTTCTAAATTGAAATTATCTTTCCCAATCCCGCATCCAAAAGCGGCAATCATCGATCCGACTTCCGTATTTTGGAGGATTTTTTCGAGGCGCGCTTTTTCGACGTTAAGGATTTTACCGCGGATAGGAAGGATCGCTTGGAACCTACGGTCACGGCCCATTTTGGCGGAACCGCCGGCTGAGTCCCCTTCGACGATGTAGATTTCGCAAAGCGCCGGGTCACGCTCTTGACAATCGGTCAGTTTCCCAGGAAGCCGGCCGCTATCGAGAGCGGTTTTGCGCAAAGTGAGTTCGCGCGCTTTTTTCGCAGCCTCGCGAGCCTGCGCCGCAATCATCGCCTTTTCAGAGATAAGGCGAGCGATGGCGGGATTTTCATCGAGGAAAATCGTGAGCTGTTCACCGCAGATCATCTGAACAATCGAGCCGACATCACTATTACCGAGGCGTTGTTTAGTCTGTCCTTCGAATTGAGGATTAGGAACTTTGACCGAAATGACGGCAGTGAGCCCTTCGCGCATGTCGTCGCCAGTGACGGGAACTTTCTCGTTTTTCTGATGGGCTTTGATGTAGTTGTTGAGAACACGCGTCAGCGCGGTAGAAAATCCCGACACATGCGTTCCGCCTTGACGCGTCGCAATGTTATTGACGTAAGAGTGGAGATTTTCTGTATAGGTATCGTTCCACTGCATCGCGACTTCAACCTCAACAGGTCCGTCTGTCCCCTCTTTAATGCCATGGATGTACATCGGCTTGGGAAACATCGGGAGCTTGTTTTCATTGAGATAAGAAACGAAAGAGACGATCCCGCCTTCGTAGTATAGGCAAAGTTCTGGATGCTCTGTATCGCGTTCGTCGCGGTAGAAAATTTTGATGCCGCGGTTGAGGAATGCGAGGTCGCGTAGGCGCTTGAGCAAAACATCATAATCAAATGTCGTGACGTTAAAAATCGTATCATCAGCCCAGAAATGGACGAGAGTTCCGCGTTTAGTAGACTCTCCATCGACTTTCAGTTGGTGAACCGGTTTACCCCTCGCAAAATCCATCGAGTAAGCTTTCCCGTTTTGATAGACTTCGACATGGAATTTTTTAGAAAGAGCGTTGACGCAAGAGACGCCCACACCATGCAAACCGCCAGAGACCTTATAAGTGGCTTTATCAAACTTTCCGCCCGCATGCAAGATCGTCATGACAACTTCGAGAGCGGTGACATCGCGGCCTTGCTTGACGGATTCTTTTTCGTGGCGCCCAATAGGAATACCGCGACCGTTATCTTCGACGGAGACGGAACCATCTTTTTGTAGGGTGATCGTGATCTGGTTGCAAAAGCCGGCAAGAGCCTCATCGATACAGTTATCGACAACTTCGTAGACGAGTTGGTGCAAACCTGATGATTGCGTATCGCCGATGTACATGCCGGGACGTTCTCGGACAGCCTGCAGGCCTTCTAAAACGGTAATGGAACTGGCATCGTACTTTTGTTCTTCAGTCATAGTCGTCATATTTATCCTAAACGGAACGTTATATTTTGGATTTTCAAGCCCGGGAATTTTTGCTTGAGTCGAACGAGCAACTTGGGTCCTTCATGCTGCACAAGCAAGCTAAGTAGGGTTGAATTCTTCACTTTGATATGCAAAACTCCCTTATCAAATAATACTGCCTGCGTCATCGGAGCTAGCTTCTCACCGATCACCTCGGGCCATGCCGCGAGAAGGAGGTCAGGACGCTCTGATTGCTTCCGCGACAGCTGGTTTAAAAAAACAGGAAGAAGCGCCTTCAGCTGTTTATTTCCACTTTTCATACAAAACTCCAGTATATTTGGAAAGAGCCAAAAATTCAAGGAGAAGATGGCGCTATGAAATCACATTTTCAAATGTCGAAAACTGCTTTTTTTTCTCTTTTTCTTACACAAAAATAGCACTTAAGCCCATGGCAATTAAGAAATAAATTGACATCGAAAGAAAGTCATTAAACGCCGTCACGATCGGGCCCGAAGCGATGGCCGGATCGACTCCGATCCGGGAAAAAAAGAGCGGAGAGAGAACACCGAGCAGTGTGCCGGCAAAGCAAGCACCTACAAGCCCAATCCCCACAATCGCTCCCACAAAACCCGCATTAATCTCCAACCCCGTCGCTCCCAAAAAGTCGAGAAGCCAAACGAGGGCTCCGCTCAAAGCACCGAAAGTGGTCCCTGTTAAAAGTCCAAGAGATAGCTCTTTTCGCACCATTTCTCGTTTACTGCCGAGCGATACCCCATTCATCGCCATGCTACGCACCAGCACCGTACTACACTGGACCCCAATATTGCCGGATAATCCGGTGATGAGCGGAACAAAGAAAAGAACAAAAGTTAAAATTCCTCCTTCGTAGCTTTGGAGTGAAGACATGAGGGACACATTAACAAGGCCTGCAAAGAGCGTCACGATCAACCAAGGCGCTCTAGCAAAAAATCTTTTTAGCAATGGCTCATATTCACGCACTTTTTCTGCCGTACCCGCCATTTGTGCAATGGTTTGATCAGCAATATCTTCGATGGCTTCAATGACATCTTCATAGGTAATCACTCCGACTAAAGTATTGATATCATTGACCACCGGAAGCGCCGGTAGTTTATAACGCTCAACGATATCGACGACCTCCACGCGAGGTACATCGGGATGCACCTTATGGATAATAGGGCGCATGAGATGGGATAGTATAGCCGAGGGTGGGTTCACGATGAGATTACGTTCAGGAACATACCCTTGCAAATCGCCGCCGGGTCCCAGAACAAAAATCTGACGGTGCAGATCAATCCCCGGTGTCTCACGAATTTTTTTAGCCGCCTCAGCCACCGTGGTATCATGTTGGAAAGCAAAAAATTCATTGGTCATGAGGCGACCAGCGGTATTGCGCTGATGTTTTTTAATTTCCCGGATTTTAGCCGCTTTTTTGCTTTCAAGAATTTCCAACAAGCGACGGAAACGGCGCTCAGACATATCTTCCAAAATTTCGACGGCATCGTCCGGAGGCATCTTTTCGATTAGTTTCTTGGCATCTTTGTCGGAAATGTGACGGAAAATCGCCGTACGGGTGTTGCTATCCGTATTGGTAATGAAATCGATTTTCCCTTCTAAATTGAGGAGATTCTCAAAAAGAATAGGGCGAATATTAGGAGGAAGATGGGAAGCGGCATAAGCTAGGTCTATAGGGGAGTGTTCCGCGGCGATTTTAGCGATATCTTGGAGCACCACCTGCGACGTCGAGGAATGAAAGGCGCTGCCTAGTTTTTCTTTTAAAATATCGTCGATGTCCTCGGAATTCGTCATGGTAACTCTCCTGCGACATACAAATAATAGATGATAGAATACTTCTGTTCAAGTAAGATAGACGCCTATGTCGTCCCTGATTGAATGCCGTATGGGATGGCGACTAATGATTAAATGCAGGGCCGACAATGTATAAACCAAAATATATCCGCAACATCGCCATCATCGCTCACATCGACCATGGTAAAACGACCATGCTCGACGCCCTCCTGGCTCAATCTAAAATCTTCCGCGAGAATGAAAAAGTCCCCGAACGCGCTATGGACAGCTACGATCAAGAAAAAGAGCGCGGCATCACCATTTTTGCGAAACATACAAGTCTTTATTTCGACGAATACAAAATCAACATCATTGACACCCCTGGCCACTCTGACTTTTCCGGCGAAGTCGAACGCGTCCTCGGCATGGTCAACTCCGTTCTCCTCCTCGTTGACGCCCAAGAAGGCCCGATGCCCCAAACGCGCTTCGTCTTGTCCCAAGCCCTCAAAATGGGCCTGTGCCCCATCGTCGTTCTCAACAAAATCGATAGACCCAACGCGAACCCCGACAATGCGCTCAACCTCACGTTCGACCTCTTCGTCGAACTCGGAGCCACTAACGAACAGCTCGACTTTGCTGTCATCTATGCCTCAGGCCTCGGCGGCTTTGCGGCCAAAGAGCTCACAGATCCGCGCACCGACATGCGCCCCCTCTTTGAGATGATCATCGACAAAGTCCCGGCTCCTCCCGGCAACCTCGAACTCCCCTTCCTCATGCAAGCCAGCACGCTCTCCTATGACTCATTCGTCGGACGCCTCGCTTGCGGCCGCATCCTCGAGGGAACCATCAAAAAAGGCCAGTCACTCACTCGCGTCGATAAAGATGGCAACCACACCACTCACCGCATTGTCCGTATCGAAGGATATTTAGGCCTGCGCAAAGTCGAAATGGAAGAAGCCGGCGTCGGCGATATCGTCAACCTAGCGGGCATCCCCGACATCATGATCGGCGATACCCTCTGCGATCCCACCCAAGTGGTCCAACTCCCTCCCATCCATCTCTCGGCGCCCACCCGCTCGATTGAAATCCCTGTTTACAACAGCCCCGGTGCGGGCCGCCAAGGCACCCCCGGCACGATGAATAAAATCCGTGACCGCCTCCTCCAAGAGAAAAAAGCGAACATCTCCCTTAAGATCGAGATGACGCGCGACGATTGCGTCGAAGTCTGCGGTCGTGGAGAACTCCACCTCGCCGTTCTTCTCGAAGCGATGCGCCGCGAAGGATACGAGTTCATCATCTCCAAACCCCGCGTCATCCTCAAAGACATCGACGGCGTCCAATCCGAGCCCATGGAAAATGTGCACATTGAAGTCCCTGAGCAATATTCTGGAACCGTCATCGAAGAACTTTCCCGCCGTCGCGGTGAAATGCGCCATCTCCAGACGAACGAGCACGGCATCACCACCATGCAGTTTTACACACCGACACGCGGCCTCATGGGCTACCGTAACGACTTTCTCACCGTCACACGCGGTTTGGGTATCCTCACCTCCATTTTCGATAGTTATGGACCTTGGAAAGGCCCCATCGAAGGACGTACCCGCGGAGTTCTCGTCTCTGGCAACTCCGGTAGAGTCACTGGCTACGCCTGCTTCAACCTCCAAGACCGTGGTACGCTCTTTGTCGGACCCGGCACAGAAGTTTATGAAGGCATGGTCGTCGGAGAAAACACCCGTGATAACGACCTCGTCATCAACGTCACCAAGGAAAAGCAGCTCACGAACATCCGCGCTGCGGGAAGCGACGAGAACGTCATCCTCACGCCTCCCCGTCAGTTCACGCTAGAGCAAGCGATCGACTTTATCAATGAAGATGAGGTCGTCGAAATCACGCCCAAGTCGCTGCGCCTGCGCAAACGGGCCTTAAGCGAGAACGAGCGCAAGCGTGGCGGGAAGTAACAGCTTCATTTTCAATGGGTTGTAACCTTATTGTTGTTAATTATAAAAAATGCTATAATCTTATCTTTACAGGATAAATTATATGCTTCCAACATTTAATACACATAGT
>VFSW01012982.1_pt1 | contig 11593 bp, 17 predicted proteins | sample 5358111 | NCBI WGS metagenome assembly VFSW01 (sample SAMN11554181, study PRJNA540505) | mine drainage metagenome | isolation source: sediment from site ElyBrook_90M | place: USA: Ely Copper Mine, Vershire, VT | collected 2017 | reverse complement strand
GAGGGTGAGTGTGGGTTCGCAACCTTTTCACCTCTCAGAGTTCAAGCCTCCCATCTATGATGGGAGGTAATTGACCTTGTGGTGTAGCCTACACAGGGTAATCCCATTGGTGATCTCGCTCGAGCCGCCATCCTTCACCGGAACGATGTGATCGGCTTCCAGCCTCCCGAAGCAGTTGGGACTCGGCGTCTGGCACTGGTTCCCGTCCCGCGCCAACACACGCGCTCGGAAATTCGCTGGAACGTCAAACCGTGGAGCCGCTAATCGACGAATCTGCCTCTCAGCGGATTCGCCCCGCAGCACCTTCCGCCTCTTGAGGAGCTGGACCACCTCCTCGGGCTTTACTCGGCCCTTGAGGATCGGCCCCCCCTCCCGTCTCGCTATTCGCTGGGCCTTCCGGGACCGCTCGCTGTTCACCTGGTAGCTGATCTTCTTGGGATCTGTCCCCTTCCGGTACGCCAGAAGGATCTCGCTCTCCTCCCGGTCAGTGAAACCAGTCTGGATTATCGCCATTGGTCATGTAGGTCACACCTAGGAAACCAGCAATGATTACGGCAAGAATCGGCGTGAACAGCAACATGGCTATGATCAGACTGCTGGGTGCAACAACTATCCATATCACCAGAAAGACGGCGATGAGTATGACCGCCGCTATCACCACACCCGCTGCTGCTTCCGCACTCCCTGAAGTTGATGGATATACCGGAGGCTGCGAATTACCGTAGGCTGGCTGATAGCTCGAGTATGGGGGAAGGGAGGGCCCCCCGTAGCTAGGTGGGTCATATCCGGAGTTTGGCGGTGGATAGTACGACATGTGGTGCAGAGTGGCCGGAAATGGATAAAGGTTGTGCAGATCAGGATGTGTTCAAGACTTCGGCCAATCCCCCGGATGCCCATAGGGGAGAACTGGGTTGGTAGTGCTTCAGCTCCTCGTAGGCCTCGTTGACCCTCACCATTTCTGCATGGCTCCCTTCACCCTGGTTCGTATCGGGATGGAAATGGAGGGCCTTCTTCCGGTAGGCTGAGGTGATCTGGTCTGGAGTGGCGTCCAGACCCAGTCCCAGAACTACAAGAGCTTCCATCTGATCCATGGCTCACCTAACCATTCCAAGGTTATCACGTTGTTGGAAATCCATGCGGACCTCAACCATACGACCTACCGTCATATTCCTTCTCAGGGGGTGGAGGAGAATACTTCTCCGGACCCTTGGGCTTGGAAATGCTGTCCACCTTCTGTTCCAGATCCTTCACTGCCTCCGTGTACCTCTCGATGGCCTTTGAGAGGGCAAGATTCGCTCGAGCTTCCTGGACACGGGGATCCAATGTGAGGAGTGCCTCGAACATCCGGGGCCAGGGGATCCTCTCAGCTCCCCGTTCCACCTTATGTTCGGCCTCTACACGTAGGCCGCGCCCCGCCTTGTTGTAAGCCCCTATCGTGTCCCCAAGATAGTTGCGCCACATCAGATGGTTCATTCCCTCCATGGTTACCGTCCGGTAGTCTATGTTGGCCGAGGTTGTTAGCACCTCGAGATACTGGTTGTGGTCCACCGGAGCGAACTTCGCTGCCCAGAATCCATTCAACTGGATCGTCTCCTCCATGGACAGTGGGTTCAATGTCGTCTTCAGGTAGATGATTATGGTTCTAGTGCTGGGCCACCACCTGAACAGGACCCGTCTGCGTAGGTACTCAGTCGTGAACTGGTAGGACACCTTCCCATCCCGGTTCCTCTCGTTCCTCTTCCAATGTCCAAAACTCCCGACCGGGGCGGGATTCGGCTGGTCATCCGAGAGGGGGGGACCCTGTCCCCCTTTTTGCATGACTGGATAGTCATAGCAAACGAACGAATGACCATGTGTGCCGAACCAGGCTGGCGGGAAGGTTGTCAGCTCCGGAATCGAATCCTTGCTACGCCAGAGGTATCCATCCTTGATGATGGTGCCTTCGGCCCCCAGTTCTTCGAGGATATTGTAGACCGTCCGGAGTTTGATCTTGGTGACCTTGGCGACGTTCTTTGGACTGTCCCCCAACTCCCCCCTGCCCATCAGGTAGGCGGCTATCCTCCGGGTGGTTTTCTGGTGCCATATGGTGCGGGAATGAAGAGACTTCCTGCTACGGGAAAACGCACCATACTTCGAACGAACTCGTGCATGAACTCTCGCCTTCTTCGGCGTAGAGTTGCCATTATCAAGCTGGGCTTGTCTCATCTAGAACAGTTCCGCTACTGAAAGTTGTCCATACTATAGATCATTCTTCCAACACTCATCCGCCGTCTTGTCGACCAAGGTCGGACGCACCGTGACCAGTGGCACCTGTCCCGCAGGCTTCAGTTCGTTCTGTCGGTTATGCACGGTCTGGTCGCACGGGACAAGTCCCATCTGCCTTCCGCAGATACTACAATTCACGGTTTCCTCGGAGCCGATGGTGCAGGAGTAACTACGGGGGAAACCGCTCCTGCCTGTCCTGCACCTATATCTTTTTGCAGATCTTCGCCGTCGGCCACGGCGTCAGTGTCGGCAGGAGTGGGAAAGGAGTCGAGTCGTTTGGTGAGCATGAAAGTGTGGGAAGTTATGTGTCCATCCTCCCCGAATTGCTGTGCGAGGCCTTGCCAATACTCCGTGTTCTCCTCGGCAGACTTCTTTGATCCTCTGGCTTCGAGGGCTCGCTTCCGGAAGATCTCACAGTCCCGGTTGAGCCCACGCAGGATCTCCTCCACATCCTGGACCAGTCTCGAGGGTTGCCTCTTATTCTTGTCGGCCAGCTCCCGATTCTTGAGGGCCAATGCTCCGATTTCCTTCAATGCTCGCCGCTGGGCGACGCAGAGGTCAGCTAACTCTTTCTCACCGAGATCTTTGAGTTCGAGTAGTAACACGCCGAACCACCTTGGGATGCATGGAGTTGGGGTACATCCCTCTCAGTATTTGAATCCGACCATTCTACTTCGGTTTCGAGTTGAGTTTGCTACGGGTCCTTGTTCGGTTGGCCTTCTCCATGAGTTCCTCAGCGCGTTGGTCTGGACTCTTGGCAGAGGTATCCCTGATGTTCGCTCCTCTGTTCTCCGTGACACGTAACTCCATCGGTTGGAGAAGTTGGGGGTCAACGTGACGAACATTAGGATTGACATCCTCTGGCCGGATCTGTCCACCAAAGGGGTTCTCCTCCTTCCTTTCCTCGCCTATGGTTCTCTCAACTTCGATCTGTGGGAAATCAGTTTTGACATTCGTCAGTCCACTCTCGTCCCATTCTGGAGTATTCGACTTGGTATCAGGAGTTCCGACACTGGTCGATTCTGTCGATGACATGACTGGTGGAACCAGGGTTGGCCACTCCGTCACGGGGGGGGCAGAAGGCGGTAGCTCTGCATTGGTCTTCTTATCGTCGGCCTTCCTGCGCCTTCGGAAGATGATGGCCCCCAGAATCGCCATAAGACCTACGGTTGCCCCTCCGATAGCCAGAACCGTTCCCAAAGATAGCTGGCCCGTTGTCTGTTCTCCTGTCGGTTTGATTGGGGATACCGTCAAGTTTGTAGTGGCGGTCGCATGTCCTGTGGGTCCACTGATGCGAACGGTTACCTCGAATGTTCCAATTTGAGAGGGATCACACGGAACCGTTGGAAGATCCGTCGAGGAGCATCCCTTCGGAAGTCCTTGATAGGAATAGCTGAGGATCTTGGCCTCTGAACTTGCCGTGACGGTGAAATTCGTCCATTTCCCCAACGTAATCGTTGACGGGACAGCGATGAAGGAGGTAATGACCGGAGCAGAGGATGTCCGGGGAAGAACCACCACAGTCACCGTATTCGAACTTGCTTTGTCGCCATAAACATCTTGAACCCATGCACCGTAGGTATAGTTTCCGGCGTGGGCGAGAGTGACCAGCCAAGGCGTTCCGGTCTGTGTGGTGTTCGTCCCGTTAAGTGACCAAAGATAGTTGTACGGACTGGTTCCTCCAGACCCGTTGGCCTTCAGTTTTATGGATTGCCCTGCGGTGATCTGCGTTGTGTTGGTCGAGACCGTCACCTCGAGGGGAGTCGGTACTGAAGACTGGTTATGAAGAACTGTTAGCAATGTGTGATTCGCCGCCGACTGCCCATGGAGATCAGAGACTTGAACTCCGAAGGAGTAGTTCCCCGCACCCTTCGGGAGGAATGAGATGTCCTGAGTTATATCTACCATGGCCGTCCCGTTGAGCGTCCACACATATCCAAAGGAGCCATCACCTCCAGAAGCCGTGGCATTGATCCATAGGTTTTCTCCGGGATAGGTATTATTCGCCGACAGGTTCATACTCACCTTCACTGGAGGAAGTACCGTCTTGTTGGGCAGAACCATCAACACGGTTCTCGCGTTTCCGCTCTCTCCGTGGATGTCCGTAGCGGCCACCGTGAACGAATAGTTACCACTCCCCTTTGGCACAAAGGCCAGTGACGTCTGATTCCCTCCGATGTTACTCCCGTTGAGTTCCCACGAGTAGGTGAGATACCCTATTCCACCGCTTGCCGTGGCGTTAGTCCAGACCAAGGTTCCCGGTCTGGTATTGTTGGCCGAGAGTTTGATCCCCACAGAAACCTTTGGAGGTGATGTCACCGACAGGGCCGCTTGCGAAGAGGCAGACCTTCCCTTCGTGTCAACAACCGTGGCGTTGATGCCGTAGTTCGCAGAATGAACCAAGGTCACATTACAGTGAGACCCTGAACAGGAAAGCGGAGAGGTCCCGTTGAGTGACCAAGCATAACTCGAGGCGGTCCCGTTGCGAACGGAGGCAAAGGCCGTGACCTGTGTCCATGCTTCAACCGCATAGGAGGAGAGTGTGACGTTTGCTGTAAGTGGCTTCGGAGTTTGAGAGGGTGGCAATACCTGCAAACCTGTTCGGTTCGATGCCTGTTGCCCCCATGGGTCTGTTACGTTGACCGAGAAGGTGTAATTCCCAGATCCCGCAGGAGTGTAGATGAATGAAGAGGAGTTTCCAGCAGGAGAGTAAGTACTCCCGTTGAGCGACCAAAGATATGAATCTTGAGCTGGGGATACTCCTCCGTGTATAGAGGTACCCACTGTTACTGGAACCCCCGTCTTGGTATCGTTGGCCGAGAGAGTTACGTTGACCCGTAGGCGAGTGTCTACTGAGATGTTCGTAAAGACACTGGCTCCCGGACAACTCGCTGAGGAAAAGCACACCGCACCTGCGACTGGAACGACATAGGGTGTCGATGAGACGTAGGTATAGGAAAACTGGGTGGCATTCGTCTGCGAGCATTGCCAACTTCCAGTTGAGGTCATATTAGGGTAGACCGAGAAGTACCATGAACCCGGAGTACATGCCGAAGTGCCTGCAAAGGAGGGGCCATTGGTCTCTAGGTCCCACTGAACCGTAGTCCCTGAGATTACATGCAGACTAGTCGGGCTGGTGAACCAGATTGAATTCGCTGGAAGGGACTCTACTTGAGAAGCTGTCGCTGAAGAAACGACTGCGGCGAGTCCCGTAGCCACGAGTCCCCACACGATGAGGATGGACATCAGGATCAAGAGGGAAGTTTTCAACCCCTTGCCAACATCTGATCCATTAGGTTTGGTCTTTTGCCTCTTTTCTGTGAGCCATTGGTTCACTGCTCCAATGATCTCCTGATCCGTGGGGGACCAGACCCTCTTCTCTCCCGCATCCATGACGATTCCCGTGCGTGGGTGGACCCACAACACTAATTTCCCTGGCATGTTTGCACCTATGATACCTATACCAGTATGGGTATATCTATCCTCCGGTCCGGACTGGGAGGTAGTTGGAAAGCGAACTGGTCACCGAGAACTTGGAACAGGAACCGGGGTGCATCCCAAGGTGGGGAATTGGAATCCTCCTCGGTCCCTGGTCCCTGCCGATTTTACCAACGCGCAGACACCTATAAGCCTTACGTCGCCCCCCGCAGACCCACAAAACCCGCCAAATCCGGGCCTTCTGGCGGGTCTTGACCAGTTGGGCCAGTTCTTCCTGACCCTCCTGTAGGACCCTGTAGAATCGTTTACTATGGGTGATATTTGGCCCATGCCATGATTCCGAATCCTACGATGGAGACCCCGCCGAGGACCAAGACCACCTTGAGCCACTTCCAGAGATGTTCCTTCTCCTGCTGGAGGCGTAGGATCGAGGCCCATAATCGGGGAAGGGACCCTTCGGGTTCGTGGAGTTCTTTGACCTGTCTCTCTATGCTCTCGAGACGCAGAGTGATGTCTTGGGCGAGGTCTCTAAGTTCCTCAATGCCGGGGTCCGTTGCCTCGGGGGGCCAAGGCATCGCCGTCTCCGCTTAGGCCTTGGTAGGATCAGGAGGGTTCGTGACCGGGGTCACCGAGATGGTCCCGTTGTCGAACCCGATGTGGACGTAGAGGGGGACCACATAGGTCAGCGTCGCGATGAAGGCTGCGACCCCAGCGGTCGCATTGCTCTCGTACCAGACGAGGAGTGCGAGAACGATGCCGAGGATTGAGGCGGCCCAGAGTTCTGCGTTCTGGGGCATGTTGACCCCTGCATCCTCGTTGAGGGTATGGAACACATACCCCAAAAAGACGATGAGCCAGGTGACGATGGCCCCGACCTTCATCATGCCGTCCGCTTCGAAGGACCCGATCCCGTAATAGGCACCCGAGGCGATGGTGATCACGAGGAAGGTCGTCCAGGAAGGCAGGTTCGCTGGCGAGTGGGCATCCTCGAGATCATGGGAGAAGAAGGCGAATCCGGCAACGATGACTGACCCGATCCCCGCATAGACCGTGTCCAGTGGGAGGACCTTGTTGACGTATCCCAGCAGGATAATCCCCGCCAGCAGTCCGATAAGGACGTAGTACTTCTCTGGCCCGGACAGGGTCAGCGATGCGGTCGGCGTTTTGGTTGCTCCTGTGGTTGCTCCTGCGCTCATTTCTTTTCTCCGTTCTGTTGGACCTTTACTAGTACATCGCCCGTCGTTGCTGTCTCATCTGGCTGACCAACTGGCTCACGCCTTCCCGTGTGATCCTCTCTGGCATGGAAATCTCCGACTGAGAAGGGGTCACCAACACATTCGCTCGCATGTAGCTCGCCTGACTGTTCTGCATGGAAGGCCATGATGGAAGTTCCAATGCGACGGGACTGGCTACTGGCATAATCTCCTTCTTTGCTGAGACCAGTGCAAGGATGGTTGCTGCCTTCATCTTTGGTTACCTTAGCAACTCCCACAGGAGATACCATAAATTGGGTTGTACGGACCAGGCTTGTAGTTGTACACCGTTTGTGCATTGACTCCGACACCTGTGTTTAACGAAGGCGAGGTTCCATCGACCGTAAAGGTAACCACGAAGGTTGCAGAGATGACGTATGGTGCAAGAGTGAGAACACCAATGCTTTCTGTGCCACAGTTAGTCGGTGTACGACGATTTGACAGCATTGGATAAATGTAACCACCGCTGTCTGTCACGTACTGGCTTTGGTCTGTCGTTATTCCAGAACTGGAAGTGCCGCTGACGGAGACAATGTATCCTGAAACTCCATTTCCATTCGCGTCAACCACCCGAAGTTTGATCTGCTGTGTTCCATAGGAAATCTTTGGCATTCCACAGCATGTGTAGTACCCTGATGTCGCTGGTGCACCCCTTAAGGGCTGGCATACTTCCGTAGTGATGGTCGGACTGCCCGTAGCAAGGAAAAATATCCCTACTGGCAGATTACTATTGCCTCCTGTTCCGCCACCTCCCCCCGGAGGAGTGCCGATGATGATCTCTGGTCTCATCTTCGCTGCGACCATTCCCTGGATCTGAGCGAACTTCATCTTCTTTGCCTCTCAGAGGGATGCTACCGATGCGCCCACGGAAGATCCCGGTCCGCCATGGATCTTCTGGCTTGTCGCATCTTGGTGACCATCTGTGCGGCACTGGCTGTCGCAGGCTGGGGGGGGGCAACTCCTTGTACACACTGGTACCCGAACCCGAAGGGGATAGGTACCCGTATGCATGTTTGCCCCTGAGGACATGCACAGGCCATGCCGACTGTGTCGGGACCACACCCGCAGGGCTGATTACCAGAACCACCTCCCCCACCCCATCCTGGGTGCGTGATAACCTCTGGTCGCATGGTTTCTCTCCTGGCTGTTTCCCTAGCCGCAATCATTGCGATCTGTGCTGCTTTCATTGTGGTTCACCTATGCCGTGTGGTTGCCCCCAGGCGACAATGTCACATTCATGGATCCCGCCACGGTAATGGCGGTGCCAGTCATGTTCGACAGGCTGTGGTACGTGATGCCGCTGCCAGTGTCCGTGTGAATCAACAGGGCTAGCACCGTGTTCCCGTCGACGTCCACATAGAGATAGGTGGAACCGTAGGGGCCGGAATACACAGGTGCGCCATTGTTGCCCAGAACAATTGGGGTCCAGCCAGCCGGAGGTGTCACAGTGATGCCCTGTGCATATTGGTCGAATGCGGTCCCGTTTGCAGTGGTGCGGTAGAATGACACACTGTTTGGGTTATTGTGCGTCACTGATGGCGTGTTCAGCGTGGTTACCTGACTCGCACCTGGTAGGAGCTTGATGGCCGCCAAGATTCCAATGGCACCGATGGCAAGTCCCCCGAGAAGAGGAAGCGCCCATCCGCCAGGATTGGATCTCGCTCGAGGCTCGCCCCCGAGCATTCCCCGGTCGGAACGGATCCTTACCGGATTGGATCTTGCAGGGGACAAGTCCTGTTCCCAGATCCCATCGTTCGTCCTCTGTCTCAACATCACCACTGGCAATCTGCGTTCGCTCATGTTCTTTTCACCTTCTCCAAACCTTCCGGCGTGGAACATAGGTGACATGCAGATCTCCATCGGTACCCAAAGTGGAAGTTGGCCCCCAGTTGAAGTATCGGGGATTCTCGGAAGGCCTTGCCATCGAATAGCGGGAACCATGCATGGGGGTAGTCATCTTCCTCTTCCCTGAGAGTGCATAAGCCCCTATCCCGATGACTGCTACCGCCACAATGCCAATTCCGACGTAGAGCATCGTGTTGTCCTTTGCGGGTGCTGGAGGGGTTGTAGGCTGACAGATGCCACCCACGCAGGTATATCCCGTGGGGCAGGGATTCAATGCGGAACAGCCAGATGGAACAGGTGCCAAAGTCTCTATGTCTTCAACATTATTCCCACTTGCTGGTACCACCCATTGACTTGTCCATGAAACTGCATAACCGGAAATGGTAGCTTTGCCAGATATGGTCACATTGGTCCCAGGCGGGGCCTGGAAGAAGCTCCACTGTTGTCCCTGGCTATCGGTGACCGTGCCCCCGAACTGTTCGGCAATCCCGCCCCCCGTGATAGTGCCAGTTACCATCACCCCAGGCACAGGATTACCGTTGGCATCTTTGATGAGTACTACATAGTAGCTCGTCACGGTTGCCTCCAGACCCGGCGTGTTGGCGTGTAGGTGACATGCAGATCTCCGTCCGACCCGATTACATACGTAGGCACAGTGTCGATATAGCGGCGGTAGGGGTTCGATGCCGTGGCCGATGGATGACCTACGAGGCCACGTCCAAGACCCTTTGCCTGTTGCCCCGTCCAGATAACTCCACGGCGGATCGCTGATCCGGCCCTCTCCCCCTGAGATCCTGTGCCGGAACCGTACCCGTATCCAGTGGATGTCTTCGGCTTCGATACATGCTTCCAGGCAACGTAACCTACTACTCCTACGCCAATGATGGCGGCGGCTCCTGCGGCGACCCATAGAAGTCCAGTCCCGATCGGTTGTAGCGGGTTCGGAGTGGTGTTGGTCGTTACACAGGCCCCAGCCGTGTTGCAACAGGTGTTCGTCTGGCCCAAAATCGTTGTCGTTGCAAAGCACCCAGGTTGCCCAGATGGATTCGATGTCTGGGGATAGAATAGTGCACTCGCTACTCCTGCCAGTACTAGTACTCCCCCGAGCACATATAGTCCTGTTGCCGCCGCCCCTACTGCTGCGGCTGTGTCTCCCAGGAAGATCATGAATACGAGGCCCATCCCCCAGCTCCCCCCATAGAAGAGTGACTCTGCCGCCGCATCTGCCGCTAGTCCCAACGGGGGAATTATAAACGTCGCGGCCAGAATTGCCACCCCTATGACTATGAGAACCCATCCTGCAATGGCGGGAGCTGACACAAGCGGCAAGTTCTTGGTGGTCCTGCTACTGTTGATACGGTCAGCAAGGTTTTGGAGTTCCTGATTAGTGAGGCCAAGGCTAGAGATTAGGGCCTGTTGTGGATTCGGGTTATTGTAGTTGGGATGATAGAAGTAGAGCGTTCCCTTCCCATCAGAGACGACCATTGCCATGTTGGCCCCATAGGCTCCACCATTGGTGTCGTTCCCCCAGTAAGTCCCGTTGGCATTTATTTGCCCGGTGTTCCCCTTCAAGAGATAAGATGCATAGCCCAAACCGTCCACGGATCCTGTTGTGGCGAGTTGGGTCCGGTAGTCATTGGGAGCCATTGCCCCTTGCGAGGTTGCCATCATCCCCCCACCCTCAGCATTTCTGATCCCATGTCGTAGCAGTCGAGCAGTAGTCGCTGGAGGAACAATTGCTGGGACATGCCGGGGCGTTCAGGTTGTACTCACACCAGTACTCCTTCTTCACGACTTGAAGTGGTGATGGCGTAATCTGGCTGAGCCCCACATACCCCTCTGGGACTGGTCCTATGACAGTGTTCATCCGTTTTCCACTGCAATCAGTTCCCGGTGTATCGTTCGGCATTAGGTATATGGTGAAGTTCCCGCTGGCGTCCGTGTTGACCTGGGTCATGGCATTGCCGTTCTGATCCGTCACTATGAATCCGGGAGCTGTTGCTGCGTTCACTCCCGCCGTCGCTATGATCAGAATTGCATTCGGCACTGGATTCCCATTCACATCCAGTGCGGTCCCAGATGCACTGGTCATATAGGAACATACCTTGCGAGATTCACAGCAATCTGTTCCATAGGGCCATACGTAGTTGGTAGTGGGTTGGCAGACCCGGTAGTGGACCTCTGCCTGGGTGCCATTCCATCGAACACTCGATGGTGTTCCGCCTGCGCTCACACACTGACCGCCAGAACAGACCTGGGTAGAACTGCATGGAGGGTTACACCCACCGCCAGTACTGTTTGGTTGACAGACTCCGCTGATGCAGGTGTATCCCGTTGAACATGGGTTGGAAGATGAACAGGGTACTAGTTGGTTCGCAGATGCATTCTTGGTGAGGTAGTATGCGACTCCGATCCCTATTGCAGCAGCGACTCCCACTGTTCCAATGGCAACCCAAGTTCCCTTGGAAATCTTGCTCTTGGGCCGGTCGAGATCCCGCCTAACGGGGAGATCCTCGTAGCGGGAGGCCACCTGCGGATTTGAACGGTAGTAGACAGAGAGGTCCGTCTCGCGGGGGCGCAGGACTACTCGAGGAAGGCCATTCACTTCCAGGCCCTCCTTCCCTGCCTAACGCTTATCACGATGACAAGGATCTCACGCACTGCGACCGCAGGGTGCGTCACTACGAGGTTGGGAGAAGGCGCTGTCGAGATGGCTGGTGGATTCGGAGGAGCGGGAACGTAGGGAGGTGGGGTCAGCGATGGGGGGGGCAGCGGCTCAAGCAGGAACGGAT
>VFSW01012981.1_pt1 | contig 11593 bp, 9 predicted proteins | sample 5358111 | NCBI WGS metagenome assembly VFSW01 (sample SAMN11554181, study PRJNA540505) | mine drainage metagenome | isolation source: sediment from site ElyBrook_90M | place: USA: Ely Copper Mine, Vershire, VT | collected 2017 | reverse complement strand
GAAATGGTCAAGAAAAGCAGCTCGGTTGCTGTTAACTTATTGATTAAATTGGAGGTGGGGTCCCTTTCACATTGCTTGAAAACAAGCCGTAAAAATAGGTGTTTAGCCAATCCGATTCTAACGGATGCCCCCAAAAATGCCCCCAAGTCCTTCCGGTAACCTCCGGTAACCTAACGACACCTCCGATATTCTAACACCATGCCGGGGCAGCATACGGTGGTTAAGCGTATTTCGTCTGCGCCCTCTTTTCATCATTTGACCGTTGCTTCCATTCCGGAGTCGCGCATTTCACGGAACAGTGCCTTTGCGAGCTCGCTAACATCCGGCTGCACTGTGAGTTGTGGCAATGCCACGCTTCGCATGATCTCCCCCTGGCGGCGGCTCGCCACCTGGCCATAGCTCAGAAAGGTCGTCAGCACCCCCTCGTGCCCAAGGTTCTGGCTCCACGCCTTAAACTGCTCTGGAGTCTGGCAGACCCCCTTTCCGAAATGGAAAAAGGGCCACGGTAACGCGGGTTACCCGCTTCACGCTCTCAGCCCGGCATGGGCCGGAATACCGGCCCGGCATCGACCGGAACGGCAGCCCGGCATGGGCCGGAATCCGCAGATCATGCCGTACCCTATTTCTTGCCGACTATAGGCAAGGGAGACAATCCAAGCTCACCAAGAAATGTATTGTGTTTGTTGGTGGCGTTCACAATATTGTTTTCCAGATCAACCAGTGCAGCATTCACCGTCTGCAAATCAATTTCTTCTTCGGCTACGGCCGTGCTGATATACCGCGAGATATTCAGGTTGTAGCCGTTGGCCTCAATCTCTTCCATCGGCACACGCCGGGCGTAGCGCTCTTCTTCCTTGCGGTACTGGTAAGTGTCGATGATCTTGTCGATGTGTTCCGGCAGCAGCTTGTTTTGCCGCTTCCCTTTCTCGAAGTGTTCGCTGGCGTTGATAAACAGCTCGTCATCCGGCTTCTTGCACTTCTTTAAAACGAGAATACAAACTGGAATGCCTGTTGAAAAAAACAGATTGGCAGGCAGGCCGATCACCGTGTCGATATTGATCTTTGATGCTAACTCGCCCCCAATTACGTCGCTATTTTTCACGAAACCCGACAAGAGTCCATCCTAAAGTGCCAAGTAGTCTCTTGGAATTTCTGCCGCGCCGTTTCGGTTGATGCCATTCGCACGTGCGTGGATAGCGCCCCTAACTGCCACCGTTCTTTGTTTCGAATGACAGCAGCACGAACATCGATCGTCTCATTGACGCCTTCAAAGGCGTACAGGAAATCAGATGGTGTGTAGATACTCGACATGTTTGGTGCCCTTTCTGCCTGTCAACCTACTCGATGAGTCGCACACACGGATGGAACTCCAGGCATACGGGCGCTGCACCGGAGGCAGGCGCAGGTCGCTACGCTCGATCATCCCGACCAATTCCTCAGCCTTGGCGTCAGCTTTCGTCATGGGTTCTACCCCTACACTTCGAATTCTTCACGCACCGAACCGCGCCGCCAAACTGGAGAGGGTGATGTTCTCCGCTATCTCATCGTGCGGAATCAGCACGTAGCGCCACGGCTTGCCGCCATTGGTTGCCGCGTGATTCGAGGCATGCACGCACCACTTCATGGCGGAGTCTTTCTTCGCCAGAACAACAGGGTCGTCTAGCTCCTTGCGCATCTTAGGTTCGAGCATGTAGATCGTGTCGACAGTCTCCGCAACGAAGTCCGGCTGGTATTCCAGATGATCCGAGCCCTGCCGGTAAAATATCAGGAACTGACCTTTTGCCGGCTTGAACCACTTGATGGCGTCGCGATCCAGAATCACGGCTAATTTTCGCTCCGCGTCAGAATCGAATTTCTGTACCGTATAGAGACAACGCTGGAACCCATCGAACAGGTATTTCGCCATGTTGCTTTTGTCTGCCGGTGCCATGCGATAATCCGCCGGTGGCTCTTCCGCAGAATAGGTATAGGCGCTTTGTCTTAGTTCGGTGAATCCCTTGCTCACCTTTACCTCATAACCAGCTTTATCTTCCCAATAATGCTCCTGCATCTGGGCGTGGATGAACCGCGCAATGTCACGTTGGTAGCAGCGCAACACCTTGCGCGTGTCGTCCCCGGAAAGGTAGGCCTGGAAATGCCGCACGGTCTGTGCAGCCAGGTCATAGAGCAGGTTGGCGTGGTCATCATAAGAAATGTCGTCAAAATCTACCAAGCCGCTCACCACATAGTCCTCTAACCGTGGCTCGTCATGACTGCCCTGGCCAAGCGTTACCACCTCAAGCTGATGGGTTCGCAGGTGTTGAATCCATAACTCATCCGAGACTGCCGGATACTTCAGGGTGTCGAGTTTCAGGGTGAAAGGCCTGAAGCCGGACTTCACTTCGCCTTTGGGGACCACCAAGATGCGCGGGATATTGATGGTTTGTTGCGCAACCAGGTCCGATGTCTTGGCGACCACGGTCGCGATATCCGGCTTCTCGCCAATCCCCTCCAGCGCCAACTGTGCCGGCCGATACTGCTCCTCGACCGCCTTGACGATGGCTGCTTGGATTTCGGGCTTCTGCAGGTGCTCGACGGTGGGCAGCGTCTGCGGCTGGTTCTCCAGCCTGCGAATGACCTCGTAAGCGATCTGTGCCACCTTCTGCTCTTCCGGCTTGGTGAACACAGGGGGCTCATCCTGCCCGGCCACCGTGGTACTGCTCGTCACTTGGGCGGGCTTTAGCCCCAGCTTGGTGGCGAGTTGCGATTGCGACACCATCGTGACCGTCTTATTTCCGAACTGGTCGGGTTCCAGCACCACCGCCTGCAAATGCAGGGCGGAATCCGGCTTGTTGGCCTCGTCGATGATTTCCTGGAACTTGTCGTGGGCAACGATGTTCAACCGGTCCACGGCGGTCACGCCCGTGCGCTTACCATAGGGCAGGCGCAGGCCGCGGCCGATGGACTGTTCGATCAGGATACGCGCATTGGCTGCCCGCAGCGGCACAATGGTGTAGAGGTTGGTCACGTCCCAGCCTTCCTTGAGCATGTTGACGTGAATGACGATCTCCGTCGGCTCGGAGGTCAGCTCCACCTTGAGCAGGCGCGTGATCATTTCCTCCTCTTCGGCGCCGGTCTTGCTGGAGTCCACCTGGATAACCTTATCTTTATAACGCCCGTCGAAAAACTCGTCTGACTGAATCCTCTTCAGCAGTTGCCCGGCGTGAGTCGTGTCCCGCGCGATCACCAGCAGGAACGGTTTCACGATCGGGTTGCCACTCTCACGGGCGTAGGTCTCCAGCTCTACCTTCACGCTTTCATGCAGGCGTACGCCGTCTTCGAGCTTCAGGCGTTCGATCTCTTCGGGTGACATGCCGGCGGGATTAAAGTTCTTACGCGTGACTACCGCCGGCTCCTTGACGAAGCCGTCGGCCATCGCCCTGCCCAGCGGGTAGTCGTAGATCACGTTCTTGAAGGCTACCGCACCCCGGTTTGTCTCGATAAAGGGTGTCGCCGTCAATTCCAACCCCAGGATCGGCTTCAGCTCGTTGAGGGCCCGCACCCCGGCGCTTGCCCGGTAACGGTGCGATTCATCCATCAGCAGCACCAGGTCCGGCAATCCGGCCAGATAGTCGAAGTAACTCTCTCCAATATACTCCGACAGGCGCTTGATGCGGGGCGCTCTGCCGCCACGCACCTCGGAGTTGATTTTCGAGATGTTGAAAATATTCACCTTGCAGCGGATCAGCGCATCGAACAGCGAGCCCGCCTTGGCCTCGTAGGTGTCACCCGTAATGATGTCGGGCGCATCGGTCGCGAACTCCGCGATGCCCTTGAACACATACTTCGGCGTATTGGGTGTGAAATCAGCGATCAATTTGTTATAGATGGTCAGGTTCGGCGCCAGCACGAAGAAGTTGTTGATGCCATGCGCCAGGTGCAGATAGCTGATGAAAGCGCCCATCAAGCGCGTCTTCCCGACACCCGTCGCGAGCGCGAAACACAGCGACGGAAACTCGCGCTCGAAGTCCGTGACTGAAGGAAACTCACTGCGGATAGCCTCTAGTACAGCGATAGTATTCGCCTCCTTCCCCGGCGGGGCAATCTCCGTAATGCGGTCCAGGATTTCCAGCGAACGACGCTGGGGCGGACGCAGACTCAGGCGGCCGGCAATGGCGTTAACGTGGCGGTTCATGATTTTTTTCTCGTAACCTTTTTCTTTGGCGCGCCCGTCAGTTGCCGCACTTCCCGGCGTAATTCCGCCTGCAACTGCGCCTCTGTCGGCAAGTGTAGCTTATAACGGCTGGCAAAAATCTTCCGCGCCTGATCCGGACCCAGGGTATATTTCACCACGGCGTCGTTCTTGTCGGCACACAGAATCAAGCCGAGTGTCGGGTTATCGCCTTCCGACCGGCGCTCGATGTTGTAGTAATTCACGTACAGCTGCAGTTGGCCGAGCTCCAGCAGAAACGCCTGCAAGTTATCGATGAGGGCTTGCTCAAGATTCGACTCAACAAGCTTCGGAGATTCCGGCAGGCCCAGAAATTCCATGACGACGGGGTCTTTGAATACATCCACCGGCTGCTGTATCTCGTGCCCCTTTGTTGCCAGTCTCATCAGCCCTTTCTTGTCCTTGCTGAGCGCCAATCGATCGTAGAGGAGACTGCTAATCTGCCGCTCCAGCTCCCGTGCCGACCAGCTATTTTTGATCGCCTCAATTTCGTAAAACGCCCGCGCAGCCGCGCCGATCGACCTTAAGCAGAACGCGGTAATGTGTCCACGAAATATGGGGAATCAGCAATCCCGGGTGCCATGATTCGGCACGCACCGCGTTCCAGTTTTCCGGTTTATCAACTACACCATATTTCCGAGACGTTGCCTCGGATTTATCACGCCATGTATGGCGAATTACCGCTGCCTTTACTCCGTGCGCTGACGCAGATTCATCACGCACTGCGTGATGAATCCCAACGAGTTCCGGGAACTCGATGTAGAACTGCCGGAACCAACGCAGGTTGGTGCCCGAGTAGCCCTTGCCGAAATCCGATTGAAGCAGGGCCGACAGCTCAGTGAGCAACTGTTTACCGTAGCCCGCCTTGGCTTTACCTTGCTGTTCTTCTTCCACAATCTCCCGCCCGATGAACCAGTTGGTCATCACCTGCGTAGTATTGACCGTGCGTGCGATACTAGCGCGGGCCGTTTCCAGGATTTCCCGGATACGGTCGTACAAACGTGGCGCGCCGGCCACAGCCTTCTTGGACCTCGTACCCATGCTATCTTCGCCCCTCATCACCGAATAACGACCGCTGCCCAGACCCATTCCCTCCCCTGCCCGCGAGAGAGGAGATGGAGAGAGAATGCTCATACCCTTCCGACAATGCTTGCGACGGCGTCGCAATAATCTGTTTACCGCACTCAGCGCACGCACCGACTAGCGTTCGAGGCGACACATCTCGGCATAGAAGGCGCGCTTGAGTGGGTTCTTGAGGTAGATCATCTCCTTGAAGTATGACCAGCCCCATTGTCTCCATAGCGTAGAGATGATCCCCTCGTCGCGACCACTTTTGGCAAACCGAAGCATGTGCTACAGAGTTGTTCTGGCACAACCACCGCCATAGTCCTGAATCAATTGTCGCGACGGCGTCGCGACAATTTCTTCGCCGTATCCCGCGGGTTCACCTTTTAAGATTTCATCATGAATTCTCTGGCCGATATGCCAGTAGAGAATCGTCAGACCCGTGTTAACCATCGTGGCGACGGCGGACCGCACCTCTTCAATCAGACGGCAGATGTCCGGCAGCAAGATACGTCCGGCGACGGCTGGTGCGCGCTTTGTGGTCATCCGCCTTGATCCTTCCCGAAAAGCGATTGCTGCCCCTGGCCGGCATTGATTTCTTCGTCCTTTAAGAGCGAAGGCGGGGATAAGGGTTCGGGAGGCTTCTGCGGCAGATTCTCCACCTGCAAACTGTAATCATCGTGACCCCACTCGCAGCGCGAAAGCACCTGTTTTGGAATCTTCTTCACCGTCAGGTTGGGATAAGCATCCGCCTTGGCGCGGAAGGCGGTACACAGCACCAGCAGCGTGCGGTCTGGCCCCACTTCGTCGCTCAATTGCTGAAGCTGCTCGTGGGTCAAGCTGGCGGTAGTCACATAGACGAAATCCCGCTCGGTGGAATGGCCGTGCTGCCAGTACACTGAATCTGAAGGCGCATAGGTGAAACCTTCCAGCTTGCACAGCGCCTCAGCCAGCATGGCGGCATTGTAATCATGGTTGATGACCCAGTTTCCCCACTTGTCCTTTTCCAGCAGCGAAGGCGCTAGCCGGTAGTAGCGGAAACCGCCGCCGCCTTTCCAATCGACGCTCTTGGTGATGCCGCCGGGGTCCTCACCGTCGATGACCTTTTTCAGACGCGGAATGATGTGGGTGTGGCAGTGTTCGCCCAGTTCCACCATGATCCAGCGGCGGCCCATTTTGTGGGCGACCGCACCGGTGGTGCCGGAACCGGCGAAGGAGTCGAGGACGAGGTCGTTGGGGTTTGTAGCAATTTCTACAATGCGTTTTAGCAAACGTTCTGGTTTGGGTGTACCAAATGCGTCATCCGCCCCAAATAACTGATTGATCTCTTTCTTTGCTTCTTGGTTATGACCAACATCGGAATTAGTCCACCAAGACCATGCACTTACTCCGTTTACTTCGCTCAAATAATTCTTGACCCGAGGCCGTGCAGTACCATCTTTTCCAAACCACATACGACCCTCAGCGAGAAGACGCTTGAATTCAGGCTCCACATTTGCCCAGCACCGCCCCGGCGGCGGCTCGTACGTTGTTCCAGCTGACGTGACCAATTTATACATCTGGTTTGGTCGCCATCCTTGGGCTGTGAAGTCGGTTGAAGCCCAAGGGCCGTGTGGATCGTTGTCTGGATTTTTATAGTTCTTTACCTGCTCGTCTGACAAAGGGAGCCTGTTAAATTTAATACCTCCAGCTGACTGGCAATAAACGAGAACGTGGTCGTGTGCTGCGCCGAGTTGCAGGCGTGCCTCTGGCGAAGTGCGCTTCTGCCACAACACATTCGCCACAAAGTTCGGCCGCCCAAACACCTCATCGCACAACACCTTCAGGTAATGCGCCTCGTTGTCATCAATCGTGATCCACAGCGAGCCATCGCGCGACAACAGCCGCCGGATAATCTCCAGCCGATCCCGCATCAGTGACAACCAGATCGAATGCTCCACCCCGTCGTCGTAATGGGTAAACGCACTGCCGGTGTTATACGGCGGGTCGATGAACACGCACTTCACCTTGCCCGTGAACTCTGTCTCCAGCGCTTTCAGCGCCAGCAGGTTGTCGCCGAAAATCAGCTGGTTGTCGAAAATGTCGTTCTCTGCCACCCGATGCGCCGCGTGATACGACAGCGAAGGATCCTCCAGCAGAATCCGCGGCTCCAGCTTCGGTCGGTTTTCCTTCCCGATCCAGGTGAGCTCGAGGCGTTTATTCCTCATTTATTCAGTTCCTTCCCGCGACTTTGGCATCTCAAGCACTCGACTGCAGTTCGTATTGCCGCTGAATCCGAAGATCGCTTGGCCCATTCGCGCCAAAAATTCCTTGTCAAGCTAAGCGGCTTAGCGAGCGGCATATCCAACTTAATGCGTGATGGCAAAAGGATCGAGTCACCTAAAACTATTGCCTCCCCGATGTCCAAAAGAGGAAGCACATCCGCGATTCCAGCCATGCTGTCCGGCATCACAGACTTCACTGCTGACTGGTCCTGTTCGTTGGTTAGTCTGAGTGCGATAAAGTTATTGCACTGACTTAGGATTGTCCTGCTTACATCTGATGGCCGCTGGCTGACGACAAGCAGCGAGAAGCCGTACTTTCTACCTTCCTTCGCAATTCGCTCGAAAGTATCGAGGGCACGCTTGCTCACAGCGTCTGCGTCCGACCGCACGGGTAAGTAAAGATGAGCTTCGTCACAAACGAGACAGACAGGAGTGCGCGACATGGGTTGCATCCAGAACTGAACGTCATAAAGCACGCGGGCCAAGACGCTAACGACAGTCGGAAGGACATCTGCTGGAACTTCAGAGAAATCTACGACTTTAATTCCTGGCCGATCCCCTTCCTTGGTGGAGAGGAATTTAACAGCCATATCCTGAAGCCAAGCGTAGTCGCTTGTGCCAGCTGGGGGCTGGAAAAGAAATCCGTAACGGCGATCCGATATTTTAGCTTCCAGCCTGCTGATGAACCTGGTGAGCTTTCCGTGCCAAGGACCCTGCTTATCGCGCCCGGAACTGCCTGGCACCATAGCCTGATCATCTTCACGAAGTGCCTTCACGAGAGACCCGAGATCGTACGGGACTGGTGAATCCACGGTAAATGAAGCGAGAACGTCCGCTCGGTTCTGATTCTCGAGAGCAGCCCGCTTATTTTCAAAGACCAAGCTGGTAAATCGCGTCGCTTGGTTTGGAGCATTGTCATCGCTGCGGTCGAGAAGCATAGAGAGCATCTCTTCTCGGTTTAGGAGCCAAAACGGCAAAAAAAGAATATGTGGTTTCGGATCTAGAAAATCTCCAGGTCCTGCAATTTTAAAGTACTCTGCGTAGCCATTCGGTTGTCCCTTCGCAATCGAAGCGTATTCACCATGCATATCCAAGAGCAGCAGGTTCGGGTGACTAAGGGTGTTCGCTCTTTCAAGAATCGAGGCTACCGTATAGCTCTTGCCGCTTCCGGTGCTGCCTAGAATTGCAGCGTGCCTCTGGAAGAACCTATCGCCGTCTGCGACGGCTTGAGCAGTTGAGTCAAGAGCGAAATGCCCGAGGCGGAGAGCCTTGTCTTCCGGAACATCCTGCGACAACACACCCATGAAAGCGGTCAGATTTGCTCCCTGGATTAGGTGGCACGGCTGGTCGATCTGTGGGCAGGAATCCGCACCTCTCTTGAATGACGGACCGGCGTCGCCGTCCTTGGAGCGATATGTCCCAATGAGGATGGCTCGGATTGTATCCTGCATCTGCTCGGGTTGCGGAGCTGTTTCATCATCAGGTGCTCCGCAGGCATCAATAACATCTCCGGGGAGGCGAGAGATACGTTCGACGATTGAGATCAGAAACTGATGGCCGGTAGATCCCTGCACGGCGATAAGGTTTCCAACCATCACCTTTTTGAGCAACTCGTGGTCGTCAATGTGGATGAATACACGCATCGTGTCGACGGACATTACTCGCCCGATAGGGTTATTAGCTTCAAAAGACATAACGGGCCTAGACATTAGAGAACTCCTTTGTTGAATCCTTCAAGGTTCCAGAGTTGTTCGTCGACGATGAGTTCCGCCCCGCTCGAAGAAATGATACGAGTGCGGAGATCGGATCTTGAAACAGCGCAAAGAGCGGTAACGTCAATGCCTTTGCTATTTTCGACCACTCTGCGGGCATTGTTTGAAAGTTCCTTTGCCACAATGACGCTGGGCTTCGCGAGCTTGAGACCCGGACAAAGGTATTGCTCCAAATGGTCGTCATTGAATCCGTAACCAATGAACATCAACCGGGTGGCATTGGCAGCGCCTCGGTTTCCGGAGGTCCGCTGGTCGTCGAACGCCCATTGAAAGCTTTTCCGATACTTGCTCGCTCCCGGGGTGATAATGACGGGCACCTTCCTGACGCCCATCGGACATCTGACTACCTTCCCACCAACCTCATACCAGTCAAGACTACCGTGTGGCTTGTGCACACATAAGCATTCCAGAGGGCGGAAGGCGGAAGTTCTCCCGGCGATGTAAGATTCTCTGTGGGAGTCCCCTGATCGTTTCGGATCGGATCGGCCATACAGGTAACCAAAGAAGCGGGAGTCTACGCCGATCTCCGCCACCTCCGTAGCCAACTCGATCAGGCGATCATAGTTGGACGTGATGAGATGGAATTTCTTCCCTGCCTTGAATAGATGCTTTACGAAGGTTGTGAACGGGAGAATCCTTTCCCCAGACAGGACGCTCTCGAAAACTTCTCGCTCCTTAGCCGAAATAAAAAGCGCGGTTGCTTCGACAATTGCATCGACTGTCGATGCTTGCAGATTGGCTTTGCCCATAGCAGCTTCGAGGTGATCCCCGCTATCCAAGGCAGCAACCACGTCATTCCAAGCCAAGTCTGGCGCTGACGTCAATTTGGCAGGAACCACACCCTTCAAGTGTGCTGCGAGAGGCCCCATTCCTGGGATACCTTCCGCGATTGATAGGCCAGCTCCCACAATGAGGAGCAGACCTTCCTGAAGATGGTCTTGGAGCAGTCTTTTTACTTTGGTTAGCTCAAGAGCCACGCTCTACTCCCTCGGCTCCTGCGTTGAGGTTAGGGCACGCAATTCTAACCCTTCAATCTCCTGCAACGACTTCCCCGCAATCCCCTGCAAGTCCCCATACATCCCCACCGTTGCCACCATCACCCGTTCGATCTGCTCTTCCCGTTTGGCCCACTGCTTCATAATGGCTTTGCGTTCCTTGTCGAGGTCTTCCTGCATGGTGGAAAATGCTTCGACAATAGCCTCCACCCGCAGGCGGAACCGCGGACCGGTGAGGTACTGGTAAATCATTTCCGTCTTGGTTTGCTGGCCCTCGCTTGCCTGCCGCGCCATGGTAACTTCCAGCAACGACTGGCGCAAAATTGTAGCCACTGGCAATGCGGCGCGGGGGTGCGTTACCCAGATGCCATCCACCATCTCGAAGGTTTCAACACCTTTGGGCAAGACTTGGCTTACGATCACGGCGATTTCCGCTTTAGCGGTGCGCTGATCTTCCCGCAGTTTGACCAGCCATGCATCACTCCAGTTTTTGGTGCGCTTGGATTCCCACAGGATGGTGCCACCAGCCTGGCCGCCTGCGCCGACGACACGCTGCAGCACATCCCCGCCATATTCGCCTTTTGCAACGGGCTCAATCGAATCAAACGGGAACTTGGTGCGCAACAGGTTTTCAAGTTCCAGCTCCAACACTTCGCCCTGTAATTGCTGCGAGCCTTGTTCGGACTTGCGTTTAAGTTCCTCGATTTGCTTCTGCATCGCGGTGATGGTTTGTTCCTTTTCCTTCACCTTGAGATTCAGTTCGTCTTCCGCTTCCTTTTTGGCTTCTTGCCGGGTGGCAGCAAGCCCTTCCTGTATGCGTTTTTGAACCGTCAGCTCCAGTTCGCGTTTCGCATCATCCAGTTCGCGCTGCTTCTTGATCAGTTCAGCCTGTGCGTTTTGTGCTTCGGCCAGTTTTTCATTGCGTTGTTTCAGTACTTCTTGCAGATCGGTGAGTTCCCGCGCCTTCTGCTCCAGATCAGTGGCGGCCGCCTGTTTTGCTTTTTTAGCCTCCTCCGCCACAATTCGGGCGCGATCCTTTTTTAGCTGCTCTTCGACCTGTCCGGCTACCTGATCATCGAGCTTGTTTTTGGCATCGACAAGTTGCTTTTCCTTCTCGCGCAGAACTTGCTCGCGCTTGACGATATCATTGTCTTTCTGTGCGAGTTGCTGCTCGAACTGCTTGCGGGTTGACTCAACCAACGGGGCTGCCAGCGATTCGGTGAGCTTTATTGCCGTTTTGCAGTTCGGGCAGGTGATGGTGGGTTCGGTCACGACACTTTTTCCCTG
>VFSW01012980.1_pt1 | contig 11593 bp, 13 predicted proteins | sample 5358111 | NCBI WGS metagenome assembly VFSW01 (sample SAMN11554181, study PRJNA540505) | mine drainage metagenome | isolation source: sediment from site ElyBrook_90M | place: USA: Ely Copper Mine, Vershire, VT | collected 2017 | reverse complement strand
TCGGCCTACTACAACAACGCTTCCAACGGGTTTTCCACGGGCACGTTGGGCCTTACCGTGGTTACCGGGGACCTGATCCTCGTCGCTATCGAGGTGGACAACGGGACCGCTCCTACATCGGTCACGGACGATATCGGGAACACCTACACGCTCGCCTACACCATGTCGATCGCCGGCATCATATCCGGTGGGAAGGTGTTTGTCTACAAAGCGACGGCGAGTAGTGACGTTTCACTCACAGTCACCGTGACGTTTGCGGCGACGGAGCCGGCGCAGATGATCGGCATGGATTGGGCCAACGCCTCTCTCAGTTCCGGGACCAACACGGTGGGTACGGTATCATCGAGTGCGACCGGAACTCTGACCACGGCCCTAGCAAATTGCGCGGTGGTGGCGTGGGTCTTCTTCGTGCGGCCTACGGGGACGACGAGTTTGAGCATGGTGCCGGCCGGGACGGTGCTGGAGTCGGGAGGCGCATCCCCGGGGCTCGCCATTCTGGCACAATACACGGCGGAGGCCACGAGCGGGACTGCGGTGACATCGGCCGGGTCGGACACCGATTCTTCCAACGCGATCATCGCCATGTTCGAGGTTGACGGGCCGGCAGCGCCAGGCCCCGGGCCATCCACCGCAGTAACCCTGATCCTAACCACGGAAGTTTTATCCACCAACGGGCTGATCGTGTTCACGGGGTGAGGTGTGGCGTACGTCCCGGCCGTTCAGGTACCGTCGCCGGTGCAATTCGACATCGCCAACTTTGCATACCCGGCAGCAACGAGCGGGTCCTCCACCTCCCTTACGGTAGCCTCTGGGCACTTGGTCCTAGTTATCGTAGGGGTGAATGGCGGTGGACCCGTTACCGTAGGAACGGTTACGGACGGGTTGGGGAATACCTACAGTCGGGTCAAGCAACTCAATGGCGGAAATAACGGGGGATGTCTTGAGCTTTGGGCTGCCGAGAATGTTACCGGCGGTTCCATTGTGGTGTCCGTATCGCTTAGTGGCTCCACATCGCAACTCGCATGGGCCCTTCAAGTGATCGACATGGCCAACACCCCAACGTCATCGGTTTTTGATGTTGTGGGGTCTGGATCGGTGGTCAATACATCGTTTGCCTATGCCGATAGTGTGACCCCTACCGCAGATGGGGATTTGATGATGTTCTTCATGTCGGAAGAGCGCGGCGGTGGGGCCGCGACGACCACTTACAATATCATTGCCGCACCCCCACCCGGACTGTACCAAGAGGTAACCGGGAGTACGGCGCCAACGGATGGGGCGGTAACCTGTTTGTACGCCCCAACCCCGACAATATCGGTAACGAATAAGATTCAGTTTTCTAACGCCACAGCCGTGTCGGGATACGCATTGGCGGTAGCGATAAACGGGTTGAGTCCAAGCGCACCGGTATCTGGTGTAACATTGCAGGATGCCCAATCGTCGGGTGTCACGACCGGAGGTTCCGGCGCCGCGAGTGTGTCAATGGCAAACATTGCCTCCGGAGATGTCCTTCTCCTTTATTTCTCCGTTGTCGCAGCATCGACCACCATGACAGTAACCGACAGTCAGGGGAATACTTGGACCCTACTCAAGTCCATTGCGAGGCCGACCCTCACCGGCAAATTCGTGGTTTATGGCCTGCTGGCCACAGCATCAACGTCAAGCACCCTGACGGTCACCGCCACCGCTGCATCCGGGAAACCGGTTATGATAAACTGCCTGAGATTCTCGGGCTCCACCGGGCTCCCGACACAGTTCGGTTCCGGGGACGATGTGTATAATGGGAGTACGACTACATGGTCGGTCAAGACCACCGGGGAGACGATCCCGAATCCCCCAACCGGGGGGTTGGTGATCACCGGGGTGGCGTTGGTATCGAACGGAACTGCCGAGGGGGGTCCCGGCGCAACGACAGGCCCCCTAACCACCAAGTCCGCGCAGGTTTCAGGATTCACCTTCGTGGCTGGGTCGTCTCACAACACCGGGTTGAATCCCCCGCAAGTGCTGGGAACATTCTTGACCCCGGCCTACACCACATCGGTACCGGTGTCGGCCGGTGGCACGATAGGTGTAGACTCGGGGAATGGGACGAGCCCCGATATGGAGATGACCCAATTGAGCGTCATTCTCGCATCCACCGCCTTATCCGTCACGGCCACGGGGACGCCATCGAGCGGTACCTCACCTTTGTCCGTATCATTCACTGCAACTGCATCTGGCGGGACCACGCCCTATACCTACGCATGGACCTTCGGTGATGGAGGGACATCGACAGCGCAGAATCCAAGTCATACCTACACCTCCGGGGGGAACTTCACAGCCAAGGTCACAGTAACGGATGCCGTATCGGATACAGCCTCCACCACGGTGACTACGCAGGTCACGGGTCCAGCCCCCTCTACAGGTGGTTCCTCCGGCGGCACCTACACCCAGTTGGTCACCCAGCCGTGCGTCGCTGGATCCGGCGCCCCCCTGACCCCGGCGCCGACCACCCCTAAGCAGGAGACCCAACCGGCGGGGACCGACCTAGAATTGGTCCCAGGCTCCTTTTATGATCGCTGTGATCAGGTTTACAAGTCCCCGTCGGGGGTGATCCTCCCCCTCGGCCCCCACACCTAGGCCGGCGGAGTTCAAACAATTATATACCCCTCCTTCGTCCGCAGTCCGATAATGTCGGAGGAGGACGGAGCGCCTCGGGCCCCAGAGCCCGTCTCTTTCGTGGCTCATGTGGGGGGACGGAATCAGATCACCATCCCCAAGGCCATCGTGGACCTGCTCTACATCGACACGGAGAGTTACGTCCAGGTCGTGATTAAGCGGGTGGCGCGTGCGGAGGAGGAAGAAGATTGAAGGCCCTGCTCCTCTCCGATTCCCCCGCCCTTCCAACCAGTTACGCAAACTGCGTGAGATACCTCGCCGATTCCCTAGTGCCTCTCGGCGTGGAGGTGGCATTTGGCTCCTTCCAGCACACGGGCCTACCGTTGGTCTACGAGTATAACGGGCGGTCCTACCCGCATTATGGGTGCAACCCGGCGGGGCGGGTTCCGGCGGCGATAGAGGCCTACAACCCCGACGTGATCCTGCATGTGCGTGACCCGGTGCCCCTAATTCCCCGACTCTATCCCCAGTCCTATTCCGTCAAAGCCCATGCACGGGGCCGCCCCGTGATTCATTGGGTGCCCTGCCAGCATGAGTTCCTACCGTGGGACTACGTCGAGGTTCTGCATAGAGAGTCCGACCTGACCCTCGTTTTCACCCAGGCGGGGGTCGAACGCTACGGCAACGCCGGCATGGCCCGGGATCGGATGGAACACCTGCCCATTGGGGTATCGCCGGCATATTCCGACCCTGAGGGCAGCGTCGCCACGGGTTACGGCCGGGATGGGGTTCCGATAGTGATGAGCGTGGGTCTCGGGCACCAGGACCGCAAGGCGTTCCCCGTCCTGATGCGGGCCTACCGTGAGGCGCTCTCGGTGGATCCGACCCTCGATCTGGACTACTACCTGCACACAACCCCGGCCGGGGCCTACGACCTGGTGGAACACGCCAAGATGCTAGGGGTTAGTGGGCATTGGATGTTCCCTCGAGGGCACGACCCCGGGATCGGGAACACGGAGGAGGACCTCGCGCAGAGGTACCGTCGGGCAATTGCCTTCTGTTCCACTAGTACTGGGGAGGGTTTCAATATGCCATTGAGCGAGGCGGCCGCCCTCGGACGTATCGTGATCCACCCACAGACGCCCAACGAGACCGAGGTGGTGTCCGACTACGAGGGGCCCAAACTCTCCTACGCCACGCACCCCATCCCACGGGCCAATAACTGGGAGTGGCTTCCTTCGAGTGCGAGCCTAGCGGAGCAACTCCTGAAGCTCCGGGACCTGAAGCCGGACCCGGCGGCGGGGCGGAGGTACTATGAGCGCCATGCCTGGAAGGGCGTGGCAGAACGCTTCGTGGAAATCGTCAAGGGACGGGGGTGGTGGAAGTGAAGATCATCGTGGTGGCCCCCGTCGGTGTGGGCATTCCTGTGACGAACTATGGGGGGATCGAGGCGGAGGCCCAGTGGTTCAGTTCCGAGCTTTCCCGACGCGGCCATGAAGTCACCCTGATGGGCAACCTCGCCGACGGGCCATCCCCCGATGGTTGGGTCGGAAAGAGAATCCACACCGAGTCCGACTCAATCGTTCAGGACCGCTACGAGCTCCTTCGAAATGCCGACGTGGTCCATGACTTCACCCACAGCAAGTTGCCGAGGTTGGCTCACACCAAGAAGTACTGGGCCACCGTGATGTGGACGGACGTAAGAGGTCCAAATGGGGCCAATATCTACCCCTCCGTGGCCGTCCGTGAGGCCTTCAACGACCCGACAGCACCGGTGATTCCCCTGGGGATCCCGTTGGAGGGTATCGAAGTGTCGCCCCCGACCCCGGGGAAGTACGTCTGCCTCGGAAGGATTGCCTCCTACAAAGGTCAGGTAGAGGCCATCAGAATCGCCCGGAAGACCGGGGTCAAACTGACCGTGGCCGGGCACACGGGCCCATATGCCGATGCCTACTACACCCTAGTGGTCCGGCACCTCTGCGAGGAGGCGGGGTTCGATTTCATAGCGGATCCGCCCGACTTGAATTCCCTGCTCGACGATGCGGTCGGGTTACTCCATGTCCACAATTGGATCGAGTCGTTCTCATTGGTGGCGGCACAGGCCCTCCTACGGGGAGTTCCCATCCTCACCACCGATGTTGGGGCACCTCAAGAGTGGATACGTTCGACCGATGGCGGCATGGTCGTGCCATCAAAGGACATTCAGGCCGGTAGGTGGGAGACGGCCGGGGTATCGGACTTCTTCGAGACGAATTGGTCCTCACGTAGGGCGGGGATCTCCAAGCGGGCACGCGAGCTCTTCGATATTCGTAAAGTGGCGGACCGCTATGAGGAACTCTGGGGGGGGAAGCATGGCGATTCGGCTTAATTTGGGGTGTGCCAACCGGCCATTGCCCGGATACACCAACCTCGACATGCAGGCTCTCCCGGGGGTGGACGTGGTTCACCGCGTGGACCCGTTCTACCCGAAACTGCCGTTCCCCGATGATTCCGTGGAGGAAATCAATTCTAACAATTTCAATGAACATATCTGCGACACGGTGGCGCTCATCAACGAGTTCGGACGTGTCTCCATAGATGGAGCCCAGTGGTATATTCTCACGCCCGGATATCGCGATATCAATTCATGGCGGGACCCGGGGCACTTCAGTCACTATGAGGAACGTTGCTTGGAATTCTGGACCGAGGAGGGATTCGATAACCGGCACTACACCGATGCGTTCCGGATCGAGTACGAACTCCACGGGGACAATGACCACGGACTGGAGTTTTTCGTCACGGTCAAAAAACGGAGGACACTGTGAGCGAGCCACGTTTCTCGGTCATAGTCGCCACGCTGCTCCGACCGTCGTACCCCCAATTCGTAGCCTCTCTTAGGCAACAGACCTGCCATGACTACGAGTTCATCGCCAGGACCGATCCGCCCAATGAATACCGCTCGAGGAACCTCGGGGCCCGCCAAGCCGTCGGGCAGTATCTCGTCTTCCGGGACGACGATACCGTGTTGCCTCAAACCCATTTGGCTATTCTCGCCAAAGGGATTCGATCCTGCGACCCCGCCCCGGCAGCCATCGGGGGCCCCCTGCACGGCAATATGTGGGGCTCGGGGAGCGTCACGTTGAACGAGCCAAAGTGGGGCGTAGGGGCCAACATGGCAATCCGTCGGGACGCCTTCGAGGCGGTGGGAGGTTTCGAGGAGGACTGGGGGCTCGGTCACCCGGTGAAGGGGTGGCGAGCTGATACCGATATTTGGTGGAAACTCGAGGACCGATACCCCGGGCAAATCCTATGGCTCAATGATTTGGTGGTCATGCACCCCGGCCCGATGGGATCGACCTTCCAACCGGAGGTGGAGGATGTGTTCCTCCGCCGGTGGAAAACACGGGCGATGGAACGGTTCCTGACCGTGGACCCAAGACTCCAGCAAACGCTTCTTCAGACCCAATCCCTGACGCCCGAGGAGCGGGAGAAAGTGATTAAGGCGCGTCAGGAGATGCGGAAGTCGATGCCTCAGATTCCAGTCCTCCCACAGGAGGTTTGAAAACATGCCGGGTTGGAGTACAGACTCGAATGGGCAAATACGCCTGACGTGGAACTCGCTGGATGACTTTTTGAATTGGGTGAATCAGCAAATCGCCCCGGCGGCGGCTCAATACGGGTATCGACTTATCCTCGAACCACTCAAAAAGGATGAGGTGAACGTAGACCGTGCCTGATCCGATTTTCGACCCCCTGCCACAGAAGTTCGACTCCCGGGCGGCCGCCAACGCAGCGTATCACCAGATCATGACGGGGGCAGCCCGGTACCAGCAACTCGTCAACCTCCATATCGTCAGGTCGGCCACGATGTCCGACCCCCAACAACGGGCGGAGGCCCTCGACGCTGCGATCCGTAATGGGGAACGGATGGTGGCGGAGTTCCGTAGAGCCCGTAACGTCGTGGCGGCCATTGTCCCCGGCCTTCCCCCTCCTCCGCCCCCATCGGTTGGGGGATTCACCCGCCCGGAGCGCGTAGGGCCGGAGAAACCCCGCCCAAGGGCCCTATAGAAGGGTTGAATTAGCCCCATGTGGTGCCGGGGTGGATGTCCACCGCACGTGTGCCTCGGGTAGTCGCCGTACCCGGGTCGGTGCCCCGGGTCCGGTTCAGTGCCACATTGGCCCCCGGCGAGACCATTACCGGCGGTTACTCGGGACAGGGCAGTGTCACGAACCCGAATACGACCGTAGCAGTCGGGGGCGGGTCTTCTGGGGGGTCGCAGCAATTCGGGTCCGGGGGTACCGGAGGGGTCATCTCCGGGTCCAGTGGCGGGTTCACCAACAAGAGCATCAATGTGCAGGTTGTGGGGGCAACCACCCAAGCGACGCCTCCCCCCGCTACACCACCCACACTTCTACCACCCCGCGGATTCCTTCAGTCGCTCTTCCGAGCTCGTGGATACGTCCCCCTGTCGGCGTTGAAGGCCGAGACCGCCTACGGGCAGCAATTGCAGGGCGACATTGCCACGGTCAAAGCCCAGGTGGCCAGTTTGACCAACCAACTCGCAGCCCTTGCCACCACCGTGAACCCATTGTCGGGGAAGGCGTCGTCCCTGCAACAGCAGGTCGGGAGCCTGCAATCCCAGATCGCCTCCCTTCAGAGTTACATTCCCACCCTGACTAGCGGCGTGGCCAGCACGAACAGCACGGCCAGGGGACTCGCCGCCGAGGTTGCGGCCCTGCAGGCCGACTTGGGGTCCGGCGGGGCAGGGGGCAGTCTCGCGTCCATCAAGAGCAAGATCGCCGCTATCGCCGCGTCGGTGACGGGGGTTGCCGCCGCACCCACGGAATCGGTGCTATCCACGAACAAGACGCAGGATAGCGCGGATCCCCTGTCCGGGGCCATCGGGTTCGGCCCGTCATCGCTCTCATTCTTCCCCGGGTTCCAAGGGATGTCCACCTCTTCCGGGCCGAATCTGGATGTCCGGTATTCCGCCTTGGGAGGAGCCTCCGGTGGGTTGGGGGGTAGCCTGCCCGCACCCGCGGCTAGGATGCTGGGCTACATCCCGATCTCCCAGATCACCACCCTTATCGGGCAACAGACGGCATTGGCCTCCAACCTCGGGACCTACACGGGGCAACTCCAGACCCTGAAAGCGCAGTTCTCCGCTTTGAACTCCCAGGGGAACCTCCTCCTCGGGCTGATCCCCCAACTCCAAGCCCAGATCACATCCCTGACGGCCACCCTCACCGGCCTCAAGACCACAGTAGCCGCGTTGAAGGCCAATGCCTCCAGCGTGACCCAAGCCGTTGCCGCCCTTCAGCAAATCCTCGCCCAATTGAAGGCCCAGAGCTCCACAGTGGGCGGGCAGATCGATACCCAGGCCGCATTGCTCCAGAATTGGCAGTCGGGATCCTCGCACTTCCCCATCAGTATTGCATGGAGCTTTGGCGACGGCGGCACCTCCACCTCCACCAACCCGAACCACACCCTCAACCCGGGGTCATTCAACCCGACGGTCACTATCACCGTCACAACCCCGGACGGTAAGGTCTGGGTCCATACCTTCAAACTGCCGGGGCTACTGATCGGACAGTGGCCGGCTACCATCTACAGCAACAGCCGGTCGAATCAAACCCTGAACTTCCTCGTGCAGGACAAGGACGGCATGGCGATCCCGAACAACCGGGTGTCGGTCAGGTATCAAGTGCCCGACCTTGCGGTGGACAAGGTGAAAATCGTCACCGTAGGATCGAACGGAAGCTTCAGTGAGACCGTAGGGGCGATCGGTTCCGGAGTCCCGTGGAGCCTTACCGTCAGGTCACTACGTAACCCGACCGTGGTGTTCACGACCAGCGGCACCTAGGAGGCCCCAATTGGCCAACGTTTACGCTGCGAGCAGCGTGTTCGTCCGCCCCCTCAGTGCCGTCATCATCCAAGCCAAACCGGGGCGACTCCCCCAGGTTTCAGCGGCGGTCCAGAATCGAGAGTTGACCCGGATCCTCAGTTTTGGCCCCTTCAAAGGCATCCGCCCGTGGGCCTCGGCCGCCTTCACCGCCGCTCGGGCGATTCCTGAGTTCAATATGCACGCGGGGGTCCTCGACGCGGTGACGATTACCGACCTTGCCCAGAACTCCGACGTGGCGGCAATCTATGACGATCGCCCCGTGGGGATCAGTCAATTCCCATCGGTCCCCGCCCTAGGGACCTACTCCGTGAAAGTAGCCCCCACATCGGCCAGTCGTTCCCCGGCTACCCTCTACTTCACCTCCACCGACTGGACCCGGAAACTCCTCGGGGCCGATGTAGCCAACGCCGCCGGGTACTCGGGGCAGGGCGTCAAAGCTTGCGTCGTGGACACCGGGGGTCACATCCACCCCCAGACTTCTCGCGCCGGGTTCCTGACGGCCATCCCGGGTAACCACTTCGATATTGTCTCCCACGGGCAATGGTGTTTGAGCGCCCTCGGTGGCACACGATACTACGACCGTACCTTCTCTCAAATCGCCGGCGCGCCTGTCTACTGCGAGGGCATGGCCCCTGGGTGCGGCCTTCTGGCGATCAAAGCCCTCGACTTCGTCATCGGCACCGCCCCGACCTCGATCCTCCTCTCCGGGTTGGCAATGGCCCTCGCCCAAAAGGTGGACGTGCTATCCCTGTCGTGGGGAAGCCCACCCACTGGTGCCACCCCACAGGCGGACCCGTTCTACCCCGCCATGCAGGTTCTGGATTCAGCGGGAGTCCTGATTTTTGCAGCTGCCGGGAACGCGGGGCCGGGGGCTTCTACTCTCGACTCCCCCGGGGCCCTCCCCCAGCCGATCACCGTCGGCGCATTCAATGCCGTGGGAAATTCCTTCAATTCCATGTTTGGCCCCGCCGGGGAGATATGCAACTTCTCGAGTCGGGGCCCGACCCCGTGGGGAGCCGTCAAACCGGATTGCGTGGCGCCGGGCGCCATTATCGACTCCGGGGTGTCGGCCTTGTCCCAGATGGCCCTGAGCTACACCCAGAGGCCCCACGAGGCCAATGCGATAGCGGGGACTAGTATGGCTACGCCCCAAGCTGCTGGAATGGGGGTCCTGATGCGTCAGGCACATGCAAAACTCCTCGGCAGAATCCTGACGAACACCGAGGTCAAGGCGATGCTCATCGCGGTGAACGGATCCCCGAACAACACGTCGGGATCCGGTGCATTGACGTGGGGCGTCTACCGGGCGTGGCTCGGGACACAATACGGAATTACGATATAGTCCGCGGTCAATCCCCCTACCGATGGCGCTCACGAAAGATCAGATCGAAGCCCTATACTCCCGGGTGCCCATGCTCAGGCCCCCACCCAGCGTGTTCGTCTTGGCCAACGCCGATATGGGCGCCCAGAACCTCTACGACGCTACCCACCGATTGAACGCAATGGCGCGGGATCAGGTGGAGGAGAAATACCACATTTTGGGCATGACCCAAATGGGATCCCCTTCGATTCTCATTGCAGGAGACGCCCCGGAAATGACCGCGCTTCACGAGGCCGTCCATTTTAACGGCGTGAGGTCGGAGCCGGCCACTAGGGCGATTGCCCGTGTGTTATACGCCCGGACCAAGTACAACTTGGGCCTACGAAGTCGGCCCGTGAGCTACAATGCGGTGCCCGTAGGTGGGGGGGAGCGGGATGCCTTCCTCAAGTCGATGCGGTTGAGCGCCGCGCCTGGGGATGCCCAGAACGTCGAGCTCATCCACCTCCAATACGTGCCTTAATGGGCGGGGGAGAGAACCGGGAATTCATGCTCGCAGGCACGGCGCCGACCTCCATTGCAGCCTCGCCGGCCGTGGCAGCCGGGGAGGGCCTTAGCCGGGTCCGATGCTTCCTTTTGGGAGCTGAACTGGGGGACGCCTTGGAGGACCTCCAAGAGCAAACCGAGGACTTGGTGGAACAGGCCGCCAAGATAACCCAAGGGTCCGGGGATGTGTTCCCCGACACCTGTCTGACCAATACATGGAGCGATGTCAGGGATATCCTACTGGGCCCCGCTGTACTTGACTGTGGCTTCGACAACCCGGAGGTGCAGAACCTGGTGCAGAACCTGAACCCACTTCTAACCGGGCGGCGGACGGATATGGGTTCCATGCCCATCATCAAGCCGGAGGACGTGCCGGTGATCCGATTGGCGGTCGATAACCTGACGGCCATCATGGCGCATCTGGAGAACTCCCATGAGTGACGGCGGGCGGATGGCGTGTGCCCTCAACGGGGCTATTCTCGGGGAGTTGGTGATCGAGTTGACCCATCGGATGGACGCGATGGAGATCGACGTGGGGAAGAACACCGGCCCCGTTCGGGAGGCGTGGATGGCCATCGTGAACACCGACCTCGGGATCCTGCGCCATGTGCGGTCGGAATTGGAGGCGGGGGGTTGTATCGCCCCTGGGAACACGGTCCCAAAGGCGATTGAGGCGGTGGAAAGGGACTTAACCCGGGCCGACTATGTCAATGCGCGTAGTCAGGCGATAGTTCTCGAGGGTGCGATCCGATCGGAGATGGGAGGGGGACGATAGATGGCCGACGCGGACGAACGGATCAAGTGCTGGGCTCTCGGGGCACGACTGCAGGAGAGTGTTCAGTTCCTCCGTAGTTCGACGGAATTGATGGCAGATACCCACGACACCGATATCGCTTCGATCCACCGTGGTATCATGGACGCCCAAATACGCAACATCGACAAACTCCTCCGTGACTCGGAATCATGCGGGGTCGAGGCCAACGGTTTCATCAGTGGCCAATTTGCCGGGATCCAAGAAGCGGTGAAGACCCTACCGCCACGAAACCTAGCCAATCTGGTTAAGGAGTTCTCGTTGCAACTCCATCGGGCAGCGGTCAACGAGATTAACCATAGTACAGCCCATCGGGAGGAGGGGAACCCGTATTACCACCCTTTCATAGAGCCGACCGAGCCCACCCCGCTCCAGAAGGCATGGGAGAAGGCGGGATACGCCAACGCCGCCTCCTCCCACGCCGCCTTCGACGCC
>VFSW01012979.1_pt1 | contig 11594 bp, 7 predicted proteins | sample 5358111 | NCBI WGS metagenome assembly VFSW01 (sample SAMN11554181, study PRJNA540505) | mine drainage metagenome | isolation source: sediment from site ElyBrook_90M | place: USA: Ely Copper Mine, Vershire, VT | collected 2017 | reverse complement strand
GTCAGCTAGTGCAGGAGCGTCGTCAGGTTGAGCGGCTCGCCGCCCAAGGCCTGACGCCGACTCGATCAGCCATCTTTGTCGGGCCACCGGGCGTGGGGAAGACGCTGACGGCTCGGTGGCTGGGCGCGCAGCTCGGGGTACCGCTCTACGTGCTCGATCTTGCCGCAGTCATGAGCAGCTTGCTGGGCCGTAGCGGCAGTAATCTACGCGCGGCGCTCGACTTTGCGAAGCGCAGCCCGTGCGTCCTGCTACTCGATGAAATTGACGCCATCGCCAAACGAAGGAGCGACGACACCGATGTCGGGGAGCTGAAGCGATTGGTCACCGTCATCCTCCAAGAGGTCGATGAGTGGCCGGCAACCGGCGTACTGCTCGCTGCGACGAACCATCCCGATTTGATCGACCCGGCCCTCTGGCGACGATTTGATCTGCGAATCGAGTTTCATTTGCCCGAGCCGGCAGCCGTCAGGGAAGCCATCCAGCAGTTTCTCGGGCAGGACATCGCACTCTTCAGCCGCTGGCTCGACGTGCTGACTTTCGCGTTCACCGGAGAATCCTTTAGTGATATCGAGCGTGAGCTGCAGCGATTTCGTCGCGCCATTGCGCTTGGAACAGCCTCCGATGCGGATCTCGTGGAGGAATTCATCAAATCTCGAGTGCTGAGACTCGATCACAAGGCCAAGATCGAATTGGCCGTGATGCTTGCCCGCCAGACGCGGCTGTCGCAACACACCGTCTCGGAAATTACCGGCGTCAGCCGCGACACGATCCGCAAATATTCCTCTGAACCGTCCTCTGGGTCCGCTCGGGTCGTCAGCGGGAGTTCGGCCGCGTGAGCCAGACGAATTTCCTTATCGGGCGCGGCGAACTGCTGACGCATGAAATTCGGGGGCCTAAGCGCGTGCCAGGCAAAGCCGAGGTGTACACGCTCGAGCAGGCTGCGCATCGACTTTCACCGCAGTTTTCGCAAACAGCCGCAGCCCTCGACGTTTTGCCGCCCGAGGCGTGTCCGGGCGACTTTGGCGTCGCTCGGCTCACGATGAATCCCAGTTACATTGCGCGGTCGTTCTTTCCCGTCGCCATGCTTCGCAGTGTCGGTCTCGAGTCCGTCGGTAGCCGCACTGTAAAAGTGACACCGCAAGGGTGGACCAAGAAGGGAGCGCCCCGAGAGAGCACGACTACGGAGCTTTTCGTAGCGGGGAAACGTCCGGCGTTTCGTCACCTGCCATTGTGGACCGTGGAGCTATCAGAGGGCACCTCTGAGGCGAAGGATCTTGCACATATCGAGCGTTTCTCGCCGCTTACTCCCGGCGAAAAAATCGTAGCGACTCCCGACGACCGGGGCCGCTTCTTCGAGGCCGGCGTACATCTCCTGCCAGACGAAGACCCGCTATTCGTCCAACGGGCTTTTGCCCGATACGCCCGCAGCGTCGACGCCAAGGTTCATGCGGAACTCGGATTCACCGCGGGCAATCTGTGGTTCGTCCCCGTGGAGGGTAGGGCCGATCGGATGGAGCGCCTGGCGGCGTTCGTGTTCGTGCGAATAATCCGACCGATGCCAAAGCTTCGAGGGCTTCGCCCCGTGCACCGCGCGGCCGGAGTCACGATCAGCTGCACGTTGCCCGCGGAGCAGGCCCTATCAACGGAGCCGAAGGTGGCCATCCTTGATGCGGGACTGCCGAAAAGTCACGCCGTGGGCCCATGGCTCAATTCGTACCGGCTGCTCGACAAGAATGCGGCGGATGATCCGGACGGACCGGAACATGGATTGGGGGTGACCTCCGCGTATTTGTTCGGACCGATCCAGGCGAGCGAGACGGCGCCACGCCCCTATGCGCCATTGGATCATCTGCGCGTGCTCGATCAGGAGACCGACACGGAGGATCCCCTTGAGCTTTACCGGACCCTTGGTTTTGTCGAAGAAGTCCTGCTCTCCCGCCAATATCAGTTCGTGAACCTTAGCCTTGGTCCGGACCTTCCAGTCGAAGACTCAGACGTTCACGCATGGACCTCGGTGATTGACGACCTCTTGAGCGATGGTGATACGCTGATGACCGTTGCAGTCGGCAACAACGGCGAACGCGATCGTGCTTCTGGGAATGCTCGCATTCAGGTACCCGCGGACTGTGTCAACGCGCTCGCCGTGGGCGCCTCCAACGATACAACATCTAGTTGGGCCCGTGCGTCGTACAGCGCGATTGGTCCGGGCCGAAGCCCAGGGGTTGTGAAGCCAGACCTAATGGCGTTCGGCGGCGATCCCGGCCGGTATTTCCACGTGTTGGCCTCAGGCAAGAAGCCCTCGCTGTCACCGCAACTCGGGACAAGCTTTGCATCGCCGTACCTACTAAGAAGTGCCGTCGGCGTCCGGGCGATTCTGGGCTCTTCCCTTACGCCGCTCGCGATCAAGGCCTTGCTCGTTCACTCCGCCGACCCGGCGACGCACGACAAACACGAAGTTGGCTGGGGCAAAGTGCCGGAAGACTTGATGCAGATCATCACCTGCCCCCCAGGCGTCGCCAGGGTCGTGTACCAGGGGGAGCTCAAGCCAGGGAAGTACCTGCGCGCACTCCTACCGCTGCCGGCCGGCGGTCTAAGTGGGAAGATACGGTTGTCGGCCACCTTCTGTTACGCGTCGCCGACCGATCCACAGGACGCTGCGGCATACACTCGGGCCGGCCTCGAGGTCGTCTTTCGGCCGAGCGATAAGAAGATTCGGACTGGCAAAACGAATGCCGCAACGAAGGGTTTCTTCGACATGAAGAAGTACGCGACGGAGCAAGAGCGCAGGTCGGACCTTGGCAAGTGGGAAACCGTACTGCACGGATCCAAGAGTATGCTCGGCGTCGGACTGCACAATCCGGTATTCGATATTCACTACAATGCGCGCGAGGCGGGCGGTCGTGCGTCTGGCGCGGACAAAATCCGCTACGCGTTGATCATCACGGTCGAGGCTCCAAAGCACCTAGACTTGTACAACGAGATTTTACGGGCGTATGCCAAGACGTTGGTACCGATACAGCCGCAGGTCTCGCTACCACTGCGCATTCGCTAATTCGGGGTCCCCTTGTTTTCTGTGCCAGAACAGAAGGTAGCAAATACCGCGGACTATAGAGGGCGAATGGGATACCCATTGATAAACCCAGATCCTCTAAGCCCCATCGGTGAGCCGACAGACCTACCCAGTTGCCGAACGTGCGGAGCCTGGCCCAGGCCAAATAACAAGAGCCGCGCGATAAAGCGACTCGGCGCGCTTCTGAATCGCCTTTTCGTTCCAAGCAGCCCCTGTAAGCATGTCCCGGTTGAGGTGCAGGTTCGAATGCGCCAAGAACAGGTCGCGCTTCCTATCAAACGCCCGGTTCTGCGCCGCCCGGTTCGTCCCGTAATGGAGCAGCGTGAGGTTCCCGATTGTCTGCACGAGAGCTTGCCTGGCGTGAATAGCAGCATCTCTCGCACTAATTTTCGGATCCGTCGGCGACATCATATCTGCCATAAACACGTCGCTCGCGGTGACCTTCGTTCCGTCCGGTATGGGCCAGTGCTCTGCCCAGTCCACCGGCAGCATGTGGTCGATATCGAGATTCCCGAGTGACGGAGCGACGGGCTCCTCCGTGCGCGCTGTGCGAAGCGCGTTTTCCAGCTCTACAAGTATTGAGCGCATTTTCGCCGCATCGAGAGATTTTGGATATAAGGGCGTTTGTAGGAAGCCCCTCTGAAACTCGTCGTTCCTCGGCCAGCGCGTTGAGTCTCCGCTGCCCGCCTCTAGGCCAGCGCGAAGACCGGCCGATGTCAGCGGGCCCGCCTTCATGTTCTTAAGGAACTGCAGGAACGACTTGTTGTAATTCTTATTGGTGAGATCGCAGATAGCACGGCGGATGAGATACGAACCAAGCAAGGAGAACATCTCATCCTGCTCGGAATCCGTGCACCCCGACTTGGCGATCGCTAAGGCGAGCACATAGGTCGTGCTCGCATCCCAACTTGCAAATCGCTTGCCGAAGCGGCCAATTGGCCTGCTGATGTCGCCCTCCAGCAATGCTTGATAAGAGTCGGCGTAACTCCCGAGCACCTCGAGCTGAATTTCCGAAATCATGCCGATCTTTGCGACATAGCTCCGGTATTCCGAGTAAATCCGAGATTGGTCAACCTCGTCTCGCCGTTCCGCCTGCAGCACCGTCTGAATGAACCATTCAATGCGCGGACGGTTCAAGCGCCCGCGCCGCTCCTCCATCTTCCACTTCTGGTCCTCATAGCGCTTCCACTTGCTGTCGTAGAGCGCATGTGAGTCCGCTCCCTCCGCCTCCGCCCGCAAGAAGATGTAATTGCGAATCAGATCTGTAGCGGTCAGCTCAACGCCGTGACCGTTCAGGGTCTCGAAAATAACTTGAGCATCGTCCTTTTCATCAAGTGTTATCGCTATAACAACCAGGTCTTCGAGGATTGCCTCCGTTAACGCCTCTGCGGCCGCTGGTCCTGGCTTTCCCGCCTTTGGTAGCCACGTCGCCATCTCCGCCGCGAAATACCAGATGGCGCCAAGTGCCGACGGGTGCTTTATGCCGATCTTCTTGAGTGTTTGTTGTTGCGTGAAATGGTCCCGAAAGTCCCCCCTCAGCTCATCCAGCGACGTGGCAACAATCGCCTTGGTGTAAGGCTCTCGATCGATGAAGGTCGGCCACACCTTGAAGATCTCGACGGCCTTGTCGCGCATGTTGCGCTCATCAGAATTCTTCAGGCACGCTTCGACCGCGGAAAGATATTCCGTGTGTCCCCACGCCCGCAGCATCACAGACAGCCCGGCCAGTGCGAATTGCAGCGTCGTCATCCGCTGCTGGCCATCGATAATGTGTACCTTCTCGACGCCGATGAGCTTCTTGCGCTCCTGGGGATCTAGGACGATCGCGCCCATAAAGTGTGGCGTCGGGGAAAGACCAGCCAATCGGTTCTCCGCCTTCTCCTGAATGTCAGACCACAAGCGGGACCACTGATTCGGCTGGTTCCAGACGTAAGCTCGCTGATAGAGAGGTACGCAGAACTGCCGCTCTGGCTTGAACAACTGATGGACCGTACTTCGATCGGAATCCACGCGACTACCCCGCCTTGCGCAAACCGGCCAGGACGGTGCGGAAGCTCGCGAGCCCCGCTTCAAGATTCTCTATAATCTCTTCGGCCAACGTGTCGGCCTCCGGGAGATTGTCGAGATCGGTAAGGCTCTTGTCCTTGAGCCAAAAGATGTCGAGGCTGGTCTTGTGTCTGGCAATCAGTTGTCATAGCTGAACCGCCGCCAGCGGCCTTCCGGGTTCTTGTCGGCATCCCATGTCGATTGGCGCTTTTGGCGATTCTTTGGGTTGTAGCACTCAATGAATTCAGCCAAGTCATCGAAGCGCAGCGGCTTTTTCTTTAAGGTGTGATGAATGTTCGTCCGGTAATCGAAATACCATACCTCCTTCGTCCAGGAGTTCTTGCTCGCCTCGTGATTGTCAAAGAACAGGACGTTGGCCTTCACGCCTTGCGAGTAGAAGATGCCTGTAGGCAACCGGAGAATTGTGTGGAGTTCCGCTGTCTTAAGGAGGTTCTGCCGCACCGTTTCGCCTGCGCCGCCCTCGAACAGCACGTTATCCGGCATAACGACGGCCGCCTGTCCCGTGGTCTTCAACATCGTCCGGATGTGTTGCAAGAAATTTAGCTGCTTGTTCGACGTCGTAGCCCAAAAATCCTGGCGGTTGTAGGTGAGGTCGTCCGTCTCTTCCTCCCCTTCGTCGTTCGTGAAGGTCATGGAGCTCTTCTTGCCGAAAGGTGGATTGGCGAGCACGTAGTCATATGTCTGGCCGCTCGGCGCCACGAGGGCGTCGTTGGATGAAATCAGAACGTCGCCGTCGATCTCGCCGATGTTGTGCAAAAACATGTTCATAAGGCACAAACGCCGTGTATTGGCGACGATCTCATTACCGCAGAATGTCTTGTGCTTGAGCGCCGCCTTCTGCGCCTTGTCGAGCTGGTAATTCTTGGGATTTGTCAGAAAATCATAGCAAGCGAGAAAAAAGCCTCCAGTTCCACAGGCCGGGTCGGCGATCATTTTGCCGGGTTTTGGCCTAATGCATTCGACCATCGCCTTTATGAGCACACGCGGGGTGAAATACTGCCCGGCTCCTGACTTTGTATCTTCCGCGTTCTTCTCTAGTAGGCCCTCGTAGATGTCGCCCTTGACGTCCGCCCCCATGGTGACCCACTGGGCCTCGTCGATCATGTCGATCAACCGCAGGAGCTTTGCCGGGTCCTGGATCTTGTTCTGCGCCTTCGTGAATATCTGGCCGAGGACGTCCTTTCGCGTGCCGAGTTGCCGCAGGAGTTCGATGTAATGCGCTTCGAGTTCCGCCCCTCGTTTGGCCTTCAGGCTTGACCAGGTATATTTCGCAGGAATGTCGATCTTGCGGCTGTAGGGTGGCTTCGAATATTCCTCCGCCATCTTGAGGAAGATCAGATAGGTGAGCTGCTCCAGATAGTCGCCGTACCCCACGCCGTCGTCGCGCAGCGTGTTGCAGAAGCTCCAGACCTTCGAGACAATTGGGGCAGTGGTCATGCGACTGTTTTCCTTCCGTTCTTAGTGGCGCGGTCCTTCTTCGTCGCTCGGCCGGCTCGTTCGGCCCGGATGCGTTCTAGCAGCGCGGATGCCGGTTCGTCCTTAGGGTCTTGTCCGACGAGTTGACCGGAGAAGGCATCCTTAAAGATCGCGTGGCGCAACAACTCCAATTTCTTAAACTGTTCTTCGATGTCGTTTTCTATCGAATCCACTAGCGACAGTTGTTCAGCTAGCATGCGCGCGATTTCTCGTTGCTCATCGATGTGGCAAAACGCAATTGGCGCGTCACGGAGTGATGCCAGATTAATGCCTGTGTACGCCACACCACGAAGTTGACGCTTGACCCAAGCCTCAAGCTGAGGTGAGGCAATAAAATATTGAAGATAGGACGCGTCCAGCGTGTCGCCTGGCACGATCATCGCCACTTCACGGGAAATGTTCCAGCCCGCCAAACGGGAAGGCACGACGGCAACGCCACCTAGCGTCCCACGCACTGTAATCAGTACCTCCCCCCCATTGAGAAACGTTCTGCGAAAGTTCTCTGCGACTTTCGGCGAAATGCGCTTAACAGAACCTAAGTCGAGGCGCAGCCGTCGCACGTCAGAGGACCGTAGCGTCGGTATACCATCGGCGACAGCCGGTCCAAGTTTGATTACGCCGTATGTGATCGGCCGCTCGGGATCAATCAAGTGGCCAAGTCGCACATATTCCCACCCCGTCGGCAGCGGTAACAGGCCCTCGGCAGTTGTCTCCGACGGGGACATAGGATGAGGAGGATGGACAGCGCCACTTCTGGTGCGCCGCGTCGTAGTGAAGTGGCCTTCAAAAGCATGCTTAAGTATCGCCTGTCGATAGACTGGGATTTGCGCGCGAGCCGCCCGTACGCTCTGCAAACTGTCTTGGAGTTCAGAGAAGAGTTCTCCCATCTTGCCAACAATGCGCCTCTGCTCATTGAGCGGTGCCACGGGCACATTTAGCGTAGCGAAACGATCATGTGTCAGATTCAGGCCGCTATCGCTGATCCCTGTCTTCATCTTGTCAATCGCTAATTGCGACACGCGGGTTAAGAGAAAATACATCAAGTACTTCGCGTGCATGGCCTCCGGATTTGGCCGGAATCGGTACATCTTCCCGGACATCATCAGCTTTTGCCGAGTGTCAGTCACAAGACACGCAACGCCGCACCGTGATCTGGGGCCTGCACACGTCATCAGGATGTCGCCCGGTTTCACTTCCAAGTGAGGCCGCGGCTCCAAGTCATCGGGCAGCAGTTTATTCTCGTCGGGCCGGAACTCGCCGTGCTGAATCGCCGTTGTTTTCAGTACGCCCCACTTGTTCGCGGGAGCCAGGTACGTCTCACATTGGGGGCTCCACCCTTGTTGGAAAAACTTTCCGTTGTTATTCAGCTCCAGAACTTCAGTAACTGGCACTTCTGTCCAGCTCTTTGGAAGATCGCTCATGCAGTCAACGCCTCGTTCATTTCATTCAACACACCGTCCATACCTTTGCCGAAGAGCTGATACATCTTTCCAAGTCCACCTTTGCTGTCGAACGGGGCCATGTCGAGGTCGTCTCGGTCGACGTGAATCGAAGTCGTGATGTGGTCTCGGATCATGTGGAGCCAGTCCAGCTGCTCCCCCGTGAATTTCTCTCCGGCCCCGCTGTGGCGTTTCAAAATCCATGTCTGGAAATTACGGCGGACTGAGTCGGCGTAGGGCGCGACCTTTTGGTCGAGACCGCATACACGGCGGACGAGGGCGACGAGCGCTGTCAGTTCGTTGGCAGGGTGACTGCCTTTGTATTCATCAAGCAGAGCGTACGCGCGCCACACGCGCAGGGGGGCGAGCTTTGGCTGATCGGTCTTCAGGGTGGTGAGCAAGGAATTAATCATCGCGTAGGTGACTTCTGATCGGCGTGCTGGCTGGTTGAAGAAGATCGTCAGGACTTCGATCTGGTCGCGGTGCTCTTCGAGATAGGCGGAGAAATCCTTCGCTAGCGCCTCGGCATTCTCTCTTGCGTCACCGCTCCAGCCCGCCTCTATAACCTTGTCGAGGTTGTCATGGTCGATCGTCTGCTCCTTCGCGCGCCGGATGCTATCCAGGAAGTTGATAAGGGGCCCCGTAAAGACGTTCGCTGCGGCTCCAACGAGCTTGTCGCGTGCCTGGTTGCGCTGCGCCTCGGTGGGCTCCGCGCCCTTGGCAGCCACGGCGGCTTCTTCTTCGATGCGATCAGCGTCGATTGCCTCAAGGAGGCTGTTCACGATATCGCTGAGGCGCTTGCCGCCGGCGAGGTTTTGGATGTTTTCCCGAACTTTTTCGTCCAACTCCCTTTCGAGACGTGCCAGGCGGCCAGCGAGAGAGCTGACCGTGTCTTCATCACGCACCCCCATCATGACGCCCGTAGCCAGGTCCTTGAGCGGCACGTTCGGCTTCGTGATGAGCGGCTGGCTCGCCGTCTTAAGGGACCTGGTGACGCCTACGGCGTCCACGATGACGTAGTGCGTCTTGGCAACGGCCGAGGGTGTAACCTTCTTAAGGTCGTCGGCCTCGATTACCCGCGTGCCGCGTCCCTTCATTTGTTCGAAGTAGTTCCGACTTTTCACATCGCGCATAAAGAGGAGGCATTCGAGCGGCTTGACATCCGTGCCGGTGGCGATCATGTCCACCGTCACGGCAATGCGCGGGTTGTAGTTGTTGCGGAACTGAGCAAGAACGGACTTGGGATCTTCTGGTGACTGATAGGTGATCTTCTTGCAGAAGTCATTTCCCTGCCCGAATTCTTCCCGCACGATCTGGATGATGTCGTCGGCGTGGCTATCCGTCTTGGCGAAAATCAACATCTTCGGGGCTTCCTGGCGCCCCGGGAAAATCTCAGGAAGCTTGTCGCGCAAAGTGCGGATGACAGTGCGGATCTGGTCAGGGTTGACCACGTCGCGGTCGAGCTGCTTGGCGGTGTAGGCCTCATCCTCATCCTGATGCTCCCAGCGCCTCTTGCGGGAGAGCCGCGCGCGCTTCTCCACCTGCTGCGCCGCGCGGAGCTGCGCGCCTTGGCTTGTAACCTCCGTTACGATGGCGTAGATCTCATTGCCGACGTTCACGCCGTCGGCGACCGCCTTTTCATGGCCGTACTCGCTTACGATATTCTTTCGGAAGAAACCGAAGGTACGATTGTCCGGAGTAGCGGTAAGACCAATGAGGTAGGCGTCGAAATATTCGATCACCTGCCGCCAAAGGTTGTAGATCGAGCGGTGACACTCGTCGATGATGATAAAGTCGAAGAACTCCGGTGGAATCCTCTTATTGTAGACGACCGGCAACGGCTCTCTCGGCCGTACCAGGCGTTCCGCAGGGCTTTCCTCCTCGGCACTTTCGTCGAGCGGTTCGTCCTTCAGGATCGAATACATTCTCTGGATCGTGCTGATGCAGACCTGACTGCTCGTCGCGATAGTGCTCGATTTCAGGCGCTGGACGTTATAGAGCTCGGTGAACTTCCGGTTGTCGTCATTCGGGACGTATGACTGAAGCTCTTGCTCAGCCTGCTCGCCGAGGTTCCTCGTATCGACCAAAAACAGAACACGCTTGGCATCTGCGAACTTCAGCAGCCGGTACACCGCGGTGATTGCGGTATAGGTCTTGCCCGAACCAGTCGCCATCTGGATGAGCGCCCGCGGCCGGTCTGCCATAAACGATAGATCAAGGTTCTCGACGGCAATTACCTGGCAGCCACGGAGGCCCTCGGGATTCAGGGGCGGAATACCCTGCAGACGCGCCCGCAGCGACTTCTGTTTCGAGAGCCACTCCGCCATCGTTTCAGGGCGATGGAAAGTAAATACTTCCCTCGATCGCGGCCTCGGGTCGCGCCCATCCGTGAACCGCGTGATGACGCCGGTACTCTCGTAAACGAACGGCAACCGTTCCTTATTCTTGACCCACTTGAGAGCCGCGCCGGCGTAGCCTTCAGCCTGTTCCTCGGCGGTCGTGATATTGTGGCCCCAGTCTTCAGGCTTCGCCTCTATAACGCCGACGGCGCAGCGATCAACGAATAAGGCGTAGTCAGCAGGACCAACGTCCGTAGGGTATTCCCTCACGGCAATCCCCTGCCCGGCGTTGAAATCAAGCGCATCTTTGTCTTGGACATGCCAACCAGCTTCGGCCAGCCGAGCGTCGATCTGATCGCGGGCGATCTGCTCTGGGTTCTGGTTCTTCGCTGTCGGCGGCATCTTCGTGCGTCACTCCGTCTATATTCTTTGAATTGCGTCTCGGATGCGGTGCGCTCACGCCGGCTGTGCGTGATCGCTTGAGCGGACCTTCCAGGCGACGTCCCTCCCCGGCTCCTTCGCTGCCCTCGCCGTCCCGCCCAGCGAAGCCATCACGTGCTCCCCGTAACGCATCGGCATGCGTACGAGTTCCCAGCGCCCCTCGCGCATGACCGACGCCAAATCCACATTCAGCGCCATCAAATCCTGTGTCGCCCCGACCCGAACCGAGTGCCCACTGACGCCCTCGATGTCCTTGGCCGGGAGTTTCAGGTAGCGGGCCACGGCCTTGAACGCCCGTGCGACCGCCTCGGGACTCAGTCGACCCCCGATCCGGCCCTTGCCCTTTTTGTCGTAAGTCACTGTCCCGCGACCAATAATACGCCGAAAGACAGGTCCTACTTTGATTCCGGCGACCTTCAGCCAAGCTTTGAGGAACCCGACTGTTTGACGGGATAGGTAGGCGACATGCCCCTCCCCCGCCTAGTCAGTATTGGAGCGCCGAATCAGCAACCTCCCCGTCCTGTCGTCCAGAAACTTCAGATCCTCGACATCGACGGCGATCAGTTCGCTCCGGCGGGTCATGGCGTCATACGCCACGCACAACATGGCACGCTCACGGATCGTCCGGATATTGCTTCCCGGTGAATTCATGAACGCCTGGGTTTCTTCCATCCCTAAGCCCCTCACCTGCCGCTGGCGCACCGACACCTAGTTCGTCATCCCCTTCAACTCTATCTGGATCGCCTCGGACGCGCAGGGATT
>VFSW01012978.1_pt1 | contig 11594 bp, 16 predicted proteins | sample 5358111 | NCBI WGS metagenome assembly VFSW01 (sample SAMN11554181, study PRJNA540505) | mine drainage metagenome | isolation source: sediment from site ElyBrook_90M | place: USA: Ely Copper Mine, Vershire, VT | collected 2017 | reverse complement strand
GTTCTCCTACGGATGCCTGGACGGCGTGTGGTACGTGCGCGGGCCGGCGGGTCACGAGAACAAGGAGGTCACCGTGACGCTGAAGAGCGGTGCCAAGCGCACCGAGCTGCTGAAGAAGAAGGTCAAGCAGCTCGGACCAAACTGTTTCTATGAGAAGTGATACGATGGAGGCATGGTAGAACGCGGTCCAGCGGGGATACCCACGCAGTAGCGACAGTACGGTGGGAGTGAGCCGCACAAATCCAAGCGTGACAAGCCGGGAGAGACCGGCATCATCTACGAAAGGGGGAAAGACAATGAGCGATCCGACAGAGGGCATCCGACGCCAGATGGTGGCCGAGATCAACTCCGCACCCGGCAGCCGCGAGGTGCTGGAGGCGACGTGGGGCCGGGTGTGGGACACCGGCGAGATGTGCGAGGAGTTCGAGGCTATCGGATTCATGGCACCGCTGATCGTGGTCCGGCGCAAGAGCGACGGCAAGCGCGGCAGCCTCATGTTCCAGCACAGCCCGAGGTACTACCTCAACTGGAGCGAAGACAAGAGGTAAGTCAGCCGAGGTTGGAGGATATGGATGGTCCGGGTGGAGACGCTCGGACGGCGCATGACTCGGAAAGAAGGGGTTCGACCCGTTCCCCGCGTGGGTATCGCCGAGGCGAACGCAGCATGTGTGCTGAACATCCATTGACGCAGGGATCGGAGGGCACGGACGCCCTCTTTTCTATCAAGGTTACAACGGAGGTGCGGAAAATGAAGGCGATCAATTGGGACACGAGGGAGGGAATGATACTCCTCGACGCGCTGCACAATTGCCACCAGGATGTCATCGGCACGACGCCGTCCAATATTGACCACGCCGAGGGTGTACTGGTTGGCGTGGTGGCGGGCCTGATGCACGCCGGGTACGGGTTCGACGAGGTGTGGGAGCAGATACTGCGGAGGGTCCAGGTGTGGCACGAGTGTGTTCCGGCGTCGTGGCCGTCGTTGGCCGACTATGACGAGGCTAAGGTCAGGGCGTCCAAACAATTCGACGAAGCCTACGTCAGATTGTGGGGCAATAAGTGACCACTTGGCTCGAATGGGAGACTGAAATGCGGAATCCGTGGATTCTACTGCTGGTGGCGCTGGGGCAGCTGGTGGCGATGACCGTCGCCCTGATGGTGGGCGGGATCATCATGCTCGCGGCGTTCAACGGGGCGCCGTTCTGGACGTCGGCGATGTGCGCGGTCTGCGCCGTGGGTGGACCCGCACTGTGGCACTACCGGGAGAGGATGGAACCGTGACCACCTGGCTCGAGCACGTCGCACGGTGGAAGGACTGCGACAAGTGCCCGCTCGCCCAGCAGCGCAGCAACATCGTGTTGGCTCGCGGCACCATACCGTGCGACGTTTTAATAATCGGCGAGGCGCCGGGTGCGTCGGAGGACGCACTGGGGCGGCCGTTTGTCGGTCCCGCCGGCAAATTGCTTGACCAGATAATTGATCGCGCTCTGCCTAGCGACGTGACCTACGCCCTCACGAATTTGGTTTGTTGCCTGCCCGCCGAGGCGAAGGCGCGCGGCGACAACGAACCGGAACTGGCCGAGATACGGGCGTGCCGACCGCGGTTGGTGGAGTTTATCCAGTTGGCCGCACCGCGATTGGTGGTGCTGGTCGGATCGCTGGCATCGGACCATGTGCAGCACGGGGCGGACGGGCTGATACACGGTGCGCGGACGCTGGACATAGTCCACCCGGCGGCCATCTTGCGGATGCCACTCGCGCAGAAGAACATGGCCGTGCAGCGGTGCATCGTGCAGCTGCGGTGCGCGGTGGAGTCAGCGTTACAATAGGGGAAAGCAATGCCGGTATCAAACAAACGCAAGTTAATATCCACCGACCCGAGCATCAAGGTTGGACACATCCCGCGCATCGAGGTGAGGGACAGCACGCCAGTCGAGGAAGCGATGGACGCCCTGCTCGACGCCGTCCTGTTTTCCAACGACGAAGTGGACGTGGACGAGCCGCCGGACCCGCCTGATTGCGTGATGGGCGACGTGTTGGACGAGATACGGGAGTGGCGGACGAGGATGGAGTTGTGGGCTGACGGTGTGAAGGACTCCATTCAGAACCGCGCCGACGACGCGAAGGTTGCCGCCGAGAAGCTCAAATGGGAGATCGTGTTGGCCGACGTGGGCGCGACCACAATCAGGAGGAAGTGATGCCGGCATCAAATCAACCAATCAGCAAGTTGGCCGCGCAGATCGCCGCGGTGCCAAAGAAACACGACAACGACAACCCGCTGTGGGCGGGACCGTGCGGCGCGGGGCCGCTCGGCGGAATCACGCAGTCCATGCTGGTGCGGTTCCTCAGTTGCCGCGAGCGGTTCCGCCTCAAGTACGTCTGCGGCCTGGAGGCGCCGGAAAAGTGGAACAAGAATCTCGGATATGGCAATATGTGGCACGTGTGCGAGGAGGCGCTGGCGTCGGAGGTGGCGACCACACATGGTGGAGGTATTGATTGTGCATTGGGCGTGGCACTACCCAGGCACACCCAAGAGCAACTCACCGCCCACCCAATGCAACGCGACGAGATCACCAAGTGGTACAACGTGTGCCAAGTGCAATTCCCCGAGTACGTCCGGTACTGGTCCGACCACCCGGACGTGGTGGGACGCACTCCGCTCATGCAGGAGCAGGTGTTCGACGTGCCGTACCAGTTGCCGTCTGGACGCATGGTGCGCCTGCGCGGCAAGTTCGACTCGGTGGACCTGATCGACGGCGGGGTGTGGTTGCAGGAGAACAAGACGAAAGGCGACATCGACAAGGAGCAGGTGGAGAGGCAGCTCAAGTTCGACCTCCAGACGTGTCTATATTTGGTGGCATTAGAAAAAATGAAGGAAGCTACAAAAGGCGGAGTAGTTTTAAGAGGAGGATGAAATAATGCAATGCACGATAGACGGGTGTACTCGTCCGTGCAAGGGCCGTGGACTCTGCAATACGCACTACCAAGCGTGGTTGCGCAAGCACAGAGCTAACGATGGTCCTTCAGCCGCAGAGATAGATAGTTTCTGGTCGAAGGTCGCTGTAAACGATGACTGTTGGTGGTGGATGGCTGGTGCAGGCAGAGATGGGTACGGGGTAATAAGTATAGGCGCATACCCTGTCAAAGCCCATCGCTTTTCGTGGGAATTACACTTCGGTGAGATTCCAGACGGAATGTGTGTTTGCCACCGCTGTGACAACAAGTTGTGTGTGCGACCAGACCACCTATTTCTCGGCACTACGCAAGACAACATCGCAGATCGCGACTCCAAAGGACGCCAGATAAAGGGCGAAAGACACCCTGACGCGAAGCTAACAGAGGAAACGGTGAGGTTAATACGGTCGCGGTATAAGAGGGGGTGTCCTACTAATGGAATTCGTGCCCTCGCCAGAGAATTCGGGCTATGTAGGTCATCAATGAGAGCTGTTGTGTTCGGTGATACCTGGAAGGATGTGACACCATGACCCACGAAGAGGCAATAAAAATTCTGTCCAACCATCCGGTCGCCGGTGTGAGATTTAATGTCATCCGGCGCCCGCTCAGCGGTGGCGTCGGCAACATCAGGCCGCACGCCGCCCGGTCCACGAAGAACACATACACCCCGGCCGAGTCGGAGTCGGACTTCTTCGAGCGCCTGCGCCGGGACTACATCGCCGCGGACCCGGCCCACTGGTTCTTCCGCATCCGCGCTGAGATCAGCGCGCAGGACGTGAAGGTGTTCCGCGACACGTGCCTGGACCCGCTGCTGGAGACGGTGTGTTATTGGTACGATGAAATAGTCGGCAAGGTGTGGAGAGGCATGAAACACCTTGATTATGTACCAAGTAACTACCGCACCCCGTTTGGCGTATGGAGCGCGCTGGAGGAGAACGGGGCCACCGAGTACGACCACTACATGTCCACCGGCAGCGAGGCCGGTCTGCGGCGCGTCGAGACCATGTTCGGGGAGTTGCAATGAGCGACACAGACACCGACGCGGACGTGCTGTTGGAACTGGCCCACGCCGTGCAGTACAGGCGCGGCGAGTTGATGGTGGTGGAGGGTGGCGACGGCCAGCTGTGCGAGATGGTTGCCCTTTCGCTGCGTCTGCGGGCGCGCCCCGACGTGATGCTGCGGGCGCTGGTGGAGCGGTGGAACAGGTTCCAGATCGTGCGGGAACTGTACTAGGAGGATGCCGTGCCGAGCAGGATACCGAGGAGTCCGGACCCGGTTGGGGACGGCCTGGGCAGTGCCGGGCCGGCGAAGTGTCTGATTCCGGGGTGCCAGCGCCTGGCCGCGCCGGGGTACGGCCGCGGTCTGTGCGTGAGGTGCTACGGGCGGGCAAAGAAGCTGGTGGAGGCTGGCGAGTACACGTGGGAGAGGTTGGCCGAGATCGGAATGGCGCAGGACGCCGAGGACGACCCATTCGACCGAGCACTGAGAAAGGCGGCTGGCAGGGATGCCGACGGAACCACCGCTGGCTGATGTGATACAATACGTATGGGAAACACTCAGGAGGTTAAATATGCCGTCAGTCCAGCGACAGACACCGCCGAAGCAGCCCGCCGCAGTTTTTCCTCAAGGATCGGTTCTGGCCGGCGCGGTGGCGGTGACGACGCTCCGCGAGGAGCGAGTCAAGGTGTGCTTGTACGGGCGCAACCGCTCTGGGAAGACCACGCTCGCCGCGCAGTTCCCGAAGCCGATCTTGTTCGTCAGCTGCGAGCCGGCGCACTGCGGAGGCGTGCAGTCCGTGTCCAACATCGAGGGCGTGTCGCTGATACACGTCGAGCCGAACCTGACCGGGAAGGGCATGTCGGGCCGCGATGCGGTGGCGCAGATCGGCAAGGAGTTGGCCTCGACAAAGCACTACCAGACGGTGGTGCTGAAGACGGCGACCTCGCTCCAGGACGTCATCATGGAGGAGATAAAGGTCGAGTTCCCCGGGATACCAACCAGCGGGCGGGGGTCGAAGGACACCTACCAGATGCGCGCCAGCCGCCTGCACGACGCCATGCGACCGTACCTCGACCTCCGGCACGTCCACGTCGTGATGCTGGCGCAGGAGAAGGACCACAACCCGCCGGTGGGCGAGGGCGGGTTCCCGGACCTCAAGGCCAAGCTGCTGCAAACCATGCAGCAGGGATCGTTCATGGCACCGGCGCTCGGTGCGGCCAACACGCAGTGGTTGCAGGACGCGTGCGGGTATGTGATCCAAATATACGAGGACGAGGTGACGCAGGAGACGGTGATACCGATGCACAACCCAGACGGCAGTCCGGCACCTGGAGTGCCGACCCGCGTTGGTACCGGTAAGCGCGGTCGGCACCTGCGCCTCCTCTACCACCCCAACTTCGCCGCTGGTGGCAAGTGGCAGTTCGACCCGAGTATGCCGGAGTTCGTGACCGCGCCGACGCCGCAAGAACTATACGCGGCGATGGCGGCATACATCCCGGCACTCAAATAGGAGGTTACTATGGTTGCCTACGGTCCGAGTGGTAAGCGGTTGTTGGTCAACCAGCCGTGCCACGCCGGTCAATAGTGTACAATGCGGTTGGCTGCCGTGAGCAATCGGATAACACCGGCGAGCGCACGCCGGAATGCGGGTTCGAGTCCCGTCGGCAGCATTGGCGATGTTCGGTGGGTTGTAATTAGGCGAAAGCCGTCTCGCAGCGCGCGCCGCAAGTAGACCCACCGACTCGCCGTTTCATTCAGGAGTGCAATATGCCGGTTCAGCAGCAAGTCAGTTCGCTCGCCAAGAAGCTCGGCGGGCGCATCGCCGCAGCCAACGAGGAGCACAAAGACAAACCGGTGGACACCGGCAACCGCCGGCTCCCGGCTGGCATCCGCAACGGTGTGGCGCGACTGTCGTCGTGCTACTGGAAGGAGTACGAGGACGACAAGAGCTTCCCTGGCGCGAAGGGGCAACTGTTCTTCCGCGCGTCGGCAATCGTGGTGTCGCCGGAGTCGCACGGCGGCGAGAAGGTCGCGGGCATGGTTACGAGTGTGATCATCCCGTTGTGCGATACGCCGAAGAAGGGGATGCGCGAGGGGACGAAGTTCGAGGACAACTGGGGAGAGTACCAGAACGTGATCCGGCTCCTCGGCATCGCGCCGTGTCCCGAAACGAAGGCGACGGACCCCACCAGCCAGAGGACTGAGGCGTACTTCCTGGCGGCAATGCGACTCCTCAGCGACCCGGAGCGTGCCAAGACCAACCCGGTGTTCATCAGCTTCAGCACGCGCGGGTGGACGCCGCCGCCAAACCCGCAGCAGCCGAAGCCGGAGGAGATGGTGTTCGAGACGTGGCACGGTCTGGCAGCGTCTCCGCCGCCAGTGGACCCGGCCGGCGGGGTGTCGGCACCGCCCAACATCCGCCACGACGCACCGCCACCGCAATATTCGGCGAGTGGGGTGTCGGCATCGCCGCCCGTCGGCGCGCCGCCCACGCAGTACCAGTCGGGCGGCGAGCCGGACCCGGAGGACGCGGTGGCGGCGTTGGTGGAGGCTGCCATGTCGGACCCGACGGGCGCGACCGAGGACGGGGCGTACGCCAGTGGGCGGTTGGAGGAGATGGCCCAGGCGCGCGGGTGGACGAAGCAGCAGACCACCAATGCTTCTGATTGGGCGGCCGTCGGGGCGATGGCACTGAGCGACCCGCCCGCTGCGGCGCCGACACCGGGCACCAACGGCGCGCCGACGGCCGCGGCCCCGCAGATCGGCACCGGTGGTCCGGTCCTCGGCAGCCGGTGGCTGTATGCCAAGCGGACGAAGGACGGTGTGCGGTTGAAGAACAACGCTGGCGAGCCGTTCCCGCCGCAGGAGGTCGAGGTCGCGGCGGTGGACGTCGCCGGAGGCACCTGCTCGCTCAAGTACGCCAAGGACGGCAAGGACGTGACCGACATCCGCGGCAAGAAGCCGGCCGAGGTCAAGTGGGAGTGGTTGGAGGCCGCCGTGCCGCCGTACTGATGCGTCTGACATTCCACCTGGTGTGTGTTCCCGCCCACACCATTCCGCTTGGGCGGGCGAGACGCTGATCGCGGTGCAAACCCGCAGAGCCAGGTTCGGAATCCGCCGGGTGTCGCGCACCGCGAGGACGCGATGGTCTCCCCGACCAGTAACCACCCGGCGGTCTTACTAGATGAAGCGACCACCCCGCTTGGCCCGAGGGTGGTGGACTGATCCGCCTCACATATTGGTCATTGACTGATAGAACTGGGGAACAACGGATTACAAATTCGGGCATAGAGAACAGTCTGTCTGTCGCTCCATCTGGCCCGGCTCTGTCCTCGAGGGTTTTGAGGGACGGCCTTATAAGCCGTTACACCTGGTTCAACTCCAGGGGAGCCGACTACCAAACACATAAAGGAAACATCATGAGTGAGTTCGCTAAACTCGTCCGCGCTGAGTTGATTCGTGCCCGCACCAAGTTCGAGGCAACTGACCTAGGCTACAAACACGGCAAGCCACACTACTTCTACGCTGTCATTCTGGAGGAACTGGACGAGTTCTGGGAGTTGGTCAAAACCGACGCCGCTGACAAGAGTGCGGACGGTAAACTGAAAATGATGATGGAGTTGGTGCAAATCGGGGCCATGTGCCAACGTGCTGCCGAGGACATGGGATTCATCGATCCAGAGCAACTCAAATGATCATCAGCCTCGACACCGAGACGACCGGCATCGACTTCGCTCACGGTGCGATGCCGTTCCTCGTCACGACATGCGACGACGAGGGCGTGGTGCGGTTCTGGGAATGGGATGTGAACCCACTCACACGCCGGACCGAGATGCCGCCGGGCGACGTCGAGGAGATCGCGGAATTGATCGACGCCGCCGACTTGATCTACTTGCACAACTCGAAGTTTGATTCGAGATCGCTGGCCTCCATCGGCATCGACCTGCCGTGGGCGAAGGTCCGGGACACACTGATCGCCTCGCACCTACTGGCGACCAACCAGCCGCACGACCTGACGTGGCTGTGCATGTACTACCTCGGCGCGGACATCGAGCCGCACGAGTTGCACGTCAAGGATGTGGTGCGGGCGTGCCGAACCATCGCCAAGCGCGACTACTCGGGCTGGCGGTTGGCGGACGAGGGCGCGCCGGGGATGCCGTCCGTCAAGGCGAGCAGCAAGCGCGACGAGGACAAACCGTGGAAGAACGACATGTGGCTACCGCGGGCGTTGGCACAATACCACAAGGATTGCCCGACGACGTGGATGAACGCCTGCTCGCAATACGCCAATGCCGACAGCGAGCATACGTTGCCGCTGGGCCTGGAGATGGAGCGTCTGATCCGCGAGCGCGGGTACTGGGCAATCTACGAGCATCGACTGCGCCTGCCGGAGGTGTATTGCGGGATGGAGCAATACGGCATCACCGCGCGCGGCGACTACACCGAGGCGACCATCGCCGAGTACGAGGAGCACGTGGCCGAGGCCGAGGCGGCGATGTGCGACATAGCACGCGGGTATGGGCACCGCCTGGAGTTGGCCGAGGGCGCCGCGCTGAACGACAACATGCGCGACTTCTTCTACGGGGCGGTCGAGCAGCGGTGCCCGAGGTGCGACTACGTGAAAAGAGTCAAGCACTGGAACGGCGAGGGGCAGGCACCGTGGCTGGAGGCGCCGACCTGCCCGAAGTGCGCGAAGGCGACCAAGCACCGGACTGGCCACAAGCACGTGCTGGTCGAAACCCGCCGCGAGAACCTGGGCCTGCCGGTGGTGCCGAGCAAGAAGACCGGCAACGCCACGCTCGACAAGGACGCCATGTCCGAGTACGTGCAGACGCTGGAGGACGGGCCGGCGCTGGACTTCGTGGAGCTGCTGGCCGACAAGCGCATGTACGATACCGCCCTCACTTACATGCTCGCCTACCAGCGGTACTGGGTGCCGGTGCCGGGCGCGCCCGGTTACTACCGCATCCACCCGTTCCTGAACCCGTGCGGCACCGACCACCTGCGCGCATCCAGCAACTCACCCAACATGCAGAATGTCGCGGGTGAGAGCAAGGATCTGTCTAACCGCGCGTGCTTCGGGCCTCTGCCGGGACGCGAGTGGTGGCGGATGGACTTCCGCAGCATCGAGCGGCGCATCCCGCCGTACGAGTGCGGCGAGCCGAAGATGGTCGAGGTATTCGAGCGGCCGTCGGAGCCGCCGTACTGGGGCAGCCTATACTACCTGACCGCGTCGGTCCTGTACCCGGACGAGTTCTGGCCGCTCGCCGAGGTGCCGCTGGACGACCCCGCCGGGTTCAAGAAGCGGCACCCGCGCCTGTACAAGCAGGCCAAATTCTTCGACCTGGCGAAGCAGTACGGGTGCGGGCGGCGCAAGGGCGACTCGCTGGCGAAGGTGAGCAACTCGTTCGACTTGATTGACGACAGCTTCCCGCTGCTGGCCGCCCTCCAACAGAAGTACCTGCGCGATGCCGAGCGGAACGGGTTCGTGGAGACGCTGCCGGACCGCACAGTGGACCCGGCGCGCGGCTACCCGATTCTGGCGTCGCGGACGGAGGACGGGCGGGTGCTGAGTACGACGCCGTTCAACTACCACGTCAGCGGGACGGCTTGCCAAGTGAAGTATACCGCCCTCATCAAGTGCCACGACGTGTGCGCGTCCTGGCGGGCGGGCGGGTTCGACGCCAACGTGGTGTTGGAGGTCCACGACGACTTGCTGTTCGACTTCCCGCGCGGGCGGACGATGGAGGATAACCTCGGCCGCGCGCAGGTGCTGAAGGGGCTGATGGAGGAGTGCGGGCCTAACTTGGTCCCGCCGATACCGACGCCGGTGTCGATGGAGTATCACACTGACTCGTGGGCCGAGGGGGTGGCCGTCAAATGAGCGATGAAGAAATCAAGGCGTGGGACGAGTGGTTTGCCGGGGACGAGGAGTCTGTGAAGGCGTGGAATGCGGCAAAGGCGACGCGGGCGGCGGACGACCCGACACTCAAGAGTTGGGCGCACATAATCGAGATGAACCGCGTCGACCGAGTGACAAAAGAGAAACCCCCGCAGGGAGTCCTGCGGGGGTAGCGGTCGCCGTGGGGTTGCGGGCGACTTGCTCGGTTCAGGCGACCGGGGCGGCCTCGGGCTGCGCGGCGGGTGCCGCCTGTTGCGGCGCGGTGCCGTTGGTCTCGGCCTTCTTGCGGCGCTCCTTGCCGGCCTCCTTCTCCTCGGCCCGCATGATGTCTTCGTCCTGCCGCTCCTCGGGCGTCATGTCGCGGGCCTGGATGATGAGGGCATCCTTGAGGCGGTGCCCGTCGGCGTCGAGGCGGCTGATCTGGCAGACCTTGTACCGGCGCCGCGCGGCCGTCTTCAGCTTCGCCGGCATGGCGTCGTTCGAGACCTCATAGTCCTTCTTGACCACGGGCACCTCGATGGTGCCCTTGTCGTTGCTGGTGCCCTCGGACCGCTCCAGCATCAGGAGGCTGCCGTTGAACCACTCGTCCCACGGGTACTTGCTCTCGGCGGCGCCGCCCGTGGTCTGCTTGAACGTGAACTCCTTACCCTTGCCGAGCTTGACTGCCTTCGCCATTTTCCGTCTCCTTGTGCCGACATCTGCGGTCGGCTCCGGTGGTGGGATGAACGCGTGCATGTTGATCTCGGCACAGAGCCGGTCCAACTTGGTCACGGTATCGCCCCCGTTGTCTGCCCCCGTTGCACCGGCCCTGTGCCGGTGTCAACCTGAACCCATTTGCGAAGGTGTGGGGCACTCAGGTCGCGCCACTGGGCGTGGCGGGTGTGTTTGGATTACTGCCCGATGCTATCGGGCCGAATGTCGTTGAACTCGGTGTTCATGTCGATGGCGGACACCGGGTTCAGGTAGCGGCTGGCGTACAGTCGCCCGCACCGGTCGCGGCCGAGGTGAGTGGCGCTGGGCACCATCGTGATCGTGCCCGTGCGTATACATACCGTGGTGGTGGTATCCTCGTTGTTGAGTGACTCGCACACCAGGATGTCCTCGCCCGGCGCGCCGCCGATGCTGGGCGTGCGGTACTGCTGGCCCGGGCGGAGGTCGCCCACGTCGCACACCAGAACCTTGTTACCGATGGTGGAAGATTCGCACATGGTCCGTTCCCCTTTCGTACTCGGAACCAACCGCCCCGCGTCGGGGCTGCCGTTGATTCCATACACACATACTACCCGAGCGTTACTTTTTTTGCAAGTCCTCTTTTCCACATTTGCCACAACTATTTTTTCCGCCGCTCGCCCTGTGGTACAATTGGCGTGTCGCATCCCATTGACGCACGGCGGCTTGCGGCGCGCTGGTATACGTCCGCTACCCGCGAGAACTTTTTCCCCACCGAGGTAATATGCCGGCATCCAACCGCCGCCCGACCGCCAGCGACGCCGCACCGCCGGTACTGCGCCCCTACGCCCACCACGGCGTCCACCTGGCCGTCGACGCCGCCGGCACGCACGCCGTGGGGGACTGCCCGCTCTGCGGTCGCGAGGGCAAGCTGTCGGTGGAGGTCGCCACCGGGCGTGGGCGGTGCTTCGCCTGCGGCGGTGGCGGCCCGGCGGGCGGGTTCAACGGGCTGGGCTTCGTGCGGGCGTTGTACGCGGCGGCCGCTGCGTCCCGCCCGGCGGGCTACGGG
>VFSW01012977.1_pt1 | contig 11595 bp, 6 predicted proteins | sample 5358111 | NCBI WGS metagenome assembly VFSW01 (sample SAMN11554181, study PRJNA540505) | mine drainage metagenome | isolation source: sediment from site ElyBrook_90M | place: USA: Ely Copper Mine, Vershire, VT | collected 2017 | reverse complement strand
AGCATGGTCAGCACCACCACGGCGCCGAAGGCGAGCGCGCCGACGCCGACGCGCACATTCGCCAGCGAACGGAATTGCACCAGGCTCGCGAGCACCGCGGCCGCATAGATGTCGAGCATGGACCATCGGCCGACGAATTCTACCAAACGGAACAACCGGCTGCGCGGTCCGGGCGGCCGCCCCGAAGGACGGGCGCTGCCGTACAGCAGCCATCCGAGGGCCACCAGTTTGAGCAGCGGAACGACGATGCTGGCAAAGAACACCAGCAGCGCGAGCGGCCAGGATCCGGCGTCGATCAGCGAGAGCACGCCGCTCATGATGGTGTCGTCGTTCTCCTCGAAAAACGTGCGCGTGTGCATCACCGGCAGCAGGTTGGCCGGCACATACAGCAGCGCGGCGGTGGCCAGCAGGGCCGCGCAGGTGACGTTGCTGCGCGCTGCGTGGGCACGGAGCGGTGCGTGGCAGCGCGGGCAGAAGGCGCGCCGGGCGGCGCCGATGCGCACTGTTTCGCGGCACGCTGCGCACACGCACAATCCGAGACTGCGGCCGGTCACCACCGCCGTCATCGCGCGGTCTCGAGCCAGCGCCATGGCTGGCCGCCGCCGGTGACGCTGGCGAGTCCGGCCAGGCAGAGCATCAGCCCGGCGTAGGCGAACAAGGAGATGCCTGCAGTCACCTCGGCCATTCCGGACAGCTTCACCAAGGCGACCAGCGCCCCGAGCAGGAACACGTCCGTCAGCGCCCAGGGCCGCAGGCGCATCACCCAGCGCAGCACCGCCTCGCTGCCGGGTGCGCGGCGCGCCGCCTTCAGCGGCAGCAATACATAGCAAAAGGCCAGAATCTGCCCGAGCGGCGCCGCAATGGTCGTCGCCAGCACCAGCACGGCGAGCACCGCGTAACCCTGGGAGTACAGCGTGGCCGCGGCATCGGGCAGGGTGGCCGAGCGCGTGGTGCCGTCGAAGGTGAGGGCGATCAGGGGAAAGGCGCATCCCATGGCGAGCAGGATCAGCGCGCACAGGCACAGCGCCAGGGCGGCATCGATGCCCGCGCCACCGGTGCGCAGCAATTCGGCGCGGCAGCGCGCGCAACGCACGCGCATCGGCGTTGCCAGCGGCTCGTAGCGCTGCGCGAGATCGCAGGCGTGGCACACGATCAGCGATGCCATGGGGATCGCCGAACGCCGGGAGCGGTCTGACTGCACATATCGTGCGGATAATGTAACACTGGATCCCCAATCGGCGCCCGGATGATGTCAAGCGGATGATTGCAAAGCGCATTGCCGCGCCCCGGTGGCGCTTGCTGACGTTCGGTTGCGCACCGTTCCGGCTGGCTGCGTTCCTGCTCTGGGCCTGGGCCATGGCGGCGCCGGCCCGCGGGGCCGCCACTCAGGCCTATCGGGTGGAACTCGCGGCCACCGGGGAGGCGTCGATGGACTCGACCCTGCGGGTCAGTTCCGATCTGCAATCCCTGCGCCAGAGCGCTCCGGTGGGTCCCTTCGGCCTGATCGCCCGGGCGCGAGCCGATGAGGAGCGGCTCAAGACGGTGCTGGAGAGCTTTGGCTACTACCGCTCGGCGGTGAGCATCGACATCGACGGCAAGAAACTCGAGGATCCGGATCTCATCGGCGCGTTGAACGCGCTGCCGCCGGGCGCGCAGGCGCGGGTGCGCGTCGGCTTCCAGCTCGGTCCGCTTTATCATCTTGGCCGCGTGCAGGTGGAGGGTGAATTGCCGGCCTTCGCCGGCAACGCCCTCGGGCTGGGCAGCGGGGCGCCGGCGGTCGCCTCGACCGTGCTCGCGGCCGGACGCCACCTGCAAAGCGTGCTGCAGGATGGCGGTTATGCGTTTGCGCGGGTGGATGCGCCGGTGGCCTACGAGGATGCGGTCGAGCCGCTGCTCGATGTGGTGTTCCATGTCGAAGCCGGTCAGGCGGTGCCCATCGGCGCCATCCGCTTCGAGGGCTTGCGGCGGATGCGCGAGTCCCTGCTGCGCTCCAGCCTGACGGTGCACACCGGCCAGGCGTTCAGCGCCGCGGCGCTCGAGCGCGCACGCCGTGAATTGCTCGCCCTCGGCCCGTTCGCGGCGGTCAGCGTGCAGCTCGGCAGCACCGTCGACGCCACCGGCGGAGTGCCCGTGACCTTCAAGATGCAGGAGCGCCGCCGTCACGCGGTGGGCATCAACGGCGCCTATTCAAGCGATCTAGGCGGCAGCAGCGGCGTGACCTGGACCGACCGCAACCTGTTCGGCGGCGCCGAGCAGCTGGCCGTGGCCGCCTCGGTGCTGAACGTCGGCGGCAACGCCGCCACGGCCGTCGGCTATGACACCAGCGTCAAACTGGTGAAGCCGAACTTCCTGCAGCACGATCAGTCGCTGCAGTTGGTGGTGGACGCGGTCAAGCAGTCGCTGCAGGCCTACGACCAGACCGCCCATTCCGCGGCGCTCACCCTAGCGCGCAAGTTGTCCAGCGTGTGGAGCGCGAACGCCGGGGTGTCGGTGACCGACGAGCAGATCGTGCAGGACGGCCTGCACAATTACACGCTGCTCGCCGTGCCGGTGAATCTCAATTACGATTCGACCGATTTGGCGTCACCGCTCGATGACCCCACCCACGGCATGCGCGATTCGCTGAGCGTCGCCCCGACGCGCGCGCTCGGACACCCGAATGCCACCTTCACCATCAGCCAGGTGAAGTTGGTGGGCTATCTGGACCTGGACCGGCTGCTGGGGACCGATCCGGGGCGCACGGTGCTGGCGCTGCGCCTGCTCGCGGGCCTGGCCCAGGGGGCCGGAGAGTTGAGCCTGCCACCTGATCAGCGCTTTTACGGCGGCGGCAGCGGCACCATCCGCGGCTTCCGCTATCAGTCGGTGGGGCCGCAGTTCACCAGCCCGCCGAGCCTGGCGGGCACGCCCATTGGCGGCACCGCGATCGCGGCCGGTTCGCTCGAACTGCGCCAGAGGATCGCCGCTCATTGGGGCACGGCATGGTTCATCGATGCCGGTCAGGTCAGCTCCAGCCTGAAGCCGCTGCCCGACGTGCTGCGCGTGGGCGCGGGCGCGGGGCTGCGCTATTACACGCCCATCGGGCCGGTGCGCTTCGACGTCGCGGTGCCCACCAAGACCTATGGCCCCGGCCAGGATCGCTTCGAATTCTACGTCGGGCTTGGACAGGCCTTTTGAATGCGCCGCGCGGCAAAAATCCTCGGCCTTCTGCTCGGCGCGGCGCTGCTGCCGCTCACCGCGCTGCTGCTCGGCGCGTGGATCCTCGGCGGCACGGTCGCCGGCCGTGACGCCGTCTCGCGCCTCGCCGAGCAGTTCTCGGGCGGCACGCTGCGCATGACGGGTCTCGGCCCCCTGTTCAGCGAACGGCTCACGCTCGATGAGCTGCAATTGCGCGATGCGCGCGGCGCCTGGTTGACCGCGCGGCACATCGCCCTGCGCTGGTCACCGCGCGAACTGCTCGCCGGACGCGTGCAGATCGGCGATCTTAAGGTCGCCGACCTGCGCATCGAGCGCCAGCCCCTGCCGGGGCCGGCCACGGCGGCCGGCCGCGCGCCGCCGCCGGTGCAGATCCTGCGGTTCACGGTCGATACCGTGGGCTTGAGCGCGGCGCTCGCGGGAACCCCCGCTGTGCTGCACCTGGAGGGTGCGCTGCGCCTGCGCTCATGGGAGCAGGCCGATGCACGGCTGACTCTGCTTCGCCTCGACGGGGAGGGCGATTATCGGCTGACGGTGCACGCCGATGCCGGGCGGCTGCAGGCAGCGGTGACGCTGCACGAAGCGGCGCATGGACCGCTCGAGAACCTGTTGGGCCTGCCGGGACTAGGGGCGCTCGATGCCACGCTGGAGGTGCACGGTGCGCGCCGCGCCCTGCGGATGGAGCTGGCGCTCACGGCTGGCGCGCTGAGTGCGCACGCCGCCGGCGACCTCGATCTGCCCGGCCGCGCGGCGGATCTGGCCTATTCGCTGCGCGCACCGGCATTGCAGCCAAACCAGGCACTGGGCTGGGAGGATCTCGACCTTCAGGGACATTGGCGCGGCCCCTGGACGGCGCCGCTAGCCGACGGGCATTTGCGCCTGCGCGGTCTGCGTCTCGTCGGCGGGGTGAGCGTGGCCGCCACCAGCGCCGACCTGAGCGGCGCCGCGGGCGGCATCGAGGTGCGCGCCGCCCTCGCCGGCGTGCGCATTCCCGGACCCAAACCTGAATTGCTGGCCGGCGAGCCACTGCAGCTTCGCGCCGAGCTGCGGCTCGATCAGCCGCAGCGGCCGCTCGAAGTCACCGCCACCCATCCGCTCGGCACGCTGCACGCGCGGCTGGCGACGGCGGCGGGTTGGCGCAGCTCCTTCGACGCCCGGCTGCCCGACCTCGCACCCCTCACGGCGCTGCTCGGCGAGGATGTACGCGGCGGCGCGACGCTGCAGGGGCAGGCGATTCCCGGCGCTCACGGCCTGCGGCTCGATTTGGCCGCCCAGCTGCGGCTGAGCGGCGGCAGTGCACCCTGGGTGGCCGCGCTCGGCCCGAGGGCCAGCGTCGAACTGGCCGGCGAGTGGACGGCCACCGCCATCACGCTTGAGCGGCTGCGCGTCACGGCCGCCACCGGCACGCTGAGCGCGGCGGGAACGGCGCTGCCGGCGCCGCCCGTGTCTTCCCCGCGGTCAATGCCGGCGGGCATTGCGAGCGTCGATCTTCGCTGGGAGGCGCACCTGCACGACCTCGCCACACTGTCGTCCGATCTGGCCGGGGACCTCGATGCCAGCGGCCGCCTGGCCGGCCGGACTGACCGGCTGTCGGCCGATGGCCAGGTCTCCTCCAGGCTGTCCTGGCGTGGCTCACCGCGCGGCCCGCTCACGGCGACGCTGCATGCCGAGGGTCTGCCGGCGGCGCCCAGCGGCACTGTGCGCGCCCGCGGGTTGCTGGCCGGCGCGCCGCTCGACCTCGACCTGCGCTTGCGACGGGAGGGGAAGGGGCTGCGCGGGTCGCTGTGCCGCGCCGAGTGGCGCAGCGTGCATGCCGAGGGTGAGCTGACCACCAGCCGCAACCTCGACCCGCTGGGCGGCGAGGTGCGTCTGCGGGTCGGGACCCTGAGCGATCTGGAACCGCTTCTCGGGGTAAGACTACAGGGGGCCATGGAGAGCGAGGTCGGTTTCGCCCCCGTGGCCGGCGTGATCCGCACGCGATTGCGCCTGTCGGCGCATGAATTGCGGTTCGGGTCCGTGGGCGCCACCCTGCAGTTGCATGGGGAGGGCACGCCGCACGCACTCGAGCTGCGGTTCGAGGCCGCTTCGCCGGCCATGCTCGGCGCGCCGGCCCACATCGCGGGCCGCCTTTCCCTCGATGCCGTGGCGCGCACCCTGCGCCTGGCGAGCGCCAGCGCCCAGGTGCGCGGCAAAACGCTGCGGCTGCTGGCGCCGGCGCGCGTCTCCCTCGCCGACGGCGTCACGCGCGATGGCGTGCGCCTTGGGGCGGGCGGCGCCAGGCTCGATGTCGACGGCCGGCTGTCGCCGCAGCTCGCCGCGCGCGCCAACATGCGCGGCGTCGATGCCGGGCTGTTCAACGCATTTTCGCCGCTGCCCGTGGCGCAGGTGGCGGTTGCCGGCCAGGCAACCCTGAGCGGAACGCTCACCGCGCCGGGCGGCGAGGCGCGATTGGAGGTCACCGGACTGCGCCTGGCCGGCAGGACGGCGGCGGCGTTGCCGGCCGTCGATCTGCAGGCTCACGCGCGCTTCGACGGCGGCGCGGTGCGGCTCGACGCGCAGCTCGATGCCGGCGAGCAGTCGCGGCTCAACCTCACCGGCAGCGCGCCGCTCCGCGCCGACGGCGTGCTTGCCCTGCAGGTGCACGGCGCTCTCGACGTGGAGATGATCAACGCGCTCATGGAGGCCCGCGGGCTCAGGGTGGCGGGCCACGTCGCGGTGGACGGGGCGCTCGGCGGCTCGTGGAGCGCACCGCAGATCACCGGCCGCATCGCGCTCACCGCCGGGAGCCTGCGCGACTACGGGCGCGGCATCGAACTGTCGAACATCACCGCTGAGCTGAGCGGCGCGGAGGGCCGGCTCGAGATCCGCAGCTTCAAGGCGAGCGCCGCCTCCGGCAGCATCAGCGCCACCGGCAGCTGCTCGCCGTTCGAGCCCGGCTTGCCGGTGACTCTCGTGCTGAGCGCCCGCGGCGCGCAGCCCATCAACAGCGCCCTGTTCACCGCCAATCTGGACGCCGACCTGCGGGTGACCGGCAAGGCGCTGCAACGGCTCGACGTGGCGGGCGGCGTGGTGGTGCACCGGGCCACCATCGGCATTCCTAATTCCCTGCCGCCGGACGTGGAGGTGCTCGACGTGCGCCGCCGCGGCGGCCCGCCCGCCGGCGCGAGCGTGGCGCTGGTGATCGGCCGCGACGTGCGGGTGCACGCGCCGCGGGAAATCCTGGTGCAGGGGCGCGGGTTGGACGCCGAATTGGGCGGGGATCTGCATCTGCTCGGCACCACCGATCAGCCCCTGGTGAGCGGCGGCTTGGATTTGCAGCGCGGCAGTTTCACGGTGGCGGGGCGCAGGCTGGATTTCACCGCCGGGCGGATCGGTTTCGCCGGCGCCGGTCTGCGCCGCAAGATCGAGCCGACGCTGGATTTCACGGCCCAGGCCGCCCTCGCGAACGCCATCGTCACGCTGCACATCACGGGGTCCGCGGACGCGCCGCGCTTCGAGTTCACCAGCATCCCGACGTTGCCGGCGGATGAGATCATGGCCCAGCTGCTGTTCGGTCAGAACGTCACGCAGCTGTCGGCATTGCAGGCCGCGCAGATCGGCGCGGCGCTCGCCACGCTCACCGGAGTCGGCGACGGCGGGCTGAATCCGCTGGTGAAGATCCAGCGCACTCTGGGTCTCGACCGGCTTTCGGTGGGCGCCGGCAGCGCCACCCCGGCGCCGGTCGGCGAGACCGGAGGCGCCAGCATCCAGGCAGGCCGCTATCTGTCCAAGCGCATCTACGTGCAGGGCACCCAGAGCACCACCGGCAACAGCCAGGTGGAGGTGGATGTCGATCTGACCAAGCATCTGCGGCTGCAGACCCGGCTCGGCAACGGCACGGCCCTCATCCAGGGCACCACTCCGGAGAACGACCCGGGCAGCAGCATTGGGCTGTCCTACCAGTTCGAGTACTAGCCGCGGGCGGCGGTCACTGCGAGTAGCGGTCGGCCAGCGACTGGTACAGCGGCGGCGAAATCATCTTGGACACCGTGGTGGCCAGCGCTGCGGCGACCATCAGCGGCAGCACCATGGCATGCTGCGCGGTCATCTCCATCACGATCACGAACGAGGTGAGGGGGGCCTGGGTGACGCCGGCGAGGAAGCCGCACATGCCGAGAATCGCGAACGACACGCTCGCGTTGCCGCCGAGCGAATCGGCGATGACCTGGCCCAACCCCGCGCCCACCGACAGGGAGGGCGCCAGCAGCCCCGCGGGGATGCCGCTCAGGTAGGACAGCAGGGTGGCCGCGGCGCGCGCCGGCGCATAGCCCCAGGAAAGGTGGGCATGGCCCTCGATGATTGAGCGCGCCTCCGCGTAGCCCGTGCCGTAGGTCAGGCCTCCGCTGCAGGCGCCCAGTGCCGCGACCCCGATGCCGCACAGCCCGGCGAACAGCGCCGGGTGTTCACGACGCAGGCGACCGAGCGCGCCGGGAAGACTCGCCACACCGCCGAGGGTCGCGCGGCTGAAGGCCCCGCCGAAGAGGCCGCAGGAGACGCCGAGCAGCACCAGGGAGGGCGTGATGCCGTGCAGGGAGGACGCGGCCGGTTGGCCGAAGTAGGTGTAATCCCCCACGCAGGCGATGGCGACCACGCCGGCGAGGATCACCGCGGTGAGGGTGGTGCCGCTGGCCCGCTCCTCGAACGACTTGGCCAGTTCCTCGATGGCGAACACGATCCCGGCCAGCGGGGTGTTGAAGGCGGCGGCCACGCCGGCCGCGCCGCCCGCCAGCACCAGCGCGCGGCGGTGCGCGTCGGTGTGTTGCTGGCGCATGAAGCGCCACACGCCGTTGACGATCACCGCGCCGACATGCACGGTGGGACCCTCGCGACCGATGGAGCCGCCGCACAACAGGCCGAGCGCGGCGAGTATCATGCGGCCGATCACCACCATGGGCCGCAGCAGGCCGCGTCCGCGCTCGCCGGCATCGGCACGCAGGGCGAAGATGGTCTGCGGGATGCCGCTGCCCTCGGCGCCGCGGAAATAGCGGCGGGTCAGCCAGGCGATGGCGAAGAATCCCAGCGGTGCGGTGAGCCAGGGCCACCACGGGGAGCCGGCGAGCAGCCGGCGCAGGCATTCCTGGGCGAGATCCGCCATCCGCGCGAACAGCACGGCCGCGCCACCGACGGCCGCCGCCGCCGCCCACAGCAACAGCCGGTCGTGCCAGCGGCGCGCCGACAGCAAGGTGCGTATCGTCATCGCCCGAACATACAACAGTTCCGGCGCCCCGGCCTCGCTCCGTGACTAAAAATCGCGTAATTTGCCGCGATGAACTCCGTCCATGAGAAGCGCCTGGTCGAGCGGCGATCCATCGATTACGTCCCCATCGCCGAGCGGCATGGCAAGGTGTGGCACCTCTGGCCGGTGTGGTTCTCCGGGGATGCGCATCTGGCGACCGTGGCCACCGGTGTGGTGGGAGTCGCCCTCGGCGGCAGCCTGGTGTGGATGGCGCTCGCCGTGCTGCTGGGCTCGGCCTTCGGCACTTTTTTCATGGCCTTCCATTCCACCCAGGGCCCGCAGCTCGGCCTGCCGCAGATGATCCAGTCGCGGCCGCAGTTCGGCTACCTGGGCGCCCTGCTGGTGTGGGGCGTGGCGCTGGTCGCCTACGTCGGCTTCAACGCCTTCAACCAGATCCTCGCCGCGCAAACCATGCACGCGCTTTACGGCGCCGCGCGCGCGCCCACCATCCTCGGCTTCACGCTGCTCGCCGTGTCCCTGGCGGTGATCGGCTACGACCTGATCCATCTGGCGCAGCGCTGGATCGCCTATGTGCTCATCGCGGCGCTGTGCGTGTTCACGGTGGCGGTGCTGGCGCGCGACGCGCTGCCGCCGCGCCCGGCGTTGCTCGGCGAGTTGCGCATGGTGCCGTTCCTGGCGCAATTCTTCGCCGCGGCTTCCTATCAGATCGCCTGGTCGATCTACGTATCGGACTATTCACGCTACCTGCCGCGCGACGTGGGCGTCGGCGCCTCCTTTTGGTGGACCTATCTGGGCGCCTTCGTCGGCGGCACCTGGACCATGCTGGTGGGCACCCTGGCCGCCGCGCTCTACCCGACCCTCGAGGTGGCCGCGGCACTGCGGGCCGCCGCCGACGCGGCGCTGCCCGGCCTGGGCAAGCCGCTGCTGCTGTGCTCGCTGTTCGGGCTGGTGACCATTACCTCGCTCAACTGCTACGGGGCGTCGCTCACGCTGCTCAGCGTGATCGATTCGCTGCGGCCGGCCCGCCCGACCGTCGCCCGGCGCGTGGTCACGCTGCTCGGCGCGGCGCTCACCTCTTCGGCCATCGCGCTGGTGACGACGGAGCATTTCGTCGCGGGGTTCGGTGAATTCCTGGCGGTGCTGTTGTATCTGTTCACGCCCTGGACGGCCATCAACCTGGTGGATTTCTACCTGGTGCGCAAGGGGCATTATTCGGTGCGCGAGATCTTCAATCCGCACGGGCTTTATGGACGCTGGAATTGGCGCGGTCTGCTCGCCTATGGCGTGGGTTTCATCGCCATGATTCCCTTCTTCAGCACCGATGCCTATCAGGGGCCGGTGGCGGCGGCGCTCGGTGGCGCCGACATCGCCATGCTGGTGGGATTGCCGGTCTCGGCGTTGGTGTACCTGCTCGCCTGCCGCTCGCTCGATCTGCCGGCCGAACGGCTGGCGGTGGCGGCCGCGGACGCAGGCCTTGATCCGGACGCCCACGCGCCTTGATGGGCCGGCGGGCCGGCCGCCGGGCGTTCACCCCCCGGCGAGGAAGCGGTTGACCACCATCGCGACGGCGCGCGGATCCTCCCAAAACGGGTTGTGTCCCAGACCCGCGAACACCTTGACCTCGGCGCGCGGCAGCGCCGCGCGCAACGAGGCCCGGTCGGGGGCTTCCATGAGCGGATCCTGGCTGCCCCAGATCAGCAGCGTCGGCGCCTTCAGCCGTGGCAGGGTGTTCTGCAAATCGCAATACAGGGTGGGCAGGGACAGCGACTGGTCCAGCACCGCGAGCCACACCCGCAGTGGCATCGCCGCGGCGTCGATGCGCTCCCGCCGGATGAACTGCGGATCGACCGGCGTGGGCGAGTCCCACCAGGCGATCATGAAGGGCGAGTCGGCGTCGATCGGTTCGTGGAGCTTGCGGATCTCGGCGGCGAAATCGAAGCTGGGCCGGCGGCGCAGACCGGGCGGTCGACCGCCGGTGGAGGAGATCAGCACCACCCGCGCGGTGCGTTGCGGCCAGTACTCGGCGATGGTCTGCGCGACGATGCTGCCGAGGGAGTGGCCGACCAGATCCGCCCGGTCGATGTGCAACGCATCGAGCAGCAGCACCACGTCATAGGCGAAGTCCAGGCGGGTGTAGCAGCATTCCGGCTTGGCCGAGCCACCATGTCCCCGCAGGTCGATCAGGATGAGCCGCAGATCCTTGTCGAGGTAGGGGAGCAGCGGCAGCCAGTCCCGGGCGCTGTCCGTATACCCATGGATCAGCACCACGGGGGTACCCGCCGGATTCCCCGTTTCGGCGTAAGCCATCAGCTGACCGTTCGGCAGAGTCAGGCTCTTCTTCAGCGCCTCGAAGCCGTCGAGATCCATGGCGGCCGGCGGGGCCGCGGCGGGATGAGCCGCAGCGCCCGCGGGCGCCGCCACGGCGCGCAGGGCGAGGAGGGCGAGGAGGGCGGCGAGCGCCCCGTGAGGGACACGGCTGCGGGAGGACATGGTCGCGCAGCCTAGCGGGTCGCGGCGGTGTTTGCATCTCCCGGCGACACGGCAGGACGCGACCCGCGGAATGCCGCCCGCGGCCGCGGGGCACGGCCCTGGCGCACGCCGCGCCGCGCCGTGCACCACGGCGCGCCGTGGCGCGCACCAGGGCGAATCGGCGCGCGCACCAGCGCAAGCCAGCGTGTGCACCAAGGGCCGCGAACGACCCGGTGCACGCACCCGCGCATGCACCCATTTGGCTCATGCGGCATTTTCGCCACGCCGGTGAGAGGGCCGTCGAGGGGTGCTGCCGCGCTCGAGGGGATGAGCTCAATGAGCTGATTTATATATCTTAATGGATACAAAAAGCGATGCTCCAGCGCCCGGGCGCACGGCCCGTGCGATTGCTCGATGTTGCGTTTGGCCCGCGGCTTGCAACACGGCGGCAGACATCCGCGCACACGGCCCAGTGCGTCGTAGCGGCGCGGGAATGTCGGCAGCGAACGATTCAAATACCAGGGAGAAGATCTTATGCCGAGGACCTCGAAGGGAAATGTGCCACTGAGCTTACGCGCCGCGATCGCCATGGCATGCGCGGCGGCCGCCACCCAGGCCGCGCAGGCCGCGCCCGAGGCCGTCGCCCCCCCGGCGGGGGCCGCCGCCGCGGGGGGGGCGGCAATACTAGTAAAACGAGG
>VFSW01012976.1_pt1 | contig 11596 bp, 11 predicted proteins | sample 5358111 | NCBI WGS metagenome assembly VFSW01 (sample SAMN11554181, study PRJNA540505) | mine drainage metagenome | isolation source: sediment from site ElyBrook_90M | place: USA: Ely Copper Mine, Vershire, VT | collected 2017 | reverse complement strand
TCGGGTTCGGCTTCGTCTGGCCCAATTTTCGCTCGCAACGCCATCCACCTCAGTAGTGTGAACAGACCCTAGATCGCCGAGGTTCGACCACAATTGCAGACTTACCCGACACTGAATCGACGGCATCAAGGTTGGCTGCGCGCGCTACACTGAGAGGTTCCCCGGCCCGCAACCTGGGCCAGCATGGGAGAGGAACGACGACGGTGTCGCCGGATGTTCATGGGGCCTATTCAGTTCGAGATAAGGATGGCATTGAATGACGAACTTTGAGTACACGGTGGAGACCAGCAAGACGTTTGACGATGCGGTGAACGCGGTTGAGCAGAACACCGCAGCCAACGGCTTCAGGGTTCTTCATACTCACGACGTTGCAGCAACCCTCGCGGAAAAGGGATTCCAGCGCGAGCCATTAAAGATTGTGGAAGTCTGCAATGCGAAGTACGCGAACGAGGTATTAAAGAAGGACATCACAGCGGCTCTGATGCTGCCCTGCCCCATTACCGTCTACACCAAGGATGGAAAGACGCACATCAGCACCATGCTGCCCACTGTGATGGGCGAGTTCTTTCCCGGGAAAGGCATTGAGGCGATCGCTGCTCAGGTGGAGCAGGTGGTTGTATCGATCATCAACGAATCGGCAAAATAAGAGTTGGGCTGAGATGAAGCGGCAGGTGCTGCCGCTTCATCCATGAGTCTTGCCGCGCTGCATGTTACCGATGCGGTGCAAATTGCAAAGCGGTCAATTGGAAGCGATCCGCGATGCGACCATCTTCCACTGCCCATTGTCGTAGAAGAGCAATCCAAAGGCATGAACCGTCGATCCGCTGGCGATGGGCGTTGTGCCTGAGACCGTCGTTTTGAGTCCCTGAAACACTGTCATGTTTTTGGCGCCGGTGAGGGTTGTGAAGGCGCAATCGGATGGCAGGGCCAAGGTCAGGCTGGCGCTCGAACCACTGGTGATTGCAGTGGATACGGTACCGCTGATGCCTTGCGGCTCCAGATCAACTTCTGACGCAGTAATGGTGCCCGCCATGGGGTTGCCGCCCATCATTCCTCCACCCATGCCACCGCTCATCATGCCGCTCTCACTGACGGGCATGACGTTCTGACCCGCATAGATATGGCTGGCATCGAATACCGGTGTGAACGAAATGCTGGACATGTCGATGTTGTCGTCGTCGATGTGGTAATTCGTGCTTCCGTTCATATTGATACTGACACCGGAGGCGAATGCGGAAGACATCATGCCTACGCCAACTCCATTCTGCATGGCCATGGTGAGCGCTGTGGCAGGGCTGCCGGTCACGGCGGTGATGACGCCGCCGCCCATAACGCCGCCCGAGCCTGTCATGGAATGGACCCTGGTGGCCATGAGGGAGCCGTCAGACTGTAGGCTGGCGTCCACGAGCAAGAGCATGCCATTGCCCATTCCACTCATGCTGGTGCCGTCGAAGACTGTGGACGAGTTGGTTTGGAACGTGAAGGTCTGAGCCGCCTGCATTGAGGACATGACAAATGAGCTACCCGAGACGCTGGAGATGGTGCCCATCATATGCTGGATGCCGCCGTCGGCGAAGTCCATCGGATTGCCGGACCCCTGCATTCCCGAGGTCACGTTGAAGACTGGATTCATATTCATGTTGCCGCTCGAATCCACTGTGACCGAGTGGGACAGATCGAGATCGAATCCCATGGCCATGGGCGTAGATCCCACCGTGACTGGAGTGCTGAATGTTACGGTGGCGGCCATAGGGCCTGTGATGGTTTTTTGAGTCGGGGACTTGGTCGTAGGGTCCATGTACATGACGGTAGCGGAACCAATGGTGATGGATGCACCGGTATAAGTTCCCTGGGGTGCGTTGACCATTGCAAGCGGCTGCATCGTACCCATGAGGTGCATCATTTCCATCGTCGTCGGCGAGGAGAATACGCTCGTCGTGCCGTTGCTCCCCGTCAGGGACATGGAACTGATGTTCATGGAAAAGGCCAGCATCCAGTCTGCCGGCGCATCGCCCATATTGACCTGGACGGCTGTTTTGGCGGCCGGAGTGGGTGTCGGGTTGGGGGTTGGACTGCTGCTGCTACTGCCGCACCCGGCGAGCGCAATTGCGAGCACTACGGCGATGCATGCGCCGATGAGCGCCAGTACGGGTTGATGATAGCGCGAGATCAATCTCTTTGTATTCATGATTTCCTCCAAGGGAAGGCGATCCAGAGGATCGGGCGTTGCTCTTAACGGCTGGCCCGCAGCCCGTAGGGATCTGATGTGCCAGCCAACTCGTGACTTTCCTAATCTCGGCTTTTCGTAGATCGGAAGCGGTGACACCGATCACAAGGCGTGATACCTGTCACAGATCGACCACGGATGGTGAGCCATACTCACGATGCAGTCTATGAAAAGAGCCCTTCAACTCGTCGTGGTTCTTGTTGCAGCGTTGCTTGTTGCTCAGCCTGTTTGGGCATACACGCAATGCAATCAACAGATGTCTTCCCGCAACGGTTGCGCCCAAGCTTGCTGCGCGGGAATGAGCGGCATGGCGAGTCCGCGATTGGGCAGTGGATGCAAGACTTCGATGGAGTCTGTTCCCGCCCAGCCTGAATGCGGACAAACGATTTGCGCTGTACCATCGTTGCCTCAAGCCCTCCCCCATGCAGATGCACAGTTGGATAGCATGGCGCTGCTCGCGATGGTTGTGCCAGTGGTTGAACCGTCGAACAGTGCTACGGCCATGCTATCGGCGAGTGACTTTGTCACGATTACGCCGGCCAGGTATCTCCTCTTTCAAGTCTTCCGTATCTAAATCTCTCTTTGCATCGCAGTTCGAATCTGCCGGGGGCCTCGCGCCCTTTTGGCATGTGACCACTCGAACAACCGAATTGCCAAGGAGAATTTCCATGAACCGTATTTCGTCACGCGCTATCAGCATTCTGTCTGTTGTTTCACTAGCTTTTGTGATGACCGTTGCCGCGCTTGGGCAGACATCTTCCACGCCGAATCGGGGGCCGGAGAACCTTACAAAGCGCGAGCTTAACTCGCTCATCGCCAATGCCAAGTCGCCTGCGGAGCATCGGCGTATTGCTGCCTTCTATCAAGCGACGTCGCAGGAGTACCTGGCTCAGGCAAAAGAGCATGAAGAGATGATTGCGGCATACAACGCAAATCCGGACAGGGTTACGGAGAAGACGCGGTCGTCAACCATCGATCACTGCAAGTATTTCGTCAAGTCATTTAACGATATGGCCGCCAAGAGCCAGGAGCTTGCCCAGATGCACGAGCAGATGGCCAAGGACTCGGAACAGAAGTAACGGCCAACTCGATTGCAGGAGCAATTGCCAACAGTCAAGGCGTGTAGGAACCCGCTGGATGAATGCGTCCCGCTGCGCCTCCTGTAGCAGAGCCGCTTGACCTCGTCCGAGAAAACTGGCGAGGTCGGGCGGCCTTACTCGAACCGGGAACGACGATCGATGAAAATTGTCCGGCCAGCGTCTTTGCGACGCGCATCTTCAAGCCGGGCGGAAAAATGGCGCGACAAGCGTGCCAGTGGACAACTTGCGGTGCGAGTCTTTTGCGGAGATGCACGGCGGCTACTCGGTCTGGAACAGGCCTGTCAGCACTTCCCCGGCTTTGCCCTCCACGATGTTGGTGAAGGAGGCGGAATTCAAGGGCCGCTCGGGACCAATGTAGACGGTGCGGGCACCGCCGCGCCGCGCCCAGTTCACGAAGTTCGCAGCGGGATAAACGGAGCCCGAGGTGCCGATGACGACCATCACTGTGGCTTGCGCGATCTCGCGCTCGATGCGATCCATCTCAAGAGGAATCTCGCCGAAGAAGACGATGTGCGGGCGCAGGCGCGCGCCGCATGCGCAGCGCCCCACCTCATCGAGGCCGGCGTAGATGGTGCGATCCTCGACCGGCGGACGGCCGCAATCGTCTTCGCAACGCGACCTGGCTAGTTCGCCATGCATGTGCACCAACCGTACAGAGCCGGCGCGCTCGTGAAGATCGTCTACGTTCTGCGTACAGAGAAAGAAACGCTCGCCCAGTTTTGCTTCGAGATCTGCCAGCGCGATGTGAGCAGGGTTAGGCAGGGCACGTGCGCCCTGGGCGCGCCTCTGCGAATAGAACTCCCACACCAGCGCAGGATCGCGGTCCCACGCCTCGGGTGTGCACACATCCTCGATGCGATGGCCCGCCCAAAGTCCGTCGGAAGCGCGAAAGGTGGGCAGGCCGCTCTCCGCGCTGATGCCCGCGCCGGTGAGAACGAAGACGCGATCTGACGCACTGATTGAAATCATATTCATCGTCCTCATCGCGATGGTTGTAGATCGACGTTGAGGTGTCCCACCCTTTCGCCAGAAAAAAGCGAAAGAATGGGTCACGGAGCGTATCAGTGGATTGCGGCTTATGTTTCCGAGACATATGCACTGACGACTGAGCACGGACGTTACGGTTCGAGCAGAATCTTTCCGGCGGTCTTGCGGCCTTCCATGTCGATCTGGGCCTGCGCCGCATCGGTAAGCGCGTACAGGTGCTCGGTGCGGAGGTTGAGTTCACCCCGGGCCGCCCAGCCAAGGACATCGCCGGCTCGCCATTCGAGCTCTGCGCGTGTGGCCACATAATGCCACAACGTCGGCCGTGTGACGAACAAGGAGCCCTTGCTGCTGAGCTGAATCAGGTCGAAGGGGGGAACGGGTCCACTGGATCCGCCGAAGAGCGCGAGCAACCCGCGCGGCCGCAGGCAGGCCAAGCTGCCATCAAAGGTCGTCTTGCCAACGGAGTCATACACAACGTCAACGCCTTTGCCATCGGAGAGGCGTTTGACCTCCGCCACGAAGTCCTGCTCGGTGTAGAGGATCACCTCGGATGCGCCGGCCTCGCGCGAGAGCTCCGCCTTAGCCTCCGTGGATACGGTGGTGATGACGCGGGCTCCGATGCGTACCGCCATCTGCGTGAGCAGCAGGCCAACTCCGCCTGCTCCGGCATGAACAAGCGCGGTCTGGCCGGGCTTGAGAGGAAATGTGGAGTAGGCGAGATAATGGGCCGTCATGCCCTGCAGCAAGGCCGCAGCGGCCTGTTCAGGGCTGAGGCTGGCCGGCACCTTTACCAATTGCGCGGCGGGTACCAGCGCGTACTCCGCATAGCTGCCCAGCACAGAAACGGAGGCCACGGAGTCGCCCGCGGCAAAGCCTGTGACGCCGGGGCCCAGTTCTTCCACCGTTCCTGCTGCTTCGCTGCCCGGAATCATGGGCAGCGCGGCCTTGTAGGTTCCTTTGCGGAAGTAGATCTCGATGAAGTTGACCCCGATGGCCTCAATGCGGATCAACACCTGGCCCGGCCCCGGCTGAGGAATGGGCAAATCAACGAGCTGGAGAACTTCAGGCCCGCCGGTGGAGCGTATTTGAATAGCTTTCATGACAGGGCAAGAATGCACCGTCAGGCCGGGCTCCTGCAAGTGGCACATGAGCAGAGGGGACAATCCGTTGTGGAACAGGCAGGCAAAACACGAGCCCCGTCCGGGCAGGCCGGACGGGGCGTTGGAATGCGAATTGCGATCTAGAAGTTTTCTTCGCGGCCGTCGGAGAGCATGCTGGGCTCTTCAGGCGCGCGCAGGCGAACCAGGCGATCGATAGCGTAGGGCGTGGGCTGCTGGCTGGTGTAGTAGTGGCGAACCTGCAACTCGCCGAGCAGGCCGATGGCCAGCATCTGGATTCCGGCCAGGATCAGCACTCCGCCGACCACGAACAAGGGCCCATGCTGGTCCATGACGCTCTGGTGCGGATTGGCGACCTTCATGATCAGCAAAAGGAACGAGATGATGCTGCCGGCCAGGATGCCGAGCGCGCCGAAGCTGCCGAAGAAGTGGAGCGGACGGCTCATGTACTTCAACAGGAAGCGGATAGTAAGCAGGTCAAAGAAGACGCGGAAGGTGCGGCCAATGCCGTAGTGGCTTTTGCCCTTTTCCCGATTCACATTCTTGATTGGAATTTCGCAGATGGAGGCGCCATACCAACTGGCCAGCGCGGGAATGAATCGGTGCATCTCGCCGTAGAGAGGTATGTTATGGATGACTTCGCGTCGATAGGCCTTGAACGTGGTGCCGAAGTCGTGAATGTCAACACCGGAGAGCCTGGCCATGAGCCAGTTGGCGCAGCGCGATGGAATGCGGCGCATGACGAAGTTGTCAATGCGTTCCTTGCGCCAGCCGGAGACCACGTCGTACCCTTCCTCGAGCTTCTCGAGGAAGTTGGGAATCTCGTTGGGGTCGTGCTGCAGGTCGCCATCCATGGACAGGATGAACTCGCCGGAGGCGTTATCGAAGCCCGCGGCCAAAGCCGAAGTCTGGCCGAAGTTCCTGCGCAGCTTGACCACCAGCACGCGGCTATCCACGGCGGCAATCTCTTCAAGTAGCTTATAGGTGCGGTCACTGGAGCCATCGTCGACCAGGACCAGCTCAAAGCTATCGCCCACTTGCTCCATCACCTGTTTCAGGCGTGCGTAGAGGGCGGTTACATTCTCTTCTTCATTGTGGAAAGGGACGACGATAGAGTACTTCGGCATATTAGTAGTATAGATGCGGCTCGGATCGAAAAGAGAGCAAAAACAAGGGTATAGACGCAAAGGAGTGTCTGACCGGACACCCCCGCGGCTAGGAGTTAGCGATCCAGTTCGTCGAGCATTCCCTGCATCTCGCTCAGGGCATGGCGGTTGCCGCTGCGGGCTGCGCAACTGATGCCGGAGCGGAGCCGCATGATTGCTTCCGGTGTACGGCCGGATTTTGCCAGCGTTTGCGCAGCCATGAAGTAGCCTGCGGTGTAGTCGGGATCGGTGGAAAGCAGTTGGTCAAACTCCGCTATTGCCGCCTCGGTTTCGCCGCGGCTGGCCAGTTCCACGGCGATTCCATAACGAGCGAAGCTGTTCTTCGGATCCATTGCGAGAATCTCTTTTAGTCCTGCGATCTTGTCCATTGTGCTCAATCGTGGGGTGAGGTTCACCCGGAGAGATTTGCGTAATTGGCAGGGATTGCTGAAACTGGAATGTTGCGCCCCGAAAGATCGGCCCCCGCCAGATTCATTGTATCTGGAGGGAGCGAAATCGTGGCGACGTTGTGCACCGACTTTATGAACAGAACGGTGGAGAACGGAACGGAGCGGGCAAGACATGAGTTCCACTGAAAAGACCCCACCCACACGCCTGGTAGCCGAATCGCAGTCGGAGATGACTGAGATTATTCTGCCCAACGATACCAACACGCTCGGTAACCTGCTGGGGGGCCGGTTGATGCACTTCATCGACCTGACGGGTGCAATGGCAGCCTACCGGCACTCACGCACCCACGTGGTAACGGCTGCGATGGACCACATCGACTTTATCCAGCCGGTGCATGTGGGCGACCTTCTGATTCTGAAGTCGCGGGTGAATCGAGCGTTTTCCACTTCAATGGAGGTGGGAGTGAAGGTGTGGGTTGAAAATACGCAGACGGGCGTGATGCTGCACGTGGCCAGCGCGTACCTGGTGTTTGTGGCGATTGACCAGAACGGCCGGCGCGTGCGCGTGCCGGAGCTGAAGCCGGTGACCGCAGACGAGGAACGCCGCTTTGGCGATGCGCTGCTGCGGCGCGAGCATCGGGAGGCCGAGGCCGCGAGGCGCAAGAAGGCGCGACAGGTCACAGCGGCGCTGGCGGAACCATCTTCCAGCTGACCCGAACGCGCGGACAATGCTTTGCAGAGTCAGGGCCTGACGAATCAGGCAGTGTGAGTCTATGTCGGCTTCAATTCCGTTGGCGGCGCTGAAACCGAGGTAACCCCGCCTCCTGTAAAATTTCATTCAGACCATCGTGCGGATTTACCTTCGGCGACCGGTCGATGCTTTCCTCAGCAAGACAACTGGATTCCCGGAAGCCGGGAGCCGAAAAAGGAGCAACAAACCCAATGGCTCATTCCAATGCCATGCCCTCGCCCGTGGCTCTTCCGGGCGTTTCGAAAATCGTCGCAATTGGTTCCGGCAAGGGCGGAGTGGGTAAGACCACCGTCGCCGTCAACCTGGCCATTGCGCTCTCGCGGCTGGGGCAGCGTGTGGGCCTGATCGACGCCGACATTTATGGCCCGAACGTGCCCATGATGATGGGTTCGACACAACAGCCGCGCGTGGGGCAGGACAACCAGATCCAGCCCAACGACACGCACGGGATCAAGACCATCTCGATCGGCTACATCTCTCCGGGCGACAAGCCGCTGGTGATGCGCGGACCGATGCTGCACCAGATCATTCGCCAGTTTCTGCAGCAGGTGGAGTGGGGCGAGCTGGACTACCTGATCGTCGATCTGCCTCCGGGGACAGGGGATGTGGTGATCTCGCTGGTGCAGACGGTGCCGCTGACCGGGGCGGTGGTGGTTTCGACACCGAGCGACGTGAGTCTCCAGGACGCGCGCAAAGCTTTGGAGATGTTTGCGCAGGTCAACGTGGAGGTGCTGGGCATCGTGGAGAACATGAGCCACTTTACCTGCCCGCATTGCCACAATCAGATCGACATCTTCTCCAAGGGGGGTGCCGAGCGTACCGCAAAGCAATTCAACATTCCCTTCCTGGGATCGATTGAACTGGTTCCGGCGATTCGCGAAGGCGGCGACCGGGGATTGCCCGTTGCGCTGGCCGGACCGAAGAGCCCGCAGGCGGCGGAGTTCTACGCGGTGGCGGAAAAGCTGATGGAGCGGGCCGAAGCGGCGGCGGCAGCAAGCTCCGACGTGATCGAAATCAGCTAGGGGCGGCTGGGAGAAGTGCCGGGGGAACATTCCTGCATTTTCCGGTGTCTAAACGAGCAGGTGACCGATGCTCGAGCTGCGACGTGTCTCCAAGCACTACTGCGGAATTCCCGCGGTAGACGATGTCAGCTTCTCGGCCCGGCCCGGTGAGGTCACTGGATATCTTGGACCCAATGGGTCGGGCAAATCCACCACAATGAAGATGATCACCGGCCTGATTGAGAGAACGTCGGGCCAGATCTTCTTTGACGGCAAACCGATTGACGATGACCTGATGGCCTACAAGCGGCGCATGGGCTACGTCCCGGAGGAGCCGTATCTCTACAACCATCTCTCTGGCGCCGAGTACCTGACGATGGTGGCTCAATTGCGCGATCTTCCTGAGCGCAGTAGTGCAGAGCGGATCGATGGGCTGCTGCGCCTGCTGTCGCTCTATGACGACCGGCATGCGTCGATCTCCGGCTACTCGAAGGGCATGCGTCAAAAGCTTTTGATCGCGGCGGCCCTCATGCACAACCCCCATCTTGTGCTGCTCGATGAGCCCTTCTCCGGGCTCGATGTGGGATCGGCGCTGGTTCTGCGCAGCCTGATCCAGGAGCTTGCGGCGCGAGGCAAAGTGGTTCTCTTCAGCTCCCATGAGCTCGACACGGTCGAACGCGTCTGCTCGCGGGTTGTGATTCTGCACCGAGGCAAGCTGGTAGCCGATGACTCCATCGAACGACTGCGTTCGCTCATGGAGCTGCCGACGCTGGAGGCAATCTTTTCGCAGCTTGCCGTGGAGCAGGACAGTGATTCGATGGCGCGGCAGATCGCGGACCTGATCCATGCGTGAACTCATCGACAGGATGATGGGACGCCTCCCACTCCAGTTCCGCGTGCTGTATCGGCAGTTTCTGTTGCGCGTCGTGGATCTCGAAGCATTGTCCATTGAGGCCGATGTGCCTCGCTTCCTGGGGCAGTTCGCGGGGGTGCTGATCATGTTCAGCCTGGCACAGGCATTGGTAGCTCTCTGGTTTCCTCCCCCGCCCACTTTCGCCTGGCATGTTGAGCAAGCTCAGATCTCAAACGTGATGCTGCTCATCGGGCTCTGCTCTGTGATTACATGGGACACGACCTTCCCCGACCGGCGCGACATCATGATCCTTGCCGCTTTGCCCGTAAGGCCGCGGACAATCCTGCTTGCCAAGCTGGCCGCATCCGGAGCGCTCTTCGGAATCGCTATCGTGTCTCTCAATTTTGCATCGAGCATCGCCTGGTCCCTGGTCTTTGGAGGAGGCGCAGGTTTTGCGCGATTCTTCGTGGCGTATTGGCTCACGGTGACGGCCGCCGGCGCGTTCCTCTATGCTTCTGTGCTGACTATCCAGGGCTTCGCAGCGCTCCTGCTGACCCGGCGCATGTTTTTGCGCGTCTCTGCGATTCTGCAGCTCATCGCGTTCGCAGTGTTTCTGGGCGTTTACTTCCTTCAACCGTCATTGGACACCAAGTCTGAAGTGCTCAACCCGGCCCATCACTGGTTATTGGCGTGCTCGCCTACATTCTGGTTCTTCGGATTCTTCAACCAATTGAACGGATCGTTACCGCCGGAGCTAACATGGCTGGCTCATCGCGCCTGGATCGGAATCGGCGCGGCTGTTCTGGGAGCTACGGCTTCATTGCTCCTGTGCTATCTGCGAACCATGAAGAAGTCGCTGGAGGAGCCGGACCTGGTTCCGGGAAGGGGCGGTTTGCATTGGGTTCCTCGGCTCGGCAACTCGCTCCAGACAGCGATTGCACTCTTCTCAATCCGGTCCATTGCGCGGAGCCGGCAGCATCGGGTCGTGCTCGCGTTCTATTGGGCTGTGGTGTTCGCAATCGCGCTGTCGGGCTTGCAGCACGAGATTTCCACGCCGCCAGGCCCGATCTCTGTCGATTTCCTGATTTCAACATACATGATGATGTGCTTCGCGGTTCTTGGGCTTCGCGGAGTTTTCTCGCTGCCCATCTCGCTCAACGCAAACTGGGTGTTGCGCACTACGCAGCTTCGGCCCACGGCGAATTACATTGCGGCCACGAGGCGAACGCTGCAGTTGTTCGCAGTGGGTCCGATTGTGTCGATTGCCGCGCTTCTTTCCCTGTCGTTCCGGCCGTGGACAGCGGTTGCCGCCCATCTCGGCGTGCTTGCATTGCTCGGCTTTATCCTTGTGGAGATCGGGCTGATCAAATCCCATAAGGTGCCTTTCACGTGCTCGTATCTGCCTGGGAAAACGAATATCCAGGTGATCTTCTGGGGTTTCATGGTCATCGCAGTCCTGGTGGCCGTCACCGTCGCTCCGCTCGAAGACGCGGCTCTTCACGACCCTCTCCAGGGCCTTGCGATGTTGGGTACACTCAGCGCGGCCGTGGCGGGGCTCCTGGTTGTGAACCATCACCGCGCAAAGTCGGCGGTCCTCTCCTTCGAGGATGTGCCGCCCGAGGTCATCACGCGGCTAGGACTGGTCTACGATGAAGGCTCCCAAGCCGCTCCTGAGCAACCTGCAGCGAGTTGAAGGCGCAACGAATCCAGGAGGAAACAACGGTGGGGCTGAAGCTTGCGGCAGACTGCCGATAATGGCTGAAAGCATTCTCTCGCAGGCTGAAGCCTCGCGTTTTGATGATAGGGACATCGAATGAAGGGACAGGGAAAGCGAGGCCGCGGCCTCGCTTTCTCTGTCGTGCGCACCTTACCGCCAGTGACCTTCGACCATGACCCAGCCGCCATGGCGACGCACCCAGTGAGGACGAACCCAGACTGCGTGCATGTATGGTGGGCGCATCCAACGGCCTGGAACCCAGACATAGCGGCCATCATCCCAGCGGT
>VFSW01012975.1_pt1 | contig 11596 bp, 9 predicted proteins | sample 5358111 | NCBI WGS metagenome assembly VFSW01 (sample SAMN11554181, study PRJNA540505) | mine drainage metagenome | isolation source: sediment from site ElyBrook_90M | place: USA: Ely Copper Mine, Vershire, VT | collected 2017 | reverse complement strand
CCAGGCCACGGGCGCCGCGAGAACCGGGCGCGGCGCTTCCGGCTCCTGAGCCGGCAGGCGATCGAGCTGAGCCTTGGCCCGATCCATGTCCTCATCGAGGCTTCGCTGCGTGACCGTCTCGCGTTCCAGCCGGCGACGGATCCCGCGAACCTCGGCCCGAACCTCGTCGACGAGGCGTTCGGCTTCGTCTCGGGCCGCTCGAGTGGATTCATCGCGTTCGCGGCGAGCGCGGCGGCGTTCGTCATCGGCGGAGGCAAGCGCCAGGCGGGCCCGCTCCTCGGCGTCACGGGCGCGAGCCAGGGCGTCGGCGGTTTCCAGTTGAGTGGCTTTGATCGAGGCCAGGGTTTCCTCGAATGCCTGCTGCTCGTCGGTCAGTCTGGACCTGGCATCCGCCACGACCGCCGCAGGAAGGCCAAGGCGCTCCGCAATGGCGAAAGCCTGGCTCTGACCGGGCAGGCCGATGGTGAGCTTGTACGTGGGCCGCAGGGTCTCCACGTCGAATTCGACCGAAGCGTTGCGCGCCTGCGGGGTGGTGTGGGCGTACAGCTTCAGCTCGGCGTAGTGCGTCGTCGCGGCGACGAGCGCTCCGGACTTGATGAAGTGGTCGAGCAGAGCCTGCGCCAGGGCCGAGCCCTCGGTCGGGTCCGTGCCCGCGCCGAGCTCGTCGAGCAGAACCAGGCAGTTGGGCCCGGCGCCTTCCACGATCCGCACGATGGAGCGCAGGTGGCCGCTGAAGGTGGAGAGTGATTGGGCCACGGACTGCTCGTCGCCGATGTCGGCAAAGACGTCGCGCAGGACCGGCAGCTTCGTGCCCGCGTCGGCCGGGATGTGCAGGCCTGATTGATGCATGAGCGACAGCAGGCCCAGAGTCCGGAGGGCGACGGTCTTGCCGCCCGTGTTCGGGCCGGTGACGACGAGCGCGGTGTACTCGCCGCCGAGTCGCAGGTCGATGGGAACGACCCGGCCCGACAGCCCCGGATGGCGGGCGCCGAGCATCACGATCACGGGACGGTCGGCGATCTCGGCGGCGATGCCGTCCATCTCCTCCGCGAGCCTGGCTTTGGCCGCCCAGAAGTCGAAACGGGCCAGTGCGTCGAGCGTCTCTCGCAGCGGCGCCGCCTGCCCTGCCACGAGCATCGAGAGCTCGTCGAGTATCCGCTCGATTTCGGCCTGCTCGGCGAGTTGAGCTTCCCGCCAGGCGTTGCCGAGCTCAACGGCGACGAGCGGCTCCACGAACAGCGTCTGGCCACTGCCGGAGGCGTCGTGGACGATGCCCTTGACCCGGCTGCGCGCGTCCGCACGGATCGGGATCACGTACCGGCCGCCGCGCAGAGTCACGATGGGCTCCTGCAGCGAACCGGCCAGCTCGCCCGAATGGACGAATTGGTCCAGGCGGCCGCGCAGCCGCTCGTAGGCGACCCGGACGGCCCGCCGCAGTCCTCCCAGACGAGGCGATGCGGTGTCGAGCAGCTCGCCCGTGGGATCGAAGCTGCGCTGCAGGACGCTCCTGAGGCTCGGCAGCGAATGGATCTCGCGCGCAAGGTCGCGCAGCAGCGGCCGGCGATCGCCGCTCAGGGCGTCGCCCAGACGCGCGGCGGCCTCGATCGTGTCGGCGATGTCGAGGAAGTGGGCCGGGTCGAGCCGGCCGCCCCTGGCCGCCCGATCGATCCACGGACCGATGTCCTTGCTGCCGCCTATGCCGGAACCTGGATGCGCCGCCACGAAGGCCCGGGTCTGGGTGGTTTCCTCGAGGCCACGGGCCACGATCACCGGGTCGGTGGACGGTTGGAGCGCCTCGGCGAGCTGCCGGCCCGGCGGGAAGCCTGTCGCGGCCGCGAGTCGAGCACGGACAATCGGGAACTCGAGGAGCGCCAGCGATCGCCCATCGACGCTCGTCGATGCGGTCGTGGGCACGGCCGTCATCGCTTCCTTCCGATGACTGGGTGAGCGCGGTTGCGGCCGGACAGCGACGGGCTGCCAGGCACGAAGAAGCGCCAGGCGTTGCTCAGCCACGGCTCCGGGGCGTAGTCGATGCCGATCCGCGGCCCCGTGGCGACGATCAGGTTCTCCCCGGCGTCGTCGCCGAGGTCATCGCCCTCCGACGCCTGCTCCAGGCGAAGGTCGGAGGCCGGGTCGCAGAGATCCACGCCGTCGTCCGCCCGGGTGATCGAGAAGACGACGCAGACCAGACCCGGTCCGGAGGCCAGCCTGGCGTCGCTCGGCCGCGGAGCCGCCGCGGACCCCGGGGTGGCCTCCGACCGGCCTCGTCCGGTTCCACGGGCAGCCAGCCGCTCGCTCCTGGCCAGGCGCATCTCTTCGATGCCGGCCAGTGGCTCGACCGCTCGGATCAGGACGGCGGCCGGTTTGTTATCAGGCTCTGTGACGACGTTCAAGCAGTGGTACATCCCATACACAAGGTACACGTAGGCATGCCCGGGCGGCCCGAACATGGTCGCGTTCCTGCGCGTCGGTCCGCTGCGGGCATGGGAAGCCATATCGGTCCGGCCGATGTAGGCCTCCACCTCGACTATTCGGCCGATCCGCGCGTTCGGACCACTTCCCCGAACCAACCGCGCTCCCACGAGGCGGCGGGCAGCCTCGAGAGTGTCCGTGGCCAGGGCATCCACCGGAAACGGACGAGCCGGCCGCGGCCGATCGAGATCGCTCAGGGGTAGACCGAAACGAGGTCGGTCGGGAGGAGCATCGAGAAGAGGTGGACGAACGGGGGCGCCACAACGTCCCTGAGCCACCCCGCGATGTGCGACTGGTTGAGCAGCAGATCCTGGACGGTCCGCACCTGGGAGAGATCGCCCGGCCTCTCGAGCGGCAGCGAGAAAGAACCCAGGATGACGACGAGCACCAGGAGCAAAAGCAGTCCCTCGAGCACGCCCATCACCCCGCCGACAACGTCGTCGACGATGGGATGCTCCGCGGACAGCTCCACGCGGCCGTATGAGAGTTCGATCACGACGACCGCGGCCACGCTCAGGACGACGAAGATGATGGCGAAGGCAAGCAGCCGGTTGTAACCCAGATCGAACTGCTGCCAGTTGCTGCCGAGGAAGTCGCCCGCCACGTCGCGCAGGTTGGCGGCGAAGAGAAAGGCGACCGTTATCACGGCCATGCCAAGCAATCGCCTGATCCCGCCCTGCATCACGCCGGCGATCATGAACACCGCAAGCCCGAACAGGATCGCGAGGTCTACCACGGGGGCACTTCTGATCGCGCCGAGTATGTCCATGCTTGATCTCCGAGATGCGGCCACAGGCCGCGCCTGGATCGTGACGGTCGACTTTAGGGTATCAGCGCCCCTCGACCGAGAGCAACGCGCTACACCTTAGCCGTTCGGCGGCGGCGATGCCCCAGTACCTCTGGTACGTCTAGGAGCGCAGATTCGCCCCCAACTCCGACTTCAGACCGGCCTGGACCCGAGCCACGGCCTCGTCGACCTCCGCTTCGGTCAGAGTCCGGGCGCGAGCGCCGAAGACGAGCCGGTAGGCCAGGCTCTTCTCCGAAGCGGCGAGCGGCGCGCCACGGTACAGATCGAAGAGACGAAGGCCGCGGAGGAGTTCGCCCGCGTTGCGCGAGATCGTGGCGGACACCGTCGCCGCGTCCACGGCCTCGCCGACGACGACGGCGAGGTCGCGTTCCACTTCGGGGAACCGCGGGATCGGCTCCACGTGAACGCGAGCGGGCACGCCGGCGTCCAGGCCCCTGATCGCCAGCTCGGCCACTATCACGCGCTGCGATCGCAGGTCGCGCTGCTCCAGGACGTCCGGATGCAGCTCCGCCACGCGGCCCACGACAGCCTCGTGGTCCGCGATCGACGTGGCCACGAGAGCGCGTCCCGGGTGGAACGGGAAGCCCCTGTCGTCGGCCCGATAGACGGGGGCCGGCAGGCCCAGCCGCTTCGCCAGCAGCTCCACGATGCCCTTGGCGTCGTCGAGGTCGTACTGGCGGTCCGCCCTATTCCAGCTCGGTGGCTGGGCGTTGCCTGACAGCAGGATTCCGAGCCGCGTCCACTCGCGGGACCGGCCGTCGACCCGCCCGTAGCCCTTGCCGACCTCGAAGATGGCGACGTCCCCGCGGCCCTGGCGCTCGTTGAGGGCGAGGACGTCGATCAGGCTGGCCGCCAGGTGACGGCGCATCACCGAGTGCTGGCTCGAAAGCGGGTTCGTGACCGTGATCAGCGACCCGGATTCGGGAGTCTCGACCCCCGTCAGGCCGTCGTCCGAGGGCCAGCGCAGGCGAGGCTCGGACTCCGGCGCGACGAGAGCATGCGTGACGACCTCGCTGAGGCCCGCGCCGGCAAGCGTCGAGCGGAGCATGTTACGGACCGCCAGCGGGCTCGGCCGGTAGGCGGGCATGAGCGTGTCCGGCAGATGCGCCGGAGTGGTCTCGTAGCCGCGGACCCGGGCTACTTCCTCCGCCACGTCGGCCTCGATCGCCAGGTCGCGGCGCCAGGTGGGCACCACGGCCACGAGGACTTCCTCCTCGCCGGCGTCCACGCGCAGCGGCTGTGGCTCGACGGCCACCTGGATCTGCACGGATGCCCCGTTCTCTTCCGTTTCCACGCCGACGCGGCGGAGGAGATCTCGCTGTTCTGAAGCGGAGACCTCGGCGCCGATCAGCTTTCGGACGCGAGCGGGCCGGAACGCCAGCCGGGCTGCCGGCGGTTCGTCGGGAGCCGTGTCGATTCGACCCCGGGTGCATACGCCGCCCGACCAGGCGAGCGTCAGCTGGGCGACTCGGTCCGCCGCGATGCGGGCCAGCCGGAACTCCTGGCCCTTCTCGAACCGGAGACTGGCCTCCGAGCGAAGGGCGTAACGATGCCCGGTCCGGCGGATGCTGACCGGGTCGAAGATCGCCGATTCGATCGCAATGTCTGTCGTGTCGTCGGCGATCTCGCTGTCGGCCCCGCCCATGACCCCGGCGATGCCGATGGGACCGTGCGGGTCGGCGATGATGAGCGTGTCCGGAGTGAGCTCGCGCTGTACGTGGTCGAGAGTCTCCAGGCTCTCCCCGGGCGTGGCGCGGCGAACGATGATCGTGCCGTCGCGTACCGCCGCGCCGTTGAACGTGTGGGTCGGCTTGCCCAGCTCGAGCATCACGTAGTTGGACGCGTCCACGACGTTGCTGACGGGCCGCATGCCGGCAGCCTGGAGCCGCATCTGGATCCGGTCCGGTGAGGGGCCGATCTTCACGCCGCTTATCCAGCGGCCCACGAACCGGGTGCACAGCTCCGGCTCGCGGACTTCGACGCGCAGATGCGCCGAAACCGGGTCGTCGCCTTCGCGGACCGCGATATCGGGCCAGCGGACCGTGGCACCGGTTGCCGCGGCGACCTCGCGGGCCAGGCCGATGAGGCAAAGCGCGTCGCCGCGGTTCGGCTTGACGTCGACGTCGAGAACGACGTCGCCGTAGAGATCGGAGAGCTGGACTCCCAGCGTCGTCTCGGGCGGGAGGATCAGGATTCCTTCGGCGTCGCTGGTGATGTGCAGCTCGTCGCCGGAGCAGAGCATGCCTTCGGACGCGATGCCCATCTTCTCGGTGCGCTCGATGCGGCGATCGCCGGGCAGCACGGCACCCGGAAGTGCCACGGGCACTCGCTGGCCCGGGGCGATGTTGTTCGCGCCGCAGACGATATGGAGCGGCTCGCCCGATCCGATATTGACGGTGGTCAGGTGGAGCCGATCGGCGCGCGGATGCTTCTCGACAGTCAGCAGCTCGCCGACGACGACGCTTCGCCAATCCGCGCCCCATTGCTCGAGGCCCTGGACTTCCATTCCGAGCAACGTCAGCCGCTCGGCCAGCTGTTCGGGTGTCTGCTGGATGTCGACGTAGTCGCGGAGCCAGCTCAGCGGAACTCTCATCGGAACTGCTCCAGGAAGCGGAGGTCGTTCTCCAGGTAATAGCGAAGGTCCGGGACGGCATGGCGGAGGTTGGCGATCCGCTCCACTCCCATGCCGAAGGCGAAGCCCTGGTATTTCTCCGGATCTATGCCGCCGTACTGGAGGACGACGGGGTGAACCATGCCCGCCCCGAGGATCGTCATCCAGCCCGTCCTGGAGCAGGCCGGGCAGCCGGCACCGCCGCAGACGACGCATTGCACGTCGAACGCGACCGAGGGCTCTGTGAACGGGTAGTAGCCGGGCCGGAAGCGCGTCTTGCGCGGCCCGAACAGGGCGTGGGCGAACTCGTCGAGCAAACCCTTGAGGTCCGCCATCGACGTCCCTTCATCGACCATCAGCCCTTCCACCTGGAAGAACTCGAAGCCGTGGCTTGCGTCGACGGCCTCGTAGCGGAAGCAGCGGCCCGGCAGCAGCGCCCGGATCGGCGGCCTGGTGCTCTGCATCACGCGGATCTGGCCGGGGCTGGTGTGGGTTCGGAGCAGGTAGCCCGGGATGTCCACGTAGAGCGTGTCCCAGAGGTCCCGCGCCGGATGGTCCGGGGCAATGTTGAGCATCTGGAAGTTGGTCAGATCGTCCTCCACTTCGGGGCCTTCATAGACCACGAAGCCGAACTGGCCGAACACCTCGGCGATGGCCTCGACCGTCTCCGGGATCGGGTGGAGTGTTCCGCGGCCCACCGTCCGGCCGGGCAGCGTCACGTCTACAGCCTCCGAGGCGAGCCGCCTGGCCTGAACCTGGCCGTGGAGCTCCGCGCCTCGAGTGGCGAGGGCGGCCTTGACGGCCTCCCCTACCTCGTTCGCCACGGCGCCGACCCTGGGCCGGTCCTCCGGCGGTAGCGCCCCGATGCCCCGCAGCACGGCCGTGAGGTCGCCCTTCTTGCCCAGGTACTGGATCTGGAGTGCCTCGAGGGCCGCCGGATCGGATGACGTGGCTATCTCCTCGAGGGCCCTGTCCCGCAGCCGGTGCAGGTCGCCGCTCAGCGTCTCGAAATCCACTCTGTCGTGCCTCGCTCCAGTTCCTGCCGTGGCCCCGCGCCGGGCCGGGAATCACAAACCCTCGACCGTCCAGGGACGAGCGAGGGCTCGCGGTACCACCGTGGTTCGAGACTGCGCCACGCCTGGCGACGCGGTCTCGCTCTTGCGGGCCCGGTATCGGGGGCCGTCCGGATCGCCTACTTGCCATGGGACCGAGGTCCCGGTTTGAGCGATCGGCTCGGGAGCGAACCGACGGGATCGATCCGAGCGGGCTTTCAGTCTCAGACCCGCTCTCCCTGGGGATCTGCCCGAAACCAAGTTGTGGCTTCGGACCCCGTCTCCTCTCCGTCAACGCCTGCTGTTGCCGGCGGCAGATCAACGCCGCCAACTATCGGATCGGAGGTTACGCCTTGGCGAGGGCCACGATCGAGGCGAACGCGGCGGCGTCGCGCACAGCCAGATCGGCCAGGATCTTGCGGTCCAGGTCCACCTTGGCGGCCTTGAGGCCGGCGATCAGCTTCCCGTAGGTGAGGCCGTTCTGGCGAGCCGCGGCGTTGATCCGGATGATCCACAGCTCGCGCATCTGGCGCTTGCGCTGCTTGCGGTCGCGAGTGGCATACGCCATCGCGTGGAGGGCCGACTCGTGCGCTCGCTTGACGAGACGAGAGTTGGTGCCGCTCCGGCCTTCGGCGGCCTCGAGCAGTCGCTTATGACGGTGGTGGGCGGTTACACCGCGCTTGACACGTGCCATCGAAACTCAGACTCCCAGGTAAGGCAGCAGCCGGCGGACCTGGTCGAGCGAAGCCCCGGTGAGGATCGCCTTGCCGGCATAGCGGCGAGTTCGCCTCGACGACTTGAGCTCCAGGTGATGGCCGCGCCACGACTTGACACGGATCGCCTTGCCACCGCCGGAGACCCCGATCCGCTTCTGGGTCCCCTTGTGGCTCTTGATCTTGGGCACGGTCTCACACTCCAGTCGACGCCGAGCCGTTGTCCGGTTCGGGTCTGGGCGGCGCCGGTGGCACCGGCGGGGCCTCATTCGTTGTTTCCTGCGGAGTCTCGGCTTCGTCGCCGTCCTCTTCCGAGGTCCTGGCGTGAGTCTTGGCCGAGGCCGCTGCGGTCGGCTCGTGAACCTTCGGCTTGTGGGTCGAGGCGACGCTGATGTGCATCGACTTGCCCTCGAGCAGCGGGGGCCGCTCGACCACGCCGTGGTCCTTTATCTGTTCCGCAAACTTGTCCAGAAGATCGCGCCCGATCTGCGGGTGAGTCAGCTCTCGGCCTCGGAACTGGACCGAGACTTTGACCCGGTCGCCTTCCTCGAGAAACTCGATCGCCCGGCGAACCTTCGTGTCGAAGTCGCCGACGCCGATCTTCGGCTTGAGGCGGACTTCCTTGAAACTGACGGAGCGCTGTCTTCGCTTGGCTTCCTTCTCACGCTTGGTCAGTTCGTATTTGTACTGACCGAAATCGAGGAGTCGCGCTACCGGAGGACTGGCGAGTGGTGCGACTTCCACCAAGTCGAGCCCCCGCTCCTGCGCGAGCCGCAAGGCGTCGGCCGTTCGCATGACACCGAGCTGGCTACCGTCTTCATCAACGACCCGAACGTCGAACACGCGGATCATCTGATTTATGCGCAGGTCTCGGCTAATGGCTGACCCCTTTCCTAGCGTGTTCCAGTTGCCGCGTTCCGAGAATGCCCCGGAAGCAGACGAGCAACCGGACCCGGACATGCCTGAACCGGGCGGTCGCCCGCGGGATAGTAGCACAGCGATTTCGCGCCCGGCAAACGGCGGCCGGAAGCCGGTATCTGGTCTTGCGAGTAGCGCGACGGGTGCAATGATGCTCCCAACCACCCCACTGCTCGGAGGACGACGATGAAGCGGATCACTATGGCCGCCGTCGCAGTCTGCCTGATAGCCTCGGCCTGCGACTCGTCGGCGGCGTCGCCGTCGATCACGCCAGACCCTGCCGTCACTGCCACGCCGACGATCTCGCCCGCCACGCCTTCCCCAACTGGCACCGCCGGGCCCTCGGACAGTCCGGCCGCAACTCCAACGCCGGCCGTGACCCCGACGCCTCTGCCGACCGGCGTCCCCGGGGCGCTCGAGTTCACGCAGCAATACGAGAACAGCCTCGTCGGCGCCCATTACCACAAGGCCTGGTCGATGCTGGCGCCGGGATACCAGGCCCTCGTTGGACCGGAGTCCAAATACGTCAACGATCAGGCCGAGTTCATGGAGTCGGCCGGCAAGGGCTACAACGTGGTCGCCGACCCGGCCGACGTCGCCCCGCTCGCCGAGTGGCTGAAGAACCAGCCCTTCGCGTCCGCGATCGACAGGGCGCACGCTGTCCTGGTCGAGGTGACGTGGAGCGCGCTGGCGGCCAGCCGTCCCGCGCAGGTGTGGATCGTGAACCCGACGCCGAGCGGTTGGGAGCTGTACGAGGTTCGCTGAGCCGGGGGTGACTACGGCCGGCGGTTGGCCGTCTCCTCGACCAGGCGGCTCACCAGCACATCCCAGGCCACGCCGTTCTCCTGCTCGCCGGAACGATTCCGGATGGCGACCGTCCGGGCCTCGATCTCGCGATCTCCTAGGACGAGCATGTACGGGACCTTCTGCTCCTGGGCCAGCCGGATCTTGTTCTGCATGCGGCTGTCCGAGTCGTCGACCTCCACGCGGATCTTCCCGGCCTTGAGCGCGGCCTCGAGCTGGCGGGCACCCTCGACGTGGCGGTCGGCTATCGGGATCACGACGGCCTGAACCGGCGCGCACCAGACCGGGAACGCCCCGGCGAAGTGCTCGACCAGGATTCCGATGAACCGTTCGAGTGAACCGTAGATCGCCCGATGGATCGCGATCGGCCGCTTCGGCTGGCCGTCTTCGTCGATGTAGGTGAGGTCGAAGCGTTCCGGGAGCATCACCAGATCCGCCTGGATCGTGGCCGTCTGCCACTCGCGACCCAGAGCGTCCTCGATCTGGATGTCGATCTTCGGTGCGTAGAAGGCGCCGTCCTTGGGCTTGAGCCGGTAGGCGGCGCCGCTCGCGTCGAGAGCCGCCTTCACGTAGGCCTCGGCCTTCTCCCAGAGAGCCGGGTCGCCGAGCGCCTTGTCCGGCTTGGTGCCAAACGTGAACGTCGGATGGAGGCCGAACCACCCGTAGACCTCTTTGATCTCGCCGAGGAGCGCCGCGATCTCGTCCTGGAGCTGATCCGGGCGGACGTAGATGTGGCCGTCGTCCTGGATGAAGTGGCGCACGCGGGTCAGCCCCGACAGCGTCCCGGAGCGCTCGTTGCGGTGCAGCCGCCCGAACTCTGAGTACCGGATTGGGAACTCACGGTATGAGCGCAACCGGCTCTTGTAGATGAGCGTGCTCTCGGGGCAGTTCATCGGCTTGAGGCCGAAGGTCTGGCCCTCCGACTCGACGTGGAACATGTTGTCGCCGTAGAGATCCCAGTGCCCGGACTGCTGCCAGAGGCGCTGATGGACCAGCATCGGCGTGGAGACTTCCTGGTAGCCGCGCTTGTCCTGGACCTCTCGGATTGCCGTCTCGAGCGTTCGCCACAGGCGCTGGCCCTTGGGATGCCAGAACGCCGAGCCCGGGCTGACGTCGTGGAAGCTGAACAGGTCGAGCTGAACGCCCAGCCGACGATGATCTCGCTTCCTGGCTTCTTCGCGCCGGCGCAGGAACTCGTCGAGCTCCGCCTGTGTGGACCAGACCGTGCCGTAGATGCGCTGCAGCATCGGCCGCTTCTCGGAGCCACGCCAGTAAGCGCCCGCGACGGTCATGAGCTTGAACGGGCCGATCTTGCCTGTGCTCGCGACGTGAGGCCCCTTGCACAGGTCTACGAATGAACCGTGTTGATATGTGGTCACCGGGGGCATCGGGGTCCCGGTCTCGCGTGCCTTCGCGGCAAGGTCGTCGAGGATCTCCACCTTGAAGGGCTGGTTGCGCCCTTCGAAGAACTTGCGCCCCTCTTCGAACGGAACCTCGTTCTTGATGAAGACGTGGTCCGCGGCGACGGAGGCGGCCATTCCGGCTTCGATGGCGGCCAGATCGTCGGGCGTGAGCGGGCGCGGCAGCAGGAAGTCGTAGTAGAACCCGTCGTCGATGGCGGGGCCGATGCCCAGCTTGGCGTCCGGGAAGATACCGACCACGGCCTCGGCCATCACGTGGGCGGCAGAGTGGCGCATCGCGTCGAGGTCGCTGTGGGCACCGGCGTCCATGAGCTCTTCGACCGAACCTCGCTCGGCCACCAGGAACTCGTCCGGTTCCTCGCTCAGCGTCGTCCTGACCTGATCTGCCTCGCTCATCGGATCTCCTGCCTGCTGTCGCGCCTTCTCGGGAATCGCAATGCCTCCCGTCCGACAGGACGAGAGGCATCTCTCGCGGTTCCACCCGCCTTCGCCACTCGACCGCCCCGGGCGGTTGGAAAGTGGCGCACTCTTGCCGCGCTAACGGGCGGTCCCGGACCGGTTCTCCGGTCGCTCGCGGGTGGTGATTCCGTCGTCGCCCGGCGCCGTCGCTTCCAGCCACGAGTCGTGGCGGCGGCTCTCTGAGGGGGCGGGGGCGGAACGTGTCCCGCTCATCGCGTTCGCTGTGTGGTTGTGCGGTTGTCGTCCGGCCTGTGCCGAGGTGGTGGGCGGTAGAGGACTTGAACCTCTGACCTCATGCATGTCAAGCATGCGCTCTAACCAACTGAGCTAACCGCCCG
>VFSW01012974.1_pt1 | contig 11597 bp, 9 predicted proteins | sample 5358111 | NCBI WGS metagenome assembly VFSW01 (sample SAMN11554181, study PRJNA540505) | mine drainage metagenome | isolation source: sediment from site ElyBrook_90M | place: USA: Ely Copper Mine, Vershire, VT | collected 2017 | reverse complement strand
CGCCCGGAACGCCGGCGGCAGTCAGCGCCCGCCCGCCCCGGAAGGGCCCCCTCAGGCGGTAGCGCATCCCTTTGCCGGCTTTTTCTTCGGGCTTGGCAGAATCGGCGGAGTCGGCGTCGCTCGCAGTCGAGGCGGCAGCGGGTGCAGGCTGGGATTGTTGTGCCGGCCTGACCGCCTTGGATTGACGCTCAGGATTGGCTTGGCCGAAGGCAGCGGCTATGAAAAAGACTAAGAAAGTGCTGGCGAAAGCCAGCCGAACGAGACGCGATGCGTTCTTGCAAAACCTGTCGTGGCCCATGTTGCAATTGTCTCCGCGGAAGGATTCGACGATGGCCTATCTTAATCCGGCAGAGCGTTAGAGGAAAGAGCAGGACGCTGAAATCATCTGGGCTGAGTCGACTGCGGCGGTAAGCCCGGACCATCTCACGGCCTAACGGCACCTTCCGGGCGGTCTTCAGGCTTCAGCTTGGGCATGCCAGGTCGAGCGACTCCAGCGTGCCGAGGAGATCAGGCCTCCACCGGATTCGAGCCGACGACCGGCAGCTTTGCCTGCTCCCATGCGTCAAATCCGCCGACCAGGTTGGTCACATGCTTGAATCCGGCGCGCTGCAGCAGGCTACAGGCGATCATGCTGCGATATCCGCCTTTGCAGTGCACGGCGATGGGCACGTCATGATCAATCTCGGGCGGCGAGACTCGAAAATTATCCAGCGGCCACCAGGTCGCGCCTTCAATGTGCCCCGCCTCGAACTCGGGCTCACGGCGAACGTCGAGCACCTGCACGGCGCCCGGCCGCAAGCGCGCGCGGAGTTCATCGGCAGTCATCTGCGCCAGTGCAGCCAACGGAAATCCCGCCTGTTTCCAGGCAGCGACACCACCTTGAAGGTAGCCATCGAGGATCTCGATGCCGACGCGCGCCAGCCGCAGGCGCGCCTCCTCTAACTGCGACTCCGAATCGGCAATCAGCACCGGATGCGCCGCCAATCCCAGCACCGTCCCAGCCCACGATGCGAACTGTCCCGAGAGAGCAATGTTCACCGATCCCGGCACATGTCCGGCGGCGAATTCGTCACCCGGACGCACATCGAGCGCGTGTTCGCCATCGTCCAGCATGGACTTCAACTGGGACGGACTGACCACGCGCAGCGGCGGCAAGTCCGACAACGACGCGGCGCCGGTGCGGTTGATCTCGGCATCCTTGAGAAAGTACTCCGGCCGCGCAGGCAGGTTGCTGGTTAACTGCGCGATGAACGCTTCCCTGCTCTTGATTTGAAGCGCATAGTTGGTCAGGCGCTCCGTGCCGATCGTGGAAGACCGCTCGGCCCGCATATTCTTTCCGCAAAGAGATCCTGCGCCATGAGCCGGGTAGACGAGAACATGGTCTGGAAGTGTAAGCAATTTGCGGTGCAGACTGTCGTAGAGCATGCCCGCCAGCTCCGCAGGCGTGTGGGCGGGCGACAGGTCGGGGCGGCCCACGTCGCCAATAAAAAGTGTGTCCCCGGTCAGCACAGCCCACGGCGAAGCAGATTTCTCCGTGTCGGTGACCACCAGACAGACGCTCTCCTCGGTATGTCCCGGAGTTTCCAGAACGTCAATAGAGGCTTTGCCAAAGCGCAGCTCAAAGCCGTCGCGCACCGCGATGTGAGGAAACGCAGCCCTGGCCGCGGCTCCGATGTAGATCTTCGCGCCCGTTCGCGCGGCTAATTCTTTGTGTCCCGAGACAAAGTCGGCGTGCAAATGGGTTTCAAAAATGTATCGAATTTCAACGCCGCGCTCCTCTGCTGCCTTCAGGTACAACTCCACATCCCGTTGCGGATCGACCACAACCGCTTCCCCGTCGGAGGCGATCAGGTAGGAAGCATGGGCAAGGCACCCCAAATAAAACTGTTCAAAGTACATAAAGCCGACTCCTGGCGAACGCGCTCAGAACCTGTTCGTTATTCCCTAACAAATGCTAGAACAAATCGATTCGCAATGTCACGGGTGGGGATTGAAAGCGCAGAACTGGACTCAGGCCGGCAGCGGAATAATGAATTCCAGGCCGAAGCAGAAGCCGTTACGGGAGCGAACGATGGCGGGCATACGCGAGGGTGCCGGCGTATCGAACTCGATCTCGAGCAGATCGCCCGGATTCAAGAGAATTCCCGCATACAAGACCATGCCGCCCTCGCTCATTTCGGTGCCCCGGCCCTGCACGACCGTGGTGGAGAAACCCTTGGACGTGACCACCCGCACTGGCAGGTCAACAGGCAGGCGATCCCAGCGGCGCGTGTTATCGAGAATCGGCATTATTGCTTATGATTCTCCGGGTGCCGAAGTTTTTCAAATTACTAAGGTGAAGTGTTTCGCCCGGTCCGAAGGACACCGGCGCGGAGGACCGAACAGGGATCAATCCGGCTAAAGCGATGGCAAAGCCGCGAGCATAAGCGACCGAAGAGGTTGCAGTCCTCGCGCCCGTTAACCCTTCAAAAGGGCCTGCACATAAGCAGCTTTCATTGGAAGCCGTCGAATGACTTTGCCGGGGGCGTCGTGGAGGGCCGCCGCGATGGCGGGCGCGGCGAGCGCGTTCGCCGCTTCGGAACCCCCGCCGTAGGCGCCGACTTTCGGATTGTTGAGCAGCACGACTTTGATCTCCGGTATGTCGGCCATGGTCGGGATGGGATAGGAAATCCAGTCCTCCGTGGTGATGCCGCTCTCATCGAATGTGACCTCTTCGAAAAGCGCATGGCCGATCCCCATTACTGCGCCGCCCTCGACATTCCGCTTCAATTGCACCGGATTGACGACAATGCCGGGGTCGACCGCGATTGCGTACTTCTCGACCACGATTGCGCCTGTGCTCGGAGTGACCGCGATCTGGCAAACGCAGGCCCAATAGGTCCCACTGCGCAACATCAGCGAAACTCCGCGACCCCGTACTGGCGTTGAACCCGTGGATACCGCATCCGGGCGCGGCGAGGAACGTGCATCCCAACCAGAAGCATCACGAACGGCTTTCAGCACTTCGACGGCCCGCTCTTCGCTTACGTGGTCGATTCGGAACTGGATAGCGTCCGCACCCGCGAGCGCTGCCGCCTCGTTCATCGCGAGTTCGCGCGGATAGTTCTGCTGAAACTGCCCCGGTGTCCGCATGCTGTGGTCGCGAAGACCGACAGCAAGAGGCGACTCTTTCTGGCCCACCTGGAACGTGCCATGGCCACGCTCAATCAGGTTCGGAACCTGGGCGTAGACCCACGGATCTTCAATGCCGTTAACCGTGGAGGTTACGCTATCAGAATGGACCTGCGGGGCAGGCATGGTGGGCAGCCCCGCCAGGACAGCTCCGATCGGCCGATCATCCTGCATGGCGGGCATGTAATGGTCGATTTGATAGGCCGCTATTTTGCCCTTTTCATCGAGGGCGAGCTGAACATCGGAGAAAGAAACGGACGATTGCGTCGCCAACTGCATATCGTCGGCACGCATCCATTGCACGCGCACCGGTTTCGCAACAGCTTGCGACAAGAGCACCGCTTCGTCTTCCGCGCCCGCGTTTCCGCCGTTCGACCTGCCGTAATGACCGGGTCCGGGATAGGAATGCACAATCACATGGTCGGACGTGATGCCGAGCATCATTGCGATTTCGCCGCGAAGCGCCTGCGGGTTCTGGTTATGCGTGTAAATGTGCACGGTACCGTCAGGCTTGACGTCGGCCACGGCCATGGTCGGGCCAATCGGGGCGTGCTTCATGTAAGAGAGCTGATAGGTAGCGGAGAGCTTCTTTTGAGCCGAGGCGAGCGCAGAGCCGACATCGCCCTTGCTGTCCTTGCTCTTCTCGACGGGCGCAGTGGTCCAGTCCGCCTCTTCTCTAAGATGCTGGTAGAGCTTTGCATTGCCGGGCAGGCCCTTCCACTCGGTCCATTTGGTGGCACTGGCGACCTGGTCGGCCGCCTGGATCGCTTCCCACTCCGTGGGCGCGACCACTCCGACGAGATTGCCCTTCACGATAACTTGAGAATGCGGGAATTTGGTTTTGTCCAGTTGCCCGGCGGACACAAGAGTCGAGCCCAGCGTCTTCGGATGGACCACGCGCGCGTGCAGCATGCCCGGCAGGCGCACATCGGTAGCCCAGGTTTCCTTCGCCGCCACCTTCGAACTGATGATGGAATTCTTGAACGGCTTGCCGATGACCGTGTACTCACTGACCGGCTTCATCGGCGGATTGCCCTCGATGGTCAATCCAAAGATGCTGGTGAGGTCTCCCTTCACCGGAATCGTGAGCTTCAACTGCTGCCCTTTGACCAGGTCACCGTACGATGTGCTCTTGCCGGTTCCCGAGACAATGCCGTCCTTTACGGAAAGTTTGTCTTTCGGCGTACCGAGCCGTTCGGACGCGAGGTCGAGCAAAGCCTGGTACGTGTAGGCCGCCGCCTTGCGGATATTGGGGGTTCCATGGCCGAGGAAATCGAACGCGCCGCTGCCGTCCGGTGTACGATCGGTGTCTCCCGTCACAACCGTAGTGATCGCATCGAAGGGCACGCACAACTCTTCGGCTACAATCTGCCGGTAGGCGGTAAAGGTTGATCCCTGGCCGAAGTCGCTTTTCCCGGTGCGAATCAGCACCGTGTTGTCCGGATGAATCTCGATCCAAGAGCCGGGGAGCGTAGGATCAAGTGAATTCTTGAATGCAGCGGGCTTCTTGGAATCGCCCTTCAGAAACTCTGGGCCAGCTAAGCTGAATCCAACGACCAAAGCGCCGCCGGTTTTCACGAATTGACGGCGCGACAGCTTCGCTTCGAAAACATCTGCTGGTTTTTCGCTCATGGTGGCCATTGCTTACCTCCCCTTCGCCATAATCGTGGCTGCGTGTTGTACGGCTTCCATGATTGCGACGTAGGTTCCGCAGCGGCACAGATTGGGCGATGGACCGGACGTGGTGAAGGCCGCTTTGATCTGCGCCAGAGTCGGATTGGGATTGCTTTCCAGCAACTCGGTTGCCTTGATCATCATCCCGTTCTGGCAAAAGCCGCACTGAGGAGTTTGCTCTTCGATCCAGGCTTGCTGCACCGGATGAAGCGTGCTTTTCGCATCCGCCGCCGACAGGCCTTTTTGCTTCGCCCATCTCGCGGGCAGGCCTTCGAGCGTGGTGATTTCCTGGTTCGCGACGCTTGCGACCGGGGTAACGCAGGACCGCGCCTCCTTGCCTTCGATCAGAACCGAACAGGCTCCGCACTGTGCGAGCCCGCAGCCGAATTGCGGACCGATCAGTTGCAGATCGTTGCGCAACACGTAGAGCAGCGGAGTATCGTCAGCCGCCTGGACCTCGCGCCGGACACCATTCACATTCAGCGCAACCATACGGAACTCCTTCCAGAAAACCCAGGATTTCGAACGCGAATGACCGGTTTGCGCGGAAAGCCCTACCGTATTCTGTCCTCCGCTCTCCGGAGCGCAACCGTTAAAGCTCGCTTTTGACGAACATCATACCTTGCCTATACGCTCGGTCCGCAATCGATTGCAAGCGGCGGTGTTTCCGCCTCGTCGCCGACGTTGCTGCCCTGCCATTTAGAGGCCAGTCATCTTCTCCAAGCGCTCAGGATAGCGGTCTCCTTCCACTTTGATCTTCGAAGCACTGGCCTCAATGTCATCGAGGTCGCCACGCGTCAGTTCGACCGCCGCTGCTCCAATATTCTCTTCGAGGCGGCTTAGTTTCGTCGTGCCTGGAATTGGCGCGCTCGATGGCTTTTGCGCAAGCAACCACGCGAGGGCGATTTGAGCGGGAGTCGCAGCCTTCCTCTTCGCGAGGCTGCCGAGCAAGTCAATCAGGGCCTGGTTCGCCTTGAGAGCCTCCGGCGTAAATCGAGGCAGAGTGCTGCGGAAATCGTTGCCGGCGAACGTCGAATCTTCCTTGATCGCGCCGGTCAGGAAGCCCTTGCCGAGTGGGCTATAGGGCACGAAGCCAATCCCAAGTTCCTCCAGCGTAGGGATGATCTCTGCTTCTGGTTTGCGCCACCACAGGGAATATTCGCTCTGAACTGCAGTGACGGGTTGGACCGCATGAGCGCGGCGAATTGTCTTGGCTGCGGCTTCAGACATGCCGAAGTGCCTGACCTTACCGGCTTGAATCAGTTCCTTCACCGCGCCGGCAACGTCTTCGATGGGCACGTTCGGGTCAACCCGGTGCTGATAGAGCAGGTCGATGGTCTCGAGCTTGAGCCGCTTGAGCGAGCCCTCGACCGCCTGCTTGATGTGCTCCGGCTGGCTATTCACCGCCGCCGCTCCTGGCTTATGATTGCTGCCACTCAGGTCGAAACCAAACTTGGTAGCGATCACGACCTTGCCACGAAACGGGGCAAGGGCTTCGCCCACAAGTTCCTCATTCGTGAACGGCCCGTACACCTCCGCCGTGTCAAAGAATGTGATGCCGCGTTCCACGGCGGCATGCAGAAGATCGGTCATCTCCTTCCTATCTTTGGGCGGCCCGTAAGAAAAGCTCATTCCCATGCAGCCGAGCCCGAGAACCGAAACTTCAAGATCGCTTTTTCCCAGTTTGCGTTTCTGCATTGTCTTTCATCCTTCTTCACGCAGAGTTTATATACATGAATGATTTTCCTGGACGACTGAAGCTGCGCGCCTCCCAAACCGCTTAGGAGATCGCTTTTAGTATATTCGGATTATTCCCCAGCTCCTCCCACGACCGCACGCAGTCTGTTCCAGCGCTAGCCCTCGAAGCAAGTACTGCTTTCAGATTATTGACCCCCCCGCAAAGTGTCCCTATATTCGCCGCGCTGCAATCTGAAGGCGAGTTCTCCCGCGCGTTCTACCAGACGCCGATGAGAATACTTTTGCGAAATCAATCGCGATTTGTGAGGAAAAATGGGGAGAAGCATGCCTGGCGTCAAGGCGGTAATGTGGTTTCTGATGGCACTTCTTACAAGTGTGAATGTCGCTGGACAGCAAATCACAGGAAATATCCGGGGAACCGTGCTGGATCCGAGCGGGGCGATCATCCAAGCCGCTACAGTCACCGCAAAGCAGATCGAGACCGGCTTAAGCCGGTCGGCGGTTACGGATCGTCAGGGCGAGTACCTTCTGGTGGAACTCCCGATCGGCCCCTACCAGTTAGAAGTTCACGCGCAAGGCTTCCAGAAGTACCTTCAGCAAGGAATCTCATTGGACGTCAACGAAACCGCGACGGTCAGCGTTCATCTCAGGCTCGGGTCGGACACCCAGCAGGTGGAAGTGAGCGCGAATGCGGCCTTGGTGCAAAGCACAGTCAGCAGTCTTGGGCAAACCGTGATGGAGCGCGAGATTCTCGACCTGCCGCTGGATGGGCGGAACTTTTCCCAGTTGGGATTGCTTCAGCCCGGGGTTGTGCCGTTGACCCCCGGACTGCTCGACGCAGGGGGTCCGGCGCGACAGAACCAGGCTTATGCGGTCGACGGTCAGCGGCCCGAGTCGAACAATTTCATGATCGACGGGGCCGACAATGAGAGTTCGGTGGATGGTGGATTTGTGCTTAAGCCGCCGATCGATGCGATTGCCGAGTTCAAGATTCTTAGCCACAACGCGGATGCGGAGTTTGGACGCAACACTGGCTCCACGACCAACATCGTTACGCGGTCAGGAACCAATTCATTTCACGGGGCGGCCTGGGAATTTCTGCGCAATGACGCGATGGATTCGTCCGATTACTTCACTCAAAGCGTGCAACCTTTGAAACAGAACCAGTTTGGCGCTACCTTCGGAGGTCCGATTCTTAAGGACAGGGCTTTTTTCTTCGGATATTACGAAGGCTTTCGCAATCGGCAGGGCTAAACGGTGCCCGCGACCGTGCCGTCGAACGCCGAAAGACAGGGCAATTTCGGGGAATTGTGCCCGGCGACAGTCGGCTTCAACCCCACCACCGGCGTGTGCAACGATTTTGCGACGAATCCTTCGCACCAGCTCACTTATTTCGGAACGCCGGTGCCCTTCAATCAGATGACACTGTTCACGCCCATTGACCCGACCGCGATCAATGTGCTGCCGTTTTTTCCTTTGCCCAACGTGGGGGAAAATGGATTCATCGCCACGCAGACTCTAATCGAGAATAACGACCAATTCGGCTTGCGGCTGGATCATTATCTAACCCCGGCAGACACCCTGAATTTCCGCTACATGTATGGCAGCGGCCCGACCACCGACCCGCTCTCGCCGGTGGGCGCCAATGTCCCCGGCTTCCCGGTCGGCGAGTATGACCGGGCGCAGAACTTCGTAGGACAAGAGACTCACGTCTTTTCCCCCACCACCATCGGCGTCGCGCGCTTTTCCTTCCTGCGAAATACTTTTCTCCTGGACGAACATCTGAATCACGAGTCGCCTTCGAATCTGGGCTTTCAGTACGCTCCCACGCTGGCCTCGGCTGCCGGACCTCCCTTCATCCAGGTTGGTGGATACGCCTCGGTAGGAGACCCCATCACAGGACCGCGCAATACGTTTCAGAATACGTTTGACCTCTCCGGCTCTCTGAGCTGGATTCACGGCCGCCACGAATTCAAATTTGGCGGAGGCTATCGGCGCGACCAGATCAACGCTGTGCAGGGCATCGCCACCAACGGCTTCTTTGTATTCGCAGGTTTTCCCTACAGCGACGGATTCGCCAGCTTTCTGTCCGGCAGTCCAGTGGTCTTTTTGCAGGGTGGCGGGAACTTCGCCCGCGAAATCCGCGATCGCGCTCTGGACGCTTTCGCCCAGGATACCTACAAGGTCAACTCCCGCCTGACTCTAAACCTGGGACTTCGTTACGAACTGCCTTTTCCCTCCACCGAGAACCACAACGAAGTCAATCTCTTCGTCCCAGGGGCGCAGTCGAGCGTAGTGCCGAACGCACCAGCTGGACTTCTCTATCCCGGGGATCCGGGCGTTTCGGCGGGCCTGATTCCCACGCAGAAAACTGCGTTTGCTCCGCGTATCGGAGTTGCCTGGGATCCGCGCGGAGATTCCAAAACCGTGGTTAGCGCGGCCTATGGAATTTTCTACGAGCCCTACTACACCGGAGAAGGCGGTCCCCTCCAGGACCCGGTCAGTTCTCCTCCTTACCTGAAGACCTTGCAGCTGGGATTTCCCGTCAACTCCTTTGCCAACCCGTATACCACCCCCGATCCTTTTTCACAGGCCTTCCCCGAGCCCATGACGCTGCTCGTGGTCGCCCGTAATCTGCACTTGCCCTATGCGCAGGATTGGAACCTAAACATTCAACGATCATTCGGCGAGAACTGGCTCGCCCAGGTGGGCTACGTCGGTACAACCGGCGTAAGACTGCCGCGATTCATTGAAGGAAATCCTGCCGTCTACTACCCAGGCGTCTCCACGGAAAATAACGTAAACCAGAGGCGGTTATATTCCGGGTGCACTTTGGCGCAGCCGAATAATTGCATTTACGGCTCTGTCGGTGAAATCGCCGGCATCTCAAACTCCAGCTATAACGCCCTGGAAGCCAGTCTCCGCAAGCGCTTCGGGCACGGCCTATCTTTTCTCGCTTCGTACACGTGGTCGCACTCCATCGACGACGTTTCTTCCTTCAACATTACCGGCTCCGCGTCGCAACCGATCGCCGGGGAAAATGACTTGGCGCAGAATCCCTTCGATCTCGCGGCGGAGCGCGGCCGCTCCATGTTCGACTCCCGGCATCGTTTTGTCCTGAGTTATCAGTGGAGTCTTCCTTTCCTGCAGCGCTCGAGCGACTGGTACGGCAAGGTTTTCGGCAACTGGCAGTTGAACGGAATTTTGACGGCCATGAGTGGCACGCCGTTCACGGTATTCGACTCGAGTGATGTCTCGCTGCAAGGACAGGCGCCGGAGATTTCCGGATTCTCCAGCAACCGGCCGAACGTCGTAGGCAATCCGAATTCCGGACCGCGCACCGCGGCGGAGTGGTTCAACGTGAACGCCTTTCAGAAAAACATTCAAGACCCGAATTCTCCGGTCCAGCAGTTTGGCGACGAGGGCCGCAACGCCGTGCAAGGCCCGGGATATGTCGATTGGGATGCTTCGGCCTTCAAAAATATTCGTCTCACCGAATCAAAAGAACTTCAGTTCCGCGGCGAGCTGTTCAACGCGCTAAACCATACAAATTTCCGCCTGCCAGTCAGCGACATAGAATCGACGACGACCTTCGGGCAAATCCAGTCGGACGTAAGCCCGAGGGTGATCCAGGTGGCTCTGAAGCTCTTGTTTTAACGATTATCGAGTGGGGAGTGAGCCTCCGCAGGGGCGGATTCCCACAAAACCTTCGGTAAACGCAGACGACGCAGATGCCGCACCGGACGCGGCTTTTCGCCAGAGCAGCTAATTTACCCAACTCAACCTTCCTCCAACCGTCAGACTCGGTTTTCAGTTCACTTGCACCAGATCAAAAAGACAGCACGGATGCAGTCATGTTCGGCGTGTTTGCGGTGCGCTATCTTAGTGCGGAGACCCGTGACGACGCCGCCGTCTATCAGGTTAAAGAAGTGATGATCCCGGCGTGAGGAAACGCCGTCCCGACGACATGAAACGCAAGGACGTGCGGAAGTAGGTGAAAGCCCTCGACTACAGTGGCCCAACGATCGAGATGATCAAAGGCATCACGCACGACCCACTACTGATCCCTGCGTGATCTTCTCGAATCAGAAGCTGAAGTTGGCTTGCAGTTCGATGCGGCGGTTGGCTGAACTGCCTTGCGAGAAGGGGCCGCCCTGCAGCGAGTTGGAGACGTCGAAAAAACGCGATCCCAGAACCGCGTTGGGGTTGGACACGTTTACGTTGTTAAAGGCGTTGCGCACACCCACGCCCATGGTCAGGTTGTAACGGCGGTCAGAAGTGGATGACGTGGTAAACCCGCCGCCACCGCTGCCGAACAGTGGACCGCGGCGACCACCGCCACCACCCGGCCTGCCCTGGTTCTGATTGCCGGTACCAGCTTTTGTTTTGGGGCCGATCCCGAAGGTCTTGGTCAGGCGGAAGTTCATGACAAAGTGGTTCGGACCGGTTTCCGAATTGATGGGAATGCTTTTCCCGGCGCCCGATGCGTCGAAGGTTCCAAGCGGCGTGCAGTAGATCGTCGAACCCTGCGTCGGGTTTACGCTGGAGGGGCAAGTGGCGGAGGAGACCAGGCTCGGACGATCGTTGTAGATCTGGTCTCCGTTGCTGTCGAGGGGCGAAGTGATCGTGAAGGGAGAACCGGAGCTGATGACCATGAAGGGACTTAGCCGGAATAAATAGGGCAGCGCAATGCTGCCGCCGAGAAAGACTCGATTCCTGACGTCGAACGCGGCGCGGCCGTCAGCGGTGTCCTGGTTCATGCGCTGAAGCCCAAGGACTTGGACACCGGCTTCAACCCGCATCTCGCGATGCGGTGGAGCTGCGACGATCCGGTTGACGCCGCGAGTCGGGCGCTCACGCTGCTCGGCGAACTCCACGACCTGCAATCCGACGACGTCCCGATCCACTTCTATGAGACGTCGTTGGCGGGTTCGGACAACGACGCGCTCAAGCAGGTGTTTGGCTCGAGGGGTCTTGTGAAGTGGGAGGGTGGCGGCTACGCCGCCGCATCAGCCGGTGAACGCCTCGACACCATCAACAGTGTGCTCTTCCCC
>VFSW01012973.1_pt1 | contig 11597 bp, 10 predicted proteins | sample 5358111 | NCBI WGS metagenome assembly VFSW01 (sample SAMN11554181, study PRJNA540505) | mine drainage metagenome | isolation source: sediment from site ElyBrook_90M | place: USA: Ely Copper Mine, Vershire, VT | collected 2017 | reverse complement strand
AACTGCGCCAATGGTTGGTTGAGTTGGGAGTCACGCACGTGCTGATGGAGAGCAGCGCACATATCGGGAAGATCATGCTGACGCTTGATTAACCCCGCGCCCGCCGCCGGCACCTACCAACCCGGCGGCGGCGCAAACCCCCTCCAGGCCTGCTCCAGCAACGCCGCCGCCGCGATCGTGGTTCGGTCCCCATAAATCGGCCCTGCGATCTGCACGCACAGCGGCAACCCGCCCTTTGTCATCCCCATCGGCGCTACTGTCGCCGGCAGGTGATACCCACCCGTCAGCCCCGGCCAGAACAACAGATCGCCATAGTTGATGTCCTTGCCCTCGATTTCGATCCGTCGGCCCCATGGCGTCCCATCCTGTCGGTGAGGCAGCGCGGCGGTGCTGAACGACGGCGACAACAGTACGTCCCAGTCCCGGAAAAACGCGCTCCAGGCCCGCCGCCAGCGGTGCCGCTGCTCGTTCAGACCCAGCCATGCTCGGTGCGGCATGTCCACCGTCCTGGCCATGATGGCATCCGCACTCATGTCGTCTGGGGAAAGGTCGGCCGCGTGCTGGCGCTTGGTCGCGATTTGCTCGTCGGTGCTGCGTCCGCTCCAGCCGGTGTCCAGCAGCCGCAGATAAAGACGATATGCCGCCGTGACATCGAAATCCGGCCGAGCGGTGCGGCTGACAGTCACGCCTTGCGCCTCAAGCCCGTCCGCCAGTGCGTTCATCGCCGCGACCGTCTCGGTGTCGGTCGTGCTGCCCGGTTCGTCCGCCCACACCGCGACCCGCAGATCCTTGAGCCCCTTGAAGCGGGGTGCCGGCAGGTTCAGTGTCAAGCCCGTTTCGTCGGGGTCGGGCCCCGCCAGCAGATCCAGCGCCGCGGCAAGATCGGAAGCCGACCGGCTGAGCGGCCCAATTACGGAGATGTCGGTGCCAGCCGCAGAACTGGTCGCCGGATCGCCGAAGTTCGGCAGGAGTCCCCAGGTCGGCTTGTGCCCGAACACGCCGCAGAAATGCGCCGGGACGCGGATGGACCCGCCAATATCGCTGCCGATCTCGAACCCCGTCAGTCCGGCGGCCAGCGCGGCGGCCGACCCTCCGGAGGATCCACCCGGCGTATGGTCGGTGTTCCAGGGGTTGGACGTGGTGCCGTAAACCGGGTTGTAGCTTTGCCAGTCCGCCAGATCGACCGGCACGTTGGTCTTGCCGAAGATTACCGCACCCGCCGCTTCCAGCCGTCGGACGGCTATCGAGGACACCCGTACCGGAACGTCCTTGAACACCGCATGCCCGCGCGTGGTGGGCAATCCAACCACATCGAAACTCTCTTTGACGGTGGTAGGGACCCCGAATAACGCGGCCGACTTATCCGTTTGGGAGTCCAGCGCCTTGGCCTTGGCGCGCGCCCGATCGAAGTCCCGCACGACCACGGCGTTGATGCGCGGGTCCAAGGTTTCGGTGCGGCCGATGTAATGGTCTAGCAGCTCCAACGCCCCGATCTTGCCGCTGCGGACAAGCTGAGCGAGCTGCGTAGCTGGGAGAAACGTTGGGTCCATGGCCGGCATCCTGCTGTGATTGGATTTAGCCTCGCACCGAGGGCGACAGGGTTCAACCGCCCGGGTACTCCGGTTCGAACCTCGATGCCGCCCTCGGTCGATCGACGGTTGCCGCAAAAATATGGGCGTGCGCGGCCCGCGTCCTCGACATGGACTCGGTCGCACGGGTCGAGAGCAGAATCCACGCCAACGATACGCAGCAGCTTCAGCAGTTGTCGGAACCGATATTCGGTATCGTCGATCCTGGCATCGGGTTCCGACTGGCTGCCCGGCGCAGCCTAAGTTTGCTATTCAATACCCCGAAGGCGGGGTAGAACCCCCACAAACAGCGAAGCGATGGATCATGGCCAGCTATCAATATGTTTATGTGTTGAAGGATTTGACGAAGGCCTTTCCTGGCGGTCGGGAAGTCTTCAAAGGCATCACGTTGTCCTTCCTTCCCGGCGTCAAGATCGGCGTGCTTGGTGTCAACGGAGCAGGCAAATCCACATTGATGAAAATCATGGCGGGAATCGAAACGGAATACGGTGGCGAAGCCTGGGCAGCACCTGGTGCGACCGTGGGATATTTAGCTCAGGAACCACCCCTCGATCCGACCAAGACGGTTGGAGAGAATGTCGAGGAGGCGTTTAAGGACCTAAAAGTCGCGTTGACACGCTTCAATGAGATTTCGGCCAAGTTCGCCGAACCGATGGACGATGAGGAAATGAATGCGCTGCTGACCGAGCAGGGCGACCTACAGGAGAAAATCGACGCCCAGGATGGCTGGGAACTGGACCGCAAGGTCGAGATTGCTCTCGATGCCTTGCGTTGCCCGCCCGCCGAGGCGTCTGTTGCAAAGTTATCGGGCGGGGAGCGCCGTCGCGTTGCGCTTTGCCGGCTGTTGCTTGAAAAGCCCGATCTTCTATTGCTTGACGAGCCAACAAACCACCTGGACGCGGAAAGCGTCGCTTGGCTGGAACACACACTACGCGATTATGCCGGTACCGTTATGGTTGTCACCCATGACCGTTACTTTCTCGATAATGTCACCGGCTGGATGCTAGAATTGGAGCGTGGCCGCGGTTACCCGTTCGAGGGTAACTATTCATCGTGGTTGCAACAAAAGCGGAAGCGCTTGCAGCAGGAAGAAAAGGAAGAAAGCGCGCGTCAACGTGCGCTTGCCGCGGAATCCGAATGGATCGCCGCTTCGCCGCGGGCCCGCCAGACCAAAAGCCGCGCCCGTATCGCGAAGTACGAAGAGATGTTGCAGAAGTCTCAGGAACTGGCCACCGGCGTCGCGGAAATTGCGATCCCACCTGGACCTCGCTTGGGAAATATCGTGATCGAGGCCGAGAATCTGCGGAAGGGCTATGGCAACAACATCCTGATAGACGGGCTGAATTTTAAGCTCCCTCCTGGTGGCATCGTCGGTGTGATCGGGCCGAACGGTGCGGGCAAGACCACACTGTTCCGGATGATCACGGGCCAGGAACAGCCCGATGAAGGAAGCATGCGTATCGGCGATACGGTGAAACTTGGCTACGTCGATCAGTCTCGTGACAGCCTGGATCCGGAAAAGACCGTGTGGCAGGAGGTTTCTGGCGGCGAGGAAGTCATCTATCTGGGTAAGCGCGCGGTGCAGTCGCGGGCCTATGTCGCGGCGTTCAACTTCAAAGGCTCCGATCAGCAGAAAAAAGTCGGCATTTTGTCGGGTGGCGAGCGGAACCGTGTTCATCTCGCCAAGATGCTGAAAGTCGAGCACAACGTGCTTCTACTCGATGAGCCGACGAACGATCTGGATGTCGATACGTTGCGTGCTTTGGAAGAAGCGCTGGCGGAATTTGCCGGATGCGCGGTCATTATCAGCCATGATCGTTGGTTTTTGGATCGGCTGGCGACCCACATCCTGGCGTTCGAGGGCGATAGCCACGTCGAATGGTTCGAAGGGAACTTCCAGGCCTATGAAGAAGATAAGCGCCGGCGCCTGGGCGCGGATGCCACGGAACCGCATCGGATCAAATACCGTCCCCTGGCTCGATAATCGGCCGGCTTTGCTAACGGGGGGGCGGATTGTCCGATCTCCGTCCCCGCGCGTTCCTACTCCAGATGGCAGGCAGACAGATGTCCGTCGCCGACCGCCTTAAGAACTGGCTCCTCGGATCGGCAGCGATCGAAGGCGAATGGGCAGCGCGTATGAAACCGGCAACCTGAAGGCGGATTGATCGGGCTCGGTACATCGCCCTTCAGAATAATCCTTTGTTGCTTCGCCAGCGGATCTGGCACCGGCACGGCCGATAACAGGGCGCGCGTGTAAGGGTGATGCACTTCGGCAAACAGCGTTCGCCTGTCAGCCAGTTCGACGATCTTGCCTAGATACATCACGGCAACCCGATGGGTCAGGTGCTCCACCGTCGCCAGGTCATGGCTGATGAACAGCAGTGCCAGGCCGAGTTCATCCTGAAGATCGGCCAGCAGATTGATGATCTGCGCCTTGACCGACACATCCAGCGCGGACACCGCCTCATCGCAAATGATCAGATCGGCACCCGGAGCCAATGCCCGGGCAATGCCGATGCGCTGGCGCTGTCCGCCGGAGAATTCGTGGGGAAAGCGATTGATCGCGTCGCGTGGCAGACGGACCTTGTCCATCAGGGCCTCGACCTTATCCGTCAGGTCCTTGTGGCCATGGACCAAGCCAAAATTCAGCAGCGGTTCGGCGAGGATGTCGCGTACTTTCATGCGAGGATTCAGGCTGCTGAACGGATCCTGAAACACCACCTGAACGCGCTGTCGCATCATCCGCAGACGATGGGCCGGCATATTGTCGATCCGCTCGCCATTCAGATAGACCTCGCCATCGGTCAGCTTGAACAGTCGCAGGACCGCTTTGCCGACGGTCGATTTGCCGCAACCGGACTCGCCCACCAGCGACAGGGTTTCGCCGCGCTTGATGGTAAAGGTAACGCCATCGACGGCATAAACCTTAGCGGTGACCTGCCCAAGCAGCCCGCCGTGAATCGGAAAGTGCTTCTTGAGCGCGTTGACTTCCAGCAGGGGACGGTCAGGGATCATGCTGTCACCTCTTGGCCGGCATAGTGACAGGCTACGCTGTGATTCGGTGCCTTCGGCTCGATCGCCGGCGCAATCCGCCGGCAGACGTCGGTAACCAGGGAGCAACGGCCGGCGAATGCGCACCCGACGATCGGTTTCCGCAGCCTGGGTACTAAGCCTCCAATCTCCGCGAGCCTGGTCCGTCCGCCTTCGTCCAGCGAAGACCCAAGCTTCGGCACGGCCCCTAACAGGCCGCGCGTATAAGGATGCAGCGGATGGGCGAATATCTCGTTGACGGAGGCTTCTTCGACCTTCCGGCCGGCGTACATCACGACAACCCGCTGAGCCATTTCCGCGACTACCCCAAGATCGTGGGTAATCAGCATGATCGCAGACCCCAATCGGGTTTTAAGGTCCCGCATCAGGTCTAGTATCTGCGCCTGGATCGTCACATCCAATGCGGTTGTCGGTTCGTCGGCGATCAGCAGCCGTGGGTTGCAGGCCAGTGCCATCGCAATCATCACACGCTGGCGCATGCCGCCCGATAGTTGGTGCGGGTACTCCCGTACCCGCCGCCCCGGCGCTGGGATGCCCACCAGCGTCAGCATCTCAACCGCCTTCGCCTCGGCATCGTGCGCGTTCATGCCTTGATGCAGACGCACCGTCTCGCCGATTTGCTTTCCGACCGTCAGCACCGGATTCAAGCTGGTCATCGGTTCCTGGAAGATCATCGAGATCGCGTTGCCGCGGATATCCCGCATCTCCTGCTCCGATACCTTCAGCAGATCCCGGCCCTCGAATCGGATACCGCCGGCTATCTTCCCAGGGGGTTCGGGGATCAATCGGAGAATCGACATCGACGTAACGGATTTACCGCAGCCGGATTCGCCGACGATGCCCAGGGTCTCCCCCGCATCGATATGGAACGACAGGCCTTCGACCGCTCTGACCACCCCGTCGGGAGTGCCGAAGTGGGTTTGGAGATTTTCGACTTCGAGCAAGGCCATCGGCTAAATCCGCTTCGCCAAGCGGGGGTCGAGCGCATCGCGCAGGCCGTCGCCTAACAGATTCACCGCCAGGACGGTGATGGACAGGAAGATGGCGGGGAAGAAAACGATATAAGGTTTAACCTGCCATAGTGCGCGGCCCTCGGCCATGATGTTGCCCCAGCTCGGGATGATCGGCGGGGTACCCGCCCCAATGAACGACAATGTGGCTTCGGTAATCATCGCGGACGCACAGATGAACGTGGCCTGCACCATGAGCGGCGCCAATGTGTTCGGAAGGATATGCTTCCAGATGATCACGGGAACCCGTGTGCCCGACGCTATCGCCGCCTCCACATAGGGTTGCTCGCGCAGCGACAGCACAACGCCGCGTACCAGCCGGGATACCCGCGGAAATTCTGCGATACTGATAGCGACGATCACGTTCTGGACCGACGCCCTGGTGAGTGCCATCAGGGCGATTGCCAACAGGATCGGCGGAATAGACATCAAACCGTCCATGATCCGCATGATGACAGCATCGATCTGGCGGACAAACCCCGATACCAAGCCGATCAGCGTGCCAAGAACCGACGCACAGAACGCCACGGAAAATCCAACGAGCAGCGACACGCGGGAGCCGTAGAGCACCCTCGAATACACGTCTCTGCCCAGCATGTCGGTCCCGAACCAGTACAGCGCGGAGGGTTCCCTCGTCCGACGCGCGGGCGCCAGAGCCGTTGGATCCTTTGTGCCTAAATAGGGGGCCAAAAGCGCGATCAGCACCATCGTGGCAACAAGGAAGCCGCCGACAGCGATGGTGGGATGGCGATAAATGAAGCCGGCTATGGGTCCGCGCTGTTTAGGAGCAGGTAAAATCGCGGGAAGATCCAGAGCGGCTGCGTATTCGGGCGGAGTGGCGCTCAATAGCGGATCCTCGGGTCGAACAGAGTGTAGAGAAGGTCAACGCCCAGGTTGACCAGCACATAGACGAAGCTGAACAGCAGCACGACGCCCTGGATCACCGGATAATCGCGCCGGAGAATAGCATCGACGGTCAAACGCCCCAGGCCGGGGATGGCAAACACGCTTTCAGTAACGACCGCGCCGCCGATCAGCGCGGCAAATCCGATCCCGACAATCGTGACAATGGGTACCGCCGCGTTCTTCAAAGCATGCACGAACAGCACACCCCGTTGCCCGACCCCTTTTGCCTTGGCGGTTCGCACGTAGTCCTGCGCCAGAACATCGAGCATGGTGGCGCGAGTGATACGGGCAATCAGCGCCATGTACACCAGACCGAGCGCGACCGAGGGGAGAATAAGGTTGCGCAGAAATGGCCACAGGCCCTGACTGATGGAGGTGAAGCCTTGTACAGGAAGCCAGTCTAAGCGCAGCGCGAAGACATAGGCCAGCACATAGCCGATGACGAAGACCGGGGTGGAGAAACCAAGCACCGCCGTTATCATTACAGCACTGTCGATCCAGGTCCCGTGTTTCCAGGCTGCGACAACGCCCATGGGAATCGCGCACCCCAGCGACAGTATCAGAGTCAAGGTCATTAGCGACAAAGTCGGCTCGATGCGCTGGGCGATCATATGAGTGACAGGCAGGTTGGTGAAGATCGAGGTTCCGAGATCGCCGTGTAAGATGTGCCAGAACCAATCGAAAAACCGCACCAGGAACGGCCTGTCCAGACCCAGAGATGCTCGGATCCGGTCCACGTCGGCAGGCGTAGCCTGATCGCCGGCAATAATCGCTGCTGGATCGCCCGGCGCGATGTACAGCAGACTAAACACGAAAAGCGCCACCAAAAGGACGACCGGGATCGTGGCGACGATCCGGCGAACGAGGTAGGAAAGCATTAGCGGACGTCCCTCACGTCTTGGTGACGTCCCAGAATACTGGAAACGGTGCCTTTACAACGCCGGAGATGTTTTTTCGCCAGGCTTGGTATTGCTTGAAGAACCCGGTTGGCACGAAAACCGCGTGCTCCATGGCTGCTGCGTTCAATTCCGCGACCGCGGCCTGCTCCGCCGCCAGATTGGGAGCCGCATACCAGGCGGCGATTTTTTCTTGGACCAAGTCGGATTTCGGCCAACCGAACCAAGCGGTATCGCCGCTGGCATCCAAGGCGATGTACGGGGCCGGATTCACGCAATCGGCGCCGGCGTGCCACGTATGGAAAATGTTCCACCCCCCCTGCGACGGCGGATCCTTTTTCGCGCGGCGCTGCCCGACCGTGCCCCAGTCCAGGGCCTGATAATCGACGTTGATTCCGATGCGCTTCAGCAGGTCGGCCGTAACATCGCACTGCGATTTAACGATGCCGAGATCGGTCGCGACCAGAAGCACAACGGGCTCGTTCTTGTAACCCGACTCGGCGAGCAGCTTCTTTGCCAGTTCGTAGTCGCGCTTGCCTTTCAGGGCTTCGCCGCCAGCTTCGGTATAGAGCGGTGTGTCCGGCGTAAAGAATCCCGGGAGAGTCTTCCACAGCGATTCGTCGTCGCCGACCACGGCGGCCATGTAGTCTTCCTGGCTCAACGCGATCTGAATCGCCCTGCGGGCTCGGACATCGTTGAACGGCGGATACAAATGGTTGATTCTGAACGATCCGACATTGCCCAGCGGGTCGGCTATATCGACCGCGATGTTGGCGTGCTTTTTCAGGAGCGGGACCAGATCGGACGATGGCGTCTCCCACCAATCGACTTCTCCGTTCTGCAGTGCGGCGGCAGCGGTACCGACATCGGGCACGATTTGCCACTCTATGCGTTCGAAATTGATCCGCTTGCCACCCGATAGCCAGTTGGCCTTCTCTGCCCGAGGCGCATAGGCATCGACTCTCTCGAAAATCGCCTTGGCGCCGGGTACCCATTCGTTCTTGTTGAAACGCATCGGGCCGGAACCGACGTAGTCGGAAATTTGCTTGAACGGGTCGGTGGCCGCGATACGCTCCGGCATGATGAACAGACTGGGCGTGCTGCTTTTGCCCAGAGCGAACAGCATTTTCGGATACGGCTTGTTGAGCCGGAAGCGGAATGTCCGGTCATCCAAAACTTCCAGTGCGTCCATCTGCCGTTTGATCGGTCCACCCATGGTGGCGTCGCGCGCCATCCAGCGCAAAATGCTAGCCGTCGCATCTTTAGCCAACACAGGCTCGCCGTCGTGGAATTTTAGTCCGGGGCGGAGCTTAAATGTCCAGGTCTTAAAATCGGCGCTGACTTCATGGCCTTCGCACATCTGCGGCTGCGGTTGCAGCTTGTCGTCCACGCCGTAAAGCATGTCCCAGATCAGCAATGCCCCGTTGCGAACAACATATTGCGTTGTCCAGATTGGATCCAGGTTCGCCAGGTTTGCCTGCGGGATAAAGCGCAGCGTGTTTGAATCCGCAGCCAACGACAATCGCGGCGCCGCCAAAGCACTGGTTGCCGCGACAGTTGCCGTCTTCAGAAAGCCCCGACGATCCATTCTTTTATCATCCATGTTGCCGACGGTTATATGCAAGTCCCAGACCATGCCTCGGGAACGTGCTTTAGGGAACCGTGAAACGCCAGCGATTTTTTGGCATCGGCGGACGATAGAGGCGATCTGTGTGCGTGGGTGCTTACGGCGAATGCCGGCTATTCGACACTCTGGACGACCTCGAATCCCTCGAATTCGGGATGACCGAGATATAGCGGCTTTTTCCCTCCAGCATTTCGGTGGGCGTGGCGGAATGCTTCCGATTGCGTCCATGCCTCGAATGCCGCCTTGTCCCGCCAGATCGTGTGCGAGGAATATAGAATATGGTCGTCGCGGGTCGGCCCACGCAGAAGATAAAACGACACGAAGCCGGGGACACTTGGCAGATGCGTGTCGCGGGAGGCCCAAACGTCCTCGAACATGGCCTCGGTGCCGGGTAAAACCTTAAAGCGGTTCATCGCGATAAACATGTTCGTTTTCCTCCGAGGGCTTCGTGGCTACAAATCTCCGCGGCAAGCGGACTAGGGTCTGCTCAAAAAACGGGCTGCGTCAATTCTGAGAAGATCGCCAATGGCATCGATAGACAAGTCAGCCGGCCGCCGCTTGTGTAATTCGGCCGGATCGAGAGCGTAGTGGCCTTGCTTAGGGAATACGGTCGTCACACGATCTCCCCATTGCAACTTCATGGCCTCTAAAATACGCAATTTATCATCGATCATGACATAATGACGAGCAGGATAAAGTCGCTCTACGTCCTCAAGCGCCCTTTCCTTGTGGACGTAGATCAACACGTTGTCGGCGAAGGCCGACCATAGTCCGGCCCGATCGACCTTGCGCGGCTGAAAAGCAGCATCGCCGTCCGACAGGATCACGGCGACGCCATGGCGGCCGAGATGGCGCACGACGTCCAGCGCGTGCGGATATAAACGATCGGCGAATGGGTAATCGGCGAGCCAGTTGGCAATTCGCAGGATTTTAGGATTGTGCAACTCTTCAAGGCGGTAACGCTGAAGTGCACCCAGATAGTCCGCATAGCCAAGTGCCTGCCGCAGTTCCTCGAAAAGCGCCCAGAAGCGATCCCGAGCCCTTTGCCCATAGCACTCGGTCATGTGATCGCTCAGGTCGCGCTGAATACGGTCGTTATCCAGCAGCGTGTTGTCCACATCGAACAGAAAAACTACATCTTCCATCTGGAGAGTAACGCACGAGTCAGACCCTCCCGGCGATAACCTTAGCGAGGAGTTGATCGATTTGCCGCTCATCCTCCCACTTCAGCCCTACGCCTATCGCCATTACGCGAACCCGGACCGAGGGCGGCAACCGCACCGCATCCTTAGGGGTTGTCACAAGGGTCGCCTTCCGCTCATGGGCTTCGCGAAGCAAGCCTTGTAACTCGGTATCTGTGTAGGCGTGATGATCGGGGAATGGATGCGCCGCCAAGAGACTCGCACCGGCTTGCCGGAGCGGGGCGAAGAATTTCTCGGGCAGCGCGATCCCTGCAAAGGCAACAACGGATTGCCCGTGAAGCGCTTGGATGGACGAATCCTGGACCAGGTCTGCCCGTAACATAGCCAAGCCGGGCGGCAGTCTGGCGGCGGCCCCGGTTTCATCCCGCCCGATCAGAACGGCTGCCCGACAACGCCCGGCGGCGACTGCTATAGGTTCTCGGAGCGGTCCCGCGGGCAATACCCGGCCATTACCAAAACCCGTGCGTCCGTCGATTACCAGTATGGAGGCGGTCTTAACCAATGTCGGATTTTGCAATCCGTCGTCCATAAGCAGCACTCGCGCACCTGCGCTCACTGCCGACCGGGCGCTGGCAGCGCGATCCGCACCGGTCCAGGTTGGTGCCACCCCAGCCAGAAGTAAGGCCTCGTCGCCTACCACGGATGCGGGATCGTCGAGTCCGACGCGATGTACGCCCCGCGAGGAACCGCCATAGCCCCGTAGCAAGATTTGGACGCCGGCCCCGCCTAACCGCCGGGCGAGATCGAGAACCAAGGTTGTTTTGCCCGCCCCGCCCACCGTCGCATTACCGCAGCAGATGACTGGCACGGGGGCGACCCAACCCTGGCGAGCCACGCGCCGCGCGGTGATGGCTGCACCGACCGTCGACAATGGCGACAGTGCCCGGGCAATCGGACTATCTTCGTACCAAAAGGCCGGCGCCCGCGGCATCGTCAGGATCCCGGGAGCAATGACAGCAAAGCCTCCGCGCTGCGCTCCGGCAAATCTATCTGACGCAATATCGATGCCGCAGCGTGTTCAGCGATGCTTGCCCTGCGCACCGGGTTATCGATCATGGCACACACAAACTGTGCCAATTCACCTTCGTCGGCAACGATTGCGAGGCCGTCGGCCGCCCGCAGCAACGCGACGTGTTCGTCGAAATTCGTCGTAAATGGTCCGACGGCGACGGCACACCCCAACCTCGCTGGGTCGAGCGGGTTTTGACCGCCGCCAGGCGGGATCAGACTCCGGCCTACGAATGCGATCGGGGCCAAGCGGTACAACAATCCCAATTCGCCCATCGTGTCGGAGATCCAGATACCGCCCTCGGCCG
>VFSW01012972.1_pt1 | contig 11597 bp, 8 predicted proteins | sample 5358111 | NCBI WGS metagenome assembly VFSW01 (sample SAMN11554181, study PRJNA540505) | mine drainage metagenome | isolation source: sediment from site ElyBrook_90M | place: USA: Ely Copper Mine, Vershire, VT | collected 2017 | reverse complement strand
AGCTCTGCGAGTCTCGGACCGCGCCCGTCCACGTCCCTCGCGGCGCACGCCGCGAGGGCGATGACACCGCAGACCGGGAGGAACTCGCGCGCGGTCGCCCCGGAGGCCTCGTCGGCGGAAAGGCGCGCCATCGCCAGCGCCACGGCCTCGGCGTCTCCTCTTCCGCGGCAAAGCTGGGCGAAGGCATCCGCGAGCGCCGCATTCATTCGCGTCCCCGGAAGGCGCGACCCGCGCGCGAGGAGCTCGTAGAGCGGCTCCTTCCGTCCGCGCACGGCTTCGTCGAGCGCACGCGTCAGCCGGTCCGTGTCACCTTGCTCGTTTCGAGTCACGTCGCCGGACATCTACCAGCAATTCGCCGCAGCCGACGCAATCCAGGCAAACGGGGCAATCGTGCATGCGGCGCTCTCGCGGGTCTGCCGTCGCTCAGGAAGGCGTGGGCGGGGCGCTCTGCCTCGTCCTGGGGCTGCGATGCGTCCTCCCGTCGCCGCTGGGGTCGATCTGCGTCCAACCAAAGGTCATTCTCGAGTCGCTCGACGCCCTCTCGCCGTGACCAAAGCCTCTCCGCGGGTGACCTAACGTCGTTCCCGAGTCACCAGAGGCGTTTCGCGGGTCACCAGACGCGACTTGCGCGTCGCATGAAGCCCTTGGCGCGCGCCACGGCGCCTCATGCGCAGCGCACAGCGCCTCTTTTACCTCGCTCGAGACCCTCTGCGCTGCGCACGAGGCCCTTGGTCACGCGCCGAGCGCCCTTTGCGCCTCGCCAACGAGCCCTTGCGCCGTCGCGGACGCCTTCGGTCACCCGGAAATCGCGTCGTGCACCTCGATCCGGGCCTCTCGCGCTCCCTCGGCGACCCTCGGTGACCCCGGATCGAGCCCCGCGCGCTCCCATTTCGCCGATCGTCACCCTTCTCGTCGCCGAATCGTCACGATAGACGCGCGCTCGACCGTTCGGTCGGGGCAATCCGTGTCGCTCGACATGTTCGGTCGGGACGCCGGCGCTCGGCTTCGCCCTATAGCCGCTAGGGACGGACCATTTCGAGGGATATGGATACGAGCGCTCCGATGGGCGGCGGGGCATACGCGACGCCTGCGCCCGCAACGGAGAAGGATTCGGCGTGTAGCGGGATGACGGCGCCCGCGGCCCCTCGACACCGTATCCCCGCGAACAAAGCTCGGTCGACGAAGACCTGCGGCTCGACCGCAAACCAAGGGCGGGTGCGCTGCGCGTCCATGCTGTAGCCGGTCCCGCTGGCGAAAAGGGCACCGGCAAGGATGCTCCCGCAGAACCCGAGATGCGTTGCGTCCCCCCAGAAGGCGCAGCCGCGCAGGCTCCCGGAGAACAGCTCTACGCCGATCGACCCGGGAGGGAGGTCGAACCGTTGCTCGGGGATCCAGAGAGCCCCGAACGCCAGCGAGCCGTGCGCGACCTCCATGGCTCCCTCGCCGAGCAACGCGGGAGCAACGGAGCGCACGATTGCCGTCGTAATCGCACCACCCACGCCGACGGCCCAACGGCGAACGGGAGCCCTGGAAGGATTCGAGGGGGGCGGGCGATCGCGCACGATCGCCGGCGGCAACGGCGGCGACGGGCTTGCCGCGTCGCGCTCGCTGCTCCACATGGTGGCCATCACCACCGCCGCGGCCTGCCCGAGCGAGCCACATCCGGCCGCCGTGTCCTCCAAGCGACGGGAACGACCGGCAGTATCGTCCACGATTTCGACACGATACGCCCCCCCTGACCGATCGAAGGACACATGGTACGCGTGCGCCGCCGGCGGCGAAGAGGGCGCCGTTGCCGCAAGTGCAAGCCTGCGCACCTGTACGGCGTCGGGACACTCCTCCGCTCCGCTGTCGCGTGTGACGACGAGATCCACATCGGCGCGCGCACTCGTCGGAATCGTGGTCAACGCGAGAGCGAGGACAAGTCGAACCTCGCGAACAAGGGCCATGCCTCGCCGAGGAAGCTATCACGGGCGCGCACCCGGAGACCCCACGCTGAAAGGCTGCGGGTGCGACCGTCCGGGCTGCTGCCCGAGCTACCTATCCCTACCTCCGTCCGAAAACCGCCTCTGACGAACAAGTATATCGCCTCATATCCTTGGTAAATATCCAAACTATATCCAGGGGTGCTTGCGCTTGCGCTCGCGATGGTCCCGCCCGGCGGGGAGGCCGGCGCGCCCGGTCCGATTCGAACGGACGACCGGCGGCTTAGAAGGCCGCTGCTCTATCCAGCTGAGCTACGGGCGCGTGATGACACGTGACGGGACGTGTCTCTAGCACGCTCTTTCGTCGCTCCGCACATCCACCGAAGGCCGCAATTTCCACCACGCAACGTTGCTTGAAGGGCCGTAGCAGCGCGGCATTGTGGCCACATGCACCGAGCGACTTCCGGGCTCCTCGCAGCCCTCTTTGCGGCAGCGGCACTCCCGGGCTGTAGCACGGGGGGAGCTCGGTCGAAGCCCTGGCCCGGGCCCGGGAGCCACACCGGCACGCCGTTGGACGACGCGTCGACCCGCGACGACGCCGGTTCCGGCTGGGCGGGCGGCTTCGTGCGGTCGGATGGCGGGTCGAGCGCGTGTCTCGGAGCCACGACGTGCGCCAGGGCGGGGGCGAGCTGCGGACCCATCGGCGACGGCTGCGGCCATGTGCTCCAGTGCGGGATGTGCCCTTCCGGAACGACATGCGGCGGCGGTGGTACGCCGAGCGTCTGCGGCAAGCCGGCATGCACCCCGAAGACGTGCTCCGGGCAGGGGATCGAGTGCGGCCCGGCGGGCGACGGGTGCGGAGGCTCGCTCGACTGCGGGTCGTGCAGCGGTAGCGACACCTGCGGTGGCGGGGGCACCGCAGGTGTCTGCGGTCACGGGTCCACGTGCACGGCAAACACGTGTGCTAATCTGCGGATCGTTTGCGGCCCGGCGGGCGATGGATGTGGTGGCTCGCTCGATTGCGGGTCATGTCCCATCGGGCAGACGTGCGGCGGAGGCGGGCCGGCGCTCTGCGGCGCTCCGAATTGCACGCCGAAGACGTGCCCAACGAACGCTTGCGGGCCTTTGGCGGACGGCTGCGGAGGCCTGATCAACTGCGGCGGGTGCAGTCTGCCGTACGTGTGCAATGCCTCGGCGGCGGGCGAGTGCGGCATCCCTGCGAGTTGCACGAACCTGTGCCTGCGGCAGGTCTCTTGCCCGGACGGGTCGACGACGTCGCTCACCGGGACCGTGTACGCGCCGAACGGGGTCGACCCGCTGCCCAACGTTCTCGTGTACGTGCCGAACGGCGCCATCGAGCCCTTTGCCACGACGGTATCCTGTGACAACTGCAGCTCGGCGGTCTCCGGGTCTCCCTTGGTCAGCGCCACGACGGGGCCGGACGGGGGCTTCACGATCACGAACATGCCGGTCGGCTCCGACATCCCCCTCGTCTTGCAGACGGGGCGGTGGCGCCGTCAGGTCACGATTCCCGGCGTCGCCTCCTGCACGTCGACCGCCGCTCCCCCGAGCCTCATGCGCCTCCCGAAGTCGCAGAGCGAAGGGGACATCCCCCACATGGCGTTCGCAACGGGGTCAGTCGACTCGCTGGAGTGCGTCCTTCGCAAGCTGGGCGTCGAGGACACCGAGTTCACGCAGCCGGCCGGGGGAGGGCGGATCGCCCTCTATGTCGGCGACGGAGAGGCCCAGGACGCCTACGGAAGCAGCTACCCCCTCGGCGGGGCGAACGCGGGGTCGGATACGCCCGGCGAGGGGTCGCTCGTCGGCTCGCCGTCCACGCTGGCGAGCTACGACATGGTGTTTTTCCCTTGCCAAGGCGCGGAGTGGGACCGCACTCAGGCCGAGCAAACGAACATCATCGACTACGCGAACGCAGGCGGGCGCATCTTCGCGACCCATTACAGCTACGTGTGGCTCTTCGACGACGCACCGTTCAGCTCCACCGCCCAGTGGGACGTCGGCCAGTGCGATCCGTACACCTCGCAGGACAATTGTGATCAGCTCCCGGGATACCCTCCGGACCAGACGGGCTTCATCAACACGTCCTTTCCGAAGGGCCAAACGCTGGCAGAGTGGCTGGTCTACATCGGGGCGTCGACGACGCTCGGACAGATCCCGATCAACACCCTCCGGTGGGATCTCGACGGCGTTCGCCCGCCCTCCGAGCTCTGGATGCAGATCGACGATTCGCAGATCGGTGCCGTGCCGATGCACTACACGTTCAACACGCCCCCGTCGGCGCCGTCTGCGCGGCAGTGCGGCCGCGTGCTGTTCGACGACTTCCACGTCGAAAACCACGGCTACGTGGACCAGGGCAGCGGCTACGGGCTGACTTTCCCGGCCGAGTGCGACGACGTCCCGATGACGCCGCAGGAAAAGCTGCTCGAGTTCATGATCTTCGATCTCGGCTCCTGCGTCGCCCCGGACGTACCGTCGTGCACCAAGACGACGTGCGCTGCGCAGGGTATCGGGTGCGGCCCGGCGGGCGACGGCTGCGGGGGGGTGCTCGACTGCGGGTCGTGCGCGGGCCCCGCGACGTGCGGCGGCGGCGGCACGCCGAGCCAGTGCGGCGCGCCGGCATGCACGCCGCGGACGTGCGCCGGACAGGGCCTTCAATGTGGGCCCGCCGGCGACGGTTGCGGGAACGCAATCACGTGCCCCGCGTGCACGTCTCCCGCCACGTGCGGCGGGGGAGGCGCCCCGGGCCAGTGCGGGAGGGGAGCAGTCTGCACGCCGAAGACGTGCGCCGACCAGAGCATTCAGTGCGGGCCGGCGGGCGACGGGTGCGGGCAATCGATCGATTGCGGGTCGTGCCCCGCGGGGCGGACGTGCGGCGGAGGTGGCAAGCCGAGCGTCTGCGGTTCCGCGTGCGTGCCCGAGACGTGCACGGGGCTCGGCTTCGACTGCGGCCTGGCGGGCGACGGTTGCGGTGGAGAGCTCGATTGCGGCACATGCGCTCTGCCGCAGACATGCGGCGGCGGGGGCAAGGCGAACGCGTGTGGAGGTGCGGCGCAGTGAGAGCGTGGCCCGGAATCGGCCACGCTCGAACTCTTCGGGTGAGGGTCATGCGGGCTTGAGGAAGCGCGCGAGGATCTTCTTCTTGCCCCAGCCCGGGAAAGAGACGAGGGCTGCGGGCTCGCCGACGCCGACGAGCTGAAGCACCTCGCCCTCGCCGAAACGGTCGTGCGAGACGCGCGAGCCGCGGCGGAGGCGCATCGTGTGTACCTCCGCAGGCGAGTCGTCGAAGAAGTCGTGGTCGACGAAGCGCGCGCCCGGCTCCGGGAGCGGGCCGGGGGTGGCCATCGGATGGTGCCAAAGGCGCCGTGCCGTGCGCTGCTCGGGCATGCGGTCGATGTTGCCGTGACGACCGATCCCTTCGGGCGTGCGGTCGATGAAGCGCTCGTGCGGTGCGTTGGCCATGGCGCGGGTGGCGGCGTGCTCGACGATGCCCCGGGGTAGCTCGCCGAGGAAGCGGCTGGGCGCGTTCCAGCGCGTCTTGCCGAAGATCTGGCGGGTCTGCGTGTGGGTCATGACGAGCTCTTTGCGAGCACGCGTGATGGCGACGTACGCGAGACGTCGCTCCTCTTCGAGTTCGTCGTGCTCGCCGGCGTCGACGCCTTTGTAGGGAAACATCGACTCCTCCATCCCCGTGAGGAGCACCCGCTCGAACTCGAGCCCCTTCGCTCCGTGCACGGTCATCATGACCACGCGCCCGCCGCCTTCGTCTTCCGCCATGGCGTCGACGTCGCTGACGAGCGAGACGCGCTCGAGAAAGCCCTGCACAGTCGCCTCCTCGCCCGCGGCCGTCGCTTCGGCCTCGTAGTCGCGGATCGAGCTCACCAGCTCGCGGAGGTTCTCCACCCGCGCGTCCGATTCGGCGGTGTCCTCTTCTTCGAGCGATTTCAAGTAGCCCGTCTCGGTGAGTGCGCGCTCGGCCAGCTCCGCCGGCGAAGACTCCGCCAGCGCCGTTCGCAGCTTGACCGCGAGATCTCGAAACGCGCCGAGCTTCTTCTTGGCAGCCGCCGCGAGGTCGCGGACTTCGTCGAGGCGCGAGAGCGCCTCCCAGAGGGCGACGTCGTGCGCCGTTGCCCATGCCGTCAGCCGGTCGACCGTGCTTTGGCCAATTCCACGGGCCGGGACGTTGACGATGCGAAGGAGGTCCACGTCACTCTGCGGATTGGAGAGCAGGCGCAGGTAGGAGACGGCGTCCTTGACCTCGGCGCGGTCGTAGAACCTCGTGCCGCCGATGATCTGGTACGGCACGTCGTCGGCCCGAAGCGCCTCTTCGAGCACGCGCGACTGGGCGTGGATGCGATAGAAAACGGCGATCTCCTTGGCGTCGGTCCCCTCGGCGCGTGCTCGCCGGATCGACTCGACGACGAATGCCGCCGCGTCGCGCTCGTCGCGGGCGGCGACGATGCGGACGGCCTGGCCGTCGTCGTTTGCGGTCCAGAGCTCCTTGGGCTCGCGCTCGGCCGAACGGCGGATGATGCTGAGCGCGGCGGCGACGATGCGCTTCGTCGACCGATAATTCTGCTCGAGCTTGACGACGGTCGCGGCAGGGTAGTCTCGCCGGAACCCCCGGATGTTACGCACGTCGGCGCCGCGCCAGCGGTAAATGCTCTGATCGTCGTCTCCCACGACGCAGAGGTTGTGGTGCTCGCGGACGAGCTCGCGCAGCAAGCGGTACTGTGTGGCGTTCGTGTCCTGGAACTCGTCGACGAGCACTCGGTCGAAACGGCGACGAACGCGTTCGCCTTCGGGGGTGCCCTCGAGCAGCCGCACGACGAGGAGGATGAGGTCCTCGAAGTCGACCGCGTTCGCGGCCCGCAGGCGCTCTTCGTAGCCCCGGTAGATGCGGAGCGCGACGTCGTCGACGTACGAATGGGACTCCGCTTCGTCAGGGCCGCGGCCCTCCTGCTTGTGCTTGTGGATGTGCGAGAGGATCGCGCGCGGCGGGTAGCGTCGCTCGTCGATGTCCAGGTCCTTGAGGACGCGGGCCACGCCGGCCTTCTGGTCGCTCGTGTCGTAGATGACGAAGTTGGGCTGGATGCCGACGGCGCTGCCGTGCGCACGGAGGAGCTTGGCGCAGGTCGCGTGGAACGTGCCGACCCAAAGCGACCGTGCGACATCGCGACCGCAGAGGCGCTCGAGGCGCGAGCGCATCTCGCCAGCGGCCTTGTTCGTGAAGGTGACCGCCAGGATGCGCCACGGCGGTACACGCGCGCACGCGACGAGGTTCGCGACGCGGTACGTGATGACGCGCGTCTTGCCGCTCCCTGCTCCCGCGAAGACGAGGATCGGCCCCGTGGTGTGCGCGACGGCCTCGGCTTGCGGTTCGTTCAGCTCGTCTTCCGGCATGCGTCGAGGGCGCAACGTAGGCGTGCGGGGCCGGCGCGTCGATACGCGGGCTCGGCCCGCTTCGAGCTGCGGCGCGGCAAGTGCAACGCTCTCGGGTATGAGTGTCTTTCGCGCAATTGCCCTCCCCACCGCCGCCGCGGCTCTGGTCGTCGCCTGCGGTAGCTCGACCAAACAAGCGGCCGTACCCGAGACGGCGCCCGGCGTGACCAGCGCCCAGAAGGCCGACGCTCACGTCGTCGATCAGCTCGCCACGGCTCGCTGCACCCATGAGCAGAAGTGCAACAACATCGGCCACAGTGCGAAATACATGTCCCAGGAAACGTGCATGCAGCAGATGCGCGGCAGCACGGCCGACGAGCTCAACGCGTACAACTGCCCGCGCGGCATCAGCGAGCCGGGACTGCGCCACTGCATCGCGGCCATCGACAACGAGGAATGCGGAAACGTCATCGACTCGCTGGCGACGTCGAGCGATTGCCGCAACAGTGTCCTCTGTTTGCAGTAGGCCTGGCAGTCGGCGCTCCTCGCGAGCCTACGCGTAGTCCTCGCGGGCGAAGCGCACGTCGGCGAGGCCGCGGGCGCGCATACCCTCACGAAGGGCCTCGAACACGATCGAGATGACGTCGTAGCGGGTGCTCGGCGCGTAGAACTCCTCGTCATCCGCGGGGGGGAGCGCGTCGAGTCGCGCCTCGATCGCGTCCTTCTCGCCTGGTTCGAGCTCGAAGTGTGCGTGCCAGCCTTCGGCGGGCTCGAGCAAGAGCGCCTCGCGCAGCATTCCGACGGGGTTGAAGGCGCAGTAGACCGTCGAAAGGAAGAGCCGCCAAGTGGAGGGCTCCCCCTCCGTCGACCACATCCCGCCGCGCTCCCGCCGGATGACCTCTCCGAGGTACGCACCGGCGGCAGACTGCACGAGGTCGACGACCTCGGGCCCGAGGTCGCTCTCGTGACGTGCGTCGCGCACCCATTGATCCAAGAGGGCGAGCGTGTCGGGCTGGAAGTCGAGCGCGACGCCGTACCGAGCCGTGACAAAGCGAATGCAGGCCGCCGCGAGTTCCGCCACCTCGAGGGGCGGCGGCGCGGTCGCGTCGGGGTCTACCCGGACGGCGTCATCCTCCTCTTCCTGGATGTCTTCCGCCTGAAACCCCGCTTCGGGTGCCTCTTCGCTCCCGGCGCGGGCCGCACCCGAGACGTCGTCCGTCTCTCTCGGCTCGGTACCTACGCTCACGTCGTGATGCTCCTAAGAGCGTTCCACTAGCATTTGTGGGCGGTAGCGCGAACGAGCTGGCGGCTCCGCTCGCATCGCTCTAGGTTGGTAGTTCGCTTTATGCGTCTCGGCATCTTCAGCGACATCCACGCCAACCTCGAGGCGCTGTCGGCCATCCTCGAGGCGTACCGCGAAGAGCGCATCGACGTTTACTACTGTCTCGGAGACACGGTCGGTTACGGCGGCTCCCCGAACGAGTGCGCGGACCTCGTGCGCGAAACCGCCCGGAAGACGATCCTCGGCAACCATGACGCCGCCGTCAGCGGGCGAATGGACTACTCCTACTATTACGAAGCTGCCCGCCACGCCCTCGACGCTCATGCCGCCCTCCTCTCCGAGGCGAACATGGAGTGGCTGAAGGGCTTGCCTTACCAGGAAAAGCTCGACGATAGCGACGTCCTCCTCTGCCACGGCTCCCCTGTTCGCCTCGAAGAGTTCGAGTACATCTTCGCTCCGGAGCAGGCGCGCGAGTGCCTCGAGATCTGGGACAAGATCGGCCACGCCACGTTCATCGGGCATTCTCATCTCTGCAAGGTGTTCGCGCTGACGCCCGAGAGCGTCGAAGAGCTCCCTGCGACGGATTTCGAGCTCGACGCCCAAAAGAAGTACATCGTGAGCGTTGGCTCGGTCGGCCAGCCGCGCGACTTCGACAATCGCGCGAGCTACACCGTGTACGACACGGACAAGAAGCGGTTCGAGTTCAAGCGCATCGAGTACGACATCGAGCTCGCGGCAGACAAAGTTCTCCGGGCGCGCCTGGAGCGAAATTTCGCCCATCGCCTCTTCATCGGGGTTTGAGTCGAAGCCGGGGCGCTTTCAGTTCAGGGAGTCCGTCCGGCCGGGGCCGAACGTTCTCTCCCAGCTCTCGCGGTAGGCCGGTGTCGCGACCTGCGGGGGGCCGGCCTTTGCCGCCTGCGGGCCTTCGGAAGCGGGAGCTACGACGTGCTCGACCTGCACGTCGTACAGCCGGGGGGACTCCTTGCGAGGCGTCAGCTTGACCACCTCGCTCTTCGGAGCGAGCGGCCGTCCCTCGCGCATGGGCCTCACCTCTCCGGCTTCGAGGCACTCGCCGCGGGCACGGATTACCTGCGCGCCCTCCCCGTCTTCCGTCGGCCCATGGAGCAGCACGACGTCAAAGTCGGCCTCGGGTTCAGGCGGTTCGTCCGACATCCTCCGAGAAAGCTACCGCATTTCGTCCCCCGCGCCGAATCCGTGAACGTCGAAGTCGTACAGCGCTTCGACCGTAACGACGTCCCGGACGAAGGTCGCCATCTCGGCGCGGATGTGCTGTCCCCTGCTCACCCCTTGCGCGTCGTCCAGGTCGCCCGCGACCCGTAGCTCGACCGACCCTCCCCGCGAGAGCTCGAGCTTGGTCACGGTGACGGCGAGCGTCGACCGCGAGGGAGGAGCGCGCAGTTCGGAGCGGCCGGGCAGCTGCAGCTCGGCGCGCTCGAGCCGGGGAGGGCCGCTTGCTTCGGCGGAGCTCGTGCTCCGGGTGCGCGGAACAGTCAGCTCGAGCGCTGGGGTAGGCCTCGCGTGCAGCGAAGCCGCGACGAAGCCGTCGTCGGCGTCGTTCAGGGGTCCGAAGGCGACGTGAGCTCCGTCGAGGCCCAGCGTAACCACCACGCCGTCGCGCAGCTCTTCCGCCAAGTCCCACTCGTGCGCTGCGGCAGCGGCGTCCGAAGAGATCGTGAGCTTGCCGGAAACAGCGAGGGGAGGCTTCTCGCTCGCCTTGACGGCCGGGATCAGGGAGCCCCAGCGCTCCGCGTCCCTCGCGCACCGCGCCGCGTCCGCGCGCCGTGCAATCCCCGAGCAGAGCGACGGGGCATGCTTGGCGATGGAGGTGCACGTTGCACGCGCGGCGTTGTCTCGGACGGCGGCGCATAGGCGTTCGTCGCGCGAGGCGAGAGCGACGCACGCGGGGTCGCGCCCGAGCGCCCTGCGCGAATCGACGCGCCAGGGACATACGTCCGGCGTTCCGGCAATCTCGGCGACCATGGACTCGCAACGCTCTCGAAGGGGCGATGCGTCGACGCTCGAGCAGCGTTTCGCGTCGCGTGCTTTGGCGGCGTCGAGGACGCGACAAGCGTCACGGAGGATGGTGTCGTAGCCGATGGCATCGAGCGCATCGCCGACGATGGGGTCGATGTGAGCGTGCCTGTCCACGCAAGCACGGATCGTCGTGAACGTTTCGATGTCCGAGGCGAGGTCGCCCGCCAAGGCCGGAGGATCCACGCTCGGGGATTCGGCAGGATCGCCGTCGTGGACGGCAACGGCAGCGGGCAGAGGCGCGGAGGCCGGAGTCGGCTGCGGCTCCGACCCCTTGCCGCAGGCGTGCATCGCGCCGAGCCACCCGACCACGCATGCCACCCCGCTCCGCTTCATGGTCGCTCAGAGAGGATCCTCGCATTCCGCTTGCTCACGGGCCAGGAAACGAGGCGTGGTTCAGGCGGGCCGATGCGGAGCGGGACCGCCGCTCCCCCGACCAAGACCGGACCTTGAACGCCTGGACACTGTCTCCTCGCTGCCACACCGCTTGCTTGACCCCCGACGCGGAGGCGGGTATTCGATCCGTCCGTTCCGGTAGAGAGCTTGGCGTCGCTTGGGCGTATCCCGCGTGACTTGGTACGCGGATGACTTGGTGGGGACCGACGCGATGCGCTGTGTCGGGCGGGCTCAAGGGGGATTTCAGAGGAAAGATCGAATGGGCAGTCGACTCACATGGCCAGAAATCTGCCGCAACGACTCGTTCCGTGGGCGATGGGTTGCTCTCGACGATTGCACGTACGACCCTCGCACCGGGCAAGCGACCGAAGGGACGGTCGTCGACGCCGATGAAGACCTCGTGACGCTATGCAGCCGGATGCAAGAGAGCTACAGCAAGCACTGCGCGATCGTCTATTGCGATGAACGCATCACCGTCGACGAAAAGTCCCCGCCGTCCATGAGGCGCGTTCCCACGCCGCCTCGGCCGCGCGCCTACCATT
>VFSW01012971.1_pt1 | contig 11597 bp, 19 predicted proteins | sample 5358111 | NCBI WGS metagenome assembly VFSW01 (sample SAMN11554181, study PRJNA540505) | mine drainage metagenome | isolation source: sediment from site ElyBrook_90M | place: USA: Ely Copper Mine, Vershire, VT | collected 2017 | reverse complement strand
CAGAGTTAAAACTCTGCCGTTTTGTTAGGGGCCAATATTAAGCAACAATGGTCTGCGCGATAGAAGACAGGACGCCCAGCTTACGCCGGTTGTTGCATGTCACCGCGCCCATCCACAGCACTTGAGCCACTTTGGCGTCCTGATTTTCAGGACGAACAAAGTCCGTGGTGATAAAATCCGTCTCGGTATCGGTGACAAACGACATCGCCTCACTGTTGATGAAATAGATCGTCGCGTTGCTATTTGTCCCGATGCTATCGACGGGGTTAAATGACGTATCGGGATCGGGCGTGACCTCATCCCAGATAAACGCGGTGCCACGGAACGCCAGAGCATCGCTTCCACCCAGAATATCGATGGTTTTTTTATCGGTGATGATATAGCGGTCGTTCTGGATGAGCGACAGCCAATAGGTCTCCCAAGCGATCTGAGTACCCAGCGCCAAGTCAGGCGTGCCGCCTGTGCCTTTGGAACAGTTATTGTAAACCTGATTCATCTCGTTCTTGAAGCCGACAAATGTGGTTGCCGTGCTCGCCGTGGCCTGATTGCGCCAAAACGAATACGTGCCGCCATTGATATTACCCAATGCCACACTGCGGCTAGCAGTCACGTCGATGATCGCTCCCAAGGGAAGCGGCCCACTGGCACCGCTATCCATGCGACCAGTACGTGGAACGATTCGCTCTTGAGCACTGCCCGCGGTGATCTTACCCGCCACCAAGCAGTTATTGAGCATCTCCTTCAAACTGACTTCCGACTGCATGGTCTTGGCCTGTAGCAAGTCCAAAATTTTAGCCTTGCCACTGTTTTGGCGTTCCTCTAGCCGGCTGATAGTAATTGATACGCTCAACTGCGCCCAATCATAGAACGCCGTGGTGATACCGTCTTGTGGCGTAGTATCGAGCAAACCGTAGCCACGGTAGATGTCCGCCGTATTGTTCTGAGTATGCATGAGTGGCTCGGCGACCTGATGACCACCGCCGAGTTTACGCATCCGGCCCTTGCTGTCCATCCATGCCAAAAACTTATTACCCCTCGTGATGTTGTCTTTGAGCTTCGGTTGATAATTGCGAAGCGTTGACGATAAAAGGGCATCATAGTTGTCGGTGACACTGGACGGGATCTGACCCGACTCGTTCAACGACAAAAACGCGGCCCAGAGATATTTAAAAAACTGAAACATTTAGACCTCCGGGTTATTATCCCCTGGAAGTACCCTCTGCCGCCTGCGCTGCAAGTCTAAAGGCGTCTTGGCTCGTTTTAGCCTGCTTGATACGATCGGCGAAGTTCGTGGTGGTGCGCCCCGTGGTAATTCCGGATGCTGGACGGTTTTTTACCGCCGCGTTCATACGTTTTGCCACCTGAGCCGTTGCCGCCGCGTTACTATTCACCAGATTGTAAAGCAGTTGATGTTTGCTGCCATATTTAGGATGCCGCATTTGCGGCCCCTGCATAAAATCCAGCAATTGCGCCATTTCGGGTTCATGCTCTTCCCATCCCGGAGCGCTCTCGGTCAGTTCTTCAGCTAACCTATCCCATTCCTGTTCAAGGCCGGCTTTTTGCTGACTCTGTTGATGCTGCATGAGCGGCTGAAGCAACTCTTGAGCAGCCGCCATAAGGGCCGGCGCTTGAGCTTCCGCCATCCATTTGAGTTCTTCGGGAAGATTGGCTCTGATTGCTTCCAATACTTTTGGGGGAGCATTGCCCTGCCTTTGCCGCTCTTGTTGCGCCTGCGGGTGTTGAGCACCTAGCGGGGCTATTGAGTAGCCATTCTGCGCCGCCCATTGCGCTACTGTTTGGAAAGCGAAATCTCGATCGCTGTAAAACCGCTCGACGATCGCAGCTTGTTCTCGAATAGGCGCAAATTCCTGCATCCGTTTGGTGTAGGCTCCTTGCATCTTTTTCCAGATTGGCTGGATTTCGGCGGGCAACTGTCGGGGATCGAGCGTGCTCCCCTTCAGGAAGTGTTCTTCTTCCTGCTGGGCTTGCTCCGACTGTGCGGGGATCGCGCCATCCTGCTCAGCGCTGATATCCTGTCCCTCGTCTTGCGTAGGGACGGATTCGATCGCGCTTTGCTCTAGGGCCGTTTCCTCTGTCGGAAATTCATTGTCCATAAAAACTGACTCCTTAAAAAACAAAAAGCCCCGGCTGATTCCAAAACTGAAATCGGCGCGGGGCTTCCGTGGATACGGTAAACCGTCTTGTTCTGAACTTAGCTTATACTCTTATCGATTCGTTCACGTCAAGTTTCATCACATTGCCCTCATGGATATGCAGAACAAGTTGACCGCTTTTCTTGAGATGAAGAAAGGCGACGATCGCGATCCAAAGCTTTTCCGGGATTTGGCTCATTTAAATATCCACTACGCGGCGAGAAACTTCAGACATGGCGAGTACGGCTTTAAGCCTATCAATGGCCTGTTTTTCGGCTGCAATCTGATCTGATCCCTTGCCAATTCTGTATATCAATCCAAAATGCGCCGATGATTCCCAATATGGCGTGCGAATATCATGCGAAAAAATACCCCGCGTCTTAATTACCCTATGACTATAGACGTCAATTTTCATTTGGTCATTTTTTCTTTCAATGACTGGCGATAGGGCAACCCCTTTGTCGGTGTCGCGGCGTAATCGCGCATTTGTCCTTGCGTCATGTCTGGACATTTACCCGTTGCGTGTTGTGGTGAATGTTCACAAATGGCGAAGAACTTCTGCTGGGCCTTGGATGTTGCCGGCATTATAATTCTCCTTCAATATTTCTTGATATCTCTCGAATTCCATGTTTCCAGGCGCGGTTAGCCAACATAGACGCTCTAAAAGATGACTGATATATTTCAGTTCGTCAATCTGCGGCGCCAATTGTCCCGGCACTGGCGCAGATGTCGGTATCGGTTTCTTATTTATCAAATCGCGAATTTTGTTTTCAAACATTTTCAGCCTTCAATTCCGCAATCTTGGTTTCAAGCACTTTGGTCTTTTCGGTTTTTATCATCTTTTCGTTGTCGGCGCGTTTCCCGCAGGTGCTGCAAACTTCGCCATCGGTTTTTCTGACAATACCCTGACCTTCGTGCCAGCTCAGTTTATGAGTTGGCTGAAAATGGATACCGCCACACTCGCACTTTAAATCTTTCCATCCCTCTAAACTCATATCTTAACCCTCGTTACCTTGACTGGTCCACGTTCGGCCAACTTTAATATATTTTTATGCACTTCCGCGATAGCCTCATCTTGAGTTGGGTGATTGTCTGTAGATATAGGTATTCCCGCCCAACTCGCAGAAGCCATCCATACAATATCTTTAGAGGGCCACGGTTTTTCGCGTGATTGAGTATAAATATTGACTAACTCTAAATCGAGTATACTCAAATCCAACGCCCCTTCGGTGTACCCGCCACCAATTCCTTCATTTTCGGATGCTGCGGATTATCTCTAATGCGCTTTGGAATATTATTTCCCACTTCGACAACTCCCGCCGCCCGCATCAATCGCTCGTGTTGCTTTTTGGAGGTGATGGGTCGATCGGAAAGAGCGATATGAGTTCTAGCGCGTCCTTCCTCGAAATAGAGTAACCCAATTCCTCCCGGTAGTCTGTGCATGTTCCGATTACACCTATGCTTGGGCCGTACCACGTCTCGCATGTCCATGTCGGCCCATACATCGGCTTTGAATCCACAATCACATTCCCAAGCATAGATCATCCCCCTATACCCCTCGCCGCCTGTGCCTGCAACTGACTCTGATCACTATTGCCCTGACCTTGAGTATTCTCCTTTGAAGTGTTCTGCCCGCCCTGATTGCGTCCAGCTTGGTTGGCGTTTACCGCCATCATTTGTTGCGACAACATTTGCAATTCATCAATAATTGCCGGATTTAAAAATTCATATTTACGCGCCAATTCTTCGAGCAGAGCGCGCGACATGAGCAGTTGCGGCGCCTGAGCGATGATCTGCATGAATTCAAGAAATTGCGCCTTCTCTTGCGCCAGCGACCGCGGTCTAGTCGAACCCGGAACCACATCCACGTCGGCCTCAAACGTCAAATCCTCACGGCTAACGTGTTCCATCTTCGCATTGCCGAAAGTTTGAATCAAAAACTGCTTCAAGGCGGGTTGCTGATCCAACGGATTGACGACCGTTCCGTCAAGAGCCGGTTGCGCGGGCGCAATGCCATAAACAGATGAGAGCATCTGCTCCATTTCCTGTTGATTCATGCCTCTGAGCTTGACAAACATACCGTTGGTCAACGTCTTCTTGACGAGTTGCAACATTTTCTTCAGTGCCGTGCGCAGCCATTTATAGACGGCTTTCTGAAGTTCAGCATCGCGAAGCGTGGACGCGCGATCAACAATATTTGCTTCAGTAGCGGTATTCGCATCGGAACTGCCGCTCAATTTCGCGCCTGTTTGGCCGCTGATAATGCGATAATCGTTGAGCAACATCGATATGTCTTGGCTAATACTAGGATTAAGCGGCGGATCTTGCAGAAATACTGGCGGGCGCGTGACATCGCCAATCTTGACACCTTCCATGTCCCTACTCGATTGCAACATCTTGGCCGCTTCATCCCAGCCATCGGGAAAGGTCGAATCTTCATAGGCGATTTTACGCGACGAACGCTTCGCGCCCTGCATCTGTTGTTCGCGCCGGATGTTGTATTCCTCCTGCACGTCGAGCCATGGATAGGTATAAGGCAGGGGCCATGGAGAGGGATCGGGTCCAATAATCGGCGTCCATCCAGGTAGTATCGAATATGGATGGTCTTCCACGCCATCGGGAAGCTCATCATCGATAAGTGCGTCGTCAAAATCCTGATCCTCGGCCAAACACAACCAACGCTTTTTGCGAATGTCGTAGATTTCGACATAACGAAATAATTTGCAGTAATCGTCATCGTCGCTGTCGGGCGCTGGTGTATGGGATTTATTGGCCCCACTGTTTTTATCTTCTTTGATATTCGAGGTAAACTGATCGCGGAGTTCCTGGGGAAAGCGTTCGTCGGCTTTGGCCTGATCCAGCGGCGTCGTGATTTCTTCGCCGATCCAATCCCATTTGCGCATGTATGGTCCGCTATCGGGGAACAACATGCACTTGGCATCCACCCACTCGAAACGATAGGTATCGTCACTAATTACAAATGGCGGTTCCTGGATGGGTTGACCCGTTTGTGGATCGATCATGTCCTGGGACTGGCCCATTTCATCGAGAATAGGATTACCGTCGCCGTCTTTCTGCATGATATTGCTATTGGCGTTGGGATTAGGCTCAAGCCTAGGATCATAGATCGTTTTCAATACGGCAACGCGGAAAAACGCCTGCAGGAGCGCCAACTGGGCGGCTTCTTCAAAATTATCGTCCTGCGCCATGATAACGGTCAAGACTTCTTCGGCGAGGGATGCCTTTCTGGCGGATACGGCTTCGCGGCCCGGTCTGGGACGCACCAGAGCTTTTGGATTTTCAAACAGTAAATTCGTTTGAGTGACTTTAACGGTAGCGAGGAAGTGATTAAGAACACGAGGGCCGCTGTCACCGCCCTGTTTCCATTGCTTGCCGAGGAAAAACTCCTCACACTTTTTGACCTTGTATTCTTTTTCCCAATCTTCACGAAGTTTGCGCGCCTTCTTGATACGGCTAAACCACGGTTTCAAGTCCGGTTGCGCGCTGTCCTTGGCATCAGGCGGCGGAGCGTTATCGTAGGTTGCGTCAGCCATAAATCCCTATCCTAAAAGTCCGCGGCCTTTCGCCCTCGCGTTTATTTTGATTTCTCCACCAGGCAAAACTGTTGGGCTTGGTTTCCGGCTTGGTGAAACTTTGTGGCGGTGGATGTTTTTTGAGCAAATACTTTAAACTATCCCAAGCATGATTGTCTTTATCCACCAGCTCTTCGGGTTGATTACGGTTCATTGCGACCTGGGCGGAAAATTCCTTGTGTCTCTGTTGGCCAATCTCCCAGATAAGTTTTGGACATGCCTCGGTGATACGGTAGCGCGGATGTTCAAGATCTTTCCAATACCAGCCATGTAGCCAATTTGCCACAGTAACATCGCCGCCGCGCTCGCCAGGCACCATCGCAACGCCCATATCGCGAAAGATTTTAGCCGTGGACTTATTGGGCCCTTCGGATTGCGGCTTGTCTTCATTCCAGATGCTCGGATCGGCTACGATGAACGCAAGAGACTCGTAAGCATACGGGTTACCTGGATATCGTTTTCCATCCTGGCTGAATCCAGTGCGGCCTTTAATAATTCCCGCGATTTGATGAGCTGGAACCTGGGCGCCGTAAAATTCCCACACGGTTGTGATAGTTCCGTCTCCATCGACTGAATGAACATGGAAGGCGGATGGACTATGCCATCCGTGATCGTAACTGCCGTAGAGTTTAGTGCCTTGCGCCTCGTACGATGGGATAACGATTGTGCCATGATTACGCCATAACTCCCATTTTGGAAAGAGATGCTGTCCACCCAGAGCGCCGTAGTTGATCTCCATTTCCTTTTTCCAACGGGGATCGTCCATGCCCATTGGATAAGCTCGCGCTTCTTCGACGAGCCAGGCGTTACCTTGAGGTGTGCCAGGGCGCTTATTGGAATCGGCGCTGTAGTGATAGCGCAATACACCAATGCCGCCTGAAGTGATGCGCGCCGTATAGCCGGGGATTGCCATTCAGTCCCCCGGTAGTTGTCTGTCTTTCATGCTTAACACCCGTGGCGTGTATTTGATTTCACGCCTGTTCGAGGTAAACCATGACAGTGCCCGCAGAAATTTGCGCCAAATAAAAACCATTAGGACAATGCTCTCCATGGGGGCCTAAATTTAAACCTTGATAGGTTTGTGTCGAATTGGTTCGGCCTTTCCATAAAACCTCATTGGAAATACGATGACGCAATACCGTGGTATCCCCGGAAACCGTCGTTCCTTCCCAAACCACGGCGGCAATCCGACAACTATCGACAAACTGATCGCCGGCATTGACTAATATCGCGGGTCCGACACGAAGTGCCATTAAAATCCTACTCCAAGCAGCATTAATAAGCGAATATCTTCTTCAGCAATAACGCCTGTGCCGGCCTTGCCGCTAAAGCTACCATAACGCCTCATCGGCAAGCCATGCGGGCCATATTGAGTGATTTTCGCAACCGGATGCGGTCCGGCGGCTGATGCTTCTTTCCCCGCGAAGCTGCCATAGCGGCGCATGGGTAGGCCGTGAGGTCCATATTGAGTGATTGCAGCCATTCATCAGAGAATATGGAACGTGTCGCCGCTCACGGGAGCGGTTGTCAGCGCAGTGACGGTAAATGTTAAGGTAGCGACCGTGTAAGCGGAGATATCGGTTGCTTGTCCTCTTAGCGCCGCCGTAGTGGTCGCCCTATCGAAAATCATGATCCTGCCCTTAAATTGATCGTTGACGGTGGAGGTTGGCACGACTGCCGAAGCGATGACGCTGGTAGTGGTGCTAAGCGCGTCGCATGTGCCGGTCACGATGGTTGCCGTGAACGTTGGCGCATCCAGAGCGCCATCCGCGACAGCCGCCGCCGTAACGACATTAGCCGCCATGGCGCCCACGCTGGCATCGATGCGCCCACCTACTAACGCCGCTGGTAGGCGTGCCTGAATATCGTCAAGATCGCTGTGCACCGTGGCCGCGGTAAGACCAGTCACTGAACCCACCGCGCCTGTCACGCTACCGACACTACCGGATAAGCTGCCGGTGATATCCATCGTCTGATTAGGCAGATCGATGTTAGTCAAGCCGGCTCCGGCTACTCCTATCCTGGCAAAACTATCGCCAGTCTGGACTGTGTTGCCGGTATAGGTTGTTAGCACTCCAACGGTCGTGTTACTCAGTCCCAACGTCGTAGTGGGATTCGTTACCTTGCCCCAGTCCACGCCCGCATAACCCGGAGTCGCGCTCGCGCTTGTTATGATTGTCACGCATGCGGGAATGCAACTAGCTTTTGATGCGATAACCGTAAATGACGTAAAATCCGTTTCGGCCTGCGTCGGGGTGTAATAGACGATGACGCCGGTCGCGCCGAAGGCAATTGTTCCCGCGCTGCCAGCTTCGGCTCCGCCTTGACCCCGCACCGTGACGGTCACTCCTGAAGATTGGGGAGTGCCATCGGAGATCAAGATCACCGGCCCAATGGCGATCCGTTCCGGTGAAGCCGCGTTACGAGGATACAATTTAAATAACTCCCCCGCCGATTACTCGCGAGCGTTGGCTTGCCCAGTATGGTTTAAAGCCGCCCGCCGCCGCCGCCTGACTGATAATTCTACGCGAGGAACCAGCGTATAGTTGCCACGGATTCGCGGTAAGTTGGCACAATAGGGTTTGCGACAAAACTTGGGGCCACATCACGAATAAACCTATGTCGCATGGATTAGTTTCTCCATCCGTCGTTATTTTTCCCCCGCCTAGACAGAATGCGTTAGTGCCGGAAAATGTCTGGGCGCTGGAAGCCGTCACGTCTAAAAACCCATTTAAATAATATGCCGCGTTGGTTCCGTCGTATGAGATCGCGCAAGTAAATGGACGATCTTGCGGAACTACATGAGTGCCTTCACCGATGCCGGCAACGCTAGATTTCAGCATCTGCAAATGAGCCGAAGTATTGACTCGGAACTGCACCTGGCTAGTACTGGGGGAATGTGCGGAGCCAAAAATCAGAGTAGTTATAATGCTCGTTACAGGCACTGAGGCCACCAGCAAATAAGTAAAAGGAACCGATTTAATCGATACATCGGTCCCTAATGAGAGATATTCACCTTGAACCGCGGTTGCTTGGTGGTAACAACGAAGTCCGTTTTTAATCGATAGTCGACCATTGGAACCCACGATAGTGGCTGGTGCAAGAGTCGAACGGCTGCCACCATTACGCACGGGAGTCGTGCCTACACCGAAACAATCCACCGCTGCATACGGCATGGGATAGCCGCTGAAATCAAAAGGCGTCGCCGTCGCTGGCTGTCTTGATGGTCTGGTTTGTTTTCGGTACGGCATCTAAGTGATGGTCATGTATTTGTATATGTGATTGGCCGATAGGAAACGACACATCCCGTGCCGAGCGCCGCGCCGCAGTTGTTGCGCAACGCCAGGCTCCAACCATCCGGCACAATACCACCACATAGCTGAGCGATGGTAAAATATCCATCAATCGGTTGTGAGGTAATAAAATATGGGAGGGCGATTGGACCTTTCATGCTGTTAGGATCGCTGATCGTGGCGGTGGCATCGGCATTGGACGGACGAGTGGTTGTGCTAAAATTTCCACCCGTAAGCCACGTTGTTCCGCCATCGGTCGTTACCCAGGGTACAACATAGACATACACGGACTTATCGTTCGCGGGAGCGGTTGCGGCAGTTGAAAGATTGATGACGATTTCGTAATCGTCGGCCAAGGTAACGAGGTTACTGACTCGGACTGACTGCCAGCCCACAAATGGATCGGCGGTATCGATGGCGAGCGATTGAAGAGCCGTCACTGCAAGAGCGACGTAAGTACCGTAGGCGATTTGGTCGGTTGTCGCAGCCATAAATTAACTCGTATGCAGGGCTAAATCGATATCGCCGTTATTGATATTGCCCTCGAAGGTAAGCAGGGCTGGAACCGCGTTGGATCCCGTCCCGGTGGCCAATATTTGCTCGGCTCGCGTGGCCAAGCGTTTCCATAAAGCCAGTAACGATGCGCGTGTCGTCACACCACCGGCTCCGCTAAAAATATCGTCGAAAAACTGGCGAACTCCGATTATCGAGGGATTGAGGCCGTTGCCCAGATACATCGCGAGCGTCTGCAACCGGGTATTGTCCGCGGTTGATCGAGTCGCCAACTCCGCGCCATTGAAAGATGTCCCTACCTCGCTAAGTTGAACCATGGTTTTCCACACTATAAAGGCGGGTGAGGCCGGAGCATTGAGAGCCTCGGAGATAATACCGAGGTCTGGTATAGCGATGGCCGCGACTAGAATGGGATCGGCTAGAATCGCCGTCTTGAGTTGAAGTAATTGAGCGTGTGAAAATGCCATTGGAGTTCTCCTTTTTCATCCACTATAATTCCGCCTCCACCAATTGCTGAAACTCACTAGGCTCCGCGCTCGATACCACGATCAACTGTCCGCCATTGGTGATAGCCGGGAGCGCGGCGGTATAGGCTTTGCCGAACTCAGGTTGGAAAGCAGCCTCATCGTCAAAGACAACCGACGGGTTATGGGATCGTATGATGTGCCCACCTTCGGGAATGCCCCAGATATGAGACCCGTTAGGCAAATAGACATGGCAGAATTTTCCAGCCTTGGGGAACACGCACATCCGCAAATATTCGGGAAGACTCCATTCCAAAAAGGAGATTCTCGCTTGATCGGGCTCTTTGTCATAGACAAGCGCCGCCACGTCGTCCTCTCTTTTGGATTGCACTAAAATAAGTTGATGGGGAAAAGCCCTGGCTCGCCAGAGCAGATAGGCGCAAGTCAACCAGGTCGCCATGACGTGACGACTCTTTTCCATGAACATTATGCCGGAGCGATGGATATGCGTCAGCCATGATAATTCTATGCCGGCGCCAAGCGCCCACTTAGCCTCATGTGGCTGTATGAGCTTACCGCTAACCAAGTACAAGTCGAGTGTCGCCCGCAGGCAGGCTTCGTCCGGAAAAAGCTTGCTAGGATTACGAATATCATGTTCATCCTTGGTCTTGAATTTTTCAAATATCGCATAGTGCGCGTCTCTGCGCATCCTCTCCTTTTCAATTTCCTGTTGGAGATTCAATTCGTTTCATCCCCGCCTGTAGCCATAACTGCACTTGAGAAAATTCGTCATTGCTCAAATACTTCAAAAGATCGCTTAATCCCACAACCTCCGTCCTCTGGTCGGCCCGGCCCGCCGCGTACTCCAATAATCTCGCCGTCTCATCCATGGTCTTCGCCACGTAACTCAAAGTCTTGGCCAACACGTCGGGAGTCATCTTTTTGCACTTCTGGAAAAACTCATCGGAAGTCAGCATCTCCGACATGAACCGCATGGCCTTGGCCTGATGATCCACGGCTATGACCGCGTCTTCGGGGTTGTTTAAAATCTTGGGTAGGCCGATGCCCTGGGCGGCCAGCAAATCCTTGCTGTCCAACCCTGGCTCTCTCCACATGGCGGTATGAAAATTTTGTGGACCGGGTATTTGATCTTCGGGGAAAGGTTGTTTAACGGTCATTGCGCATCACCTGTAACGCTATCCAACTTATTACTCCCATCCACGCCATCATCCGCAACCAAGGACTGTTGAGGATGTTTGTCACGCAACCAAAGCGCCACGAAATTAAAAATCGCGATCTCCACCAAATCACTAACGCTAAAACCAGACTCGCTAGCCATCTGTTCGACATGCTTTCGCGCTTCATCGTCAATTTCAATCTGGATTCGCATGACTCATGTTGCTACACAGCGGCCAATAGCCGAATTTCCACCTGTATAGCCAATTGGTTCTATGATGCCAGCGCCGATTGCCGGTTCGCATATTGAACAGGCAATAAAAACAGCGCCTGGATTTCATTCCAATTGTTTACTCTTAAGCCGCTAGCCTGTCAAATTGTTCTTGACAGGACTCGTCAAATTTG
>VFSW01012970.1_pt1 | contig 11597 bp, 11 predicted proteins | sample 5358111 | NCBI WGS metagenome assembly VFSW01 (sample SAMN11554181, study PRJNA540505) | mine drainage metagenome | isolation source: sediment from site ElyBrook_90M | place: USA: Ely Copper Mine, Vershire, VT | collected 2017 | reverse complement strand
CTGTATTGGTCGATGGATTTCAACAGTTGACCGATTTCCTCCGGCTTGACGATTGCACTCAAGTGCCTCGTTTTGGCAGGGGGCAGGGCGCCTCGAAGGTCTGCAGTCAAGTCCCTGTCCATCCACCCCCGCCCCACGGAAAATCTAAACATCTGGCTGACAGTCCGTAGGAGGCGGTAAGCAGTTTCTATTTTGTACGACCGTTCCAGGGGTCTGGTGCACGCCAGTAGTTCCGCAGGTTTCAGGTCTTGCAATTTTCTGCCCCCGAGGATCGGGAACAGGTAAAGCTCCATTCTCCTGATAATCTTGTTGGCGTGCGAGGGTGCCCAGTTGGGAGAAAACCGGTCAAACCATTCACGTGCCACCCACTCCAGTGTTCTGCCCTCATTTTTTTCCCTCGCCTCCGCTTCCAGTTTTCTGTTTTGCCGCGCCTCCGAGGGGTCAATGCCAGATGTGATCTCCTTCTTTATAGCGAGCGCCTTGGTGTGCGGTCAGCCTTCCTGATGAAGCTGTGCAGCATCACGATCCGTTTGCCACCAAGGTACAGCAAAACATCGGCGCAAGCATTTAACTTTGTAGTTGACTCCGCTGACGACTTCTCATACACTTAACCATATGGTTAAATCATCAACAGCCCAGCTTGATGCCTTGTTTCACGCGCTTTCGGACTCTACTCGTCGCGCAATTCTGCGTGATATAGCCGGCAAACAAAAGACCGTCGGGGAAATTGCCCAGCCATATCAAATGTCGCTGGCCGCTGTGTCCAAGCATCTGACCGTTCTGGAAGGCGTGAATTTAGTTGTGCGTGAGAAGCGCGGAAGTTTTCAAGTGATTCACCTGAACGCCGTTGCCATGAAAAAAGCCGCGCATTGGTTTCGGTTCTACGAACAATTCTGGAATGACAAGTTGAATGCCCTGCAATTCCTGCTTGAAGGAGAAGAAAATGAGTGAACCCATAAAACTAACCATTACCAAAATTATCAAAGCCAAGCGCGAAAGAGTATTTGAAGCTTGGACCAATCCGGACATGATGAAGCTTTGGCTGGCACCCGGCGAGTTAATAGCGCCAAGCGCAAGGAGCGACCCAAGGGTTGGAGGCAGCTTCACCCTCCATATGGAAGGCATGATGCGCGGCAGTTATACAAAAGGTGTGGCCAGCGGAATTTACAAAGAGCTTGTTCAAAATGAACTGGTGGTGCTTACCTGGAATTGGGCTGGTGACTATCAACCGCCTGAAACCATAATTACCGTCAAATTCAAGGACGTTGACGGCGGCACCGAAGTTACCTTGATGCAGGAAGGATTCGGTGACGAACAGCACAAAGCCGGTTACGAGGGTGGCTGGCACAGTGCTTTCGAGAAACTGTCGAAAGCAATTTGAACTGCGGGGCCGATCGGATCCACGTGGAAATTGGCATAGCGCCAGGTTCAGCAGATGCCCGCTATTGTTCCACCAGCGACGAGCATTCGCCGCAACTGGTGCCGCGACCTCCACTGAGGCTCCCAAGGCCCGAAGCTCACGAAATATAGTCACCCCCCTTGACCATTGCTTCAGTCGGATGGCTCGCAGCCGATGGCGTAACCATTCGTCCAGCCTCAACCAGACTTTCGGAGTTTCCGCCAACCTGAAGTACGCCTTCCAACCTAAAACGTATGGCTTGAGATGAGCATGACTATTCGTCGTCACTGGTGTGAACCGCCCCGGGTTTTGAGGAGGCTCCAGCCGTATCTAATATGGCATTGATAGGGCGTGGGTGTTGCCGCTAGGTTTAAATTGACCAGGTGATTTAGTTGCGTAGCGTACTACGCAACCGATCCAGCAGCGCGGTGGTCAACTTGGCATCCCCAAACACGCTACTCCATTCCGCGAAGGTCAGATTGGTGGTGATGATGACGCTGGTTCGCTCATAGAGTTTGGAAAGCAAGTGAAACAGCAATGCGCCACCGGCCTGTGAGAATGGCAAATATCCCAGCTCGTCTAAAATAACCAAGTCCATCTGCATCAGGCTGAGCGCCGGCTTGCCCTGTTTGCCAAACGATCATGTCTCTTACGGGGAAAATCGCAAAATTACAGTCTTCCTTTACAGTCACTAGCAGCGGGAGTTAACTCACACAAAGGGCCAAGGGCATGTGGATGGGGGGAATGCCGCCCTTGGGCTACGACGTCAGGGAGCGCAAGCTGGTGATCAACGAACCGGAAGCGGCGCTGGTGCGCGACATCTTCGCACGCTACGCCGAGCATGGCTCGGCAGCGCAACTGGTGCGCGAATTACAGATCGAGGGGCACACCACCAAGTCCTGGGTGACCCAGGGAGGCCGACAACGCGTGGGCCGGGTGATCGACCAGCAATATCTCTTTTCCATGTTGCGTCACCGTATTTACCTGGGAGAAATCAGTAACCACGGCAAGTCCTACCCCGGCCAGCACCAGGCGATCATCACCCGGGAACTCTGGGATGCCGCGCACGTGATCATTGACCAGCGCAAGAAAGGGCCCCGGATCCAGCACACCGACAACCCGGCTCTCATGGCCGGATTGCTCTATTCCCCTGACGGGCAGCGCATGCTGCCAACCTTCACGCAAAAGAAGAACAGCAAACGCTATCGGTACTACGTGCCCTATCTCGAGAAACGCCTTGCGGCGGGATCCACCCTGGATCCCAACCGGCGCAGCATGGGGCCATTGCCGGCGGCAGAAATCGAGGCCGCCGTACTGGCGCAGGTACACCAAGTGCTACAGGAGCCGGAAATGATCATCGGCGTCTGGCAGGCCGGCATGGCCATGCGGGACTGCGAGGAACTGGACGAGCCCACGGTACTGGTGGCCATGCGGCAGATCAGTACGGTGTGGGAGCACCTGTTCCCCACCGAACGGCACCGCATCATGCGGTTGCTGATCGAGAGGGTGCAATTGCGCGAGGATGGTCTGGACATCATCTGGCGCGACGACGGTTGGCACCAATTCCGCAGGGAACTGGAGCAGCATCCTTTCGTGGCCGAACAGCGGGATTCTGCTGCCACCGCGAACATCAATGATTTGGAGGTGGTGTGATGAATACTAGCAAGAAGACTGGGCGGAATGTCCCGGCGCAACGCAAGGTGGAAATCACGCCATCCGGCACCGCCCGTCAATTCGAGGCAAGTGGTCGATCCGTGACCTTCGTCCCATTAGCGATCAAGCGCCGCCACTACAGCAAGGTGCTGGTGCCCCCGCCCGGAGCCACGAACGTCGCAATTAAATCCTCGTTTGATCTGCCCTTGATTCGAACCCTGGGCAAGGCGTTCTACTGGCAGCGGCTGCTGGATTCCGGCACCGTGGCCAACGCCACCGAACTCGCACGCCGGTTCAAACTGGAACCGAGTTGGGTGGCCGAGGTGTTGCGGATGACCATGTTGGCACCGGATATCGTGCAGGCCATCGTCGACGGGCGCCAGCCACGCCAGCTTAATCTGCATGCGGTGCGCGGGCGGCAGGCTGAAGTGCCAGTGGACTGGGAGGAGCAGCGGGACCTTTTGGGGTTCGTCCCACCGTCAATTCAATGTGGGAATGAAATATCCAGTATCCGGATGGCCTGTGATTGATATGCACTAGGCATGCTGCATTGGACGGGGTCGATGAAGAGAGTGGTGTTATTGACGAGTGCCGACCGTCTCAAGTGCATATAGCCCGCGATCGACCGCTGGTGTGGACATCAAGGCGCTTGGTAATTGAAGTTGAGTGTCATGATCAGACTTTGGCTGTTGATTCCAAACAAATCCCCTACCCGTTCACGCGCCATATTATGGATGTAAGCCACATCCAGCTTGAAGGCTGCAAATTTTGCCGTAAACCCAGCCCCGGGTGAGCTCTCATCCAGCCCGAACCTCAACGCCATGTGATTGTCATTGAAACTCTGCTCGAAACCCAGATTGGGTGCTTCGAAGGTGGTATTGGTACCGCTTAGCGTATTCTGTCGTTGCAACCGGGTATGACCCAGGTCCATCAGTGCACCTTCCCATGGCGAGTAAGAAGCGCCAATGCGATATTCGTTCGCTTGCGCGCTTCCTTCTGCCGACCCGGATGCATCGATACGTCGCTCACGATCACGGTTGAGCAAAGCACGAAACCCCACCAGCAAGCTGGAGTCAGGTTTTTGCCAGACCAGTCCCCATCCACCTGAAGGGCGCCAATCCGTTTGGTACTGAGTCGTGCGTGCTGGATTGGTGGCCGATTGTGTATTGAACTGAGAAACTTCATGCGACAACAGTACCCCGGCAGAAAGGCCACCCCCCAGCGGCATTGCCATTTTGGTAAATATAGCTTGGTTGGCGCCTTGGCCAATAGCTGGCTGGCGCTGGCCCCAGGCAGGGGAAGTCGTCATGAAATGAATATCGTTGCTGTCTTGTTTCAGGGCAATGACGTAAATGGCAAGGTCATGCCACAGCAAAGGTGTCGTGGCACCAGCGGCCCAGAAGTGGAAGTTGTTCCCATTGGAAAACCCGGTGTCTCCTCCATCAGCCAAGACCGTACCGGCATCTTTCCAGACCAGGGCGTAGTTGCCCCAGGTGGCGCCATCTCCTCCAAAGCCAATGGATCTCACCCCCTTTTTGATTTGACCAGATGCAAATTCACGCATGCTTAGTTCTGGCGAATCTGCCTTGGCAGCAGGAGAAATCAACCACGTTGCTCCAGCAACGAACAGGAGTGCTGCGCATCGAAGCCTGAGCGATGTTTTTTGCATAAATTATTGGGTAACCGATCGATGCCACGAGATCTCAAAAGCCGAATGTGCCAAGGCGCAACATGTAGCAAAGCAATTGGCTCGGCGTGTATGCCTGCTTCATTACAGAGGCGGCGGTCATGAATCCCTCACATTATTCTTAATTCGCGCTCATCGAAAAATGCGCATAAAGCGAGTCAAGTACTCTGCTCATTTCCGCAAGTAATTGGTCGTCATCTGAAATCCGATGACTAGCTCCTGACAATACCGCCTCGAAGCCGCTTGCCTCCTCTATGGATATGCCACCCACATCAAGCGCATGCACGATTTCTCCGAGCCGAAGCAGACCTGGGTCTTCGCCAAGGCCAAAACTGTCGAGCAATACCTCAAATGTGACGCGATCTCCGATATGGGTGAAAGCAGCACCTTCAAAGTCAAACCCCAGCGCGTCGATTGGACAGTCGTTTGGGGAAGCAAGCCAGAGAAACCGTGCCTCGAGATCGATAAATCGGCGTATCAGCCAAGCACTGGCCACGCGGTCAACCCATAACCTTTGCCGGGTGGCCCAGGTACGACCCTGAAAATCATTATGCTGTAAGCGTTGAATGGCACCCTCTATGGGTTGCGGTTCTCCAGGTGACAAGACGGTGTCCACCAACGCGACAAAATCCTGCCAGGCAACGTCGGCACGGGTGGCTGAATCGGATGGGAAGTAATCGATCGCGCGAATCGCCTCAATATCCTTGCGCAAACGACGTAATAGACGAGCTAACTCAGCGGCCGACTGACCCGACAACGTTTTACGAATTTCGGCAAGGGATCTGATGAACTCGGCGTAATCGTCACTTCGGCAGAAAAGCCCCCGAAACTCTTCTTCCTGCGCCGCATTGCGGCTTGGTGCGCAAAATAAATGGGCATTGCCGCGAGCTTCGACAACCTCATTGACCAACTCAAGGAGTTCTTCTTCGCGAGCCGCACCGTTCGGCAGCAAATATGCTCCGTCACGCAGCACGACGCAGCCCTTGGCCTTCAAAGCGCGCCAAAAGCGCATACGCGCCGTGGCATTATCGGTCGGCAAAGTCAAAAGAAGAATTAACCAGGTGGATAATCTATCCATGTAGAATATACTACATGAAACGTGACTATATTACAATCTATGCATTATGTGCGGGCTTGAGGTTGGTTCCCGGAGCTGTAAACGGTGTGACAACACATAAAATTGCGCTGGCCGTCCTAATCGGGTTTGGAGTGGGTGGGTGTGCCACTATCCAACCGCACCAGCAGGGTGCTCAAGATCTAATTTCGCGCCCTCAGAAAATTGTGTTGGTGCAAGAACCAATGGTGGTAGACGATGCGGCACTCCATGACCAATTTGCCCCCGATCTGGCCAAAAACTCCCCGGAATCGGGTCGCATCGTCAGAGATACTGTCGGTTCTGCTCAAGCACACGCATCCACTGATCTGAAGAGTGCCATTGAAAACCAAGCGGGGATCAGCATCATCGACAGCGAAGCAGCTGCTCGCGCGATCGAAGAACTCCGGATCAACAACGCCGATACCGTGGTCACCCGTGAAATGGCCGAACAGTTGCGTGCCGTATCTGGGGCTGACGCCATACTCCGGTTTCGCATCACGGACTACGGTGTGACACCAAAGTCGTGGCGTAACGCAGTGATAGTATTTGAAGTGACCTCAACGCTTGGCATTGCGGCCATCGCATATGTAAAGCCCGCAACCAGAGCCATTGCTGGCGTCTACCTGGTCACTGAAGCTATCGAAGAAACCGCAGAGGCCTATACCGGGTTTTGGGCATTGGATGAGGTCTGCCGTCCGGTGCGGATTGAAGCAGAACTGATTATGTTGGATTCGGGAATTCAGGCGTGGAAAAGCAGCGCCACCGGATTCTCGGATGTGCGGTTAACTCGGCTTGTGAGAAAAGTAAGTGCCACGGAACGTGACGCGCAACTGGATAGCGCCATTCACGACGCCGTCAATGATGTTGTGGCCGATCTGCGAAGAACATTACCCCAGCATCAGGAAAAATAATATCATGTTCAGATTTTTGACATTCGCTATCCAATTTGCCCTTGATTCGAACCCTGGGCAAGGCGTTCTACTGGCAGCGGCTGCTGGATTCCGGCACCGTGGCCAACGCCACCGAACTCGCACGCCGGTTCAAACTGGAACCGAGTTGGGTGGCCGAGGTGTTGCGGATGACCCTGTTGGCGCCGGACATCGTGCACGCCATCGTCGACGGACGCCAGCCGCGCAATCTCAATTTGCATGCGGTGCGCGGCAGGCAGGCTGAAGTGCCGGTGGACTGGGAGGAGCAGCGGAGTCTGTTCGGGTTCAGCACACCCTAACCGATGGGGATGGTGATACTGTTAGGCGAGTGCTGGCCGTCTCAGTGCCCTAAACGGAAGTTGTCAGGTTCGAAAAGCAGTCGTTCAACGCAGGAGCTTTCGCTGAGAAAATTTAGGACAGCCATTTTGTAATTGTGGGCTGTCCTTGTTGAGTATTGTATTATTTTATTGGCGTGATCCGGGTCACCGTGTACTGATCCTGAGCGGCTTGGACCAGATCGAATTCAATCTTCTCACCCGCAACAACCTGGTTGAGCAGCTTCTTGTTCTGCACAGCGAAGGTCATGGTCATTGCCGGCCACTGAATACTGTTGATTGGTCCATGGGCGATGGTGATGCGCCCGTTGGTCGCATCCACCTTCTGAACGGTTCCAGTGCCATGATGCACTTTTCCGTTCATCTGATTGGTCATCTGGCCCGACATGGGTGCGTCCTTCATATTCATGCCGTTCATACCATCTGCATGAGCGAAGATCGTAACGGACAGCAAAGTGAGTAGTGCAACAGCTGTTGAACGTGGTGCTTCCATTTTCATTTCCTTTTGGTTGAAGTGGTGTTACGGTTGAAAAAAAGCGACAAACGGCCCTTGCTGCGGGGTAACCGCAACAGCAGGTAGACCGCCGGGATGGCAAACATGGAAAGCAACGGAGCAACCAACATCCCACCCACCATGGGTGCGGCAATGCGGCTCATGACTTCGGAGCCTGTTCCGCTGCTCCACAGAATAGGCATGAGAGCAGCCAGGATCACCGCCACCGTCATGGCCATGGGGCGCACTCGCAGCACGGCCCCTTCTCGAATGATGTCCTCTAATACTGGGCGGGTCACAGCGATGCCAGCATCAAGTCGCGCTTTCAGCGCCTGCCGAAGGTAGACCAACATCACCACGCCAAATTCTGCGGCCACCCCGGCCAGGGCGATAAACCCCACACCGGTGGCGACAGAAAGGTTGTAATGCAAAAGGTACAGCAACCAGATACCGCCGGTCAGAGCAAACGGCAATGTGCCCATGATGAGCAACGCTTCATCCACGCGCTGAAATGTCAGATAGAGCAACACAAAAATGATCAGCAGCGTGGCCGGCACCACCACTTTAAGACGCTCGTTGGCGCGTTCCAGAAATTCAAACTGCCCTGAATAAGCCACGCTCACCCCCGGGGACAGGTGGACTTCATGAGATACGGCTCGACGCAGGTCCCTCACCACGGAGGCCAAATCGCGATCGCGCACATCCACATAAACCCAGCTGGCCAACCGTGCGTTCTCGCTTCTCAGCATCGGCGGGCCTTCGTCGTAATGCAGATTCGCCACGGTCCCCAGCGTGATCCATTGGCCGCTTGAAGTGACGATCGGTAGCTGCCGAAGTGTCTGCAACGCATCCCGCTCATCCCGAGGATAGCGCACGCTGATGGGATATCTGGCTGTCCCTTCGACGGTCTCCCCCATCATCTCGCCTCCGATGAGACTGGTGACCACCGACTGGACGTCGTTGATGTTGAGTCCGTAGCGCGCAGCTGCCATCCGGTCAATATCGATCGTGATATAACGCCCACCGGAGAGCCGTTCGGCAAACGCGGAGGATACCCCAGGCACCGATTGGGCCACGCGTTCCACTTCCAACGCGATCCGGTCGATGGAAGTGAGGTCTGACCCCGAAATCTTCACCCCGATGGGGCTTTTGATACCGGTGGCGAGCATGTCGATGCGATTGCGGATGGGCGGTACCCAGATATTGGATAGTCCGGGCACCCGGACCACACGGTCCAATTCTGCCACTAGCGCTTCTGGGGTCAGTCCCGGACGCCATTGGTCACGCGGTTTGAACTGGATCGTGGTCTCGAACATTTCCATCGGCGCCGGGTCGGTGGCGGTTTCGGCGCGTCCCGCTTTGCCAAATACATGCGCTACCTCTGGCACAGTCTTGATGAGACGATCCGTTTGCTGCAGCAACTCAGCCGCCTTGGCCGCCGACAAACCCGGCAGGGCAGAAGGCATGTAAAGCAGATCACCCTCATCTAAAGGAGGCATAAATTCACCCCCAAGCTGCGAGATCGGCCACAACGTGGTCACCAGCACCCCCAGCGCAATGAGCAACGTGGTTACGGGGCGCCGTAGTACGGCATTCAGCAATGGACGATACGCTGAGATCAGCCAACGATTGAGGGGATTGCTCTGCTCGTTCGGGATACGCCCGCGTATCCAATAGCCCATCAGGACGGGAATCAGCGTTACGGCCAGAGCCGCCGCTCCCGCCATGGCATAGCTTTTAGTAAAAGCCAAAGGCGCAAACATCCGGCCTTCCTGCGCCTCCAACGTGAATACCGGCAGGAAAGACAGCGTGATGATAATCAGGCTGAAGAACAGTGCCGGCCCCACCTCTACTGCAGCGTCCGTCACCACCTGCCAGTGTTCCTCGCCTTCCAGGGGCCGTCCCGGATGCTGACGACGCCAGGTTTCGATTTTTTTGTGGGCATTCTCAATCATGACCACGGCCGCATCCACCATGGCACCGACCGCGATGGCAATGCCCCCCAGGGACATGATGTTGGCGTTGATCCCTTGATAGCGCATCAGGATAAAGGCGGTGAGAACGCCCAAGGGCAGCGAGATGATGGCCACCAATGCTGATCGCAGATGCCACAGGAATAACCCGCAAACTGCCGCCACCACAATAAATTCCTCGATCAACTTGTGGTTAAGGTTTTCCACTGCGCGGTCGATGAGTTGACTGCGATCATAAGTCGTGACGATCTCTACCCCTTGCGGCAAGCTTTTTCCGAGGACCGCGAGTTTTGTCCTGACCGCGGCAATGGTTTCACGCGCATTTTTGCCGGAACGCAGAATGACCACGCCTCCGGCCACTTCACCTTGACCATCGAGTTCGGCAATGCCGCGTCGCATCTCCGGGCCCAGCTGCACCCGGGCCACATCCCCCAGATGGACCGGAATGCCGGCCCTGGGCATGGCAACCGGAATGTTGCGAAAATCATCCAGAGTTTTGAGATATCCGGTGGCCCGCACCATGTATTCCGCTTCGCCCTGTTCCACCACGGCACCACCAGCCTCCTGGTTGCCGTTGCGAAGCGCTTCAATCAGTTGGCCATGGGTGATGTGGTAAGCGGCGAGCTTCACCGGATCTGGCACGATCTGGTACTCGCGCACCATTCCCCCCATCGAAGCCACTTCAGCCACATTCGGGACACTTTTCAATTCGTACTTGAGAAACCAGTCCTGCAAAGCCCGCAACTCGGCAAGATCATGTCGACCGCTACGGTCTACCAGAGCATATTCAAAAATCCAGCCCACCCCTGTCGCATCGGGACCGAGTGCAGTCCGAGCCCCGGCAGGTAATCTGCCCTGCACCTGATTGAGATATTCCAAGACGCGGGAGCGCGCCCAATAAAGGTCAGTCCCATCCTCAAACAGGACATAAATGAACGAGTCTCCAAAAAACGAATAGCCGCGGACCGTTTTGGCCCCCGGCACAGAGAGCATGGTAGTGGCCAGCGGGTAAGTAACCTGGTCCTCGACAATTTGCGGCGCCTGGCCAGGCAACGAGGTGCGGATGATGACCTGCACGTCGGAAAGGTCTGGCAGCGCATCAACTGCAGTGGTGCGCACGGACCACACCCCCCAGGCTGTTAAGGACAGGGTGGCCAGCAAAACCAAAAAACGGTTTCGAACGGACCACCGGATAAGACGTGCGATCATTTTTGATCTCCCGTCTTCTCCATGCGCGCCAACACCCCCTTAAGACTGGCTTCGGAGTCGATCAGAAACTGGCCCGAAACCACGATCTGCTCGCCTTGCTGGAGACCTGCGAGAATCTCCGTCTTGCCGCCATCTTCACGCCCCACCGTCACTTCGGCCGGACGGAAATGTCCCGCATCCCCAGCCACGATGACCACATTCCGTTTGCCCGTGGTAATGACGGCTTCAGAGGGGATCAGCAACCTGTCAGGACCCTCGCTTTTCTGCAGGGTGACCTGGGCATACATGCCCGGCCGCAGCGTACCGTTCGGGTTGGGCCATTCCATCCGGACTCGCAGGGTGCGGGTGTCTCGTTCCAAAGCAGGTAGTAGTACAGCGATCCGGCCTGCAAACGTGTGCCCCGGCCAGGTCGTAAATATGGCTGACACCGGCTGCCCCACAGCCAACCCCGCCGCCTGCGCCTCCGGCACCTCGGCGTCCAGCCATACGCTGCCAATGCCATTGATGCGGGCCAGCGTCTGACCCGGCATGACGGTCATGCCTTCGCGCACACCGAGTTCCAGCAGAACCCCGCCCTGCGGTGCCGTCACGGTGACCACGGCTTGTGCTGACCCGCTCTTTTCCAACTGGGCCACCAGGGCCTCCGTCATGCCAAGTTGCAGCAGACGGATGCGCGCCGCATCTGCCAGCGCGGTTTCCCCCGACTGTCGCAAGGCCAGATATTCAGTTTGGGCACCATACCAATCGGGCACACGCAAATCCGCAAGCGCCGCACCGGCCGGGATCACATCGTTGGGGGCCCGTGCGTACACCCGCTCTACCA
>VFSW01012969.1_pt1 | contig 11598 bp, 7 predicted proteins | sample 5358111 | NCBI WGS metagenome assembly VFSW01 (sample SAMN11554181, study PRJNA540505) | mine drainage metagenome | isolation source: sediment from site ElyBrook_90M | place: USA: Ely Copper Mine, Vershire, VT | collected 2017 | reverse complement strand
GATTGACCAGCTTGAGGATCGCCTCGGGATCGCGGCGGCAAAGCGTCCGAGCACGGTAGTGGTGGCGACCGGGTCCGGCTGCAAACTGGCTCTCGATACCGACGCATGCGTTGATCTCCTCCGCGAGAGCGGGTTCCTGCCGGATGGACCTCAGTTCGCCGCCGTGGACCTACTTCACGTCCCACCCGGCTTGAATGCCGAGGAACTGCGGCGATACCTCCGGGAACACGGTGCGGCGATCTGTGGAGCGCGAAAATACCCCAAGCAGGCCGACCGCAAATGACCAGCCGGAACCTCGCGCCATGCTTAGAGCGGCTGGAACAAGCGACGGCGGCACCGGGCCGTCCGCAGAGCCTGGCGAATCGTCATTTACGACACGGACGGCAGCAGGCGCTACGGAGGGACCATCGAGTGGCCGCGCATGGGTCCTGGGTCAACGCTATCGGACCACCCCCACAGCGTGGCCGATAATGTCCGACATCAGGTCTTCTGGTAAGCGCTCAATTTCCCACCAAGAATATCTTGTTCGCACCGAGCGCATTGCCAGAACACGCCAAAGCGTTCATTCTTCGCCGCCGATTTAACGGGCATCTAGAGCGCTTGATGCGGCGCGCGCAGGTGCATGGCCGAGTATACGCGGTATCACCCAGTACTCTCCCAAATTCCCAATATCTCAGCGAGGCCCACGCTCAAACCTGCGTCCGCCCCGAACCTCGCCATCAGCGTCTGTTTTCCGCACGCCGCTCTCAAATGGATACAAGCTGTCGAAAGAGGTGGACATGTGACATAACGAGCGGAAAGACCCTTGGCCAACTCACTGGCAGCGGAAGTTGCGAGCATCATTGGTGTCACCCTGGCCAGTGTACTGGGCGTGCTTGGGATACGCGCACAGCGGCCGGCTTCGTCCCGGAAATGCATTCCCCGTGGCGACCACGGACGCCGGCGCAGTCCCCTTCTCAACCCAGTTCACCACTGCTCCGAGCATGTCGAATTGGTCGAGCGCCGGCCCTCCGCCGCAGTGGCGCATCCCCGGCACAAGGAACATCCGGCTCCACTCGGCCACCTTCTCCGCGCCGCCATTCGTTTCAGCAAGGGATCGATAGTACCCGAGCGTGTCCAGCGCCGAGAACCAGGGATCGCTGTCTCCGTGGAAGAAGAGGATCTTGCCGCCGCTTGCAGAAAACGTCGATAGATTGGTCGACGCCGGCTCCACCAGCGGATCGGAGGCATGCAGAGCCTCTTTGTCGACGTCGATCTCGGTTGCGTTCGGATATGGGCCGAACAGACCGTTGGCGCCGAGAGCGAGTAGCCCGGGAACCTGACCGGTCTCCGCGATACCGGTGTCGTATAGAAACCCCGGGTACACTTGCGTGCCGTAGGAGTTCCTGGGTCCTCGAAACGCCTTTTTGATGGCCGCAACCTTCTCCGACGCAATGCAGCCTTCGTTCTGGCCAGGCTTGCATGCCAGCACGCCAGGATCGAAATCGCAGCCGAGCGGGTCGGAGATCATGCCATCGGCCACCCCGTCCTTTGCGTCACAGCGGTTCATCAGCGCTCCCATGAAGAGCTTGCGATCTCCATCGGTCAGGAGCTTTTCGAGAAGCGGCTTGCCCGACGCATCTTTGGGCGCCGCCTGGTTGTACGCCACCGGAATCCACTTGCCGATCGCGAGATTCGACAGGCCAGTGCGCATCGCCGGATCGCCGGACCCGATTCCGTTGAACCAGGTGGGATACCGCTGCGACAGGATCATTCCCTCTCGTCCACCGGTCGAGCAGCCGACAAAATAGGAATACGCCGCAGGCTTCGCGTAGTAATGCGTGATGATCGTCTTCGCCACTCCCGCCACCTTGGCATTAGCCAAGAATGCGAAATCGAGATACGCCTGCTGATCGCGCATGAAAGCGAAGTCGAACGGCCCCGTCTTCGCCTGGTGGCCGGTATCGGTACTGGCAACCACAAACCCGCGGACCAGTGCGGGCTTGTCGCCGGTGTAGGATGCTCCAAGCGGGTAAGCCACCACTCCGTTCCCGCCCCCGCCGCCTTGCATCACAAAATCGCCATTCCAGGCGTCTCTTTCAGGCAGGGCTAGAGCGAAGCGGATTCCGAACTCCTCGCCCCCCGTCCCTTTGCGGCGATCGATGACGCCATCTATGCGGCAATGCGCAGGCAAGTGGCCAGAACTCGGCGCGCCGGGATAGATCGGCGGAACGGCTGTGCCCGCCTGAATGGGCGCTACCTTCGTGATTTCGACGCCATCGATTTTCAAACTCCCGAGATTCCCGCAGGAACTCGCGGAATCCGTTTGAGCCACTGCAGCCGCCGAGGAGGCCGCCATCAGAGCGATCAGGATTCTTGCTTGCATCATCCGTGCACCTTCTCTCTCGATTGAGAATCATGCCATAGAACGGCGACACCGCGCCAGACTCGTCGAAATGAGTTGTACCGTAGTGCCCCATAATCCAGAACCATGAGAAAAGTTATCGATCTCTTCATTTCTCTCGCGTCGATCACCGCCGACCGCGCGGCGCACTTAAACCAATGGGCTGCGGTTGCGACGAGCGCGACCGCTTTGATGCCCCCCGCTGCCCGCCTGTTTCGCGAACGTTGAAAGGCTCGGGCGATAATGTCTCTCAAGGCACTTCTACGGAGGGACCGTTATGCGTCAGCGGGGGGATAACTTCCGGATGCGCCGCGATCCAAGCAGTATCGGTAAAAACCCAGGACCTCAACTCCGTCGATCGTGAGGATGGTGTCGTGTCCGGCCTCTGCACTGTTGCTACCGGCCAGCAACTCGACTGGGCGCCAACGGCTCCCACCCAGGAGTGCCTTCTTCCCACTGGTTGTCGGTGAGTTGCTCGACGTGGGTACCGTCGTAGCGCATCACGAAAATCTCGCCGTATGGTTGCGGCGCATCCGTGTAGGCCACTTCGTCCTTAAAGCCCATCCGGGAACTCGCGAACGCGATCAATTCGCCATCGGACGACCACGACATATGCGCGTCATTCCCCTTTCCGTTCGTCAGCCTCTTGAGCGATGTCCCGTCGGGCTTGATCGTGAAAATGTCGTATGCGCCATCGATCTGCCGCGCGAACATGATCAGACCTCCCCGCGGTGACCACAACGGGAAATTATCGTAATCCGAGGTCAGCGTCGTCACCGCCTTGCTTTCGAGGTTCATGATCCGCAACCCCTGGCCGTTCTTGCCGAAGCTGCGGAACACGAGCCGATCGCCATCGGGAGAGTATGACGGGAACGCGTTGTTATCCGCCCCGGACGTGAGCTCCTGGAACCCGCTGCCATCCGCGTTAATCATGGCGATTTGAGCGCCGCCCTCCACGCGATCGCCGGGCTTCAGGAATTGGGAATGAAATCCGTCGAAGAACGCCGCGAAACCTCCCAACGCGAAAACCACCTTATCTCCGCCGGGCGACCACCCGCCAACGAATGCATTGCGAGTCTTGTCCTGATACAGAACTTCAGACTGTCCGGTTTCCAGGGTGTTCACCTTCAGAGCTGCCGTGCTCCCGGAGGGCCCTGCCGTGGTCAGGAATTGTTTGCCCGAAGGGCTGAACACGGGCAGCAAGCCCGACAGATTCAACTCATAGTTCGGCTTCCGGCTGAACATTTTCACCAACGGCGGCAGGGTCGGGGTTGTGCGCCGGTGGAAGACGACGCGTTTCCCGTCGGGCGACCATGCCGCTGCCCGGATCGCTCCACGCGGACCACGGCTGCCGCTTACATAGTAAATACCGGCGTCCGCGGAATCCTTCCGGATGAAGCCAATGTCGTTTCCGGGAAGCGGAGAAGGATTCATCTTTACCCCGGGCCCTGCGGGAACATCGGTGAGCGCGCCAGTCGTCATATCGATGGAAACCAATCGTGATTCGCTGCCCGGGTCTGGGGGCGAACGTCGAAGGTCCATCGTCTGCTGAGCCGTCGAGCAATACGCCAGGACATGCCGGCTGTCGTTCATCCACTTCGGGCTTCCGCAGAAGCCGCCCGTGCTGGTGACTTTCTTCATGCCGGAGCCGTCGGGGTGAATCAAATAGATCTCGGCCAGTTGCTGGCGCTCCCAGCGTCCGTCTGCGAAGGGCGCCGTGATGCCGCGCCCGGAAGAGAATGCGATCCATTTCCCGTCGGCCGACCACGCCGGGCGGTAATCGCCCCCGGGCCCCGATGTCAGCGCCTTCGCGTGCCTCGTAGCCATATCGAGCATCCAGATATCCGCATACCCGCTGCCCCGCCTGCTGACAAACACGAGTTGCCTGCCATCTGGAGAGAACGCCGCCTGATCCTCGTACGCGACGTCGGAGGTAAGCTGCGTCAGCCCGCTGCCATCCGCGTTGACACGGAAAAGATCCCCCGACCCGTTGCGATCAGATGTGAAAACGATCGATTTACCGTCGGGTGCCCAGACCGCATCGTAATCGTCCTGGGGCGCAACCAGCAGTGAATGCTCCTCGCTGCCATCAGAGGCTGAAATGAAAAGCTGCATCGTACCCGGAACTACCCCGCCCGCTCGGGCAAACGAGATTTTGCGAGGTGGCGGCGCGGCCGACAGAACGCTCAGAGCGGTCACGACAACAATCAGAATGCGCATTTGGGAATTATAAAATACCCTCGACGAGCTTCTAACTCACTGATTTGCCACGTTGTGCTGAGGACCATCGCGCCGTTTCCCATCCCATTCCGTCGAGAGAAAATACCCAGGGCCAGCCGGACGGATCATCGTGGAAGCGGTTTGCGTCTGCGCGCCGTTATGGATGGCCACGCTGGCCGCACCAGTTCCCATATTCTGAGGAGCCACGAAGTTCATTTGCCCGGAAGACACGTACTGCATCATTGCGGTCGACCCATTGACGGTCACGGAATAACCGCTAAGAGTAATCGGATACATTCCGTCCGGCTCGAGTTGACCTGCGGCAGTCTGCAAAATCGGACTATCGGGGGAGTCCCAGGCCTGCCACCTTCAGCTCATTGGCGCGGTTAATGGTTCGCCACAGATTGTTATAGCGCTCCTCGGTGAGCGCCTGTTTGAGCTGGAAGTGGTAATCGGTAACCGGCGCGCGCGACCAGCTCGAACGCTCCGCAGTGATAATCGAAAGGTCGAAACGCCCTGAGCTACTGACGTTCTCGATCTCAGTGTAGAGCCATGTGTGCGACTCACCGGTTTTGTCAGTCTTGAACACAATCCGGTCTTCAGCGAATAGCAGCGTCCCTTGCGATCCGCCGAGCTTGTGTTGTAGCTTGACGCCCACCTCCCAAAGAGGTGTGGCCTCGGTTTCGCCCAAATGCTCGGCAAACCGTTGGCCTAAACGCTCCCGCAGCCGCGGGTACGCCTCCGTGGCAAAATCTTTTGGGAGTTGGTCGAACACATATTCGCGGTCGCGGCCCAATTGCCATTTCGCATCGTCGTAGCTGAGGAGGCGGAGCTCGGTCGGGCTGAGCGTGAGCTGTTGGATGTCTTCGTACTTCCACTCCCACGAATGCGCGGAGTTCTTCCCCGCTTCTGTAAACGAGATCGAGTTTTCGCCGATCTCGATTTGCCCCATTGCTTCTTTCCTCAGGTGGTGATGCCGGACCTGAACACTGAGAGGACCGCCCCAGGCGGCGAAGCAAAGCATTAGGATCGCGCCAATTGTTTTTTCAATTCGAAATTCCATTTCCACACCTCGTATATGGCCGGGTAGACGACCAGTTCCAAGAAAAATGATGTAAAGATCCCGCCGATCATCGGCGCTGCGATGCGCTTCATTACATCCGCACCCGTGCCTGTTGACCACATGATCGGAACAAGGCCTAAAAACATGCACGCGACGGTCATGAACTTGGGCCGAATGCGTTTTACGGCGCCATGTTTGATGGCCTCCTGAAGATCGCTGAGACTGCGCAGGCGGCCTTCCTGCCGTGCGCGATCGTAGGCGAGATCGAGGTAGAGCATCATAAAAACCGCCGTCTCAGCGTCCACTCCTGTCAGCGCGATCAATCCCACCCACACGCCAATGCTCATGTTGTAGCCCAATGCGTAGAGGAACCAGACCGCGCCGATGGCCGAAAAGGGAACAGCCATCATGATGATCATCGTTTTCGTCAGCGAGCGGGTATTGAGGTACAACAGCGTCAGGATCAACAAACCGGTCAGAGGAAGAATGACGATGAGCCTCTCTTTGACGCGCTGCATCGATTCGTACTGGCCGCTCCAAGTGAGGGTGTAGCCCGGGGGGAGTTTGATCTTGTCGAGGATTGTCTTTTTCGCCTCTTCGACATAACCGCCGATATCGCGGCTCGAAACATCGACGTAGACGTACCCGCTGAGGAGTCCGCCTTCGTCGCGCAGCATGGCCGGCCCGGAGCGGATTTGCACTTTCGCCAGTTGAGAGAGAGGAATTTGCGCCTTTCCACCCATCGCGGGGACCAGCACGCGGTTAAGGCTGCCCACGTCGCTGCGAAAGTCGCGGAGATAGCGGACGTTGACGGGGTAGCGCTCGCGTCCTTCGATCGTCGTGGTGACATTCTCGCCGCCAACGGCACTCGTGATGACGCTCTGGACGTCATCGATGGAGAGTCCGTAGCGAGCCAGTTCGGCGCGATTCCAGTCAAAGTCGAGAAAATACCCGCCGCCGGTGCGCTCGGCGAAGACATTGCGGGTCCCCGGCACCCTTGGCAGCAGACCTTCGATGTCCGTCCCGATGCGCTCGATGACGTTGATATCGGAGCCGAATATCTTGATGCCGACCGGGGTGCGCACGCCGGTAGTGAGCATATCGATGCGAGCCTTGACCGGCATGGTCCAGGCATTGGACGATCCGGGGAGCTTCAGTGCCGTGTCCATCTGCTCCGTTAGTTGCTCCGTTGAAATGTGGTCCGGCCAGAACCGCGAGAGCAGGTGCGCCATCCAGGAGGGCGCCCACGTTGAGTACCAGGTGTCGACCTTACGCCATTGCGACGGCGGCTTAAGAGCGACGATCGTTTCCATCATGGAAAATGGCGCGGGATCGGTAGAGGTTTCGGCGCGACCCGCTTTGCCCAAGACCGACTCGACTTCCGGGAACTGCCGCAGAATCCGGTCCTGGACCTGCATCAGGTGCTGGGCGTCGGCGACGGAGATGCCTGGCAAAGTTGATGGCATGTAGAGCAGTGTTCCTTCGTCGAGGGGCGGCATGAACTCAGAGCCTAGCTTGAGAAAGACCGGAACGGTGACCACGCTAAGTACGACGGCACCCATAATGACAAACCATTTCCAGCGGAGCGCCCATGTGCAAACGGGTTCGTACAGACGCATCAAGACCCGGCTGATGGGATGGTTTTCTTCGGAATAAATTGTGCCGACCAAAACCGCGTTGGTGACCTTGGCGATCCAACGTGGCTTGAAATCGAAATTCTTCATGTGCGTGAAGACCAGGCGCATCGCCGGATCGAGCGTGATGGCGAGCACGGCAGCGATGATCATCGAGAAGTTTTTCGTGTAGGCGAGCGGCTTGAAAAGGCGGCCTTCCTGGGCCTCCAGCGTCAGAACCGGAAGAAACGCCACCGCAATGACAAGGAGCGCGAAGAAACTCGGCCCGCCAACCTCCTTTACGGCGTCGATGACCACGCGATGATAGTCTTCTTTCTTGCCGGTTCGCTCCCAGATTTCGAGCTTCTTGTGAGTCTGCTCGACCACGACGATGGAAGCATCGACCATCGCGCCAATGGCGATCGCGATCCCGCCCAGAGACATGATGTTAGAGGTGAGCCCCATCATCTTCATCGGAATGAAAGAGAGAATGATGGCGATTGGGATCGTGAAGACGGGAATAACCGCGCTCGGAAAATGCCAGAGAAAAATGAAGATGATGATGGCTACGATAATCATCTCCTCCGTCAGCGTGTGCTTCAGATTGTCGATGGAGCGCTGGATCAACTCGGAGCGATCGTAGGCGCTGACGATTTTGATGCCTTTTGGCAGGCCGGGTTCAAGCTCGTGCAGTTTCTCTTTCACCAGTTCGATGACCTGCATCGCGTTGCCGCCCTGCCTCATCACGACGATGCCGGAGACCACGTCACCCTCCCCGTTCCAGTCCGCTATGCCGCGCCGAATGTCGGGACCGAGAACCACCTGCCCGACGTCCTCGACGCGGACCGGGACGCCACTGGCGCTTGTTGCCAGCACAATCTTGCCGATGTCATCCAGGGAACGCGCGTAACCGCGTCCGCGGACCATGTATTCGGCGCCGCTAAACTCGACCATGCGTCCGCCGACGTCGTTGTTCCCGCCGCGCACTGCTTCCACGACCTTCGTCATAGGGATGCTGTACGCCGCGAGCCTATTGGGATCGACGTTGACCTGATATTGGCGGACGAAGCCTCCGATCGGCGCGACCTCCGCCACGCCCGGCACGGCCTTGAGTTGATAATTCAGAAACCAGTCCTGAAGCGAACGCAACTCGGCGAGGCTTTGGGTGCAGCTGGTGTCCACCAAAGCATACTGAAACACCCATCCGACGCCGGTCGCATCGGGACCAAGTTCGGTCGTTACGCCCTGCGGCAGCCTCTGCAACACGCCTGACAGGTATTCGAGTGTGCGCGAACGCGCCCAATAAATGTCGGTGCCGTCCTCGAAAACGATGTAGACGTACGAGTAGCCGAAATCGGAGAAGCCACGCACGGCTTTTACGTTGGGCGCACCGAGCATCGACGTAACGATTGGATACGTGACCTGGTCTTCCATGATGTCCGGGCTGCGATCCCAGCGCGAGTAAACGATGACCTGCGTGTCGCTCAAATCGGGAAGTGCGTCCAGGGGCACGTTATACATCGACCAGATACCGACCGCGACGGCGAAGCTGATCAATAAAAAGACCAGCGCCTTGTTGGCTGCCGAGAACTCGATGATGCGCCCGATCATATTAATGCTCCATCCCAGGCATCTTGGAATGATCGGTCTGCGGTTTTGCCGGCGAGCCTCCCGCCGGGTGGCCCGCCATGCCGCTGGCGGCGGATTTGAGTTGGCTTTCGGAATCGATCAGGAACGTCCCAGACGTCACGATGCGCTCATTCACTTGCAGGCCGCTGCGAATTTCAATGCGGTCTCCGAAACGGTCTCCGGTCTCAACCGCGCGCGGCTCGAGATACCCATTGCCACGGTCAACAAATTCGGTTTTGCGAACGCCCGTATCCATGACCGCGTCGACTGGGCCCGTGAGATGGGGAGCGCCGCCTATATGAAAATCCACATCGACAAACATTTCTGGCTTCAAACGTTGATTCGGATTGGGCACTTCGAGGCGGATTTTCAGGGTGCGCGTGGTGGCGTCCATCTCCGGCTGGATATAGTCGACGCGCGCCGTGAACGATCTTCCTTGATCCGACGGAAGGCCGATCGCCGCGGACTGGCCGATGCGGATCTTGTCGATTTCTCCCTCATAGACATCAGCCATGATCCAGACGCGGCTCAGGTCGGCGACCGAGTAAAGCTCCGTCTCAGGCGTGATCTTCTGACTGGGAAAAGCATTGCGCGCAACGATGAATCCGGCGGCGGGAGAATAGAGAATGACGGAGTGAATCGGCTTGCCGCTGTCTTCAATTTCCTTGATCTGTGCGGCACTCAGATCCCACAGTTCCAAACGCCGCCGGGACGCGTCAACGAGGGAACTGCTGTTCGTGCTCGCTTCCCGCACGGAACTCTTGCTCAGGATGTCGCGAGCTTTCAAGGCGAGCAGCAACTCCTGCTCACTGGCGAGCATCTCCGGGCTATAGATCGTGAGCAGCGGCTGGCCCGCCTTGACTTGAGCTCCGGTGAAATCGACATGTACCTTCTCAATCCAACCTTCGACTTTGGAGTGAACCCGAGTCAGCCGTGTTTCATCGAAGGCCACTTTGCCGACGGCGCGAATCGAGCCGGCGCTGGCCGTCATTTCGGGAAACCCGTAGCGGACGCCAATCATCTGCTGCTTTTCTGCGCTGATGTTGATCGTGCCCATCGGCAATTCCGCGCCGGGCGCGGCGTCCTTCGCGACGGCTGGTTCGTCGGCATACACTGGCACGAGTTTCATACCGCAATCAGGCGCGATACCCGGTTTGTCGGATGTGTAGGCCGGGTGCATCGGATCGACGTAATGAAGGATGCGGCGTTCTTGCGGCTGAGGTTTGCTGCGTGTGCGCTCATAGGCCAGTCCGCCAAGGAAGGCTCCCGCGACCGCTAAAATCACGATGAAATACCGAAGAAGTCTCATAAATGCCTCAATGAATGAGCGCCAGACCGGTCATCTCTTCCAGCCGCGTCAGCGCCAGGTGATACTTCTGCATCTCTTCGTGGTAGCTCATTTCGAAATCCACCACGGCCATATAGTTGGTCAGCACTGACAGGAGATCCACCGCCCCAGTCTGATACGACGCCAGCGACGATTCGATCGCTAGTTTGGCCTGGGGAAGGATGGTGTCCCGATAGAGCTTCATCAGCTCAAGCGATGTGCGAGCGAGAGTGTACTCCTGCCGGATCTGGGCGTGGATCGTCTGTCCGGTAGCTTCGTAGTTATGGCGAGCCGCCGACAGATTGTCGACCTGCTCCGTCAGCGCGGGACGTTGTTTTCGCGAGACCCATAGCGGGACGTTGATATCGACTCGAAAGGTGTACATCGGGGCCATCGCGGCCTGGTTATAATAGCCGCCCGTGATGGCGTAATCGGGATGATAGTCCTTGTGCGCGAGATTGACCGACAATTCCGCGCGCTCGATCAGTTTCTGTTCGCGCCGCAGCATAGGAGCTTCGGTCATGGCGTGCGCATACAGTTCCTCCAGCGTGATTGGCAACTCGCCGACATGCGGCTCTCCTGGGCGCGCCAATGCGGTTCCAGGTTCGCGGTCGAGTAGACTGAGAATCTCCGCCTCAGCCGATTCGTGCTCCTGCTCCAGTTGCAGCACCTTGGCTTCGATAATCGAAAGCTGCGTCTGAATTTTAAAGATATCCTGCTGGGCGGCTTTGCCCACCGAGTACCGAGCCTCCGTCACGCGAAGCAAATCGCGCAGGACTTCACGGTTGCGATCCAGAACCTCCTGCGCAACATAGGAGTGCTGCAATCGGAAGAACGCCTGTTTCAGTCGAGCAAGGACATTCAGTTGCGTGAGTTGGTACTGCTCAAAATAGGCGTCGGCTTCCTTACTGGCGACGTCCTCGCGAAGAGCTCGCTTGCCTGGATACGGAATCGATTGCGTCACGCTGAATCCGATATTGCTGGTGGGATTCGTCCCCAGGCCTGCCCCAGGCAGCGGACTGCCATTGCTGGTGTAACCTCCCGAAAAAATGGGATCGGGCAACGCTCCCGCCTGCCGGGGACGCTGCCGGGCTGCCTCATAGCGCTTCTGCGCGACCAGGATTTCGCGATTATTCCGCAGAGCTTCGACCGTAAGGTCCTTCAGGTCTAGAACTGGTTGTGCCGCAGCCGACACAACGACCAAGGAAAATAGAACTCCTCGCATAAATCTCCCTTTGAATGAAAACGTCGTCAGGACATTTCGCGCATCAAGCGCAGCAACTGCGCCAGTTCCTGCATTCGATGGCGTGTGAAGAGTTTAGAGCAGGAGAATCCGATAGGTTAAACCAGGATGATCGGGAAT
>VFSW01012968.1_pt1 | contig 11598 bp, 7 predicted proteins | sample 5358111 | NCBI WGS metagenome assembly VFSW01 (sample SAMN11554181, study PRJNA540505) | mine drainage metagenome | isolation source: sediment from site ElyBrook_90M | place: USA: Ely Copper Mine, Vershire, VT | collected 2017 | reverse complement strand
CCCACCTTTTATGGAGATGAAGTTTCGCGGGTAAATGGTCTTAAATACGGTTTTTTAATCCTAAAAACAACTATCCTTTCCAGATTGATGCGTTGGAGCATTTTCTACAATCCAAAATTTGATTATGTAACTGAAAACGCCCAATATGTATCCAAAATTGGGTTTGACAGTTCCCACCAATTTGCACTGGACCGCATAACCGAGCACAGTGTGGTTTTAGATTTGGGCAGCAGTCCAGGGATCTTGACAGAGGCATTATCGGCAAGAGGAGCCCGGGTAATTTCAATAGACAAATGTATCACACCAATCGTTCAGCAATTTTCGATGCGAACCTATGAGACTGACATTGATTTTTTTGATTTTAAGAATATTTCGGGGAATGTGGATTGTGTTTTAATGCTGGATATTATCGGGCACTTGCGGGAACCGGAAACCACGCTCAAGAAAATACGCCAGCGTTTCAGCGATTGCGCGCCGCAAATGATCCTTACTACCGCAAATATTGCTTTTTTTCCAATCCGCCTGGCGCTGTTGTTGGGGCAATTTAATTACGGAAAACGGGGGATACTCGACATGCACCATACCCGGCTTTTCACCTTTAATTCTTTACGACGCGCCCTCAGAAACCAGGGATATGAGATAATTGAGGAAAAGGGTGTTCCAGCACCCTTTTACCTGGCCTTAGGCGATACAAAGATTGCCCATATTCTGTTTGAGCTGAACCGTTTCTTGATTCGAATTTCTAAAAACCTGTTCGCATACCAGATTGCCATTGTGGCAAAACCCACCCCCATATTAGACCTCCTTCTTGAAAACGCGATCCAATCTGGCCAGAAGAAAGCAACTGAGTTAGCCAATAGCTCCTCAAAAAATTTCACCCAATAATCCAGACCGTCCAACTTAACTTCTTATCTTTTTTCTCGGATAATCAGCTACCTTTATGATAAAACGACTTTCCACTCTATCTTTTTTCTTCGGACTGGCGGCTTTGATTGTGGGAGGTGCAGGTCAGTTTTTACTGGAAACACACCACGTTTTGACGGCCATCATTCTCTTTATTCTTGCTGTGGGATTAGCAATTCTTGCCTTTCGCAAACAAACCGGTCCTAATGTCGTCTTATCTGAAAACGAACAGGCCCAAAATAAACGTTGGCCTCTGCATGGTTACATCATTGGTGGATTGGCCATTTTATTATCAGGTGTGGGCTTTTACCTATTCACCACACCGGTCCCTTCTTTATATCCCTGGTTATTACATCTGGCCAGCATCGGCTTGCTGGTCATATCGATGGTTTGGGTGGATAGATCCAAACCCCAGGAAGAAAGGAACAAGGACCATACCTGGAAATGGCCAGAAATAGCGCTTTTCGTAACCATTCTAGGGATTGCGGCTTTCTTACGTCTATATCGCCTGGACCAACTTCCATTCGGAACCTGGTACGATGAGGCTACCGGAGGTTTATTTGCTCTAGACATTTTAAACCACCCAGGTTATCTGCCAATTTATTCAGAAACGGCGCAATTACCGGCTCATCTATATTACCTGGTAGCTCTCTCATTTCGAATATTTGGTGGATCAACCTTTGCACTTCGATTAGTAAGCGTTTCCTTCGGGTTGGCGACCGTGGCGGCTGCATATTTTGTAGGAAAAGAGCTTTTCGACCGGCGAATGGGACTGGTGGTGGCCTTTTTACTGGCTACTTCACGGTGGGATATCAATTGGAGCCGGATCGGTATGCACGGAGTTACCGTTCCGTTCTTTGAACTCTTGACCATAGGATTCATCTTAAGAGCCCTCAGGCGCCAACGTTTGCTGGATTACGCCCTGGCCGGGATGACATTGGGATTCGGATTATGCTTCTATTTTTCATTCCGCCTTTTTCCAGTAGTCATCTGTTTTTTCCTTGGAGCTCTGTGGTTATCACGGCACGACCTGGTCAGATCGTCGTGGCGTGGATTTCTAATATTGATCCTGGGGGCAGTTATTGCGGCCATGCCTGTTATTCAGTTTGCAGTAATGCAACCGACCGCCTTTTGGGGCCGCATGCAAACTACATCTATTCTCAAGGGAAAAACGATCCAGGAAGCGATCAAATCGGTCGCCCAGACCACCCGCGAACACCTGCTGATGTTCAACTACCAGGGTGACCGAAATGGCCGCCACAACCTGTCCGGTGAGCCGATGCTGGATCCGATTGCAGGATCACTGTTGGTACTGGGTACAGCCCTTAGCCTGGCGCGCATCCGCCGTCCCGCATCTTTCTTACTGTTAATCTGGCTGTTGTTTATGCTCGCCCCGGGAATCTTTTCATTAGATTTCGAGTCTCCCCAATCCTACCGCTCAATCGGCAGCCTGCCGGCGGTATATTTATTGGCTGCAGTTCCTATCCATGCATTATGGCAAGAATGGGAAAAACGCAGGGTGCAAACGCCAGGCTCGGAAACCAAACTCATAAATCTCCGCAAGGCTTTTTTTGCAGTCCCTCTTGCTGTAGGATTGGCGGTATGTGGATATTTCAACTACCATATCTATTTTGATCTACAAGCTAAAGCTTTCGATTCTTGGAGTGTTTTTTCCACCCCAGAGACAATCATAGGAAATACTATGAGAGAAATGGGGAACCAGGTAAATTATTACGTCAGCAGTTTTTATTACCAGACCCCAACCGTGATTTTCTTAGCGCCAAATGCCGAGGCATACCAACCATTAGCAACGCATGCAACCCTTCCGATCGCGTTTAATGGCAAGAAGGGCGTGATAATGTTTGTTGACTCAGATAGGAAATCTTTCTTTCAACAAGCACAACAATACTATCCACACGCCAGTTTTCAGGAGTTCAAAGGCCCCCAGGGGCAAACCATTTTATATGAGATATATTTAAAACCCGCTGACATTGCGGCAACCCAGGGCCTGGTAGCCAGTTATTACCCGAACGCCAACTGGTCTGATAAACCTCTAATGGTTCGTAATGACACGAATTTTAACTTTGATTGGAGTGATGGAGATCCAGCCCCCTTTCCATTTTATGTCGAATGGAAGGGAATTCTATTTGCGCCCGAATATGGCGCATACCACCTGGGTGTGCGTGCTCCATCTCCCGTAGCTATCTATATCGATGAAGTGCAGGTGGTTCTAGCAGGTGCAGGGACAGGTGAACAAATCGCCAAAATCGAGTTAGCTAAAGGAAACCATACCATTAGAATCCGGACGATTGCGCAAAACGGACATTTCGACCTGTTATGGCAACCGCCAAATGGAGAATTAACTCCAATACCGCTGTCTTCACTGCTTTTGCCGCCCATCACGAACAATGGCCTGGTAGGAAGCTATTATGCTAATGGTAGTTGGCAAAGCCCACCCGCTTACGTTGAAATTGACCCATGGATCCATTTTTATTTTCACAATCCTCCATTACAAAGGCCCTATACCGTCGAATGGATAGGAAAAATCAATATATTAAAAGCAGGGCAGTATCATTTTGGACTGGAGTCGATTGATGAATCTTCTTTATATATCGATAATCAACCAGTCATCAATGATCAGAGCCCTAATCAATATGTGGAAAAAGTGGTTGATTTACCGGCAGGGTTTCATCTTTTTCGCCTTCGTTTTGCCGACCGGACTGGATCAACACACATCAATCTTTATTGGACGCCTCCCGGATCTGAGAAGGAGGTAATTCCTTCGAATGTCCTTTTCCCGCTCCAGGCAGGAGAGAAGATCATCAATAGCATTACATTGGTCGATGATACAGCCGTTCAACCTACCGGTCCTAGCAACAATTCTGTAAACCAAACTAACCTTCCAACCATCCATGCACAATTATTATGGAAAACTGGCAGTTGTGGCTCCGGTCAAGGACAGTTAAAATCGCCACACGGTATAGCGGTTGACCAAAATGGGAATATTTGGGTAACCGACACCGGGAATCGCCGCATTGCGGGGATTACTCCCCAAGGAAAATTTTTCAAAACGTTCGGCCAATCCGGTGAAGGGAAAGGCCAATTTTTACAGCCCTATGATCTGGTCGTAGAGCCAGATGGTAACCTGGTAGTACTTGATTCTGGGAGCCAGAATTTCTTACAGCGTTTCACCCAGACAGGGTCATTCTTAGCCTCTCCTGGATTGACCTTAGGAGTGTACAGCCCGCGCGGGTTAGGGATTGATAGCACCGGCAATCTATATATCGCCGACACCGGGGGCGCACGCCTGGTGAAGATTTCTCCCGCTGGAGACCTTTTAGTAGAATGGAAAAGTGAAGCAGGTAAGCTTAGCTTTAATCAACTTGTCAGTGTCGCTATCGCTTCAGATGGCACTATTTACGTCGTTGACCCGGGTGGGTCGATTTGGAAATTGTATCCAAACGGCAAATTTACTAATTGGCCGGCTGTGGGTTCAGTCGACACGGCAACAGGTTCCCATATAGGGATCGCTTCTGACAACACAATTTATATTACTGATCCTGAGAAACAAATGGTGTTGAGTTTTAACGCAAGTGGACAGCTAATTGGTCAATTAAGCTCCCTGGACGGGAATCAAGGTTTATTCTCAAAACCGGTTGGCCTGGCAATCGGACCTGACGATACCCTGTTCATATCCGATAATTTTGCCTGTCGGGTTCTGGCCTTTAAATTAATAAAACCATAATCAACCGGCTTGTGGCAGGTTGGTGTATATTTAGATAGTTACTTGATCAAGCTAACCGGCATGATTGTTCAAGCAGGAGATTACCCATGACATCAGAAGATCAACAGCACCGCGCCATTTTGAAGGCCATCGCTCACCGGGTCATGCGGGAAAGAGGGTTGCAGCCCGATTTTTCATCCCAGGTGCTGGCCGAGGTCGAACGACTGGCGCCGGCTGCCAACACACACTATAGTGGCCTGACGCGTGACCTGACCAGCCTGCTGTGGGTCTCGATTGACAACGACGATTCTTTAGACCTGGATCAGTTGACCGTGGCCGAGGCGCTCAGCGGCGGCCAGACGCGCATCCGGGTAGCGATTGCGGATGTGGACGCGCTGGTGAAATACGGGTCGGCCATCGACCAACACGCCGGCTATAATACCACCTCGGTGTATACGGCGGCAGAAATATTCCCGATGCTGCCGGAAAAGCTTTCGACCGACCTGACTTCTTTGAATTATGGCCAGGCGCGCCAGGCGATCGTGGTGGATATGGTGATCGGCGCAGATGGCGCGGTGCAGACGGCGGAGCTTTACCCGGCCAGGGTGATCAATAAAGCCAAACTGGCCTACAACAGTGTGGCGGCCTGGCTGGACGGAAACGCAGGCATGCCGCCAGGGGTAGTCGGTGTGGCAGGCCTGGAAGAAAACCTGCGCTTGCAGGATAAAACCGCTCAAAAAATGAAAGATTTCCGACACGCGCAGGGGGCGCTCAGCCTGGAAACCATCGAAGCCCGGCCGGTGTTCAAAGGCGATGAGCTTTATGATATACAGGCCGAAGAGAAGAACCGGGCGAAAGAGATTATCGAAGATTTTATGATCGCGGCGAACGGCGCGACGGCGCGCTACCTGGCGTCGAAGAATTTGCCCTCGATCCGGCGGGTTGTGCGCGTGCCAAAACGCTGGGAACGGATTGTGGAAATTGCCAGAGAGCACGGCGGCAGTCTGCCGGCCGATCCCGATTCGATTGCGCTGGAAGAATTTTTGACCAGACAGAAAGCGGCTGACCCGATGCATTTCCCGGATCTTTCCCTGGCGGTGATCAAACTGTTAGGCGCGGGTGAATATGTGGCTGAGCCGCCCGGTAAAACGGCTCCCGGCCATTTTGGACTGGCGGTCAAAGATTATTCCCATTCGACGGCGCCTAACCGGCGCTACACCGACCTGATCACGCAGCGCCTGTTAAAAGCCGCTATACATGGGACGGCGCCGGTTTACAAAATCGATGAACTGGAGCTTCTGGCCCAGCACTGCACCAAAGAAGAGGACGCGGCCAACAAAGTCGAAAGGCAGGTAGCCAAATCGGCGGCGGCTTTGCTGCTTGAGTCGCGGATTGGCGAACAATTCGATGCCATCGTGACCGGGGCAGCCGACAAAGGCACCTGGGTGCGCCTGGCCAACCTGCCGGTAGAAGGGAAGCTGGTGGAGGGGTTCGAGCGCGTTGACGTAGGCGACCGGCTGCACGTGCAGCTCGTTTCAGTCGACGTCGAGCGAGGCTTTATTGATTTCAAGAAAAGTGGGCCGGCGCAAAATAAGCGCTGGCTATAAAGGCGGTTCGATCTTTTTCATATGCGGAGGGTAGAATGTCTTTTTTTGAGACTGACAAAAATGTTTTAACCTGGAAGCGCAATCATGAGCTGCTCAGCGTGCAAGCCTGGGGGCCTGATGCGGTGAGGGTGCGTTCAACCCTGCTGGCAGAGCTCCCGGTCATCGCGGGGGCGCTCTTAGAAGAGCCGCCTGAAGGGGGATCGGCTGAAATTAGAATCGATGAAGAATCGGCTATCCTGGTCAACGGCAAACTGCGCGTTGAATTATCCGACCAGGGCAGGCTGCGATTTTTTAACAGCCTGACCAGCGTGGTGCTGTTGGAAGAACCGGTGCACATGTTCTGGTCGTACCCGGCGCGCAATTTTGAAGGCAGCAGCGGGGACCTTTACCATCTCGAGGCCACGTTCAGCGCCCGCCCGGAGGAATGTTTCTACGGCCTGGGCCAGCACCAGCACGGGCTGTTAGACCAAAAAGGCTGCGTGATCCGGCTGCAGCATTCGAACACCGAGGTAGCCATCCCATTTACGCTGTCCAGCCGGGGGTATGGATTCTTGTGGAACAACCCGGCCATAGGGCGGGTAGAATTTGGGGAAAACTTCACGCGCTGGGTGGCGGAAGCCACGCGCGGGCTGGATTATTTTGTGGCGGCAGGCGACTCACCGGCCGAGATTATCGAAAAATACGTGGCGGCGACCGGCCGCCCCCCCCTGCTGCCGGAATGGGCGCTGGGATTCTGGCAGTGCAAACTGCGCTACCGCACCCAGCAGGAGCTGCTGGAGGTGGCGCGTGAATACAAGCGGCGCGGCCTGCCGATTTCGGTGATTGTGGTCGATTATTTCCACTGGACGATGATGGGGGACTGGCAGTTCGACCCGGACGACTGGCCCGACCCGGCCGCCATGGTGAAAGAGTTGAAAGAAATGGGGATCGAGGTGATGGTATCGGTGTGGCCGACGGTCAACGCGAACAGTGAAAACTACCAGGAGATGAACGAAAAGGGCCTGCTCGTGCAGGCTTATAACAACCTCAACGCGTTTATGTCGATCGCCGACCGCCATCCCCAGGGGCCATCGTATATCCATTATTACGACTCGACCAATCCGGAGGCGCGCAAATTTATCTGGGAAAAGGTGAAACAACATTACTATAACCTGGGCATCCGCGTGTACTGGCTGGATGCGGATGAACCGGAGATCTACCCGATCACGCACAAGAACCTGCGCTATCACCTGGGCAGCGCCCTGGAAGTGGGCTGTATTTACCCGCTCTTGCACCAACGCGGCTTTTTCGAAGGGGAAAGCGCGGCCGGAGAAAAAGAGATCATTAACCTGTCGCGCTCGGGTTGGGCGGGCAGCCAGCGCTATGCGGCGGCGCTGTGGTCGGGCGACATCCCTTCGACCTTCGAATACCTGCAAAAATCGCTGCGGGCCGGGTTGAATATCGCCATGAGCGGCATCCCCTGGTGGACGACGGATATCGGCGGTTTTATGGGGGGCGACATCCGGACCGATTATTTTAAAGAGCTGATCGTGCGCTGGTTCCAATACGGCGTTTTCTGCCCGCTGTTCCGCCTGCACGGGGTGCGTGAACCCAATAACGGCCTGAGCGGCCCGGACGCCAGCGGCGGACCCAACGAGGTGTGGGAATTTGGCGACCACGCCTATAAAATCATTGCCCGTTTGATGAATATCCGCGAGAAACTGCGCCCTTACCTGATGAAGCTGAACCAGACTGCCCACGAAAGAGGGCTGCCGCCGATGCGGCCCCTGTTCATCGATTTCCCGCAGAACGAAGAGGCTGCCCGGGTAGACGATCAATTTATGCTGGGGCCGGACCTGCTGGTGGCGCCGGTCCTCGAAAAAGGCGCCCGGCAGCGCCAGGTTTATTTCCCGGATGGGACTGACTGGGTAGATGCCTGGTCCGGCGAAGTTATGGCGGGCGGGACGACCGTCACCGTGGAAGCGCCGCTTGAGAAAGTGCCGGTGTACTGGCGTAAAGGCAGCCAATATTACTTTGCTTTTTAATTACATAGGAAGTCACTTTTGATATTTAAAAAGTGGATCTTTCCGATTTCTCGGATAGATACTTAAGGAGTAATTCCACATGAGCAGCCTGCCGCTGACTGAGTTACACCACTTTATCGTGCGCGCCAAAGCCGCCACCTACGTGGGCGGAGGGGTGAAGATTCCAGCCTGCCGGCAGGCATCCCACGACCTCAAATTTGTGGACGGCGACTGGGCTTACCTGGATAGTTACTTTGGCGGCACGGATTTCATCGGGGAGGAAACGGTGTGGTTGGCCGGAGAGCCGGTGTGGGCAATGAACTATTACGGGTATATTCTAAGGCCGGAACTGATTACGCCTGCACAGACCGGACATATGATCAAGGCCAGCCTGTCGCGCATGTACACCGAAGGGCGCTTTTTAGGTGGCTTCCAATATGGTGAGGACGATTTCACCTACTTCGACACCAGCGAGGGCGAATTCAGCCACTTTACGGGCCGGGAATGGATAGAACGGGCGGGGATCAAAGCCTATGAGCTGGTCTATCATGGTGGGTTGATAATAGAATAGCAGTCCTGTATAATTTCTTTAGTGATTTTGTCCGGAATGGAGCTGGTTAAGTTGAGCCCAAAGATAAAGGTCCCTGAGAAAAAAATAAAAGATTTCTGCCAACAATACCAGGTGAAACGATTAGCGCTCTTCGGGTCTGTGCTTCGCGATGACTTTCGTCCGGATAGCGACATCGATATTCTGGTAGTTTTCGATCCTTCAGCCCGGATCACTTTCATGATTCTGGGGAGAATGAGACGCGAACTTTCAACCATGTTTCAACGGCAGGTGGATTTGGTGCCGCAAGAAGGTTTGAAACCGGCCATCCGGGAAGCGGTTCTCTCCAGCGCGCAGGAAGTATATGCGGCCTGAAAGATTGTATTTACTTGATATTGTCGATGCTTCTGAGGCAATTAACCGCTTTTGTGCGCCTATTTCCGAGAATGAGTTTCTTCAGGATGAACTTCGGCAAAGCGCTGTGTTACAGAAATTGATTGTAATTGGTGAAGCTGCTTCCCATCTCCCAGACAATTTCCGGAAGAGACACAACACCATTGGTTGGGAAGATATTGTTGGCTTTCGAAATATTGCTGTACACGAGTATTTTGCTGTCCTTTGGGAAATTGTGTGGAACACGGCGATACTTGATGTACCAGAATTGCACAAGAAAATCCTGGTTATCCTGGCCGATGAATTCAAAGGGGAATAAAATTTAGGGTACTATATCTTAAATGTCTAATTTCACAGCAACCGCTATCGCCCACCCTAATATTGCGTTGATCAAATACTGGGGCAACCGCGACGACCGGCTGCGCCTGCCCTCCAATGGTTCGATCTCGATGAACCTGGAGGGATTGTTCGCACGCACACAGGTGACTTTCGATCCAGGACTTACGCGGGATACTCTCTTGTTGAATGGAAAGCAGGAAACCGGAAAGGCGCTGGAGCGCATGAGCGGGTTTCTTGACCTGCTGCGCGGCCTGGCCAGAACGGATATCTATGCGCAAGTCAGCAGTGAAAACAACTTTCCCACGGGCGCCGGGATTGCCTCTTCTGCGGCAGCCTATGCTGCCCTCAGCCTGGCCGCCGCGCAGGCTCTCGATCTAGGACTGAGCGAAGCAGAGCTGTCACGCCTGGCCCGGCGCGGCTCTGGCTCGGCCTGCCGTTCGATTCCGGGCGGGTTTGTGGAATGGTTTGCGGGCGCGGAGGATGCCAGTTCTTTTGCGGTCTCGATTGCGCCGCCCGAGCATTGGCGATTGGTCGATTGTATCGCCATCGTTGAACCAAAACCCAAAGCCACCGGCTCGACCGAAGGTCACCGCCTGGCAGCCACCAGCCCGCTCCAATCCGCTCGGGTAGCGGATGCGCCGCGCCGGCTGGAAGCATGCCGCCGGGCTATTTTGGGGCGTGATTTTGACGCTCTGGCGGCTGTTACCGAGTTGGACAGTAACTTGATGCACGCGGTGATGATGACTTCCTCTCCGCCTTTATTTTACTGGCAGCCGTCTTCTTTGCTCCTGATGAAGGAAATTGCAGATTGGCGCCAACATGGACTGCCGGCCTGCTACAGCCTGGATGCCGGTCCAAACGTTCACGTGCTGTGCCTGGAGGAGGCTGCCGGCCAGGTAAAACGCCGGCTTGAGGAATTTCCCGAGGTAGGCGAAGTGCTGGTCTGCAAACCAGGCGGCCCGGCACGCCTGGAATAAACCTTATAAGAAAATTAGGGTTATTTGCGTGCGCCTCTAAAGGCGATATAATTAGTAACTGGAATTAAAGGAAATCACTTTTTTATATTCAAAAAACCTGCGGTTTTTTGAATATAAAAAAGTGGAGCCCTGGTAACATACTATCAAATCTGAAGAACTGGAAGAAAGTGCTTTATGAGCTCAATTAGCAACTTAGCTTTAACGATTGTTGAATTTGTCGTTTCACTGGGTATCCTGGCGTTCTTGCACGAGCTGGGCCATTTTTTAGTGGCGCGCTTGTTTAAGGTTGAAGTGCTGGAATTTGGATTTGGGTTTCCCCCACGCATTGTCAAACTTTTCAATCTGGGCGGGACCGATTTTACCCTGAACTGGATCCCCTTTGGCGCCTTCGTGCTGCCCAAAGGCGAAAACGATCCTACAGTTGCCGGAGGATTAGCCGCCGCCAACCCGTGGAAACGCCTGGCAGTCCTGTTTGGTGGGCCAGTGATGAACCTGCTGGCCGGGATTCTCATCTTTAGCCTGGTCTTCGTCAAGGTTGGCGCTCCTGATCCAAGTGTGGTGCAGATCGTTGGCGTCAGCGCGGACTCGCCGGCGTCTGCGGCAGGCTTCCAGAATGGCGACATCGTTTTAGCTGTCAATGGCGTAAAGGTGACCGACAGCCAGAACCTATCCGACCTGGTACGGCAGAACCTGGGTAAGGAAGTTTCGTTTTCAATCAAGCGCAATAACCAGGATATGGTGTTGAAAACCACCCCACGCCTCAACCCTCCGACCGGGCAAGGACCGTTGGGGGTTCTGTTAGGCAACCCAATCAAGCACATCAACTGGTTCGAATCGATCCCGTTTGCCGCCCAGACAACTTACGAGCAGATAAAACAGATGGCTCTACTTCCAGGCCGGTTGATTGCGGGAACGATCCCCCCCGACCAGGCACGCGTGGTCGGCCCAGTGGGTATGTTTAACATCTACCAGCAAGCGCGGGCGCGGGATACACAGGACCAGGCTGCTCAAAATCCACAAACGCCGGCCGTCAATACCCTGCTATTGATGGCATTTATCTCTGTCGCACTGGGGATCACCAATCTGCTGCCCATCCCGGCCCTGG
>VFSW01012967.1_pt1 | contig 11599 bp, 6 predicted proteins | sample 5358111 | NCBI WGS metagenome assembly VFSW01 (sample SAMN11554181, study PRJNA540505) | mine drainage metagenome | isolation source: sediment from site ElyBrook_90M | place: USA: Ely Copper Mine, Vershire, VT | collected 2017 | reverse complement strand
GCCGCCTCCCGGCGAAACAATGGCTGCTTCCGTGAGCGGGGTTGATCCTTCCAGCCAGGGCTCCAGGGCTTTTACCCGGCCGTAGGATTTTCCTAACAACCGGTAGACGGCCGGATCGAGCACACCCAGCGGGTGGAGCTGGTCGCCGACGCAGATTTTCCCTCCGGCAGATAAGATCACCCCGCATTCATAATCGAGTTGGTCTTGCGTTTTCAAACCGCCAAAATCGGCCCACGAGCGGTGGAAGCGTCCGGTCATACCGATAATTTCCTTGCCGTAGGTGCGAGCCAGGCGCGCCATAATCGGGTAGTGCAGGTAGCCCCAGGCTTCACCTGAGGTGGGCAGGCTTTCCACTTCAAAGTGAGTCATGTAGGGATTAACTTCGCCGATGGTCGGAGTGATCGTGCCGTTATAAAAAATGGTGGCCTGAGGAGTTTTTGCCTGGCACAGCGCCGATACCTTGCGAAAGAAGTTGAGATCCTGCTGCCGGGCGTATTGCCATACCGCCGCGTCGTCTTCCAGGTCCACTCCTGCCTGGCGCATGCGGTTCATGCTCCAGGGCGAATAGTTTGGCGCAGGGAAACAGATGTCGAACCAGTAGCCGTCGATCTCTTTACCAAAGATCGCCATGAGTTCTTCCACCTGGGCTATAAAATAATCGGCATACGGCGTAGATAGGTCCATCGTCGACCAGCCCCAATCCCCACTCAGTACCGGGCGCATGTTGAGCGTGCCATCTTTACGTACACACATCCACTCAGGGTGCTGGATGCCGGCCAGATCGTCCCATTTCACCGAGACGTAGATCGGGCATTTGATATCTGCCCTGTGCAAAGCTTCGACCATCTGGCCGAGCAGGTCGAATTTGAGTTTTGGATGCATGCTGCCAACTTTAGTGGGATAGTAAGAATACCCATGATGGCACTTGGCGAAAATGTTGATTGTATCGACCTGGCCCATTTGCAGGGTTTTCACGAATTCCCGCGGTTCGAATTGGGATCCCACACCGTCACATTCCAGGGCGGTATGAAAATCCAGGTGTACCTGGCGAAAACGTTGATTGGTTTTCTGCATGGATTCCTCCCGCTGAAAAAGAACTTTGCTCTGTAATGATTGTACAACAAACATAAACACAGCGTCCCCCCGTCTTTTCTTCAATTCTGGGTCGGGGTGGTCAGCACCTCTGTCTTCTTTGCTGAGAAACGACGGAATTCGTTACTCCATTCTCCTGTAGTGGCGGATTTATCCGCTCTTTCCGAGAGTTTTATGTATTACAGAAACCGCATGAATATTAAGAAAAGCGCCGGTGATAAAAACCGGCGCTTTTAATATTATTTGGCAAAGGCAGAATTACTTTTGTGGGGTGACTGCGGCTACGGCTACCTTGCGTTTCTTGTTCCGTCGCATAATCGCCCGAATAATGATCACGAACAACCAGATTGGCAGGGCCAGGGCAATCAGCATAGGGAGAATGTAAATGACGATCCAGATCCCGGCGGTGGCCAGGAATTTCAACGAATTTACCAGGGCCTGCACGGCGTTGCGCGCCGTGCCTACCGGCTGCCACCCGCCAATCGTCAGCGGGGCGACCGACTCAGTCGCCTGGATGGTGACGCTGATGGCAGACAGGCGCGAGGACTGGTCGTAATACTGGATCTGGCCCTGCAGCACGTCGATTTGCTGGCGTACCTGCACAAGCTGGTTATACACGTCCAGTACATCTTGAGTCTTGGTGGCCGAGTCCATAATTTTTTGCAGTTGTTGTTCGGCCTGCTGCAAATTTGTTAACTGCGATTTAAGGTCGGTATATTCTTTGGTAACGTCCTGCCCGGTCACGTTCTCGGAAAGGATGTCGTTCTGGGAGTCCTTCACCAGGGCTTTGATCTGGTCCATGGCTGCGGTCAGCTTTTCTGCCGGGACGCGCACGGTGATCGTGGCTTGCGGAACCTCGTTACCGTTGGATGTTTGGACTTTAGTTAACTGAGAGTTGACCACAAAACCGCCCATATCGTTGGCCATTTTGGCGATCGTGTTCATGGCGTTGCCAGGGTTGTCTACCACAATCGACAGGTCGGCGTTCATCAACACGATGCGCTGTTCCACCGCCGCGCTATCCTGTTGTAGGGAAGGTTGATTGAATCCTTCACTTTGAGGCGCCGGGGCAGCCGGTAATGCAGACTTGGGTTGGCCCGCATCGGATCGATTGATGCCAGGAGCCATAGCGGGAGACTGCGTGGCGGCGGGAGCGCAACTGGTCAATAACAGGCCGATGACCATCAGGGTAATGAGACTACGTTTTATCATTCTTCCCTCCTATACGGGATCAAGCAAACTTTGGCGTTTTCATCCCTTAGACGTACGCAGGACAGATATTGTTCCCCCTACCATCCATCTGCCAGGCGTAGGGCATGCCGCTGCGGCAGTCCGGCATTCAGGATGCGCTGCTGGACACTGGGGATATCATATTCTACACGGTGAGGTTCCCAAAGATTTTTCTCGGGATAGAAAATGGCGTAAGCCGCCCGGGGATCGCGGTCGCGTGGCTGCCCGACCGATCCTGGATTAATGATGGTGCGTCCCTCGAAGGTAAACGGCTTGAGATGGCGCATCAACCTCCAGTCTACGTAATGCGTTTTTTCATCCATGATATACGCTACCGGCAGGTGCGTATGCCCGACAAAGCATAGGGGGGTGCTAAAAAATTCGAAGTTCGAGGCCGCCGTGATCGTGTCCAACAGGTATTCCCACACCGGGTTGCGCGGGCTGCCATGTGCCAGGGTAACTTGCTCGTTGACCAATTTTTCCGGCAAACCCCGTAAGAAGGCCAAATTTTCAGAGGTGAGAGTCGTCTGCGTCCATTGAGAAGAAAGGCTGGCATCCCGGTTGAATGCCGCCAGGTCGATCTCGCCCAGGGCGGCCGCGTCGTGATTACCTACCAGACAGGTCAGTCCTGGCAGCGAGCTCAGTAATGAAACGCACTCATTTGGGTCAGGACCGTAACCAACCACATCCCCCAGGCACCAGATAGCATCCACTTTACCGGCGTCTTGAATGACCGCCTGGAATGCGGTTAAATTGGCGTGTATATCCGAAATTACCAGTATGCGCATAGTTTTTAGGGCAGGGCGAACTGCATTTCCCATTGGCCAAGCACCGCTTGGGTCAACTTGCTGTTGATTCCGGTTATCACCATCCAGGTATTGCCGGGTTTAAAAGATAGTGGAGTGACTCCATCGTCCGTGTAAAATTGGAGTGGATTATCCGCTGATTTCGTTTTCCAGATACCTTCGATGGCTTTACCATCCCGGAATAAAACCGCCCGCTGTCCTTTCTGGTTAAAGTATACAGTGATATCGTACAGGGTGGGAGCAAATTCAGTGTAGTAAGCAAAAACCAGTAAAACGTTTTTGAAGGCTAGTTGTTTTCCGGTCGCCTGGTCGGTGAGTGGCACCATGCTGACTGTGTTATTCGTATCCACGCTCTCGATCCAGCGTAGATAGGCGCCCGAGGCAGGATCATAGCGCCATTCCCCCCGGTCGACCTGGTTATATGTCACGCTGATCTTTTGTCCCAATGAACTGCTGTCGGGAACCGCCGAATTAAAGCTGGTCCCATCCAGATTCGGGCGTACTTTGGGAATGGAAAGGTGATCGGCGGCGTATTGGGTCAATTTGGCCGAATCTGCAAAAACGCTGGTCACCGTATGCTGCCCTACATCGTATAGGGCCGGCGCATTGACCGGGGCCTGAGAAATCGCTCTTTTGCCCAACTGAGAATTCAATGCCGGCCAGACGGTCCACTGGTCGGCGCCGACAAACGCTAAGATACCCTGGTAGATGCGTGTTAATTGCCAATCCACCAGGCGGGCTGAACGGACCGGCCCGATTTTGGGGGCGTCCTGTCCATAGTACAGGGCCGCGAAGCGGTTGGTGCCTTCACCGATGTAATATTCGAAAACAATGTCGGCAAACGATAGCCCGCTATGTGGCCGGCCATTCCGCGGGAAATTCGATACTTTAACCAGCACAGGCCGGCGGTCCAGGATTTTGGGGTCGGCTACTTTCAAGCCGGTGAGTGGGTCCACGTTGGTTGGGAAATTTTTGGGCCCGTAGGCAACCGGTGGGGGTGTGATGGTGGCCGTCTCCGTAGGGGTCGAAGTTGGCGTTGAGGTCGAGGTTGGGGTGAAGGTAGATGTAGGCGTTGCGGTGGGCGGCGCCGGTGTACCGGTTGGGATAATTGTGGTCGTTGCGGATGGTGCAAGCAAGGAAATGGCAGGTTGGCACGCAGACAGCAGCAGCGCCATTACAGCCAACACTGCTACCGGTGATCGCCTGGATTTCGTAGTCATAAGAAAATCGCCTCCTCGGGGATATTGGTTCAGGGTAAGTCGAAACGGAGTTCCCACTGGCCTGGCGCTGGTTGTTCGAATTTCGAACTGTCGCCAACGATAACGATCCAGGTATTGCCGGGTTTCAGTGGATATGGCAAACCCCAGCGGTTGAAGAATTGGAGTGGGCGGTCATAACCGACAGATTTCCACATGCCTTCGGTCATAACTCCATCGCGAAAAAATAGAGCGCGTTTTCCAGTCGTATTTTTCCAGATTTCGATATCATGCAAGGTAGGGTTGTATTCAATATAGGTGGCAAAGATGATTACCAGGTTATCGAAGGCTAACTGATTGCCGGTGAGACTATCCTTCAACGGCACCATCGGTGGGGGGACCCTCAGAGTGTCATCGTCGATCCACCGCATATACAGGCTGGTCTTTGGGTCATAACGCCATTCGCCGCGGTAGAACTTAACGTATTGTACCGCAATCTGAACCGCCAATTGGTCTCCCTGGGGCACGCGTGGGTTAAAGACCATCCCGGTCAGGTTCGGGCGCTTTTCGTTTACATTATTATCGAGCGCAAATTGGGTAAATTTGGCCGTGTCGACCACTACCCGGTTCAGGTGCGTGTCTCCTCCGCACACTACCGGGCAGGGAGCCTCCAGGTTGTTCATCGCCCGATCGCCCAGGATCTGCCGGATTACATCGTCTACGCGTTTATCGGCGCTTCCGTACATCAAAAGGCCGCCGTACTGGTTGACCAATTGGGCGTCTACGTAGCGTCCCGAGCGGATTGGCCCGGCTTGTGGCACGTCCTGGCCATAAAAAACGCCCATGAAACGGTACATGAACTCGCCTATGTAATATTCAAAGACAATGTCGGCAAAGGATAATCCGGCCTGCGGGCGGGCGTTCGACGGAAAATTCGAGATCTTGACCATCACCGGGCGCCGGTCGAGGATCTTCGGGTCAGCGCTGGTAAGGCCGGTCAGTGGATCTACGTCAGGTGGAAATCCGAACAGCCCCAAGGCAGAAGACGTGGCCTGCACCTGGGTAGGATAAGGTGTCCAGGTGGGTATCCGGGTAGGGAAAACTTCTGCAGTATCTACGGGCGTAGCCGGATCTTTCAAGGTGGGCGCAGGTTCGGGTGTCTCCGTGGGGGTTGAGAGGCTTGTCTTAGAAGACGGGGGCAGGGGAGTCGCACTTGCCGTTCTAAATTGTACCGGGATCAGGGATTGAAGCATGCCAGGTTGGCAGGCGACCAATAAAAGAGCCAGGCCTACCCACAGGTATTTCAACTTGCGATTAGCCATTCGGAAAGCCTCTTTGTAGTTGTTTTATTTTGTTTCAGACGACGCAGTCGTCTGAAACAAAACAATACTCAGGGTTTCTTTATCGCTTCGATGATCTCGGCGATATAGTCAAACCGGTTAAATGCTGGCATCAAATATACCCCCTGGACGTCCGGCTTAATTTGTTGGATTAATTCTATCGCGATTTCGATACCCGTGCGAGCGCCATTTTCTCCGGAATTTTCCATACGTGTGCGGATCTCTTCCGGTATGGTGATGCCCGGCACTTCGTGGTGCAAGAAAGCCGCATGGCGGGCGCTGACCAACGGCAGAAAGCCGATCAAAAGTGGGATGGGCAGCGGTCCAAACTCATCTGTGTAGCGTTTCAGAAATGCATGGGCGGTGTCGGGTGAGTAGATTGGCTGGGTGATGATGAAATCTGCTCCGGCGCGCAGCTTACGGCGCAGGATTTTTATTTCTTCATCGGGATTTTTGGGTAGTAAATTGAGCGCACAGCCCACAAAAAATGATGTGGGTTGGCCGATATCTGCCCCTGAATGGTCCACGCCGGTGTTAAAACCCTGTTTGATCAGCTTGATCAGTCCGGAGGGCACCAGGTCGAAGTTGTCCATTGCATTGGGATAATCGCCGATGGCAGTTGGGTCGCCCATTACCACAAACACGTTGCGCACTCCCAGGGCGTGCGCTGCCAGCAAGTCACCCTGCACGCGTAGCAGGTTGCGCCCGCGTGTGGGGAAATGCAGCACGGTTTCGATGCCAACCTTTTCCTGGATAATGCTGCAAACCGCCCAGGGGCTCATGCGCATGCGCGCCATCGGGCTGTCGGCGACGTTGATCACGTCTGCGCCCGATTCGGCCAGGAGGCTGGCCCCGGCGCGCATTTTGTGGAACGACAGGCCGCGCGGCGGGTCCATTTCGACAGAAATCACGAATTTTCCGTCGGACAGCTTCTGGCACAGACCGGTGGGCTGTTCGGCGGTGCTCAAGGTTTCTTCATGTTCGCTGGCAACCTGGAGGGTGCTGCCGTTAATCGTCTCCGGAGATGTGGTGCGGACCGCGCTCGCCATGGCGGCGATATGATCGTGGGTGGTGCCGCAGCACCCCCCAATCACATTTGCGCCGGCCTGCCAGAACGACAGGGCATATTCGCCAAAATATTCGGGCGCCGCCGGGTACATGATCCTGCCGCCTACCTGCTCGGGCCACCCGGCGTTGGGCATAACTGAGAAATGGCCATCTGGTACAGCCTGGCGCATTTGCTTGAGAATGTGCAGGATCTGGTTTGGCCCACCCGAACAATTTATCCCAATCACATCTGCCCCGGCTTCGTGGATTTTACGGGCGATTTTTATCGGGTCGTCGCCGAGAAGGGTGCGGTCATCTCGGGTGAATGTCATCGATGCGAGCACCGCCAGCTGTGGCGCTACCTGGCGGGCGGCATGGATGGCCTCGCTCAGTTCGAACATGTCGGTCATGGTTTCGATGACCAGCAAATCGACCCCGGCGTTGGCCAGGGCCAAAATTTGCTCGCCGAACGCCTGGCGGGCTTGCTCGGGCTGGACGCGCCCGAATGGGGCCAGGCGTACGCCCAGTGGGCCTACGTCGCCGGCGATGAAGACGTCTTTGAATGACGCCAGCACAACCCGCCTGGCCAGTTCAACCCCGGCGGTGTTAATTTCGACCACCTTCGCCTCGAGGCCGTGCCGGGCCAGCTTATACCGGTTGGCGCCGAATGTGTTGGTCTGAATGATATCTGAGCCAGCATCGATATATTCACGGTGTATTTCGGCCACCAGGGCCGGGTGGGTCAGGTTGAGTGCATCGAAGCATTCATTGAAACCAACCCCGCGCTGGTGCAGTACGGTGCCCATGGCCCCGTCTGACACCAGCGGGCGCTTGGATTGGTTTAGGAAAGTCAAAAAGCGGTTAGGGGTAGAGGTGGGTGGCATAGGTTTACCTGGTCAATTGCTCGATCCGGCTTTCGCCGATATTGAAGTATTTCGCTTGTGGGTGGTGGACGATGATCGCCGCCGTGGACTGTTCCGGCACCAGTTGGTAAGCGGGGGTCAGTTGCATTTTTAGCTCGCTTTCGGCCGGGAGCAGTTCGAACACTTTTGCATGGTCGGAAAGCTCTGGGATAGCCGGGTACCCCCACGAGTAACGTTTTCCCTGGTCGGTGGGGAGGCCAAGCTCCCGGCGGATGTGGGCGTGCAGAAAATCCGCGGCGGCTTCGGCGGTTTGTACTCCCAGGCCATGCGTGAAATAGGCTTCGCTGTAATCTCCGGCATCCTGCAGGCGCTGGAAGCGTTGGCTGGCCTCATCTCCAACCGTGACGATCTGGAAAGCGACCACGTCCATTTGCCCTGAATCAACTGCCGCAAAATAGTCTGCCAGGCACAGGCTGTCATCCATATTCTGGCGTGGGAAGGTAAACCGCAGCAGTTCGGCCGGTGAGCCCGATTCGACGGAACCCGGCTCGTAGACGATCAGGTCGTTCCCTTCCGACTGGGCCGGCCAGTATCCGTAAACGCCCTGGGGGTGCAGCCAACCTTCCTGCAGAGCCTGGCGGCGCATGCGGTCGAGGCGCGCCTCGAATTCGGCTTCCAGCTTGACCCAGTCTTCACCGTGGGTGTTCTTGGCGCCCCACGAAAGGCGGAACAGCTCATTTTTGGCCAGGTGCTGAAAGACTTCGTCCAACGGCATCGAGCTGACCAGGCGTGGTCCCCAACTGGGCGGGCGCGGGATGGATGCAGCCGCCTGGACGCTCGATCGGGTAGTCCCGGCGGTGTGCCGGCCTTCTGGCTTTGCGCGCCCCAGCTCTTCTTCGGATTCCTGCCGGATTTGCGCCAGCAAGGCCGGGCGTTGTTGGCTGTCGGTCAATTTATCCATGGTCGTCAGCCCTTCGAAAGCATCTTTGCAGTAATACACGCCCGGTTCGTAAAAACTGCCCTGGTCAGTCAGCAGGATGCGCCGGCCAAAGCGCCGGTTGATGGCCGCCCCGCCGATCAGTACCGGGAATTTCAGCCCGCGCCGCTGCAGCTCATTGACAATCAGCGGCATCTGCTTGGAAGTGCTGACCAATAAGGCGCTCAACCCAATCGCATCTGCCTTTTCTTCGACGGCTCTGGAGATAATGGTCTCGGCCGGCACCTGTTTCCCCAGGTCGATCACCCGGTACCCGTTGTTGGATAGGATGGTCTTGACCAGGTTCTTGCCGATATCGTGTACGTCTCCGTAGACGGTCGCCAGCACCAGCGTGCCTTTGTTGGTGCCCTCTTTGCGTTCCAGAAAGTTTTCCAGGTAGCTGACGGATTTCTTCATCACTTCCGCAGATTGCAGCACAAAGGGCAGGATCAGCTCGCCGCTGCCGAATTTATCGCCGACCTCTTTCATGGCGGGTAATAAGGTGGCGTTGAGTATGGTCACGGCGGTCTTTGCCCAGGTTTCGCGTGGCCCGCGCTGCAGGATTTCGTCGATATCGGCCTCCACGCCGTCTTTCTGGCGGTGCAGGATGCGCCAGTGCAGGCGTTGTTCGGCCGTCATGGCTTTCACAGTTTCCTGTTCGCTGCCGGCTTTGCTTTTGGCGGCCGGGCCGGCCTGGTCGAAATGCGCAATCAGGCGCGTGAGGGCATCTGCCCGGCGGTTGAAGAGCAGGTCTTCAGCCAGTTCTTTTTCTTCGGGCGATATCTCGGTGTAAGGGGTAATGTTGGCCGGGTTGACAATCGCCATATCCAGGCCATTTTGCACGGCATGGTAGAGCATCACGCTGTTGAGGATCGCCCTGGTTGCCGGAGACAGGCCGAAGGAAATGTTGCTGACGCCTAATGAAGTCAGCACGCCCGGCATGGCCGATTTAATCGCCCGAATGCCTTCGAACGTTTCCACCGCTGAACGGGAGAACTCTGGGTCGCCGGTAGCTAAAGTGAAGGTCAAAGCGTCGAAGACCAGGTCGGACGGTTTTAGACCATGTTCATCGACGGCTATGGCGTAGATGCGTTGGGCAACCGCCAGTTTGCGCTCGGCCGTTTTGGCCATGCCCTGCTCGTCGATGGTCAGGGCGATCACCGCCGCGTTGTATTTTTTGGCCAGGTCGAAGATCTTATCCGCCTTGGCCCGCCCGCTTTCCAGGTTGGTCGAATTGATCAGGCTGCGCCCCGGGGCGTTCTTCAAAGCGGTCTCCATTACCTCCACCTCGGTGGTATCGATGACCAGGGGTACACGCACCACCGGCGCCAGGGTTTTGATTACCTGGCGCATGGTATTGGGTTCATCGCCGCGTTCGGTAAGCGCCACGCACACATCCAGCCCGTGCGCGCCGCTGTTCACCTGCTGCCGGGCGATGTTCAAAACCGCTTCGTAGTTCTCCTCCAGGATAATTTGTTTGAAATTCCGGCTGCCCTGGGTATTCAGGCGCTCTCCGATCAGGAACGGGCGCGGTTCCTGCTGCATGGGCGCCGCCAGGGTGGCGGAAGCCAGGCGTGGCACCACCAGGTTTGGCCGGGGCGATTGTGCCCGCCCGTGCAGCGCCTCGACCAGCAGCTTCAGGTGGGCCGGGGTGGTGCCGCAGCAGCCTCCCACCAGGCTGACGTGATACTTATCCACGTACTCGACCATTGTTTCGGCATAAGGTTCCGGTTCGAGCGGGTAAACCGCCTGCCCGTCGATGTTCAAAGGCAGCCCGGCGTTGGGGATGCAGGAGACCGGCAGCCTGGATTGTTCTCCCAAAAAGCGGATTGGCTCGCGCATGTAGTCCGGGCCGGTGGAGCAGTTCAACCCGATGATATCGACCGGCATGCCTTCCAGGATGGTCAGCACGGCCGCGATGTCGGTGCCCAACAGCATGCGCCCGGTCGTATCCAGGGTCACCTGGGCTTGAATGGGTATTTTTTGCCCGGTTTCTCGAAAAGCTTCCTGAATGCCGGTGATGACTGCTTTGACTTCCAGGATGTCCTGGGAGGTTTCGATCACCAGCACATCCGCTCCGCCCTCGATCAGCGCGCCGGCCTGCTGGCGGAACACGTCCACCAGCTCGTCGAAGGTAATGTTGGACAAATCCGGATCATTCATCGAAGGCAGCTTACCGGAGGGACCGATCGAACCGGCCACAAACCGCGGCTGGCCGCTCTGGTGGCTGAATTCGTCGGCGATGCGGCGCGCCAGGCTGGCTGCCCGCCGGTTGATTTCGACGGTCAGGTCCGCCAGGCCGTACTCAGCCAGGGTAAGCCGGTTAGAGCGGAAGCTGTCGGTGTCGATGATATCCACGCCCACTTCGAGGAACGCGCGGTGCACCTTTTCGACCGCCTGCGGGTAGCTGATCACCAGGTAATCGTTGCAACCGTTGGTGCGTTCGCCGCCAAATTGTTCGGCGGTCAGGTTCATTTTCTGTAAGTTAGTGCCCATGGCGCCGGCAAAGGTCAGCACCCTTTTGTCCAGGGCATCCAGATAACGGCGGTTAGTAAATTTTATTTTATTGTCCATGGCACCCTCCATTGTGACAGTTTAACAAAAACGCCTCTCTGGATAAGAGAGGCCTGTGGTTAGAGCAGTATACCCTCATCTTCCAGAACACCCGTTTTCACGGGCTCTGCCGGAATTGGCACAGGCGATTGCGCAGCATCTCGCGGTTGCCGAGGTTTCTCAGGGCCGGTCCCTCCACCTCTCTTGATGAGTATCCAGGTATGAGTGGGCGGTATAGGGCTCGAACCTACGACCTTTGCGATGTCAACGCAATGCTCTAACCAACTGAGCTAACCGCCCGAACGAAAGAGATTATACACGGGAGGCGAAAAAAACACAAGCCCAATTTCTCTCCCTCCCCTCATGGGAAGGAATCAGACTCTGCTCCTCCTCCCGGCCTTGCAGGGGAGGAATCGGACTCTGCTCCTCCTCCCAGCCTTGCGGGGGAGGAATCGGACTCTGCTCCCTCTCCCGGCTTTGCGGGGGAGGGCAGGGT
>VFSW01012966.1_pt1 | contig 11600 bp, 11 predicted proteins | sample 5358111 | NCBI WGS metagenome assembly VFSW01 (sample SAMN11554181, study PRJNA540505) | mine drainage metagenome | isolation source: sediment from site ElyBrook_90M | place: USA: Ely Copper Mine, Vershire, VT | collected 2017 | reverse complement strand
GCTGGTGGTGGAAGGCGTCGGCACGGCGGTACTCCAAGGTGTTACCTATGGATACCTTAGCACACCTTGCGGGTGGTGGCGAAGGGCGCGGCGTAGGGCGGCGCGAAGAGTGGATGGGCGGGAGCGGCTGCCCAACCCAGTGAGCCAACTCCGCTCGCCGGGGACCTCGGTCGCGCCTCCGCGCGATGCTCTCATCTCAGAATCGAGAGTTGGGGCGACAGGCCTATTGTGCAGTGGCAGTCTTGCGGTGTCGTGGGGCGGGGCGGACGGAGCGGGCAGCGATCTTCTTCAACGTGCGGAGAGCTTCGTTGACGGACTCGGAGTCGGGGAAGGTGTCGAGCAGGTCCAGGTCGATGATCGCGAGGTTTGTCCCCTGCTTCAGGCGGTTGGCGTATTTGCCGCGAACGCCTTTGCTGAAATCGAGGTTGGGACGCGGCGCGAGCGGATCGAGTTGGTTAGCTTTGCTCATATTGTTCCCTCTCGGTTGCAGTGGTGAGTCTGGCTCCGATGAGTCGGATTCGAGAGTCTGTCTCAGTGTAAACGACGAAGAGGAGACGTTGCTTTGAAGATTGGCCGACGGTGATGAATCGATGCTCGTCTTCGGAGTGCTGGTCGTCCGGCAGGGTGGAGCTGAGAGGGTCGTCGAAGACAGTTACGGCTTCATCGAAGGAGACGCCATGCTTCTTATGATTGCTGGCGGCTTTGGCCGGATCGAACTCGAAATTGAGGCGGGGGAATGCCATACGTTTGCCGTCAGTGACATTCTAGCGCGGGCGGGAGCGGTCGCCCACCCCAGCCAGCCAAGTCCGCTCGCCGGGAACCCAGGTCGCGCCTTCGCGCGATGCTCCCATCTCAGAATCGAGTGTTGGGGCGCGCGACATGGGGACTATCCACCAACTCTCTCTGGTGGTACCTTTTCGCATAAGCAATGTTCTGATTGAGGTGAGGCACTGTGAATACTGGATCGCTCCAGACTGTATCCGCTGACTATTTACTTATTCCCGAAGTCGATGCTGCTCAGGAGTATATCGAGATAGCTAATGACTTCGCTAATCCTCTTGACCTCGTCCGAGAGGCTATCAGCAATTCCTTTGATGCCAAAGCAACCGATATTCGCCTTGCTTTCGAAGTGCAAGAGATTGCTGGGGAAAATACGTTTGTCGTTCGAATCCAAGACAACGGCCACGGCATGGATCGTAACCAGCTGAAATCTTTTTTCGATCTTGGAAACTCCACCAGAAGGGGCGACCCAGGTACGATTGGCGAAAAAGGGCATGGCACGAAGGTGTTTTTCAATTGTAATCAGTTACGCGTTGACACACAACGGGACGGACAGCGGCTTATCGCAACTCTGGATGGCCCCTTCAAACGTTTGCACGCACGGGAAGTGCCGAATGTTGATGTGAAATCGATGCCGAGCGAAACTTCGGAGGCCGGAACGTTGGTCGAAATAGTCGGATATAACAGCAATCGACGTGAACGATTCACTCATCCTAGATTGAAGGATCACATCCAGTGGTTTACAAAGTTTGGCAGCATCGGAAGGGCAATCGAGGCTGAAGACTTTCCAGATTTAAAGTTGCATCTCAAAGGATTAGATGCGGATGATTTCGAAACCATGGATTTCGGGCATCCATTTCCGCCCGAAAGTAAATCTGCATCAGATCTCTTTGATACATACACTGTGCAAGCACCGGACTATTATAGTCGCCGCATCGTTAGAAAGGGCTGCCTTCCCAATCATCCAGAGATTCGTTATCAAGCCGTGTTTTCTGTTGAAGGAAAGCGTGTCAAATATGATGCAAACCCGCTTCTGCGGCGATCTGGCTATGCGGCTCCAACTGGCTCATACACCGTGCAAGAGCGATACGGTTTATGGCTCTGTAAGGACTTTATTCCAGTTCAGAGAAAAAATGAGTGGATTACAACTAAGGGTAATGAATTTACACGCCTGCACGCATTTTTTAACTGTCAAGCATTTAAACTAACCGCCAATAGAGGGTCGATTGAGAATACACCTGCTGAAATAATGAGGGACATCCAAGAGGTTGTTCGGAAACTGTATGACGAAATAGTTGGCAGCGATGATTGGGTGGCGCTGGACTTTCTCGAGGAGGAGGCTGATAGCTATAACACTGTCGAGAAAGAAAAGAAGAGTTTTGCATTACGAATACAGAAATCAAACAAGGCAAATGTAGCTAATATCGACGGACACGTTCTTGTTGAGCCAAACCGCGAGAGCGGGGTTCATGCTCTCGTTGTTCAGCTAATAATTTTGAGACCAAATCTGTTTCCGTTTCAAATTCTAGACTACGATACCCACGAAGGTATTGACGTGATCGTCAAAGCTGCGGATAAGACTTCGATTGTCATCTCGAAGCTCTATTATGTGGAATTCAAATTTGTTTTGGCTGGCAGCTTTAATCATTCCTTTGAAAACCTACACTCGGTCGTCTGCTGGGACACTGCTCTTAAGCACAACGATATAGTTAAGGATATCAACCGTGAAGAACGGAAATTGTCCATCGTTGCAGCCGCTGCGTCAGGAGATTATACTCGGTACTATTTAGATAATCCGAAAAAGGCTCATAAAATAGAAGTTTTTGTACTTAAGTACTATCTCGAACAAAAGCTGGGTCTTATTTTCAAGCCACGAACAAATGACGACATAGCCTAACAGCCGGAATTATGACATGGCACTCTCCGAATGTTATTGCAAAATGGCGGTGTTGGGGAGGTGCTGGGCTATGCGGGATTGCCACTCGGCGGGGCCGGTGGTGTGGACGCTGGAGCCGAGGGAGTCGACGGCGACGGTGACGGGCATGTCGACGACATCGAACTCGTAGATGGCTTCCATGCCGAGGTCGGGGAAGGCGAGGACGCGGGCGGAGTGGATGGCCTTGGAGATGAGGTAGGCCGCGCCGCCGACGGCGATGAGGTAGACGGAGTGGAACTCGCGGATGGCGGCGATGGCCTCTGGCCCGCGCTCGGCTTTTCCGATCATTCCCAGGAGACCCGTAGAGGCGAGCATCTGGCGGGTGAACTTGTCCATGCGCGTAGCCGTAGTTGGACCAGCCGGGCCGACTGCCTCGTCGCGCACGGCCTCGACGGGGCCGACGTAGTAGATGAAGCGGCCGGAGAAGTCGACGGGGAGTTTTTCGCCGCGATTCAACATTTCGATGAGGCGTTTGTGCGCGGCGTCGCGGCCGGTGAGGAGCTTGCCGGTGAGCAGTATGACCTCGCCGGGCTTCCATGTCTGGATGTCTGCGCGGGTGACGGTGGCGAGCGAGACGCGGTGGGCGTTCTGCGGCGCGTAGGTGAGCTTGGGCCATGCGGCCAGATCGGGAGGAGCAACAGCCACAGGCCCAGAGCCGTCGAGGTGGATGTGCAGGTGGCGCGTGGCTGCACAGTTGGGGATGATGGCGACGGGGAGGTTGGCGGCGTGGGTGGGGCAGTCGAGGACCTTGACGTCGAGGACGGTGGTGAGTCCGCCGAGGCCCTGCGCGCCGATGCCGAGTTGGTTGATCTTGTTATACAGCTCGATGCGGAGGGCTTCGATCTTGCTTAGCTTCGCACCGGTCGCCGCGCGCTGGATGAGTTCGTGCATGTTGATCGGATCCATGAGCGACTCCTTGGCGAGGACCATGGATTTTTCCGCGGTGCCACCGATGCCGATGCCGAGCATCCCCGGCGGACACCAGCCGGCGCCCATGGTGGGGACGGTCTTGACGACCCAATCGACGACGGAGTCGGTGGGGTTGAGCATGGCGAACTTTGCCTTCGCTTCCGATCCGCCGCCCTTGCTGGCGACCGTGATGTCCACGCCCGCGCCGGCGACCAGCTCGACGACGACCATGGCGGGGGTGTTGTCGCCGGTGTTCTTGCGGGTGAATGCGGGGTCGGCGAGGATGCTGGGGCGGAGGAGGTTGTCGGGGTTGAGCCACGCCTCGCGTGTGCCCTGGTCGATCATCTGCTGCAGGGACATCATGCCGTGCGTCTTGGATGGCGCCCACTGCACCTCCATGCCGACCTTGACGAAGGCGGTGACGATGCCGGTGTCCTGGCAGATGGGACGATGGCCCTCGGCGCACATGCGCGAGTTGATGAGGATCTGCGCGATGGCGTCCTTGGCGGCGTGCGACTGCTCGATCTCGTAGGCACGCGCGAGGTTCGAGATGTAGTCGACCGGGTGGTAGAAGCTGATGTACTGCAGCGCGTCGGCTACGCTGCGGATCACGTCGTCCTGCTGGATGGTGGTCATTGGTTCCCCCGCAGCTATTTTAGGCTTGCGGCTGGGATGATGCCATTCTTGAGAGACCTGGGCAGTGTCTCAGTTTGAAAGGGCCGCGAGTTCCACTCCGTCTACCTCATCGCAGTCGGTGGCGCGGCCTACCTCATCTCCAAGGCCATCCACTCCGCCCGCGTCCTCGCCTTCGCCGACCTCGGCATGGAAGCCATCTATGAGTTTGAGGTGCAAGACATGCCCGTAACCGTCGCCGTCGACTCCCTCGGCTCCAGCGTCCACACCACCGGCCCCGCTGAATGGGCCTCCCGCATTGCCCAGCACCTCCCCAACACCGCCATTTTGCAATAGAACCCTATCAAGCAACACAGTAGGTTCTGGTTCCGCATTTGTTGCGATACACTGCGATGGTGCACAGTTCTGCGTTTGAGAATGCCCGCGAGAAGATCGGCAAACTTGTTGAGACCTTCAAGGCCAATGAGGCTCGATATCTGTCCCCCAACTATCAAGAGGCCGAAGTTCGTAAAGACTTTATTGACAAGTTCTTTATTGCGCTAGGCTGGGACGTAAACCACGACGAACAGACGAATCCCTTTGAGCAGGAAGTCAAAGTTGAACCGGTCGTATCGGCTGGTGGCCAGCGCCGAGCCGACTATGCCTTCCATCTCGCTCCGAACTATCGAATAGTCCGCTTCTTCGTTGAGGCCAAAAAACCACACGGAGACCTCGCAACCGCCGACAACTACTTCCAGGCAATCCGCTACGCATGGAACAGCGAGACGCCTTTGGCCGCCCTCACTGACTTCGAGCAGCTCCATGTCCTCGACTGCCGCTATAAGCCTGATATTGACACGGCACTAAACCGACATGTTGCTAAATATCACTACAGTGAGTATTTAGACAGCGAGAAGTTCGCCGAAATCTACTGGCTGTTTTCGCGCGAGGCAGTTGCCGACGGCTCGCTCGAAAAACGGGCCAAGGAACTTCCAAAGCCACGCGGTAAAGCTGTCCAGCGTGGGCTATTCCCCGGTGGATACCAGAGCATTGACGAATCATTTCTCAAGGAACTCGACGAATACCGCAAAGCTCTCGCGCGCGCATTCAAGAACAAGAACTCAAAACTCGATGGTGAAACCCTTACCGAATTAGTTCAGCGTACACTCGACCGCCTCGTATTTCTCCGATTTCTTGAAGACAAAGGCATTGAACCCCAGCGCATCGTAGAGCATTTCGGAGATAACGGCAGACCGTGGGAGGACTTTGTAGTCGCGAGCCAACGTCTCGACAGCATCTATAACGGCATTGTTTTTAAGCGCCATGCTCTCCTTGATGGCGATTCGTTCCGCCTGGACGAGACTGCTTTTGCCGATATATGTGAGCGAATCTCGCACCTCAATTCGCCATACGACTTCGATGCCATCCCTATCCACATTCTCGGCTCGATCTATGAACGTTTCCTTGGTAATGTCATTGTCACAACAAACAAACGTGCTAGCGTCGTGCCCAAGCCAGAGGTTCGCAAGGCCGGAGGCGTCTACTACACGCCCGAATACATTGTCCGATACATTGTCGAAAATACGATTGGCAAAATCATCCATGATAAAAGCCCTGACCAAATTTCTGAGATGCACTTTGCCGACATCGCGTGCGGCAGCGGCTCATTCCTGCTCGGAGTGTTCGATTTACTGCTGACCTATCACGGCCACTATTACAATGACAACCCCAAGAAAGCTCGCAAGGGCGATTGCATCACCCGAGATGGCAAACTTTACCTTTCTCTTCGCAAGAAGCGCGAGATTCTACTTAACAATATCTACGGGGTGGATATAGACACGCAGGCTGTCGAGGTATGCCAACTGTCCCTATACCTCAAACTTCTACAGGAAGAAACCACTGGCAGTACTCACCAGTATCAGCTTGAGTTCGCGCACATCGCGCAGATGAAAAAATTGCTCCCAGACCTGAGTAAGAACATCGTCTGCGGAAATTCACTGGTCGGAAGAGATGTCTCGGACGGCCAACTCTTCGACAGAGAGGAACGTCGGCTCAACCCAATGGATTTCAAGGACGCCTTCCCTGCGGTCATGAGGCAGGGCGGCTTTACAGCGATCGTTGGGAATCCCCCTTACGTCTTCGCCCGTGACGAAGGCTTTTCTAACACGGAAACGCTGTATTTCGGAGAGAAATATGTTCACCAGAACTATCAACTGAATACGTTTGCCCTGTTCACAGAGAGAGCCTACACACTACTAGCCAAAGGCGGCTCACTTGGATTCATCATGCCGAACAACTGGCTTTCGATTAGCACGATGAAAGTCTTCAGGGACTTCATCGTCAGTTCGACAGGAAGCCTCCGCATAGTGAACAACCGCTATAAGGTGTTTCGGGGAGCCAACGTTGACACGTCGTTACTCTGCTTCGAGAAGACTGAGCCAAACCTCGTATCGCTATTCGAAGCAAAGGACCCGTCAACAATCACAAAAGTCGACACTGTGGATCCTTCACTTCTACTGAAGGAGTCGATCATCAGGATTCGAGAGACGACAAATCCAGGAGCGAAGAGCGTAATTGCGAAAATTAGCGAGTGCTCCTTGCCACTCAAGAGAGTTGGACTCGTAAAGGCCGGACTAAAGGCCTACGAAATCGGCAAGGGAACACCGCCGCAAACCGACGCCATGAAGAAAGGTCGCGTTTATCACAGCACAGCTCGTGAATCAAAGCTACATCGGAAATATCTGGACGGCCGGGACGTAAGAAGATACTCGATAGATTGGTCCGGTGCTTATCTCAGATACGGTAGGAATTTGGCCGCGCCCCGCGACGAGACGCTTTTTGAGGGCGACCGGCTCTTGGTCAGGCAGATACCCTCACGTTTGCCCTTCGCTATCAATGGCGCTATCGTTTCCGGAGATGAGCTAAACGACATCAACAGCATGATCATAAAAGCAAAAGAGCCATATTCGAATAAGTATATCTTGGGCATCATTAATTCAAGACTTTTAAGCTTCTGGTTCGATCTTATCTACGACAAGTTTCAGCGCGGTATTTTCCCTCAGTTCAAGGTTAATGAACTCGCGGAGTTTCCTATTCGCCGTATCATTTTCTCAGATCGTCAAGACAAAGCTATGCACGACGCCTTAGTCAAGAAGGTCGATATGATTCTGGACGCCAAAATACGCCTGAACAACGCAAGCACCGACAGGGACAAGAACTACTACCAAAGCAAGTGCGCCTCGCTCGACAGCCAAATAGACAAGCTCGTTTATAACCTGTACGGGCTGACGGAAGCTGAGATTATAATCGTCGAAGATAGTACCGCAGCACAGCATACTGAAAAAGCCATCATTCAAAGGGGTTCGAGCCCACAAGAGTCCCAAGCAAGTCTAGATATGTAGTGGCCGTGTGCCCCAACTCTCGATTCCGAGACGGGTGCAACACGCGAAGGCGCGTACTGGGGTCGTCGGTGGGCGGACTTGGCTGGCTGGGGTGGGCGACTGCTGCCGCTCATGCAGCCTTCGAGGCACTCTACTCTTCGGGACGCGCTGCTCTTCACGCCGCTCTACGCCGCGACGCCGCGCAATTGCAGCGCCTGCATCCACCAGTAGTTGCCGTAACGATGCTCCAGCGGGTTCGGCACGCAGTGGCCCTCATCCAACCGAGGCCAGGAGATGTCCGAGCCGTACAGCCCCACTTTGAACCACTGCTGCACAAAGTAAGTCCGCAGCCTGATCGCCGCCCGGACGGACGACACCGAGGGGCATTGCGACGGAGCGATTTGCGCGAGGCAGTGCTTAGGCTGTAATTTTGCAGGCATGGATTATAGAGCGGTTTTCCTTCCCCTACTTTTTATGGCTGTCAGCGTGAGCGCGCAGTCCACAGTCAAGCCAATCGCGCCGAATGGAACGGCGAAGGCCCCAAATACAGAGCAGACATACACGGCGTTGCGGGCGGACCTGCCCGGTGCCGATGGTGTCATGGTGAAGGACTTCACCCTGGAGCGCGAGGGCGCGACGTTCCACTTCGACGAAGGCGCGTTCTATTTTTACGCTCCGGTGGAGGGACGGGTGACGGGAGCGGTCTTTGTGGGCACGGGCCGGTTCGACCTGGCTGTGACCGATGAGCGCAACCTGCATTCGATCTCGCAAGTGACGAATGGCGGAGCGGGAGGCTTGCAGACGGTCTTCAGCACGGTGGTGCTGCGCTTCACCGACGGGACCGCGGAGGCGATCCGCAAGGCGTCGAACGGCGCGGCGGGAGCTCCGGCAGCGGGTGTGCGCGCAGCCGCCGAGGACCTGGCGCAGGGGTTCCGCAGGAACCTGAATGAGAACCTGGACGTGCGGTTGCTGGCGGACGTGCTTGGCGGCAGCCAGGGCGGGTTCTTCCTGGCGTCGTTCCACATGGGCGGAACGCCGATGGGACGCAATGTACTGTTCATCGTCGATCCGCGGGGGACGTTCCACGCGGCACCCGACGAGGTGGAGCTCTCGACGTGGAACGACCTGATGGTACAGCCGTGGGTGTCGTACCGGATGCATGGGGCGGCGACGGACCTTGGGAGGAGCATTCAGGTGACGGACGAGGGCCTGGATGTGGCAATCGACAGCACGGGGAAGATGACGGCCACGGCGGAGACGACGGTGAAGGCGAGGCGGGACGGGGTACGCGTGCTGCGGCTGAACCTGTACCCGACACTGCGCGTCTCCGGTGTATACGGCGAGAACGGCGCGCCGCTGGACTTCGTGCAGGAGTCGAGGGACAGCGATGCGGACTTTGCGGTGATCCTGCCGGAGGCGGCGAAGGCGGGGCAGACGGTGCGCGTACGGACGGAGTACAGCGGCGAGGGAGCAGTGATCCCCGACGGCAACGAGACGTACCACATCGTCACGGGCGCGCAGGACAGTTGGTACCCTTCGGGGCAGGGATGGATGGGCGACAGCACCAACTTCCACATGACATTCCACATCCCGAAGAACCTGCAGGTTGTTGCCACCGGCAAGCAGGTGGAGACTGCCGCGGAGGGCGATGGGATCCGGACTGTATGGCAGACGGACGCTCCGGTCTCCTCGGCGGGGTTCGATCTGGGCGAGATGAAGTCGATGCAGTTGAAGACGCTGGAGGGGTACAAGGTGGATGCGTATGCCAACGTCAATCTTCCCACTGTGTATATGCCCCTTCAGGAGGGTGGCACGATGGGCGACATGTCGACGCTGCCCGATCTGAAGGGGCAACTGGCGCGTGGCGCGGCTGCGTTCCAGGTCTACATTGGCTACTTTGGCAAGCTGCCCTACGACCATGTGGCGCTGACACAGCAGAGTTCGTGCAGTTACGGGGTGAACTGGCCGATGGTGGTGGGCATCCCCATCTGCGGCTTCTGGCGCGAGGGTCTACAGCACCGGCTGGGGCTACTGGACTACGACAAGTCGTACTGGAGCGAGGTGGCGCTGCACGAGGTGGCGCACCAGTGGTGGGGAGGGCTGATCGGCTTCAACGATTATCGCGACCAGTGGATGAGCGTTGGCTTCTCCAACTTCTCGGTTGGGGAGTTCCTGCGGACGGAATCGCTGAACACGGGGACCTTCCGTGCGTTCTGGCGGAGCCAGCAGGAAGATCTGCTGCAGAAGGACCCGCAGGGACTGCGTCCGATCGACGCGGGGCCTCTGACCTCGGGCGTGCGGCTATTGCACTCGAAGGACGGAGACGGACTCCATCATACGATGATCTACAGCAAGGGCGCGTACATCCTGCACATGCTGGACATGCTGTACTGGACGCCGCAGGACCAGGAGGAGACATTCAAACGCTCGATGCGTGAGTTTGTCTCGGAGTACTCGGGCAAGGAGGCGACGACCGAGGACTTCAAGGCATCGATGGAAAAGACCATGCCGAAGTGGATGGACCTGCGCGGGGACGGCAAGCTGGACTGGTTCTTCGACGAGTATGTGTACGGCACGGAGCTGCCCCACTACACGGTAAGTTCGCAGTTCACGACCGATGCCAATGGCGTGGTAAGCGCGCATGTAACGGTGACGCAGAGCAATGTGACGGACAAGTTTGTGATGATGGTGCCGCTGTATCTGGAGTTGCAGGACGGGCAGACGAACCCGATCGGCAACGTGGTGATCCACGGGAACTCGTCGATCAAGGAGAACCTGAAGCTGGGCAAGCTGCCGGTGAAGACGATTGTGTTGAACTACTACTCCGATATCCTCTGCGACGATTAGAGGGGCGGGGCGGCGAGAGGCACCACTGTCGCCTTGCGCCTGGCGATTCTGGCTCGCCGGTTGAGTTCGAAGGGGCTGAACATGGTGGCGCGGCAGTTGGGCGCCGCGCAGAAACACGTCTCGTCGTCTTCATCGGAGTCGTAGAGGTTGTACTCGTAGGTGAGCTCTTCACCGGCGGCGACGTTGCGCAGGGTGGAGATGAAGATGCGGCCTTTGGCGTCCTGCTCGGTCTCGCAGTTGGGGTCGCAACTGTGGTTGAGGAACATGGCGATGCCGAAGCCGTCGATGACGGAGTTGCCGCCGCAGGAGAAGAGGTAGGTGACGGGCCGACCCTGGTAGCGGGCGTCGGCAACGGCCTTGGAGAGGCGCTGGCCATCGTACTCGCAGACGCGAGTGCCCTTGGCGATGGGGCGCGTGGTGTAGCAGCCGGCGGCGTGGATGGCGGAGGAGCGAACGATGAGCCCTGGATGCGTCATGCTGGGTTGACTATAACAAAGACGCCGGTTGCTCGGCAGCCAGGCGGACCGGCCATGCAAGCTATCTGGAAGGACAGGCCGCATCCCTGCGGGTCGCGCAGAGTTCCATGAAGTGTGAAACCGCTCTAAACTGGAGTGGAAAGGATGGCTATGCGCGGAGGTCGTGGGGCATTGCCGGTTGCGGTGGTGTGGATGGCGTGGGCCGCGGTAGCCAGCGGCGCTCAGAGTGTGCCTGCATCCAGTCCCGACACGCCTGCTTCCAGTCCCGACACGCCTGCTTCCAGACCTACGTCTGCAGCCAGTCCCAGCGCATCTGCGGCCGATGCCGCTCCCTGCCCGGTGGTGCCTCAGCCTGTGCCGTGCGGGAGCGCGACGGGGTCCACGGGCAAGCCGAATGCGACGGAGAAGTTTCCGTTCCCCGGCGAGGAGGGCGGTACGAGTGTGTCGCCAATCGGAGATATTGCCGCACCCAATCTCAGCGGCGCTCCGCAGATGCCTGACGCTCCCGGCACGGCTGCTGGTGGAGTTGCGGGCGCGGCTGGCGGAACTGCAGCGGGTGCGGCATCGGCGGGGAAGAGCGGCCTGGACGGGAAGTTCCCATTTCCCGGCGAAGACGGCGCTGGTGCCGCGAGTGGAACGGCGGGGGCGGGCGGTTCGAGC